>Ga0187865_1004049_pt1 | contig 11300 bp, 10 predicted proteins | sample June2016WEW_11_1_2_FD_132989 | JGI IMG/M metagenome (GOLD analysis project Ga0187865, IMG submission 132989) | Peatland microbial communities from SPRUCE experiment site at the Marcell Experimental Forest, Minnesota, USA - June2016WEW_11_100 | ecosystem: Environmental > Terrestrial > Soil >...
CGTAGGGGTTCTCGGACCCAGGCCGTTGGCCTGGGCTGAGGTAGTTCGCCCCTTTGGGGCTCGATTGGGCATCAGCAGCATCAGCACCCCCGGTGTCCAGCAAAAGATGTGGGACACGATCAGACCTAAGTTATGGATTCTGTGTGTTGCCTTTTCTCGCTTTCTTCTTTGTTCTTCCCCGGTGAATAGTTGTTCTTGGTGCTTTGTGCTTTCCCTCCGCTCCGCTTGGCGCGAAGCCCTGCGGAGCCCGGAGGGCGGAGCGTTTAGGGCGAAGCGACAGGCGGAGCGGAACTCACGGGATTCCCTATCGGTTGGCCGTGAAGTCAATCCGGCAAGTCCTCCCAAGGAATAATGGTGCCCTTATAGAGAACTTCAAATCCCAAGTCGCTGAGGATCACGGCGGCCTCTTCCGCATTAGTGGGATTATTATCAGACACCCGAGCTGCTTTAAGAAGAAGCGGCCTAGCAGGAAGTTCCCGCCCATCGATGACAGTCGTCCAGTTCGGCAGTTGCTCGTTCCACTGGAAGTTCCTTGCCGCGTCCACAATGTCCTGCTTGGTCGCTTTGATCTTTGGGCGGGCCACGCGTCGTTCAGCTCTGCGTCGTTCAGCTTTGCGTTGTTCAGCCATGCCTTGTTCCTCCCCGCCGGGAATTCGTGTTCACCTTATTCAACACACTATTCAGAGTCAAGTCGAACCTGACACTCCAACACTTTGTTGCGAGATTCAGAAAATCCTTCCCGAAAGGAGCACGCACATGATTCGGTCTATGGAGGAGTTTACGTCGGCGTTCCAGGCCGCATGTTGTGTCGCAACGCCGCTTGTGGCCATACGCAGAAGGCGCTCGCGGGGAGTGCGTGGAGAGGTTTCACATCGTCTGCTTTGGCCGTTTGGCGGAGGTTTGTGGTCAGTTCCTTGACCGTGGTCGCCACGTCTGCATCGAAGGCAGATTGCAAACTCGGAAATGGGAAGACCGTGGAGACGAAAAGCGCACGACAATCGAAGTCGTGGCAAACCAGATGCAGATTCTGGATCGAGCGCCCAAGAACGGAAGCAGCGCAAAGGTTGCTGAATCTGCGAAGCCCCCCCGAGCCTGTCGACGAAAGCGACAACCCCTTTAACGAGCCGGGAAGCGAGACGACGGATCAAGAAATCCCGTTTTAGGGCTGCCCCCGACAGTGGCCACATTTTACTTCTTGCAGGATGCTTCGATCCTCCGCACGGAGGGAGATATTCAAATTACCCGTGAGCTGACGTGTTTTTGAAGGGGGAGGGTGAAATCGTCGACACGCTATGGAAGGAGCAAAGAGTACCCCGGATCTTGTCTGAGGGTGACCTGCCGTAGGCGATCAGGCGGTTCCTTCGGTGGACGCTCACGCACTGGGAACACGTCAGCGGCGAAGACGCTTTACCATCGTGACCCTTCTCCCCGACCGCGAGAACCTGACGCTGTCCATGGTGCGCCGAATCAGGAAGAGGCCGCGTCCATGGCTCTCGAACAAGCGCTCCGCATGGGTGGGATCCGGGATTTCCTTCGGATCGAAGCCCGCGCCTTCATCCTCGACCACCAACAACATGCCGCGATCGGGCTGGCAGAAGCATCTCACCTCAACCTTCTTGGTTGGGTCTTGCCGGTTCCCGTGAATAACCGCGTTGGCGAGTGCCTCTCGCAAAGCCAATTCGATCTCCGCGAAATGGTCTTCTCCACACTTCATTTCACTTGCCAGCGCCATGATATTTTGGACGACCCCTTCGAGCGCCTGCAAGGTGGCAGGAATGGTTTCACTGAAGCGCAGGGACAGCCGGGCTTTCTCCATCTGACATCGCGCCGAAGCGGCGGGTTTCGGTCTCGCTCTACGCTTGGTTTGCACGCGGTTTATGCCTCCCTTCAAGCAGTTCCAGCCTTGTACTATACCCCAATTGTCCAACCTCCGCCCCCACCATGTCCCTGACCGGCTAAAGTGCGCCGTCACTCGGCCAGGACCGCGGATTGCCCCTGCGGAATCGTCGATAAACAGAAGGCGACTACCCGTTAGTGATGTCGAGACCGACGGGAGTCTGGCCCGCTTTCAAAGTGCAGTCCTCCCACTTTCCGGGTAGGGCGTTTTTCGTTGCCAATGCCCCGTTCCACCTTCCTGCCCTTCCGCAGTGAAAAATCCCTGACAACCCCTTATAAACCCTTAATACCCCTTAAATGCCTTGTAAGACATGTATTTTCATCGAAATAGCCTGACATAGCGTTCTCATTTTTTGACTATCATGTTTTGTTTTCAAGCACTTAGCTGGACAAATCGGCATTTTTGACAGCTTTTTGCCGACACGCCCCCAGACCGAACCAGAACCTGACAATTCCGTAGGTTCAAAAGGTTGAGAAACTGGGTAGGGCCAGAAAAATCCCATCAAATCGTAGCTAATAGCCTGTATTTTCAACAACATTATGGGCAAGCAGGGCGTCTTGGTGGATGGCAAGGGCAAGGCGACCTCCCTCCAGAAGCTTCCGCCGAGCCGGGGCGCCAAGTACCTTAGATATTATAATACTAGAGTAACTCGTGTCAAGGAAAAAATTCTGACATCGGGCAGACAATTGCTGAAGCGGGCGCAAGAAGTACGCGGGCTGAGTTTGGGGGGCTCGCGCAAACGGAAAGGGGCGCGAGCTGAAGTCCGATACCCCGTCGGGTGGGTCGGCGGTTCGGAATCGACCGTACAAGAAAAACTGCGGACCATGAAAAGCAGGTCCGCGCTTCTTGCTGCTTACAGGAAAACGACTTCGCACTGAATTACCATTCCAGCGAGCCGCGAGGAGTGTACTAACTATTTGTCTCACCCCAGGGGACAAGAAGCTGCGAAAAAATTCCCCGGAAGAGCAAAAGCATTTCGCGCAGAGACGCAAAGCCGCAGAGGCACAAAGAAAACAATGCCGTTGATCTTTTCGAGTCTCTGCGCCCCGGCGTCTCTGCGCGAGATTGTTTATTTTTTCACAGCTTCACAACTGCTGGGAATCCGCGCGACAAGTGGCGCCTACGCACAGGAATTACCCTCTCCCCCGGTTACAGGTTTGAGGGGAGAAACCGAAGGAAGTCAAAGCAGGTTTATTTTCCGTCCGGCGCAACGGGCACAATGCATTTGATGACCTCGGGGTTCGAGATCGTGATCGTGGCCCCCTGAATAAATAGCGGATCACGGGGTAAGCGAACTCTCCACGCAGGTAGCTTCACTCCTTCAGGTACGGAGCGAGCGGCCAGGATCTGGAAGAAAACATCGCCCGCGGGAAGGTTCCTCAAAACAAACGCCCCGTCTTGGTCCGTGGTCACCGTGGTGTGATCGACAGCGATTTTGACACCGGCCAGAGGTACGAGCTCGTTGTTGTTTCGATCGTGATTGCCGTTGTGGACCCCATTGGCCGGCGCTCCATCGACGACCCCAGGAATCTTTAGTCTGCCGCCGTTTGCCCCGGTGGGCTTCATGAGGATTCGTCCCGAGATGGATCGCAAGGCCTGGACGGGCACGTCTTGAACCACCGTCGAGGTGGGCGCGACGTGAATCGGGAAGGACGCAGTCGCAATTTGGTAGTTGGCGGGGATCGTGGACGGATCGATCGAGAGCCGGTATTCACCAGGGCTCAGATCATCGAACTCAAAATCCCCGCTGGACTCGGTTAGAGTGGAATGCTCGGCTTTGCCGCCACTCAAGCTCAGCCGCACCTGACGAAGGCCCGGGGCATCGAGTTCCTTCTTCCCGGTCAAAAGGTAATCGTTAAAAACATTCCCCATCACCCGAGCAAAGTTAACCACCCCAAAGTCTACTTGCGCGAGCATGGGCATGGCGATGTCAACGTCCACACTTGTCGGACTCGTGACGCGAATCGGCTCGTTGAATTGCTTGAGGGGGAGGGTGACGGTATAAACATCTGGCTTAAGGCCTGAGAACCTGAAGCGGCCCTGGACGTCGGTGAGGGCCGTCTGTCCGTCGCTTAATTCCACGCGGAGGCCCGCAAACCCCGGCTCGCCTGCATCCAGTCTTCCGTTCACGTTGTTATCGCGAAACACCTGGCCCTGAATCGTGGCCCGGCGCGCCTGGAACGGATGCAGCCAAGTCTGATGACCGCTCAGACGCTTATTGATCCCGAAGCTGAACACGCTGGTTCGTCTCAATCCCTGCTGGCTGACGTCCCACAAATGCATATTGGAAAGTGACGATTGGAACTGAATCGTGCGAGTCAACTGATAAGTAAGATTGTAGCCGAGGAGGTAAGAGTTTGTTCCCTGACCCAGCCCTTGCGCGGCACGATAATACCCGACCATAGGGCTCAGGTTCAGGCGGTTGCGGGTGGGGAATTGCCCCTGAAGGGTTATCTGCGTGTTCGTGGGCTGTAAGTTATTGAGCAGGTCTCGAATCTCCGGAGACAAGTTATTTGAATCTACAAACCCCACGGGATCGAGCAGAAACGACTGTTGGAGCGCCGGGGAGAGCAGGTTAATTTCCTGGTTCAAACGGCTCACTAAGGAAGGATCATTGCGGGAATGTTGAAACCCAATATTGAGGGTTCCGGACCGCACCGGAATGCTCACCGCGTCGAGCAGGGTAAGGTCCGATTGCGCATTGACTTGCGTGGGGTCGCTCAAGGCGCCGACCGTAGCCTCCGCGGTATTAATAATCCGCCGGGTGAGCTGCGAGTTCAGGGCCAAATCAAACCGGTTGCCTTGAGTCTGCGTTTGAGGCGTGAGTCCGCCTTGATTGCGGGTATAAGTGTAGTTGAAGGTTGCACTTTCCCGAGGAGACAGGAAGAAACTCAGGTGGGGGTTAAGGTAATCGGACGTTCCCGGTAACAGGGTAAGACCCGCAGGTTTCGTGACGCTGTGCTGGTAATACAAGCCGCGGTGGGCTGGGTGAGGGGTCAAGACCGTGGCGCCTAATTCCAACTTGACCCAGGGCATTCATGTTGGTGCTGACCCCCTCACCCACCGCCTTGCGGTCCCCCCTCTCCCCCAAAGGGGAGAGGGAAGAAGGGTTTTTCACTTTTGCCTTTTGACATCTGCCCTTTGTCTTTTGACTTACTTTTGCGGCTCCGCCGCGCGGCGCTACCCGCTTCAATTCATCATTTCTCGCTCGCCCGTTGTCTCTTCCACTCCTCGATGGCCTGCATTTTCTCTTTCAACCTTTTTTCAAAGCCTTGGTCGGTGGGGCGAAAGTACCGGCGGTCCTTGAGGTTGTCGGGCAGACACTGCATATCGGTGAGCTTGTCCTCGGCTTGGTGCGCGTATTGATATCCTTTGCCATAGCCGAAGTTCGCCATCAATCCGGTCACCGCATTGCGCAGATGCAAAGGGACAGGCTCCGCGAGGGTCTCCTGTGCGTCGCGCGCGACTTCGCCATAGCCGACGTAGAGCGCGTTCGACTTGGGTGCGAGCGCGAGATAGACCGCCGCCTCCGCCAGCGCGAGGTTCCCTTCCGGCATTCCCAGAAAATGCACCGCCTGCATCGCCGCCACCGTCACGCCTAAAGCATGGGGGTCGGCCATACCGATATCTTCCGAGGCCTCGCGAATCAGCCGGCGCGCGATGTAGAGGGGATCTTCTCCCGCTTCCAACATGCGCCCCAGCCAGTAAAGCGCGGCACTGGGATCGGAGTTGCGGACGGACTTGTGGAGAGCGGAAATCAGGTTGTAATGCTCTTCTCCGGCTTTGTCGTACAGCAGCACTTTCCGCTGGATGGCGTCCTCAACCAGGGTTTCGGTGATCGTGGCGAGGCCTTCCGCGTCGCGCGCGGCGGCCGCCACGGCGGTTTCAAGCGTGTTGTACGCAGCGCGGGCGTCGCCGTTGGAGAACACCGCGATCTGCCGCAGAAGCTCATCGGAAATCTCGATGGGTCGCGAGCCGAGGCCGCGCTTTTCGTCACTGAGGGCGCGGCGGAGAAGGGTCTGCACCTCGTCGGTCGAGAGCGCCGAGAGCATGTAGACCTTGGCGCGGGAAAGCAGCGCCGCGTTGACTTCGAACGAGGGGTTTTCCGTGGTGGCGCCAATCAACACGATGTCGCCGCGCTCGACGTAGGGCAAAAACGCATCCTGCTGAGCTTTGTTGAAGCGGTGAATTTCGTCAATGAAAAGCACCGTTCGTCGGCCGTAATGGCGGGACTTTTCCGACGCCGCCATCACTTCTTTGATTTCCTTGATGCCGGCGAGGACGGCGCTGTAGCGCACGAAGTCGCTGCGCGTTTTGCGGGCAACAATGGTGGCCAGCGTGGTCTTGCCAGAGCCCGGCGGGCCCCAGAGAATCATCGACCCCAGTTCATCGCGCTCGATTTGGCGCCGCAGCGCCTTTCCCGGCCCCAGGATGTGAAGCTGACCCACGAATGCTTCGATCATCTCCGGCCGCATGCGGTCGGCCAAAGGCGAGGGGGCAGCGCCGCGCTGCGTTGCGCCGTCGGCGTGGTCCGGGGGAGTGGGTTCGAAAAGGCTCATGGGAATCGGTTCATCGGGTCATCGGGTCATTTGGCCATCGGGCCATTGGGATTGCCGATTGTCGATTGCCGATTGTCGATTTCCGCTCCGGCAGGCTGGTCTTAAATCGTCAATCGGCAATCGGCAATCGTCAATATCTAAATCCCCTCTGTCGTGCCGCCTCGTAAAGAAAGATGCTTGCCGCGGTCGCCGCGTTTACGGAATCCACTTCCTTCCGGATGGGAATACTCAAAAGCTGGCTGGCGTACCGGGCAATCTCCTCCGGCAATCCGGTGGCTTCGCGCCCAACGAGGATCGCGAGCGGCCCCCTCAGGTCTGCCTGCGAGAGCGATGCCGGGCTGTTGCGGTCCGCCGCCACAATGCGGACGCGCCGGCTCAGAAAGGGCAAGGCCACTTTCGGATCCAGGCCGCGGACGAGCGGAAGCCGGAAGATGGCTCCCGCCGAAGAGCGCACCGCCTTGGGATTGAACGGGCTGACCGTTTCCTGCAAAGTCAGGAACGCCGAAGCGGAAAACGCCAGAGCGGTGCGCATCATCGTGCCCAGGTTGCCGGGGTCCTGGAGGTGGCAAGCTACTATCAACAAGGTATTGGCGGCGGCCACAACTTGCTCCAATTTATGGGCCGGAAGTTCCACCAAGGCCGCGATTCCTTGCGGAGACTGCGTTTGCGCGACACTCTCAAACAGTCGGTCAGGGACCTGAGTCAATTCGGCTTCCGCCGGCAGACGATGGAGCAGGGCAGAAAACTTTTCCGCTGCCCCGCTGGCCACTAACACGCTGTGGGTTATCACGCTGGGGGCCGCATTGAGCGCTTCCTCCACCAGAAACGGGCCTTCCACCGCCAGCCAACCCTGCTTGGTGGTCCCCTCGGCGAGCGCGCGCCGGAAGACCTTCATCAGGGAATTGGCGGGACTGGCAACTTCTCGTGGATTTGTGGTCCGCATGGGATGGCCTTGCCCGCTCTAATTGCTGAGACAACAGCTTAACCCCGTGGCCCGGCGAAGTCGAGACCTGACGTTCCTCGCGGGGCGGTAGTGGGTCAATTTGATGTTGTAGCGGCGAGTTTATCCGTCAACTGACGGACCAAATGGCGGCGTAAAGCCGCCTCTACATCAAATTGACCCACTACCCGCGGGGCAGAGGGAGGTATGGCGGACGCCCGCGTGTGATAGAATCCCGGCGTTTTCACACTTGTCTACAGTGAGCTCTGGGAGGTCTCCATGCGAAGGCTGGGATTGTTTCTGCTCCTGTTTTGTGTTGTACCCGTTGCGCACGCCCAGGAATTGAGTGGGCTGCTTGCGGATCTGACGAAACCTCATGACTATGTTTTGAAGCGCGCTTCGAGTTGGGACCGCACCGGGGGGAACGCCGACGCGCGCCCGATTGCCCCCGGTGAAACGCTCACGGTGCTCGAGGATTCCGGCCCCGGCGTCATCACGCACGTGTGGTTTACTATCGCCAGCGGGGAAAGAGATCACCTGAAAAAACTGGTACTGCGCATGTACTGGGATGACGAAGCCACCCCCAGCGTGGAGACGCCCATGGGCGACTTCTTTGGCTTGGGCCTCGGCGAGTATTTCACCTACCAATCTCTGCCGCTGGCCGTCAGTTCAGTGAAAGCTTTGAACTCGTTTTTCCCCATGCCCTTCCAGAAAATGGCCAAGATCACGGTGACCAACGAAGGCACGCAGCAGGTGCGCGCGTGCTATTTCAATATTGAATATCGCGTGTACACAAAACCCCTGCCTGCCGACACCCTTTATTTTCACGCGCAATACCGGCAAGCCACTCCGAACCATGGCTGGACAAACCAATGGCAGAGCAACGGTGACCCCTACGTCAACGGAAAACCCAACCTGACCGGCGACGGAAACTATGTTTGGCTCGAGGCCACGGGGCGCGGCCATTATGTAGGTGAAACGATGTCGGTGCTCCAGAACCAGGATGGCTGGTGGGGCGAGGGTGACGACATGTTTTTCATCGACGGCGACAAGCTTCCCACCATCAAGGGCACGGGTTCGGAAGACTACTTCCTGGGGGCATGGGATTTTGGCGACAAACCCTTCTCCTATGAGCTATTCGGCGCACCGGTTAAAGGTGATGAAGTGGCGGGGAGCCACTCGTCGGTCTATCGTTTCCATCTGGATTCGCCGATTCCCTTTACCAAGTCGATTCGCGCCACGATCGAGCATGGGCACGCCAATCACCGGTCGGATAGCTATTTCTCGGTTGCCTATTGGTACCAAACGGAGCCGCACGCTCCCTTTCCGGCATTGCCACCCGTCGATGAACGAATTCCCAAACTTTATCCCGTGGGTGGACCGGGGAATGCCGCCAAGTGAGGGTATGGGGAGATCGGGTCATCGAGCCATCGGGTGATTTAGTGATTTGCGAAGTCGGCAAATTGATTCATCTTTCCACCTGACAGTGTCGATAACCGATTAAGGGGTAGTGTGTCACGCGGGGGGACGTGGCATGGCCATCCTGGCCGTGACCCCAAGAGGTTTGAGCGCCGCGCTGCCCGTGCGCTGTCATCCTGAGAGTTTGTGACTTTTTTAAATTCGCGCATAAGTCGGGATTGAAAACAAAAGACTTTAGCACCCGAAAATGACCTACAAATCAAAAAAGTCACAAACTCTGAGCGGAGCGAAGGATCTTGCTCTGCCTTCCCGGCTTCGGACTCTGCTTGTTTCTCGTCACTTGTCACTGCTCTTTTGATCGGATCATCGGGCCATTGAGCGATTGAAAGGAGTGCCTCCCGTCTCCAACCCCCAAGCCACGAAGGGGAGTGCGCCTTCCGGCAAGCGTCCGGACTCTCTTGACGATTGCGAAAATCCCCGTCACTATATTGATGAAGCTCATGTGGGCCTGTAGCTCAGTTGGGAGAGCACATGGTTTGCAACCATGGGGTCGGGGGTTCGAACCCCCCCAGGTCCACCAATCAATTCAATAACCTACCGACTGCACCATTTTGAGGCATCCCGATTTGGTTACCATTTTGGTGCACATCACCCTCAAAAACAGGCGTTTTCCCGCTGGCGGGCTCGGGCAGGGGGGTTGCAATCGAATCCAAGGCGGTGCGCTTGGCAGCGAGCCGGATATGCGAGTAATGCTCCAACATCTGGCGTGAGACGTGCCCGGCAATGCTCATGACGGTTTGATCGGAAGCCTGCCCTTCGGCCAGCTTGGTGATGGCGGTATGCCTGAGATCGTGAAATCGGAGCCGGGCCAACGGGTTTTTGATGCTGTGCATGTCGGCCTTGCATTCCGGGTTCCGGCAAGAATCGGTCGGCCTTTGGAGCCGTCCGCACTTTGAGCACTCGACGGCGCGGGTAACGGTGCGCCAAGCCGTCCGCCAACCCTTGGTAGGACGGGTGGGGTCAATATGCCGCGACTCGCACCAGGGGAACACGTAATGCTCTGGCTTATGGTTCGGGAATTCGCTTCCCCAATCCGCCAAGGCTCTCACGGCAGCGGAATTCAAGGGAATCACGCGGCCCGTCCCGGCATCCGTCTTTGACTTGCCAACCGTCAACACACCTTGGAACAGGTCTATCTGATTCCATTGCAGCTTGCGGATTTCGTCTTTGCGCATGGCGGTATTGAGAGCCAGCACGGTGGCGGTGTATGCGGCGGAATCGGCCTTGGCGCAATCCGCGAGAAGCCTTCGCTCGTCCTCGGGACTCAGGCAGCGCCCCACGTCCTTACGGACTGGCAGGCTCTTAATCTTGCCGTCAAAAATTGACCAGCAATCATGCGCCTTCATGATCTGGCGGAACACTCCCAATTCAATGTTCACGGTCTTGCCCTGCGCCTTTTCCCGAAGCCGCCTTTGCTGGTATTCAGCAACATCCCCGGTTGTGATGTCGCACAGCAACCGGCTGCCGAAGGCTTCCCGCAGGTGTTTGAGTGATGTCTTTGCTACAGAGACGGTGTTCGGCGCCACCCGGCCTTCCTGTGAGGCAAGCCACTCAGTAGCGGCCTTCTCGAATGTCGGCGGCAATGTCCGGCGGGTGATGTTGTTCCACGACTCTTCGAGCTGGCGACGCCTTCGCTTTTCGGCTTCGCGCGCTACGGTCCGGCTCCGGCTCCGGCTGGATTCGTGAACGATCCTTCCGGCGAACCGGAAGCGATACCACCAGGTCTTTTCTTTTCCTCTCTGGTACAACATGGGGTTTCTCCTTTTCCACAGATTCGGCGCGTGCGATGCGCCGAGGCTTGTAGCACTCTGGATATTTTCCGCGCCATTTACGGACGCGGTGGACGTTCGCGCATTTTTTACAGCAGCACTTTTGGTCTTTCCGCTTGCGGACGAAAAGGTCTGTGCATACCGGGCACTGGCTGACTTTGGTGGCATCCGCGAGCGCCAGGCTCTTCAGAAATATTCGGCTTTGGGGAGATTGGAGGAGCATCAACGTGGTGGCGGCCCACAGGTTCATTTTGTGTTTGAAGGGGTTAACGGGGAGGTCCGCGCCGCGTTGTTCGTCGCGCAGGGAATTCACGTCTTTGACCAGGGATGCCAGATCCTTATCGGGATTCCGAAAACGAACCCCGAGGGGCACGATTTCGAAGCTGGCACGCGGATTCTCGGCCAGGAACTCACGCAGTTTTTCAAACGTCAGCTTCTGCTTGTGACCGTCCTTCATGACGGTGTATGTACGGGTGTAGGCGGGTTGTAATGCTTTTGCCGGTATTTTTGCCTTGGAAGTGTTGGATACAGACGGTTGCGGAGAGCGTTTCATGCCAATTATTGAGTTCTGCATAATACAGTGACATTCATAGAACCTTCAAAACGGCAACGTACTTTGCTTCCAGCAGGAGGCGACGATAGGGCGCCGCCGGCGC
>Ga0187865_1004053_pt1 | contig 11289 bp, 7 predicted proteins | sample June2016WEW_11_1_2_FD_132989 | JGI IMG/M metagenome (GOLD analysis project Ga0187865, IMG submission 132989) | Peatland microbial communities from SPRUCE experiment site at the Marcell Experimental Forest, Minnesota, USA - June2016WEW_11_100 | ecosystem: Environmental > Terrestrial > Soil >...
GCTTGGGCTCGCTGCTGCGCATTGTAAGGGAGCGGTTCCTTCTTCGCTTTGATTTCGGTGGTCATGAGTTCCTCCTTCCAGGTTGTAGATTACCTCCCGATGCACTTGCGGTTCTTCGCCATCGACGAGCATTTCCACTTTACCCTTCTCGGCACGAATGACTACGGACTGCTCGCCCATCCGCCCCACCATGTAGAACGGACTGTGCGGTTGCCCCCGTAACGCCAGTTCCAATACGTTCTCCTGGATGCCGCGCTCGATGACCTGGCGCAGTTCCTGGGCGATGGCAAAGAACCGATCGGCCGGACACAACCCCTCCAGGGCTTGGTGCGGCCGCTGATGGTTGTAGTGCTTCACCCACAACCGCACCCGCTCGCGGGCGGACTCGAAGCTGTCAAACTGCGCTCGCACCAGGAACTCCTCCCAGATCGTCTTCCAGAAGCGCTCGATCTTGCCCAGGGTCATGGGATGATGCGGTCGGCTCTTAAGGTGGTGAACCCGATCCTTACGCAACTCCGCCTCAAAGCGGGTAGTCCCGCGCCAACTCGAGTACTGGCGGCCCTGATCGGAGAGCATTTCTTTGGGCACGCCGTACTCCGCCACCGCCGTGCGGTACACCTCCAACACGTGCTCCGCCGTCTGACTGCGAAACACGTCCAGCCCCACCACGTAGCGGGAGTGATCATCCAGAAAGCCGATGAGGTAGGCGTTCTTGCCTCCCAGACGGAAGGTGAAGATATCGGTCTGCCACATCTGGTTGGGAGTGGAGCGCTCGAAGAAGCGCGGCTGGGGGGGATTGCGCTGGGGCTTGCGCCTAGGTTTTTTGAGCAACTGCTGCTCATGTAACGTGCGGCGAACCGTCTCCCGGCTCACCGGCAGAAACAACACGCGCCGCAGAAACTGGCTGATCTTCTTGATGCCCAAGTCGGGATGACGACGCTTGAGTTCGACGACTTGCGTCTTCACCACCGCCGCAACTTTCGGCCTCGGACGGCCCGGACGCCGCGGCTTGGACTGCAAGCCCGCTTCGCCCTGGTCGCGGTACAGCCTCACCCACTTGGACAAAGTGCTTCTGCCGACGCCCATTTCGTGGGCCACCCGTTCTAAGGGAAAGCTTTCCTCCAGACATAACTGCACCGCTTTACGCCGGACCTCAAACGGGTGGGAGTGAGCGTGCGGACGAATTGACCGCCGCGCCGCCCCCCTCGGGGGGCAGGTCTTCTTCCTCTTGCCTTGAACTTTGTCTATACCTTCCACAGGTAACACTCCTTTCGGTTCCTCCCAGGAACCTCTGCTTTGGAGTGTTACCCATTTTCCTTAACAATTACTGCTCATGATCTGGTCGTTAGCCCACCCTCCTCGGCGAAGCTGAAGGGGAGAAGCGACTGCCGTTAGTGTGATCCAACCCCACCAGGGGGCGGTGGCAGCGCGGGACCAGGGGAAGAACCGATGTCCTTCCCCAGAAATGTTTACTTGCTCGTGCAACAATCGATCAGCTTATTGCCAGCCTCGACCAGGGTCTTCCCTGTGGCCAGCGTTGCTTTCAGTGTCAGCTCCGAGAAGGTAGGCATGACGGTTGACTTGACGCAGTTGATTGTGGCGGCGGCAGCCTAGTCGGCTGCCGTGAGCCATCCACCGAACAAGCTTGTGAACATCCGATTTGTATCCATGTGTCCTCCCAGAAAGCCCACAGGTCCTCTCGACTGCGATGTTCGTGGAGGACCGGGTGGGCTCGAAACGTCGGGGTAGGGGCCCTACCCAGACGTCTCCTGGTGCGCAGGGTTATTGACCCTTCCGGCCCTCGCCCGATACACACTTACCCCTCCCTCCTGCCAGGGAGGTTGGGTTTTGGGAGCGAAAGGAGGATTTGGGCAGGTTTTGGCTACCAGATTGGCCTCGCGCGGGGACTTGCTTAACTTAGCTGTGGACAGGATGGTTTAGGGGGTGCGGTTACTTAGAATTCATGCGAGCCAATCCCCGGTTCTGCCCTGTGCCCGGAAACTTGGGGAAGAGGGCAGAATCAACACTTCGGGGCTGATCCCCAGCCCAATCAGTTGTAGCCTCTTATGTAGGCAAGTTGAGTCACAGTTAAGCGCCAAAAGTGCTTAATAGTGACTACTTCGCGGGTCCAGCGGTCCTGTAAATTCAATGATTTAGCCTGTTGGAAATACGTTGGTACGGATTATGAGTCCGCTGCTCTAACCAACTGAGCTATGGGCCCGCCCTCTAAGTATAGGAGAAAACGAAATTCATTGCACGCTCGCGGCAGAGGGCGGAGAAGAGGTGACGGTCTCTGCTCAATTCAGAAGACCGGTCGCCCTGGATCGCGCTTCGGCGCATGCGCGAGCGCTGGCCGGAATTGTCATTTGAGTTAGTTCCGCCTTACCTGCAAACGATTTGAGATGACTCGCTGACGCACTAGCTCCCCAACTCGAGGTTCCAACTTGGCACCTCAAGCTTTGGGCCTGCGGGCATCAATGTCCGCGCCAATCACCGCGGGGTAGTCGCGCGCCGTTGTGATGGCTTCTTCGGCGTCGTGCCGAGACACGAATCCGCTGTCGTCGTAGAGCGCTGTGTTGCGTTTGCGGCGGAGACGATCAAAGACGGTTAGCAGTCCGGTTGAGGCCAGTTTGTCGTGTGTGGTTTGGATTTCTTCATGCAGGGCCGACAAGTGCGAGCCGCGCATTGTGCCAGATATCTTCTAGAAAAGCATCCTTGCGGGCGCGGCGCGAATCGAATTCCTTCCGCGTCAGCACCGTGTAATTTATCTCGCGGCCAAGTTGGTGTTCGAGGGAACGGATGCACCGTGGAACCTACATTCCGCAGGCCGAGTGGACGAGCTTTATTCCAAAACTGCACTGCGCTTACGGAACTTCGGGGGGCATTTGGGTGTACCCGCCGCAACGCTGGGATCGCTCGCGATGGTTCCTGCCGTATACCACCCGAACGGGAAAGCACATTAAGGAACTTTACGAGGCAGGTGGGCGAGGGGTCATGTATTACCAGGGGCCGGTGATCAATCCGAGTACGGAGGTGAACATCGCCTTTGGGGGGCGGATCATGACCAACGTTGGAAAGAGCGTTGAGGACGGGCTAGCCGAAGTGCTCGAGTCACTGTACCGACCGAAGAAGACTGCGGCACATCGAAAGCTAGTGGAGATTTTCCAGAGAGCGGAGAACGCTTATTTTGAGCAGTGGAACGCCGAAAGAATCCAGGAGCAGGCCAAGACGCCTCCACCCGGGGAGTTACATCTTACCTTGCTATTTGGGGCTACGCCCGGCGCTGCCAGCTACTTGATGGAACCCTATCTGGATAGCGAGGGGCGTCGGTCCTACAAGCAAGGCTTGATCTCAATTCTCAAGGATATTCTGGCGATCGAGGGAGACTTCGAAGATAAAGGGCGAATGGAGCGGATTAAAAGGGGCATCAAGGGGACGCTCGTGGATATCAACAACATCGCGATGGCTAAGAACGAGAAACAAGTATGGGATGACTCGCAAGTTGGGCTAGGATTTTAGGTTGGCAAGGAATTGTTCCGTCGTAGCGATCCCCTTGGTCAGCTGGCGAAAGCGATCGGAAAAGCCAGATTAATTCTTCCTCTCGGACGGTGAGCCTGCCAATACCGTCCCGCTGCAGAGGCGAAAGACTACGCTCGCCCCCGAGGAGGAAGAGTTGGTACATTTCCACCCCAAGCTCTCTCGCCCAAGCTTCCGGCGCGTCAAGAGTTGGTTTCTCCTTACCCTCTTCGACAGCGGCAATGTGATCTAGACAAAACCCGCTGGGTTTGAAAACTCCGCGATACCAGACTGGGATAATGCCGGAATCGCTAGTCGGACGTGGTGCGCGTGTCCGTCCAGACTCGCAGGGTTTCTTTCTCACTGTTCACTGTCACGTCCACGTCCCCCTCGCGAGTCAGGGCGCGAATGCCGGCGCCGATGTCAACCTCGTCAGAATTGTTGGCCAGCATCGCCCGAACCACCGGGATCGGAACCTTAATGGCAATCGTCTTGCCGAGACGATCTTCGGCGCTTGGTTTCTCAACGATTTTAATCAGCAAATTTGGGCCGGCCTTCGCCACGCTCACTTCCTTATCATGCCGCTCCAGGGTAACGAAAACGTTGTCGGGCGAATTGCGAACCGCGTCCAACATGGCCCGCAGATCCATGCCATTCACCGAGGCCTGCAAACTAAATTTGCCGTGGTGTTGATGATCGGCCGGGATCGAAGGCAAAACCGCCGACGCCATCTCAATGGGCACGTTGATGCTCACGTTCCCGCTCACCCCTGTCGCGCCCTCCACTCGCACGTGAATCCAACGCTCGGCAGCCGCGGCCATCAGCGCGGCCGCGCTCAAGAACAAAATGGCCACGGCTTGAAAGATATTTCTCGTCACGAGTCACCTCACGATTATTTCCGTTTGAGTCGGAGACTCAGCTATCAAATTATTGGATGCCAACCTTATGCCCGGAAGATGCCGGGGCCGGAATTCAAAATTAAGAATCCAAAATGAAACCTTCCAGCGGACCCAAGCGGAATCCTTCCGGACCCTTAGCGGGGACAGGTTTCTTTCTTCCCGTCCAAGTCGGTGTAATCGCCCCTGGCTGATTCTCACAGTAGGCCTTTTGAGCCTCAATCCACGACTTTTTTGCCACCTGAGAGGCCCCCGGCGTATCTCTGTAGAATGTCTGTATGAAGTCTCTATGGCTCTCCACCAACTTGAAGGCAGTCTCGGCAAGCTGTCTTTTCAACCACTCTGTCTCTGTAAAGCGCGGAGCATCACAATTAGTTGAGTTACCGTCCAAGTCTGTGTAGCTGCCGCCCGGAGGAAGCGTTTTGGACAAGTAATCGCGGCAATCTGACTCTAGAGATACTCCTGTGCGCGTTGCGAGATCGGTCTCACCGAGACCTCTGGCGAGTCGGAGCTCACGGAGGAGCTTCCCAATGTCCATACGGACCTCTAATCAAGCACGCCCGCTATTACTGGCCGCTACTGGCCGAGAGCCACCTGACGCGGCGACTGTTTGGAAGCATGGTGGGGCGGATCGCCTCGCTGCCCTTGCCAGCCGGGTAGGCGAGCCGACGACCGGATCGGATTTCCGCGAGGAGAGAGGCAGGGGGGGCAAAGTGTCGGAAACACGGGTCGAAAGAGGGGCGGTTGCGTCCTTTGGGGTTCTCGCGAGAGGCACGAATGGCACCTTCCGTGGCCCGCGAGAGCCCCTTGCACTGCAAACTCGAGTCACAGTTGAAATGGGCGGCGGTCAGGAATATCTTTGGGTCGGCCGAAAGTGGATAATGGAAATTCCGGACAGGACGTTTATCAGACGGTCGGAGGGCATATCATGAATAAGACTTCAGCGCCAAAGGGCGGGGACAAATCCACTCGTCGTGAGTTTATGAAGACGTCGGTGACCGCGGTCATGGGTGCGAATTGCGGAAGACTCCTTGCAACGGACTCAATAGGGTTCGCACGGAGTCCCCTGAGCGCCTCCGTATCACAGAAATCATATCCTTGCCGTGTCATCAGTTGGTGGTCCACTGTCGACGACCTGGCGTGGCCGGCCCGCTCGGTTCGTGACAAGATTAGGCGCCGGGCTGATCAGATGGCGGCAGCAGAGGTTAATACGGCCATCCAATTCGGTTTTCATTTCCGGTTTGATTTTGCCTGGTGTTTCGGAGCCGTGCACGGTTATTTGGCCGACGTAGCTACTGCGTTGCACGAACGGAATATTTGCTTCCTTGATCATTTCTCCTGTAACGCTATTGCCCGCCCCCGCACGCCCCTGGACATCCGGGAATACCATACGCACGAACGGCATTGCGTCAACTTGTACCCGGACGCCATTGCCGCGCGGGAAGCTGGCTACGCCGGTTATCGATTTAACGATTTACGCGAGATTTCGATCGTCTCGGGTGAGCCTACCTATAGTCAAGGCTATCTGGCCGAATTTCTCTGTCACAACAATCCGGATTCTCTGGCTATGCATCGGGAATATTTGAAACGGCTCTTTGCGGAAGTGCCGTTGGATGGTTTGATGCAGGATGACATGATCTTCTGTGGATCTTTCCTGACGTGCGGCTGTCGTTACTGCCGCGAAAAATTCCGCCGACAGTATGGGCACGAATTGCCGCTGTTGTCTGACCGCGATTTCTGGGGCGACACATCCGGCAGTCCCGACAATTGGGGGAATTACAGCAATCCGGCTTTTCGGGACTGGGTCCACCTGCGTTACCAGTCCCCTGCCGACCACTTGAAGATGGTTCGAGAAACAATCGGCCCCGATAAAATCCTGATGACCTGCTGCAGCAACAGCGGCTCGGCGAGATTAAACGCCTATGGCTTGTCTGCCGAAGGAATGATTGAAGAGTTGGACTGGGTCATGATGGAGAATTGCGGCCTCTCGACGGATTCGGCCCGGTGGCTGGGAATCGAACCGGAAGCGATGCTGCATAAAGCGATTGCCGCGTCAAAATCGGAAGCCGGCGCCCCGGCAATCGCATGCAGCTATTTCATTTACCCGGATGGCGCCTATCTGGGGTGGGCGATTGCCCGTTTTTGGGGTGTCGCCAACTGGGCCAGCACCTTATGGGGTCGTTTGCCGGCTGACCCGCCGGATGCCCGGGAAGAAGCCGAACTCATTCGGCCGTTTAACCGATGGGAAACGGCCGACGCTCTCGATGCGCCAGGGCTCGACGTGGGTGATCTTCAACTGGCATTTATCCGCGCTTCCCGCGACAACGGCTGGCGTGATTCGCAAGGGCTCGATAGCTGGCAGCATGCCTGCCGGTGGGTGGATTATCTGTCGAAGAATAGTATCGGCTACCGGTTTGTGGTTACGCGCGAACTGGAGGCCAATACTCACGCCTTGTCCACATCCCTGCCGCTTGTGCTCGACGGCTGCGCCCATTTGAGTGACCGCGTCGGCCAGACCATTCGCGACTTCGTCGGCCACGGCGGATGCGTCTGGGTTGTGCCGCCGCTGGGCACTCACGATGAACGCGGCCGGACACGGAAGAAGCCATTGCTGGAAACCCTCACGGATGAAAAAGCACAGCCAGAGCGTGTTCTTCTGATTGACTCCGATAAAGGGCCTTCTGCGTTGCCGGAGTTGATGCGCGAAAGACAGTTTGCGCCGCGCATTCGTCGGATTAGCGGCCCGACCGACTGGTCGGCTCGCTTGCGGCTGCACGGTCAGCGCTTATGCCTGCATTTACTCAACCGAAATCTGCAGGCGGAAGCGCATCCCAGCGTCAAGGGGGGCCAAGGCGAGGATATTCTCTACCGGATTGCCAGCGAACCGGTTCGCGAACCGCTGGTTTTAGAACTGGACTGTTCCGGTCTTCCGTCGCTGGATCAGGCGGTTCTGGCAAGCCCGGAGTTGAGTGCCCCCCGTTCGGTGATGGTCAAATCAGCCGGTGAACGTCGCCTGCATTTGACCCTGAATCTGGAGGGCATTCGCCTGTACGCCATGGTGGTCAAGTCCTGAATCTGGGGAACATAGCGGGAAAGGCCAATGAAAACGCTGAAAGCACTTTTGCTTGTAGCAGTTCTATTGCCAGCATCGGGACTCGCGCAAAATGTAACCGTCTACAGGCCAAAAAAGTTTGTTGGCTCCGCTCTGAAGCCATCCGTTTATGTGGATGGGAAACAAGTAGCTAGGCTCCAAAACGGCCGCTTTTTTCCATGAAGCTAGAGCCTGGCGACCATACTTTTAGCTCTAGCTTTAAGGCCCCCGATCTGAAGCTGAACATTAAAGACGGCGAAAAGACCTATCTCGATTGATAGCTGATTCCTTCCAGGCAGGCGCACGGCTTGCTCCTGCCAGTGATTTTCCCGCCTGAATGCGTGTCGAAGCCTCCCCAGCATGGCATTCCATGGCTTACCTTGCGGTCATCCTGGCGATACCGCAAGGGGCTTTCGCCTGGGGTCGCGAAGGCCATCAAATCATCGTGATTCTGGCGGAGCATTACATGCGCCCGGAGACGGCAACTCACATGCAGGAGCTGCTCAGTCCCGAGAGCCTCGAAGAGGCCTCTGTGTGGGCCGACGAGTACCGGCACGACCACTGCGAGACCGGCCCATGGCACTACATCGACATCCCCCTGGCGGATTCCAATATCGACTTGGCCGGCGAGCGCCCTAACGGTGATTGCGTGATCGCCAAGACGGAACAATTCCTCGCCGTCCTGAAAGACCCGAACGCCGACAAAAATGCCAAGGCGCAGGAGAGCATCTACCCAGCTTCCTCCCGTCACGATATCGGCAAGTGGCAATTGAGCGAGAAGGTGGAGCAGCCGACAAGGCTACGAATCTTGCGGGGTGAAGGTCCTCGTGCCGTCAATTACCTGTTTCGGACGGCTAGCATATCCGGGGCATGCGGAGGCAACGAAGCCTGGCGTGCTCGGACGCAAAAGTCACAAACCGCTCTGCAGGAAACTGCAGTGGTGGGAGCGACCAGGGTGGCAAGCAAGACGAATTTACAGCAAAGGCTGGTCAAGACCGGTGGACGGCTCATTAAGCACGCGCGCTACTATTGGCTACTACTGGCGGGGAGCCACATGACGCGGCGATTGTTCGGAGCGATGGTGGGGCGGATTGCGGTGTTGCCGGTGCCAGCCGGGTAGAGAAACAGGCTGTGGCAGCTGAGAAATCGGTCCCCAGCGAGCCCCGGCACGCAGCGGTGTCTGAAAAAAACACTGCCAGAAGTTGTGGTACCGCGTTTTCAGGAGCCCGTGAGGGCAGTTGGGAGCCGCTCGGACAACCCGGGCACGAAACAGGAGAGGGAAGGGTTCGCTGGGAGACCAATGGGTGTATACTCGGAGCCGCTGGATGGCCAAAATGATTGGATAACGGCGTGGGCTCCTCTGGACCGAGTAGACTTGGGAGCGGTTGGTCGACTAAAGCTCGGACCTACTAAGGACGAAGCCCAGTTCACGGCCCTGGGCTTCGTCCCGGATTGAGTCTAGCGAGCCGGTCGCGGCGTCAAGGGTATACGATGAACGCCTGCGGCGCCCTTGACCCCGCTCCCGGCTGGCAAAAGTTATGGTGTCTCTTGACAGAGCCGACGCCGTTATAGATGGAGATTCCGGACAATACGAGTTGGAGGTCGGAAAATGAAGAACTGTTTTCGTCTGGTCAGCTGCGCGCTGGTCGCCGCCGTCGTCCTTTTCGTTGCTAGCCCGGGGCGATCACAACAGACAGCCTACTATGTTTCACCTGGGGGCAATGACAGCAATGCGGGTACGGAGGCACAGCCTTTCAAGACTTTAACGAAGGCTCGGGATACGGTGAGGACAGTGAACAGGAGTATGGCTCAGGACATCGTCGTGTACCTTCGGGGCGGGACGTACGCGGTCGATCAGTCCCTTCTTTTCGATGAGAGGGATTCGGGAACCAACGGCCACAATATCATTTACAGGAGCTACGCTGGCGAGAAGGCCATAATCTGCGGAGGCCGGAAGATAATCGGATGGGAGCGGGATTCGGGCAACGTCTGGAAAGCGAGAACAGACATTCCTGACTTCCGACAGCTTTATGTCAATGGCGTGCGCGCGGTGCGGGCGAGAGGCGGACCTCTGCCGGACGCGGAACTCTACGGGGCAGATGGGTATAAGACCTCCGACGTGAACATGGCGACGTGGGGAAACCAGAGCGATATCGAGTTCATTTACGATCTGGAATGGGAGAGGACCATCGCCAAGGTCCACTCTATCAGGAAAGAGGGTTCTAACGCGGTGGTCACAATGCTCCAACCCTACTTCACCCTCGTGCGGCTAAAAGGCGGCGTGCAACCCAGCTTTCCCACGTATATCGAGAACGCTCGAGAGCTCCTCGATGCGCCGGGCGAATGGTACTTCGACAGGACCGCCCATGTGGTGTACTACATGCCCCGATCTGGCGAAGACTTGAATTCAGCGGAGATCATGGCCCCGGTCGTCGAAAAGCTGCTGGAACTCAGGGGAAGTCTGGATGCTCCCGTACACAACATTCAGTTCGAGGGCATCACGTTTTGCCACGCATCCTGGTTGAGGCCCAGCCAGATCGGCCTCATAGACATCCAGGCCAATTTTGTTATCAGTCCCCAGAACCTGATCGCCCGTAATGACGGGGGCGTGGACAATCTCCACAACGAGGACAGCAAAAGTCCCTCGAACGTCGTCCTGCATGCCGCGAAGTCGATTCGCTTCGAGCGCTGTACCTTCACCCAATTCGGCAGTGGCGGAATCGACTTGGAGTACGGTTCGCAAGACAACCTCATTTCGGGCAGTAAGTTTTATGACCTCTCGGGTTCCGCTATCCAGGTTGGCGACGTGGTTGATCATCATCCGCGCGACCCCCGCGAAGTCGTGAAGAACAACCAGATCGTGAACAACTATATTCATGATGTGGCCATCCAGTACGTCGCTGGGGTTGGCATCTTTGCGGGGTATACGGATGGAACGGTGATCGCCCATAACGAAATTCGCAACCTGCCTTACAGTGGCATTTCCGTCGGCTGGGGATGGGGGGAAGAGGATGCCGGCGGGGGCCCCGATGACTATTACCAGCCCTTTTCTTATAAGGAGCCCACGCCCTCTCGGGACCTGCGCTGCGAATACAATCATATCCATAACGTCATGTTGGAGCGCAACGACGGCGGTGGAATCTACACCATTGGCAATATGCCAGGCTCCGTCATTCGCGGCAACGTCATCCATGATAACGTCGGCAGGCCTGGCGGGATTTATCTGGACGAAGGAAGCGGGTACATCGAGGTCACCGGGAACGTGGTTTACAACGTCAACAGGGCAATGAATTACAATAACCGGGCACAAAATAGAATCGCCACCTGTAACGAGCACGATAACTATTTTGACATCAAACGTACAGACCACGCTTTCCCGAAAGCGGTGGCGGACAAAGCCGGTCTTGAGCCTGCGTATCGCGACCTGCTAAAACCTGACGAGCGTGAGCAAGTGCACTAGACGGCTTTCATCTTTTCAGCGAGGGAGCGGAGATTGGGCGACGTCAAGTGAAGTTATCCACCCGCACGTTGAACCATGGAACATCGTGCTCTTCGACGGGTCGTAGGACGGTCGTGTTATTCGGGTCAGCACCAACGGGGAAGCCGCTGGGAGTGCCGAAGTAGAATCACTGACTCCGGTAAGGAGGCCTGGAGATTTTCCACCACAAGACTTCTAGGCGGGGGGTTAAAACCCTTCCGATTCCGGAACCCGTGGGCTCCGACCCATTCAAGAAGGGGGAACTGGCGAAGCTGACAGATCGGCTGGCGGAATTCCGCTCATATGAC
>Ga0187865_1004056_pt1 | contig 11283 bp, 11 predicted proteins | sample June2016WEW_11_1_2_FD_132989 | JGI IMG/M metagenome (GOLD analysis project Ga0187865, IMG submission 132989) | Peatland microbial communities from SPRUCE experiment site at the Marcell Experimental Forest, Minnesota, USA - June2016WEW_11_100 | ecosystem: Environmental > Terrestrial > Soil >...
CGTACAGGTATTTCCGGCGCTCGTCAATTGTCATGGGGTCTTTGGCTGCCATGGTTCCCTCGGTAACATTATCAATTGAGAGAACCACACCCCCCCGGTAACATATTAGCTGAGTGAATACGCCCGCGAACGGATCGGACGGTGGGGATGCTATAATGCCGCGCGATAGCAACTGATTGCCCCTCGCGCGGAGAGTGAAGAAAATGTCGTCATCCCAGCCGATCCTGCCCAGAGACGGTGAAAAGATTGGATTCGCGGAAGGACGCCTCCAGGTGCCCGACCAGGCGATCATCCCCTTCATCGAGGGGGATGGGACCGGTCCCGACATCTGGCGCACCGCGGTCCGGGTCCTCGATGCGGCCGTGGAAAAGGCCTATGGCGGCAAACGCCGGATCGCTTGGATGGAGGTATACGCTGGCGGCAAGTCCTACCAGAAGTTTGGGACATGGCTGCCGGAGGAGACCGTAAAGGCCTTCCGCGATTACCGGGTGGGGATCAAGGGTCCGCTGACCACCCCGGTGGGAGGCGGCATCCGCTCCCTCAATGTGGCCCTGCGCAAGGCTCTCGACCTGTATGTCTGCCTGCGGCCGGTGCGCTACTTCAAGGGAGTGCCTTCCCCGGTGCGGCGCCCGGAGAAGGTCGACATGGTGATCTTCCGGGAGAACACCGAGGATCTCTATGCCGGGATCGAATTCGAGGCCGACAGCCTTCCCGCTCGCAAGTTCCTGGAACTCTTCCAGAATGCCTTCCCAGAAGAGTACGCCAAGATCCGGTTCCCGCTAAGCGTCGGGATCGGGGTCAAGCCGATCTCGCGGGAGGGGACCGAACGGCTGGTGCGTGCTGCGATCCGCTACGCGCTGGAGCACCGCCGTCGCTCCCTGACCTTGGTCCATAAGGGGAACATCATGAAGTTCACGGAAGGGGCCTTCCGCCAGTGGGGGTATGACCTGGCCCAGCGAGAATTCGCGGATCGTGTCTACACCTGGGAACAGTGGAACCAGACGAAAGAGGCCCGAGGCGAGTCGGCCGCCAATGCGGAGCAAGAGGCCTTCCGGACCCAGGGCCGGTTGCTCATCAAAGACGCGATCGCCGACATCGCCTTCCAGCAAATCATCACCCGCGCAGATGAATTTGACGTGATTGCCAGCCCCAATCTGAACGGCGACTACCTGTCCGACGCCATCGCCGCGCAGGTCGGAGGAATTGGGATCGCGCCCGGCGGGAATATCAACTTCACCAGCGGCCATGCGGTCTTCGAAGCCACCCATGGTACCGCCCCCAAGTACGCCAATCTGGACAAGGTGAATCCGGGCTCGCTGATCCTGTCCGGAGAGATGATGCTGCGCCACATCGGTTGGAATGAGGCGGCAGACTTGGTCTTGGCCGGGATGGAACGGACGATCGCGGCCAAAACGGTCACCTATGACTTCGCCCGTTTGATGAGATCGGCGAGGGAAATCAAGTGCTCGGAGTTCGGGACCGAGATCATCTCGTGGATGAACCGAGACCGAACTTTACGAGGTAAGAAGCGAAGCCGCGCTCAAGACAGGTCCAAGCGCTCTGCGCCGGCCAGGCGCCGGGGCCGCTCCGGATCCTAGGATCCGATCGAGCCCTGCCCCCTTTGCTGTTGCCCGGATTTCCCCCTTCCCGCCAGCCGGGGGCCTCGGCCTGCGAGAAAAGCCGCCAGCGGCTCCGCCCCGTCTCCTGGGGCGGCGATCATGACTCGCGAGGCTTCTCCGTTGGCCGTGAGCTGTGAAGGGCCGGAATCTCGATCCAGTCTTCTCTGGCGAGAAGGCCCGTCAAGCCCTCGGACTTGAGAGTCATGACGCGGCTGGGAGCGAAGTACTCAAAATCAAAGGCCACCTCGTCACCGGATCGTTTCCCGGGCAGCGGCATAAGCCGGGCCGTCAGCGGCTTATCGTGGCGCAGGGCCAGCGCGCCCAGGTCCAGAAGCTGGGCCGCCAGTTGTTCCGGGCGGACATCGCCTGGCAAAGGAATCGTATCCAGCCCCGTGCCGCACAGGGAGGAATAGATCATCAGGTCGCTGACGGTCAGGAGGCCCTCTGCCGCTCGCCGAGCCAGGACGGCATCCTCCAGAGGGGGAAGGAGCAGGCCGCGGAACCCAATCGACTGCACCTCAGCCTGGTCCAGGGCGGCCGCCAGAATTGCAGCCGCCGTGACGGTTCCAGCTAGCCCTGCGGCGGGCACGCCCAGCCTTTCAAGAGCGGTCCCAAGCGAGCGCGCTTCCTCCGGGAACGGTGCCAGGGAGAAATCGACGCCCAAATAGCGGACTCCGGTGGCTGAGGCCACCCGGCTTGCTGTTCGGGTCAGGGCCCCCGCATGCTGCTCAATCATCTCCACGAGCCGAGCGCGCGCTTCTACCAAGTTCTGGGAGGAACTAATCGCCTCGACCGCGAGATCGGCCGCCTCCGTCGCAATGGCAAAGCCGGGTGGTCCTCCGTCATGGTAGGCCGCAGGGAAAAAGGGGCTGAAGGGCGGGACGCAGGCCAGGGCAGCCAGGCGCAAGTTTGCAAATCCATCTCCTCCCAGCTGGCTCACGTGCAGGATGGCTCGGGCGGCGGCCTGGCAAGCCCGGACCGAAACTCCTCGGGGTTTTTCCGCAATGACTGCTGAGGCGAAGATGTTCTCGGCCGAGGCCAGGAGTGTTGGGAGGAAATCGTAGGAGGCAGAGCTGTCTGGCAAGGCCGGGCCGAGAGAGGCATAGTCAATGGCCCGGACAAAGCATTCGGCCTCTACCCGCCGGGACAGTTCGGCGCAATTCTCCTCATTGGGTTCGGGGATCAGATGGCTAAAGGAGCCCAGGGCCACCCGCGTGGTTTCGACCGGATAGCCGGCCGGTGGGAAGGCGTTGCGCGCCGCTTCCAGCAGGCGCGAGGCATCGTCGAAGCGGTCGCGCCGCAGCGGCCAGCCCGGATCGAAGAAGTAGGTCACGGAGCGAATCTTCATTCTGGCAGGTTTCCTCTGAGGCGAGCCGCCTCGAAGAGCAGGATGCCGCTGGCCACGGCCACGTTAAGGGACTCCGCCTCGCCGCGGACCGGAATCCGCACGGACTGCACAGCCAGAGACCGAGCCGTATCTCCTGGACCAGAGGCCTCCCCGCCGAGAATCAGGGCAACCCGTCCGCTCCAGTTGATCTGGTCGCAGCGCGCTCCGCTGTGAGCCTCTGCCACGAGTACTCGCAGGCCCCGCAGGTGATCCTTCAGTTCAGCCCAGGTCACGCACGCCAGGGGGAGTCGGAAGTGAGCTCCCATGGCGCCTCGGAGGGCCTTGGGGCTGAAGGGGTCGGCCGTCCCCGGTGGCAGGAACACGACCTGCACGCCAAAGGCCTCCGCGCAGCGCAGCAGGCTCCCCAGGTTCCCGGGGTTGGCGATGCGATCCGCCACCAGGGCCCATTCGATGGGCTCCGGGATGGGCAAGGAAATGGACGGCAGGACGGCCAGGAGCCCCGGAGGGGTCGTGTCCTCGCTGCAAGCCTTCATGACCGCGGGCGTCACCTCATCGATCTCAGCACCCAGGCGGGCCATCTGGTTGAGCAGAGCGCGCCCATGGGGGGACAGGGCCGCTCCGTGGAAGACCAGGCGCACCGGGATTCGGGCCCGGACCACCTCCTCGGCCATCCGCACCCCCTCCACAACCAAGGCCCGTTCACGTTCCCGCGCTTTCCGTTGGGATTGAAGGGCGCGCACCAGCCGCACCCGCTCATTCGAGAGGGAGGTGATCATTTTCGGCGGGTTGTGAAGAGGGCCAGCGCGTGTCGAACTCGTCCCGGAAGATCTCCAGCGTTGGCCGGTCGATCACCGTGAAGTGGATTTCCCTGAGCGGGGAGACCGCGCGGAGGCGGCAGAAATCCAAGGTCGCCTCGAGGATGACTTGGGCGCCCCGCCGCTTGGGAAAGCCGAAGATTCCCGTGCTGATGGCAGGCAGAGCAATGCTGGAGAACCCGCGCTCCTCTGCCAGGACGAGCGCAGAGTACACGGCCGTGTGCAACTTAGCCTCCTCGTCCCCCTCGCCCCAAACTGGGCCGACCGCGTGGATGATCGCCTTGCAGGGAAGCGCGCCGGGGCCCGTGATGGCCGGATGATCGGGACGCGCAGGGCCATGGGCGCGCCGCCAGGCATCGCTCTCGGTCTGCACGACCTGCCCTCCCCGACGCACGATCGCGCCAGCCACGCCGCCCCCGTGTTGGAGGTACGCATTGGCGGCATTGACGATCGCGTCCACTTTCTCCTGGGTCAGGTCTGCCGACACCAGGAGCAGCCGCTGGCCCGAGGGTAGCTCTTGAGCGCGGAGGATCATTGCCCCACGTCCCTCCTGGGGGAGTTCTGCCACTAGCGGCAGGCAGTATAGCATAGCGATAGAGGGAGCCGCGGGCCGGACGAGGCAGGGCCGCCGACGGGTTGGGGTCCGGCCCCGGTACAACAAAAAAGCCCGGCCTCGGAAGGAGGCCGGGCGTCCGTCTGCAAGCCGGGAACTACTTCACGCTTTCGACGACTTTGGCAAAGGCCTGGGGGTCCCGCACGGCCAGGTCGGCAAGCATCTTGCGATTGAGCAGAACCTCGCCGCGGCGCATTCCCGCAATCAGTCGGCTATAGGTCGTGCCATTCAGGCGAGCGCCGGCGTTGATACGAGCGATCCATAGCCTCCTCAAATCGCGCTTGCGGTTGCGGCGATCCCGGTAGGCGTACCAGAGGCTCTTGAGCATGGCCTCGTTCGCCCGCCGAAAAAGGCGGTGGCGCGTCCCAAACTGCCCCGCGCCCTGGTGAATGATCTTCTTGTGGCGCAAATGAGGCCGAGAGCCTCCCTTGACACGAGTCACTGAATTCGCTCCGGCCGTCCCCTGCGCGCCGGGCCCTGACGACCCAGTTGCACGCGCGCAACGGCGGCTACTTCAGGCGGCCCTCCGCGGCCGCCCGCCCGCAGGATCACCGCGGTGGATTGGCTTGGTACTGCTGCAAATAGGGCGCGAGACGCCGAGCTCGTTTGGCGATGCCGTGCCCTTTGACTTCCAACATCTTGCCAAAGAGCGCCTTGCTTCGGCGAGACCGCTTTCGGCGCAGGTGGCTCTTTCCGCCCTTGGTGCGCATCAGCTTGCCGCTCCCGGTCAGCCGAAAGCGCTTGGCCGTGGCCTTGTGGGTCTTGAGCTTGGTCTTTCCTTCCTTGACCTTCCTTGGCATTGCCGCTCCTTGGTTCTCCCTTTTCTTGGCACCCGCGGGGATGCCCCGCTATTTCTTCTTCGAGGGCCCCAGGACCATCAGCATCGTCCGGCCTTCCATGTCTGGGGTTTGCTCGACGACCGCGATATCCGCCAGCTCTTGGGCGATTTCGTGAAGATCCTCGCGGGCCAGTTCCGGATAAGTGATCTCTCGCCCGCGGAAGCGGATGCGCACCTTGACCTTCATGCCGTCTTCCAGCCATCGGCGGGCATCCCGCAGCTTGAAGGCCCGGTGATGATCCGTGGTCTTGGGCCGAAGGCGAATCTCTTTAATCTCGACCTTGGTCTGGGCCCGGCGCGCCTCCCGGTCCTTTTTGGATTTTTCGTAAAGGAACTTGCCATAGTTCAGGACGCGGCAAACGGGGGGATCCGCCGTGGGCGAAACCTCCACCAGGTCAAGGTTCGCCTCCCGGGCAATGCGCAACGCCTCCTGGATGGTCACGACCCCGACGTTGTTCCCGTCGGCGCCGATCAGGTGGACTTGGCGGACTCGAATGGCTTCGTTGATGCGATATTCAGATGTGCTTATGGCGCCTTCTCCTCCCCTGGGCTAGCTCGGACCGCTCTCCCTGCTTGCCGAACGCAAGGTGGGCCGGAGTTTACCATGGATCGCAGGAGAGCGTCAACCAAAACGAGGGAGACCGTACAGGGCCCCAAATCTGCGCTTTCCCTGGGAGTCGGGGCGGATGGGGGCGAAGCCGGGAGGATTTCAAGCGCGGCGATTTGTTGGTATTGGAATCCAGGCTTGCGGGAGACGACAGTGGGTATGGGTCTTCGCCCGGTGAGGTTTCTGCCGGGATCCTAGGATCTTCTGCCGGCCATTCGGGTTCTTGGGTAATCCGAGGGATTTTTGGCGACTGGTCGTCGGGAACTTGGTTACGGACCCTGGCCCGTTTATTGCTAACTCCCAGGGCCTTGGGTCCTCTTCAGGAGGGCAAATCCTCTTGGCTGAGTTTTCCCGGGTCTGGGAACTATCCCGTGGTCAATCCTGCGCAGTTTCCAGGAATTCCGTTGGCCAATCGCCATTTCAACTGGCGCTGGAAATCTAGGGTCGGTCTTTTCTTCGGGCGGAAAGTCAATTCCTCAAGCTAGGAGCTGAGGAACGAAATCGCAGGAGAAGATATTGCGGAAAGACAGTCGGGAATTCGAATGACCATTTTCTCCAATAATGGCCGGCGGCGGGGTGGGAGGATTTGGGCAAGGCACGAACTGGATCTCCTGGTTTCACCCACCGATAAGCCCGGTCTACCAAATGACTAAGGGCACCCATCGACTGATAGAGGGGGAGCTTTGACCACGGCCAGAATGGCTCCCTCCCGCGCGATGGTCATGGCCGGGAGGATCGAGGGACAAACAGTCTGATCCCTGTTATCGTTGCTGTCGAGCACGATGAAATCATAATGGCTGTCTGCTTTGAGATCGGACTGCCCTGACAACCTCAAATCCGGGCGGGCGTAATCCGCAAAGATGGCAAAGGCGCCTGCGATGACAACGGCGGCGCCAGGCGGCGCGACTTGGTTAACGTATTGGGCCGCCTCACGATAGGAGGTGCCATAGTAATCCAACTCGAACTTGCGAAAAGCCCCTGCCTCGCCCCCCACAAAGCTATTGTAGTAAATGTACTCGTACGGGTGAAGGGTCACATCGGCACGAAGGCCCGGAAGAATCACCACCGCCAAGAGCAGAACCTTGAGCCATTCCCTTTTCAGCCTAGAGAATAGTGCCTCCAGGGCTATTCCGCCCGTGATAAAGATCGGAGGCACGAGGAACAACTCCTGGCGGAAGTTGTTGTAGAGCGTGCTCTTGTCAAGGATGATGCTGACCAGGGGGAGGACAAGCCACAGGAGGGTGAGGGCGAAAGGTTCCCTGGGGTGGCCCTGGAAGAACTTCCAGATCGAAAGGACGAATCCGACGAGAAACAGGACGGGGACGACTTCGGTGAGCTGAATCGACATCGTGTAGGGCAAATAATACGCCGGCAATTTGCTTGGACTAAAGAGCACTCCCTGAAATAGATCAGGGCCGCCATACGGGTAGCGGGACATGAGGGTAACGCTGGTGAGGAAGCGTTGGACCGCATTGCCCCAGAGGTAAGGCCAGGTGAGGTAACAGATGAGCAGGGCGGTAAGGGTGTAGGGAGGGAGGAGAAGAAAGGCTTTTCTCCAGGACTTGTAGAAGGCATAGGTCAGGACGATCACGCCAGCATAGGGGCCCACGACTCGGATGGAAGTGGTGAAACCCAAGACGAATCCGGCGGCAAGCACTGCAGGATTAGTCAGGAGCCGGAGCGAGCGTTCGAGTGATGGGATTACACGCTGGCTCACCAACTTCGCGCAATAGCCTGGGAAGACCCCAAGGAAAACTAGTGCACTGTAACAGCTAAATCGGTAGTGATATACTGGGGTGCATGGATACTCATGCATCGATCAGGCTGACCGATGATCAACGGACTGAGTTGCTCCACCTTACCCGGTTGCGGCGGGTGCGGGCCGAGAGTGTTCGGCGGGCACGGGTGATTTTGATGTTGGCTGACGGACGGACCTATCGGGCAATCCGGGACGCGGTTGGGTGCTTCCCTTCCTACATCAGTCGATGGAGGGAGCGCTTTGTGCGAGAGGGCATGGCGGGGTTGGGCTCGCGATATCGCGGCCAGCCGCCGCGGATCCTGACGCCGCAACTGGAAGCCCGGATTTTGGATCGCACGCGCCGGCCCCCGCCGGATGGGTCCACCCACTGGAGCACCCGCAAACTGGCGAAGGTCCTGGGCGTCAGTCACATGATGGTGGCCCGCGTTTGGGCGCGGGCTGGCTTGCAGCCGCATCGGTTTCGGCGCTATATGGCCTCGACCGATCCCGACTTCGAGAGGAAGGCTGCTGACGTCATTGGGCTCTATCTGAACCCGCCGCGCCATGCCGCCGTGTTTGCCGTCGACGAAAAGACCGCGATTCAAGCCCTCGACCGCCTCCAGCCGGTCCTCCCGCTCTCGCCTGGGCGTGCGGAACGGCATGGGTTTGAGTATTACCGCCACGGCACCTTGTCGCTGCTGGCGGCGCTGGATACTCAGAGCGGTACCGTCCTGGGACGGACGGTGCCGCGTCATACCAGCGCCGTCTTCGTTGACTTTCTCGCCGAGGTTGTCGCCTCGCAACGCCGCGGGAGAGAGATCCATCTGATCCTCGACAACCTTTCGACGCACAAGACCAAGCGGGTGGCAGAATTCTTGGCGCTGCATCCCAACGTGCATTTGCACTTCACGCCGACCTATGCCTCGTGGCTCAATCAAATCGAACTCTGGTTCTCGAAGATGGAACGCGACCTGATCGCCCGCGGCATCTTTCATTCGGTAGGTGATCTTCGCCGCAAGATCATGCGCTATATTCGCTACCGAAATCGCACGGCTCAACCGATCCGTTGGACCTACCGTCAGCCCGACCATCGTATCACCATCACTACTGCTTCAGATGTTACGGGCCACTAGCAGGGCGATTACGAAGCCAACCGCGGCATACATTCCTTCGCCGCGAAGGAGGATGATCTGCGCCTTGTGGATGTAGTCGCCGACAGGCAAGTAGGATGAATTCCTGGCCAGCCGGGAGAACCAGGAACCCAGCAGGCTGTTCCTATCCGCTTCGTAGAGAATGACCACCCCGTCCGAGACCAGGTGGCTGAGGCCGCCTGCGGCGATGAAGAACAAAGAGTCGAGGTAGAGAAGGCCGCAGGCGGTTGTGATCTTTCTTATGGAAGAGGCCAGGTGGTGCCATTCCTCCCGTAGCCGCAGGCCCGATCCTCCACGCTGGGGTTGGCCGGCGTTTGGGTTGAGGGGGGCGGGCAAGGCGTCGACCATATAGATTCCCGCGGTGACGCTGGCCAGGAAGAAACCCAGGAAGGGGATGTCTTTGGGATTGATGAAGGCGTGGCCCCACAGCACCGGCTGGGTCGAGTAAAGCAGGGTGGTTGCCATGGCAGCCCAGCCGCCCATCCACTTTCGCCCGAGGAAATAGAGGCTTACGACGCTGAGTTGAAAGGCCAGGAACTCGCCGAAATGTCGGCCGTCGATTTGGGACCAGGCGGGAACAACGGCATGCAGCCCTTGTGCCAACAAGACAGTGAACATAGCGTAAGCGGGGCCGTAATTGACCGCGTTAAAGGGAACGTTCAAGTAGTGGGGAAGAGTGCCGTTGCGGAGAAGATTGATGTAAGCTCGAAGGGATTGTTCGGCGTACGCATAGATTCCGGGTTCATCCACGCTTTCTCCATAATCGCGAACGACCAGGATCCCTATGAGAAGATTTAGGAGGATCAAGATGAAAAAGGGCAAGTGACGCTGGAGGCGTTTGCTAGTCGGCAGTTTCATGGTTTGTGAGTGAGGTGAGACGAGCAGGTAAGAGACTACCTAATACTCCTCGGGCATTGAGACTCAATCTCCACAGAGACCTCAGAATGAATTTCCTCTGCTCCAAATACCTGGCGGGGAGATCCGATGGCAATGTCGAGATAGGGAACAACAAGGGAAAAAAGGGAAAGGATTCATCGCGGATCCCCGTTTTTCCCCCATAATCATCGCGGCTTCGAGGCGCCTCTTTATACTTCACCCACCGACAAGCCCAGTCTACCAAATGACTAAGGGCATCTATGGGTCGACGAAGGAGAAACCTTGACCACGGCCAGGATGGCTCCCTCCCGCGCGATGGTCTTGGCCGGAGGGACGGATGTGCAAATGGCCTCATCGGTGTTTTGATAGCTGTTGAGCACGACGAAATCATACTGGGCATTTGCTTTCAGGTGAGAGAGGCCGACCAACTTCAAATCCGGGCGGGCATAATCCGCGAAGATGGCGATAGCCTCAGAGACGACAACGGTAGCGTTGGCCGGCGCCACCTGGTTCACGTACTGGGCCGCCTCACGATATGACGTGCCCCAGTAATCGAGTTCGAATTTGCGGAATGCTCCCGCCTCGCCTCCCACAAAGCTGTTGTAGTAAATGTACTCATACGGGTGAAGGGTCACATCGGCGTAAAGGCCGGGAAGAATCACCAGCGCCAATATCAAAGCCCTCAAGAAGTCCTTTCTTACTTTTGAAAACAAAGCCTGCAAGGCTATTCCACCCACGATAAAGATTGGAGGCACGAGGAACAATTCCTGGCGGAAGTTGTTGTAGAGCGTGCTCTTGTCGAGGATGATGCCTGTCACAGGAAGGACAAGCCACAGGAGGGTGAGGGCGAAAGGTTCCCTTTGGTAGCCCAGGATGAACTTCCAGGCCGAGAGGACCAGTCCGACGAGAAAGAGGACGGGGACGACTTCCGTGAGCTGAATCGACATCAGATAGGGCAAGAAATACCAGGGCAAGTTCCTTGGCCGAGAGACCGCTCCCTGGAATAAGATCCAGGGCTGATACGGGTAGCGGGACATCAGGGTAACGCTGGTGAGGAAGCGCTGGACCGCATCGCCCCAGAGGTAAGGCCAGGTGAGGTAGCAGATGAGCAGGGCGCTCACGGTGTAGGGGACGATAAGAAGAAGAGCCTTCCTCCAGGATTTGTAGAACGCATAGATCAGCACAATCGCGCCGGCGTACGGCCCGGCCACGCGGATGGAGGTGGTGAAACCGAGCAAGCATCCAGCGCCGAGCACCCAGGGGTTGAGGAAGACTTGGCCGGGACCGTGGCGGGATGAGGTTCGGCCCGACCTCGCCCGTTTGCGGGAATACCACAGGAAGATCCAGGCCAGGGCGCCGATGACGAAACCGGCGATGACATAAGGGATTTCCACCCGCAGCAGGATGGCCTGGGCTTTGTGGACATAGCTGGTCACCGGCAGCTGGGAGGAATTCCTGGCCAGGCGGGAGAACCAGGAACCCAGCAGGCTGTTCTTATCGGCTTCATAGAAGATGATCACCCCGTCGGCGACCAGTCGGCTGAGGCCGCCCGTGGCCAGGAAAAGCAAAGAGTCGAGAAAGAGGACAGTATAGGCAATGGTGATCTTCCTCAGCGAAGAGGGCGGAGGTTCGCCTTGTTCCTGCCGCGGGAGGTTGGATCCTGCCTCCGATCCTTCCC
>Ga0187865_1004062_pt1 | contig 11269 bp, 10 predicted proteins | sample June2016WEW_11_1_2_FD_132989 | JGI IMG/M metagenome (GOLD analysis project Ga0187865, IMG submission 132989) | Peatland microbial communities from SPRUCE experiment site at the Marcell Experimental Forest, Minnesota, USA - June2016WEW_11_100 | ecosystem: Environmental > Terrestrial > Soil >...
CCGTATGGCGCACTGAAAAGAGATATCAGACATGGCTCGATATAGAGATATTGGCATGTGAGGCTATGGCCAAAAGAGGGGATATTCCTGCAGAGTCTCTCAAGAATATTAAGGATAGAGCCGGGTTTGACGTAGCCAGGATTGAAGAGATAGAAAAGACGACTAAGCATGACGTGATCGCTTTCCTGACTTCTTTAATGGAAAAGGTGGGCGAAGACGGCAGGTTTATTCACATGGGCCTTACCTCATCGGACGTCTTGGATACTTCACTTGCCGTTCTTCTCAGAGAGGCATCACAGATACTCATCGATGATGTGAATGTGCTCTTGCCCGTATTGAAGAGCAAAGCGACAGAGCACAGACATACGGTAATGATAGGGAGGTCTCACGGGATTCATGCTGAACCCATAACGTTCGGCTTGAAGATGGCTCTATGGTACCAGGAAATGGAGAGGAATTTGATGCGTCTGGTCCGGGCGCAAGATGCAATCAGCTACGGTAAGATATCCGGGGCCGTCGGGACTTTCTCTTTTGTTGACCCTTCAATCGAAGAATACGTATGTCAAAAACTGGGGCTGAAACCTGCGCCAATATCGTCGCAGATTGTTCAGCGGGACAGGCAGGCCGAATTCTTTACCACTCTGGCTATAGTTGCGTCTTCCATCGATAAATTTTCCCAGGAGATTAGATTACTTCAGAGAACGGAAGTGAGAGAGGTGGAAGAATATTTCGCGCCTGGCCAGAAAGGCTCATCGGCTATGCCTCACAAGCGGAACCCCGTCTTGTCGGAAAACCTCTCCGGACTGGCTCGCCTGATGCGGTCATACGCACTGGCTTCGCTGGAGGACGTCGCCCTGTGGCATGAGCGGGACATCAGTCATTCGTCAGTAGAGAGGGTCATTGCTCCGGACGCTACGATTCTCCTGGATTTCATGCTCCACAGGTTTACTGAGTTGGTGCGAAATCTTGTCATATATCCGGAGAGGATGCTTGCAAATCTGGGCATGACTAAAGGGGTCATTTTTTCCCAGACGGTCCTCTTGAAGCTCATTGAGCAAGGGATGTCCAGAGATGATGCCTATAGAGTCGTACAGAGAAATGCCATGAGGTCATGGAATGAGGGAATTGATTTTCAGCAATTGCTTTTGGAAGATAACGAAGTGATGTCGCACATGAATGCAAAAGATATAGAAGATGCATGCAGAATCGAGAATTTCCTGAAGCATATTGATTTTATATTTAAGAGGGTGTTTGGCTGATATCACATAGATCCCATAACCAGCGTCAAAAAATAGGTGCTCACGGCATTTCATTACTTGTTGGTTGGTCTTTGGAAATAACTGTATCTTTCAACCATAGCCTATCGTCCTTTTCGGGATAATCTATATTGTAGTGGAGCCCCCTGCTTTCTTTTCTTATCCGGGCGCATTGAATAATTATTTTTGCAACCGTTGCAATGTTACGGAGTTCAACTAGGTCGCTCGTGACGATGAAATTTCTATAGTATTCATCTATTTCGCGGCTGATGAGGTCAATTCGTCGGTGAGCACGTTCAAGCCTCTTATTTGACCTAACAATACCCACGTAATTCCCCATAGATCTTCTGACTTCATCCCAATTGTGGGCTACGACAATCGATTCATCGCTTTCCGTGGCCCCCCTTGGATCCCAGGGCGGGATAGGTATCGGCTCATCTTTCGTGGTAGGAAACTTCTCTGCTATTCTGACAAATGACCGATGGGCGAATACTACTGCTTCCAAGAGAGAATTGCTTGCCAGACGGTTTGCCCCATGAAGCCCGGTGCATGCGACCTCACCGCAGGCAAAGAGCCGCTCTATACTAGTTTCTCCGTAATTGTCTGTCGACACGCCACCGCACTGGTAGTGGGCAGCGGGGACGACAGGGATCGGATCTCTTGTGATATCTATGCCGAAAGCAAGACACCTATTGTAGATATTGGGAAATCTGCTTATTATAAAATCTCTGTCTCTGTGTCTTATGTCCAGCAAGACGTATTCATCACCGGATTTTTTCAACTCCGTATCGATGGCCTTCGCGACAATATCCCTGGGTGCAAGGCTCTTCATGGGATGGTATTTCTCCATGAAAGTGGATCCGTCTTTTAATCTCAAGAGACCGCCTTCACCCCTTAGGGCTTCGCTGATGAGATAGGATTTCGCTTCGGGATGGTATAGACAGGTGGGATGAAACTGGATGAACTCCATATTGGCTATGAAGGCGCCCGCTCTGTAGGCCATGGCGATACCGTCTCCTGTGGCAATATCGGGATTTGTTGTAATAAGGTATACTTTCCCGGAACCGCCCGTAGCCAGAATGATGAATTTCGCCTTAAAAGTATGAATTTGATTGCGGTCCGTATCCAGTATATAAGCGCCGAGACATTTCTGCCGGTGGCCCTTCTCTTTGCTCGGAATGGCTGATTCCAATATAAGATCAATGCCGATGTGGTTTTCGAAAATTTCTATATTTCTCTTTAGGCTGGCTTTTTCGTGGAGGGCACGCTCTATTTCCTGACCCGTGAGATCCCGCGCGTGCAGAACACGCCTCATGGAGTGTCCGCCTTCTCGGCCCAGGTCATAATGACCGGCATCGTTATCTCCCGCCCTTGTGAATTCCACCCCCCACTCCAGAAGTTCCTTGATCCTTTCCGGGCCGTCCACTACGACGAATCTGACAACTTGTTCTTTACAAAGACCTGCCCCGGCGGCAATAGTATCGTTGATGTGATATTCAAAGCGGTCCTCTTTGTCATAAACCGCTGCTATCCCGCCTTGAGCCAGATTCGTGTTTGATTCGGATTTTTCTTTTTTCGTTACTATGGCGACAGTGCCGAGATCTGCTGCCTTGATGGCAAAGCTCAATCCTGCAATGCCGCTACCTAAGACTAAAAAGTCAGTAGTAATTTCCACGGCGCTTAATTCCTCACAACTTTGCGCGATCTTGAAAAGTTATTTACAAAGGCTGTTCACTTCTATATATAATTCGGGACTATTTTAAAAGGGAAATTAGCCTGGGGAGGAGCAAATGTATATTTTGGGAATAGAGACATCCTGCGACGAAACAGCCGCTGCCGTCCTCCAGGATGGGAAATCACTTCGTTCCAATGTCATTGCTTCCCAGGTTGACCTGCACAAGATATATGGCGGTATCGTACCGGAGATCGCATCCCGTAAACACATGGAAATGATCGTACCGGTCATATGTGAAGCACTTAACGGCGCCTCCGTAACGTTAAACGATATCGAAGGAATAGCGGTAACCAGGGACCCGGGCTGGTTGGGTCACTGCTTGTTGGCCTGTCGGCGGCTAAGGCTATTGCGTTTGCTCTAAAGATACCGTTTGTGGGAGTGAACCACCTCGCTGGTCATGTTGCATCCATCTTTCTCAGTTCCGACCGTCCCGAGTTTCCTCTTATAGCCCTGGTAGTGTCCGGGGGGCATACGAACATTTACCTGATGAAAGATTTTCAGGATTTTACCGTTCTGGGACAGACGCGGGATGATGCCGCTGGTGAGGCGTTTGACAAGGCTGCCAAACTATTGAATATCGGCTATCCGGGGGGCGTCGTCATCGACAGGCTGGCAAGAAAAGGAAACCGAAAGCGGATTGAATTCCCCAGGGCCATGAGAGATAGTCTGGATTTTAGTTTCAGCGGCCTGAAAACATCCCTTCTGGTGCACATAAAGAAGAGAGCATGTCCCTTCAGCGAGGATGAGCTGCCGGATGTGGCCGCCAGTTACCAGGAAGCAATCATTGATGTCCTTGTGGAAAAAACTCTTAAGGCCGCGGATATTCACTCTATACCAAGAATTGTCGTATGCGGCGGGGTTGCTGCAAACAGTCGGCTCAGAGAAAGATTTGCAGAGGAATCGAGGCTCAAGGGTCCTCATGTATATATTCCCCCCCCTATCTTTTGCACCGATAATGCGGCTATGATTGCCGTCGTAGGTGAGCATCTATTGACAAGGGGGCTAAAGGATTCTTTGAATCTAAACGCAGTTTCCAGATGGCCCCTGGATTTTTTATTAAAGTATGATTCATAGTGCCGCTTCTCGGAAGCGCCTGAATAAGGAATTATGACGACAGTAAGAGAAATCCTCGCAGATCATAGGCTCCGGCCGCTCAAACGCTTGGGCCAGTCTTTTCTCGAGGATAGAAATGCCATAAACAAAATTATCAGAATATCAAATATCCATGAAGATGATATCATAGTCGAAATAGGTGCGGGCGTGGGCCTCATGACGGAGTCAATCGCAAAACAGGCAAAGAAGGTGATTGCGCTCGACATAGATCCAAGAATGGTCGGTATCTTGAAAAAAAGGATGGCGCCTTACCGTAATGTGGACATTATCCAGGCAGATGTGCTTGAATATGATTTTTCCTCTGCAATCGGCGAATTGCCATTGCGGAAGCTCAAGGTCATCGGAAATATCCCCTATAACATTTCCTCACAGATACTATTCCGATTGTTGGCTTACCGGGACCATATATCGACCATGATTCTCATGTTTCAAAAGGAACTGGCAGACAGGCTTACTGCGGCACCCGGGACGAAGGCTTACGGCGTGCCGACGGTTTTGGTTTCCATGTATCTGTTATGCTCTCGTGAAATGGCAATCCCATGCAGCTGCTTCTATCCGAAACCCACGGTAATGTCCACTGTAGTGAAAATGGTAATCCGGGAAAAGCCTCAACTGGATTTGGCAGACCATGATTTTTTCTGCAAGATTGCGAAAACAGTTTTTGCCAAAAGACGGAAAACGTTGTTGAATAATCTTAGGGGCCTCAATCTGTTGGGTTATTCGGATATGGATATGGCAAACGCACTCAAGAATTCAGGCATCGATGGCGCGAGAAGGGGTGAGACACTTACAGCTGAAGAAATCGGAAAATTATCTAACACCCTCTATTCAATAAAAAAACCTTGACACGATCCTGTTATTTTGTTAATGACCCTCCGCCGCTTGGATCCGTTTGCGGACTGAGACGGGAGGTAAAACGAAGGCATACTGCACGGGTTATATGTGAAGCCTCGCGTCTCTGACGTGGAGGCTTTTTTTATGGATGCGGGGTTGAGTTGAGATGAAGACTATCAGTTCCATCAGAGAAATGCAGGTATTTTCCGAATCCGCTAGGAATTCGGGACAGAAAATATCATTTGTTCCTACAATGGGTTATTTTCACGATGGCCATTTGAGTTTGATGAGAGAAGGAAGGCAGCGGGCGGACTGCCTTGCTATCAGCATCTACGTGAACCCCACGCAATTCGGTCCGAGTGAAGATTTTGAGAAGTATCCGAGAGATTTTGAGAGAGATAGAGGCTTGGCGGGCGATGTAGGCGTTGATGTGATCTTCTATCCGGAAGATAAAGAGATGTACCCTGAACATTATCAGACCTATGTCAATGTTGAGAACGTTACGCAGAACCTCTGTGGAATGTCCCGGCCTGATCATTTCCGTGGCGTCACAACAGTGTGCGCAAAACTTTTCAATATTGTCAAACCGCACTATGCGATATTCGGCGAGAAGGACTTCCAGCAACTTGTAGCCGTTAAGAGAATGGTTATGGACCTCAATATGGACCTCGATATTATCGGCATGCCGATAGTGAGGGAACCTGATGGCCTTGCTATGAGCTCGCGGAATGTGTACTTGAAACCAGATGAGAGGGAAGCGGCTTTGAGTCTAAGCCGTTCCCTCAATTTAGCCGAAAAAATGTATGCCGGAGGAGAAAGGGATGCCGCTGCTATCCTGGCTGAGGTGAGGAAGCACATAGAACGTCATCACCATACAAATATCGATTACGCTAGAATATGCGATACAACGACCCTTAAGGATATCGGCAATTTTGAAGGAGAGTCCGTTTTGGCCCTTGCCGTCAAGATTAATAAGACGAGACTGATAGACAATTACGTATTCGGAAGTTGGCTTGACGTACGATGATTACTTAGAATGTTGAAGATTGGCTTTTCTGGAGGTGGGAAGATACAACATGCAAAGGTTCATGCTCAAATCAAAATTGCACAGTGCAACAGTAACTGATGCCAACCTCCACTATGAAGGTAGCATCACAATCGATAAGGGGCTAATGAATGCCGCAGATATACTGCCCTATGAGAGAGTCGACATATACAATGTTTCCAACGGGGAGAGATTTTCCACTTACGTGATTGAGGGAGAACAGGATTCCGGCGTAATATGTCTCAATGGTGCTGCAGCCTGGAAAGCCTCCAAGGGCGACATTGTTATTGTTGCGAGCTATGCTATGCTTGACGATCTCGCGCCAGAGAAGTGGCGTCCTAAATGCATTTTTTTGGACGATAAGAATAGGGTCAAGAAGGATAAGTAGTCTTCCCAGGAGCTGTACCGAATAAGCAACAATTCGGGATCTGAATCCTACAAGGGGTTTTGGTGCAGTTGCACCTAACCCCTTTTTAAATAGCAGTTGAAAACAGCTTAACTTTTTGTTAAGTAAGCATAATTTGAAAATATCATGAAGGTCATCGACCATTGAAGAAGAAACTGAAGCAGATTTTTTTGACGGGTCTTGCTGTTACTGTCCCGATAGGATTGACGCTTTATATCCTTTTCTTTCTCATAGATATGATGGATAGTCTCCTTAAGATTATCCCTTTTAAATATCATCCTGACACGTTGCTGGGTGTCCATATTCCGGGCCTGGGAACTATTGTAACCGTAATCTTGATTTTCATCTGTGGCCTCATCACAGCGAGTTATGTCGGCAATAAAATAGTCCAATCCGGAGAAGACCTTCTTTATAGGATACCTTTTGTAAGGAATATTTATCAGGCTATCAAACGATTCTCCGATACCATGGTCATGGACAGGAGAAGCAGTTTCAAGCGGGTTGTGCTGGTAGAATTTCCCAGGAAAGGTTTATACACGATTGGCTTTGTGACAGGCAAGCCAAATTGGGAGATCAAGAGGGAGACAGGGGATAACCTGATCAGCGTTTTCCTGCCGACAACCCCCAACCCGACATCGGGCTATCTCATTATAGTGCCGGAAGATGAATTGGTTGAAGTAGGTATGTCAGTGGAAGAAGCCTTAACATACATTATCTCTGTCGGTATCGTAACTCCGTCGGAGCGCGCGAGAAGGAAGGACAAATTTTACGGCGCGAAAGATGATGAATTGAAGTAGATTTAGTAACAAGAAGAATTAGTCTAAAAATAAGAGGTCAGAGCATATGCTAATAACATCTGAAAGCGTTAAGGTTGGACATCCGGATATTGTATGCGATTCGATAGCAGCGAATATCATCGCCGCGATTCTCGATGAGGAACATAGAATCGGGGTTACTGTAGATACGATGCCGCATTGCGGCATTGAGATATTTCTCGGCAAGGGCCTCTGTATAGTGGGCGGAGAAGTTGCCACTCGGGTTTATGTGGATGTGGAGAAAATTGTTCGCGATACCGTTCTTTCAATAGGCTACGGTGATTATCGTCTTGGTCTCAACGGAAATTCAATGGGCATACTCAATACAATTATAGAACAATCTCCGGACATCAATATTGGCACCCGTGCAGATATGGGCAAACACAAGGAAATCGGTGCAGGGGATCAGGGCATCATATATGGATTTGCGTGCGATGAGACACCTGAGTTGCTTCCGCTTCCCTATGTATTGTCCACCAGGATGATGAGGGTATTTGAGAATTGCGGGAATCCGATATTTGCTCCGGACGGCAAAGGACAGATAACGGTGGAATACAATGACAAGGGAGTTCCGCAACGAGTAGCGACGGTTCTCATGTCTAATGCAATAGACTACCGTGAAGTGGCTGACAATGCGAGAGCCAGTGTAGAACCTCAGGCAAAACGTCTTGCTATGGAATGCCTCAAAGATTGGGTCGATGAAAAAACGGAATTTCTTTTCAATCCGACCGGGGAATGGCAGGCGATCAATTCCTGCAGTGCAGCAGATTCAGGAGTGACAGGACGGAAACTTGTCGTTCAGCTCTATGGAGGTTATCCGGGCGCTCAAATTGGTGGCGGTTCCATTGTCAATAAATCGCCGGAAAAGGTAGATTGCTCGGCGGTACTGGGAGCTCGCTATGTTGCAAAGAATATTGTTGCCGCGGGGCTCGCAAAAAAATGCGCCATACAAGTGGCATATGCCATCGGCATGGCCAGGCCACTTTCCGTCTACGTAAATACTTTTGGAACGGGAATTATTTCCGATGCTAAAATCAATATGCTAATTAAAGAATATTTCGACTTGTCTCCCAGAGGCATGATTGAAAAATTTGAACTTCTGGACGGTAAAATTTACCGAAAACTTCCCAAGACATTTTTCCTGGATGACTATATCTGGGAAAAGGCCGACATGGTTGAAGCCTTGAGACAGGCTGCGTCAATATAGACGTGATGGGATTGAGCCCTAATATCAGGAGTGGAGGACCTTATGACATATGTGAAACTTGTCAAGAATTTACCATATAAAATATCAGACATCGGTCTTGCCGGATGGGGGCGAAAAGAGATCGCACTTGCCGAAAATGAAATGCCCGGACTTATGGCCGTGAGGGCTAAATATGGTCCTAAGAAGCCGCTTAAGGGCTTAAAGATCGCGGGTAGCCTGCATATGACTATTCAGACGGCCATGCTTATAGAGACGCTTAAAGAACTTGGCGGGGACATCAGATGGGCATCGTGCAATATTTTCTCGACGCAGGATCATGCGGCCGCGGCAATAGCGAAGGCAGGAACTGCAGCCGTTTTCGCTTGGAAAGGTGAAACGCTTGAAGAATACTGGTGGTGTACAGAACAGGCGCTGACATGGCCTGACGGTTCCGGACCCGATCTGATTGTCGATGACGGAGGCGACGCAACACTATATATTCATCATGGCGTTAAATATGAGAAGGATCCTTTGCTGCTCGAGCGGAAATACGATCATAGAGAATTACAGATTATTGTGGATCGCATGAGGCACTCGTTGCAACGGAATCCGAAACATTGGCAAAAGGTCGCTTCGGGAATTCTTGGCGTGTCTGAAGAGACCACAACGGGTGTTCACAGACTTTACCAAATGGCGCAAGCGGGGGAGCTTCTCTTTCCGGCCATCAATGTCAATGACTCGGTGACCAAGTCAAAATTTGATAATCTGTACGGTTGCCGGGAATCGCTCGCTGATGGGATTAAGAGGGCAACTGACGTGATGGTCGCCGGCAAGATGGTTGTCATCTGCGGATATGGCGACGTTGGTAAGGGATGTGCGCAATCAATGAGGGGCTTTGGAGCCCGGGTGGTCATCACCGAGATCGATCCGATTAGCGCTCTTCAGGCGGCCATGGAGGGCTATGACGTGAAGACGCTGGATGATGTCGTCTCAAAGGGCGATATTTTTATTACGGCTACGGGATGCTGCAAGGTCATCACCGGTAGGCATATGAACAGTATGAAGAATGAGGCAATTGTATGCAATATAGGCCACTTCGACAGCGAGATAGACATGCAATATTTGGAAAAAAGCAAAGGTTGCAAAAGGGAAAACGTCAAACCGCAGGTCGATAAATGGACTCTCAAGTCCGGGCATTCAATTATCGTCCTTGCTGAAGGAAGGCTAGTAAACCTCGGTTGTGCTACCGGTCATCCAAGCTTTGTCATGAGTACGAGCTTTACCAATCAGTGTCTTGCTCAAATTGAGCTTGCATCAGGGAAGTATGAAATTGGTGTTCACACCCTACCAAAAAAGATAGATGAAGAGGTAGCAAGACTGCATCTAAGAAGACTGGGCGCCAAACTGTCGAGATTAACCAAAGAGCAGGCCGATTATCTTGGTATTCAGATAGCGGGGCCCTTCAAGCCGGATTATTACCGTTACTAGAGGAGCAGGAATCGGAGACCGGATTCAAGTCTTGACTCTTAAGAACATGATAACCGATGCGAATCCGAAGAGAATATTTGCAAACCATGCGGAGAGAATAGGCGGTATTGAACCGGAGCGGCCCAAGGACATGGAGAAGGCATGGACAATCCAATAAGAGAATCCAATGATAATGCCAACACCGATGCTCTGCATGACGCCGCCGCTTCGCTCTGTCCTTATGAGTGAAAAGGAGATACCAATAGTAATGAGAATGATGATGACGAGGGTAAATGCAACCTTGCCGTGCATATCAACTAAATATCGTGTCGCATCGTACCCCTCAGCCTGAAGCTTCGTGATGTAGTTCCTTAGCTCAACAAACCCCATTTTTTCTGCTTCTTTTTGAACGAGGTTGAAGTCTGCGGGTGTTTCCGGGAGGTCTATCACTTTCGAGGAAACCCAATCGAGTGAGGGGAATTCTCCTCCAAAGCGCGTTATCAAGAGGTTGTAGAATACCCATTTGTTATCTTTCCATTCCGCTTTTTCCGCGTCGATACGCGCCGTCAGCGTAAAGTTCTTATCCAAATAATTTATCGTAATTCCCTGTATAACATTTGTTTTAGGATCAAAAAACCGGAAATTGTATATGCCGCTTTGTCCTCTGTACCAGAGTTGATTTTGTTTGAATGTTCCCAGGGGTTCTCGCTTTTGCACTTCCACGTATACAATGTTGTCCGCCTTCTGGTTACTGTATGGTGTAACCAATTCATTATTGAGAAAGGCAAATATACAGATCAGCAACGATGCAATGAACACCGGGAGAGACGTCCTGTAGAGGCTGATGCCATTTGCCTTCATGGCCAGCACTTCGGAATTTCTGGCAAGGGTGCTAAAAGTTAAGAGAGCTGCGAGTAGTGCCGTAGCGGGAAGAGTCTGTGAAATCATCGTGGGGATCATGAAAAGGAAGTATGATAGGATCTGTGTGAGGGAAGCATTGTTGCTCAAGAACATTCTTATGCGTTCAAAAAATTCAACAATCATGAAGAGTGACGTGAACAACGCTAGGACGAGGACAAACAACCTGGTAAACTCTTTAGTTACATATCGATCTAATATAGTCATGAATTAATTCTCTTTGCGCACTTGCTCATCAACTGTTTCAAGTAGGCTCCGATGGGTATTTCTATGCGAAGGGGCCTGTCATTTGCCGCCCTGATCAAAAGATAAAATCCAACAATACAGAATATGATATTGGGAGACCATGTTCCGATGAGTGGTGAGAGTCTTCCTGTTTCTACGAGGGCCTCGCCTCCAAGACGTATGATGTAATAAATGAATACTATGACAAGGCCGAGAGTAAACCCCCTCGATCGAACAGCCCTGTGCGCCCTGATACTCAAAGGAATTCC
>Ga0187865_1004065_pt1 | contig 11263 bp, 9 predicted proteins | sample June2016WEW_11_1_2_FD_132989 | JGI IMG/M metagenome (GOLD analysis project Ga0187865, IMG submission 132989) | Peatland microbial communities from SPRUCE experiment site at the Marcell Experimental Forest, Minnesota, USA - June2016WEW_11_100 | ecosystem: Environmental > Terrestrial > Soil >...
CCATTTTATTTTCAATGAAATAGATTTTTGCAGGCTTCGCGCTATTCATCGCTAACCCCTTTTGTTTCTGGTACATCATGGCAAGCCGCAGCGATGATTGTAGCGCCGACCGCTTGGCTAGGGCCGCGCCCTTTCAGCCAGTTGAGGCTGGCCTACAAAAAATTATCAACGGCTATCGTAATTGTCAAGTTAAATCTGAGTATATAATCCAAGATATATTGACTGACAAAAAGTCGGAAATGGTTCCTGCCGGGAGGAGAAAATCTTTTGGGAGGGTGCCTAATCGTTCGGACTACTTCCTGCGCTCACTTATTCCCTCCGGATCCAGTAGGGGGGGATCAAGCGTGGAAAGTATAGCAGTTCCTTGATAGACTGGGATACAGGGTAGTGCACCATAGTCCGGTGTGGTAAGATGTTATGAGGTAAGCAAAGTCGCGAGAGGGTAGGACTGAAGATGTCAAAAAAACGCCAGCGGATAAGTGCAAGCGAGTTTTCTGACCGGTTTACGAAGATCGTGTCGCGCCACCTTTCCGCGCTGCCCGCCGAGGAACAAGACAAGCGCATAAAGAACGCCGAGCGCGCGGCGCTTGCTGCTAGCCGTGCCGAGCGTCCCACAACTCGCAGAGTTGAAGAAACTCGGGCGATTCCTCTTTTATCCCGTACTCGCGAATAACCGCGAGAAAAGTTCTCTTGTCGCATCCCGGATCACCGAGCATGTCTCCGACTTTTCTAATCATGCGCTCACGGGCTAGCGTTACAGCCTTCTTCGGCTGGCGACGCCCTCTTGCAGTTTCCTCAGCCATCACGTCTTGGAAGTCTTCCTTGCGCACGGTCTTGAACTTAACTTTGGGAGTGTGATTCATCGTCGGCTCCTATCTCTGAGACCGGTTTCATTATCTTACTGGTCCGCCCCTATCAATGAGCTTGGTCGCCAGTTTTTTGCCGACCTTTTGTCGTATTTTGGGTATTCTCCGACCCACGCGGTTTGTAAGTCCTTGAAAATAAAACAGAAACAATTCTTGGTGGCCACCCTGCAAAATCACCACACCATCCAGATCAGGCGTCGATTTAGCGTTAGCGAGTTCTCCCATTAGGTCACCTCCAAAACGTGTAGTTCCGAGACCTGTCAAGGCTCATTTCGAGCTAAGGATAGCCTTTGACATGCGCCTTTGAATCCCCGTATACTGTTTCCAACTTCAAATGATTGAATTCCGTATATCACGCAAACGCAAGCATGAACATCTCCGCCCAGGTGTAGGTCGGCTCTACCTTGAAGAGGGGGAAGATTTGGTCCGCCACCTAAATGCAGTCCCACCATCGGTTACAACCGGTTTGCTCGCCGACTTGGGACCCAGAAGCCTCCGGGGAAGACAACGGATTGGATCGTCAATGGAAGGCGCGGCCGAATCTTTAATGAAGGTCATCGCGAGAGGTCTTCGTGAGCCTGCCGACCATCTCTGGTTTAGCGGCGCTTTGGCAGGGTTTTTTAACCTGAATGAAGACCCGTGGCTCCGAGAGGCCGCGATGAAGTTCGTGATCAGGCACTCCAAGCCAGGAGAACGGTTGTGGTATCAATTCGTGTTTTTGGTCATGTTACAGTCGGCGACCCACGATCCGTCCAAGGCTACGCACACAGCCAGTGATTCACAATCGAGCTCAAGCTCAGCCCGCGTCAGCGCAAACTGGCCATTGCTGACCTGCGACAATGAATTACGCGAAGAGGTTATCGCTCTCCATGTTAGGATGCACAGTTATGGCAGTCTTGGCTCTTTTGAAGAATATCGCCGCACCATTCGTTCACAGATAACCAGGGGGGATCTCGGCAATGACCGCGGGTTGCTCGAGCTGAAAGCCTTAGACTTCCTTGAGAGTAATCTCGACGGAATTGAAAAGGAACTCGAACTACAGAATATAATCTCTGACTTTTCGATTCGAGTGGCCGTCCACGTCTTTGACCTGTGGGTTAGCTATAAGCTCAATGCCGCGGGACTCAGCTACAGGCTTGTCCTTGACCGATTGACGTCAACTTACCGCCTCGTCCCGCCTGAGGCATGCGGCCGACTTGATGACCCAAATCACTTAGAACTGCGCGATATCGAACCGCGCACTGTGCTCAGCGCCTGCCTAATTGCCTACATAATGCTGCCCGGTATTGACGGGCGAATTGAAGAGTGGGTTGAAGAATTAGGCTTGATCGACCGGCTAGCTTTCGCTGGTGTCCTGGAGTGCTTCCTTAGATGCCAAGTGTGTGGCCGCTGGGTATACGCTGTGAACAGCAGCCGCAACTACTGCGGCGACAAATGCAGGTATAGCGTTTGGATGAAGACTCCAAAGGGCCTGGAGAAACGGAGGAAGGCCAGTTCTGCCTGGCGAAGTCGATATAGCGAGGAAATCCGTAAGGCAACGCCAAACGTCAAACGGCGCAAAATCACCGACTGACCAGCCTTGGCCGTTGGAAAGTCGCAGCTTCTGAGGCCGGCGGTTACGTCACGATTCGATAATCGTTCTCTCCTCGTCTGTGATTCCGTAGAGTGTGTAAACCAAATTATCGATTTCAGTGTCGGTGGCGGCGATTTCGCGGTCGACGCGGTCAACTTGCGAGGGGGCGAGCTTGCCGGAATGCTTTTGCTTGTTCATTTCCAGCATCCGGCCAACGAGTTCCACCATCTTGTCGTGGCGGGCTTTGTCGGAAGGGTCGGAGAAGTTGATGGGGCGGATGGGAAGTTGCTCGATGTATTGCTTATTCGCAGCAAAGTAGCCACCGTGGAAAGGGGTCGTGACACTTTTGAAATAGAAATCCAGGAGTCTCGAATTCAGCAAGCCGCAAAGGTAGGAAAGACTGACCGTCGGGTCCGCTGAGGTGATTCCATATCCACCTGTGGTCACGTTGATAAAATAGAATCCGTCCGTATTGTCGACGTACGTAGCGAGGTGCGTGACCATGTAGGGCACCAGGAGCTTGGGTTGTTCCCACATGCCAAGATTTTGGGTGCGACCAAACCGATACCACTCAGCGTCCTTGAACTTGCCCTTCTCTCGGGTCTCCAGAAGCCTCTTATTCCGATTGAGGTAATCCCAAGCCAGGGGATAGTCCCGTTTCATCTCGGCTGGAGTGAAAAGGCGCGCTGAGCAATCCTTTACCTGGTAAGGAAACAGGACATGCGCAGTCGGCTGCACTGAGTACCTGTTAATACTTCCGCTACGAACCACTGTTTTGAGGATCCTCGATTCAATTTCAATCCATTCATCCAGTTCGGGTGAGAGTACCTTTGTTGTACTCTTTCTTTTACCCTCTGCAAAATCCTTGAAAAGATACACCGTGTCAGCGCTCGTGATTGGGCCTTGATATATCCGCGCCGCAACATTAGCGAGCTTGACCGGCATTTGCGCAAGCTTCTCAAACAATCCCGTGCCTGTGCCGACCTTGAAGTTCCACTCTGACCCAGTGATATCGGCCGCAGGAATCTTGCCTTCCGTGGCTTCGCCTGTTCCGCGCCATGCCTCCAAGTCAGTCACCCTTTCAAGCTCCAATTGTTTGGACCCGGCTCTCGCGAGGAACAATAAACACGTATACGTCGTGGCCCCCTCAAAGACCTGCTGATCGCCAAAGTGGATAACGCGAGAGAGATTCTTTCCCTCTGCAACCAACTTGCGAAGAGGCTCGCCATATTGGGCGTTGAAGAATTTGTGCGGGCAAATGAAGCCGAGCTTTCCCTGCTTATTCAGCAGGCTCAGCCCTTTTTCAATGAACACCACGTAAATATCGTAATTGCCGGAACTGGCCGCCTTATAATGCTGCTTGTAGAACTCCACCTCGACGGGTGCCCATTCTTTCATGGCCTGGATGCGGATATACGGCGGGTTGCCAATCACGCAGTCAAACCCGCCCGAGCGCATCACTTGGCCGATGGAAACTGTAGCGCAAGGCTCGCTTTCCAGCCTTGCGGCTTTTCCAGCGCGCCGCGTTTGGGGTGGCACGCCAAGACGATTATTCTCGGAATCGGCGCAAGGTCCAGATTCACCTTGCGCTGGAAGAGCCGCAGGGCCGGAGGGCGGGCCCTGCGCTACAAAATTCCAATCGAAGGCATTGATGCGGTCGCGTTCATCTTCCGCGAACAGGACGCCCTGGTCATAAATGTCCGGGCCGATCAAGGAATTGCCGCACATGATGTTGTATTTCAGTTCCGGCAGGATATGCTGTTTGGCCGGCAACTGTGATTTCTCGCCCTCTAACGCCTTGAGGTACAGGCTCATCATGGTGATTTCGACGGCCTGCGGGTCGATATCGACGCCGAACAGGTTATGGCGCAGAATCTTGGCTTTGCGATAGACCGAGAGACGCTTCGCGCCATCGGGGTCGGTGTGGACTTCGCGCATGAAGTCAAGCGACGGGTGCGCGTGCCGCACTTCCTGCTCAGGATGGGCGAGATACCACTTGACGTGGTAATCGATCAGGTATTGGAACGCGCCAATCAGGAAAGAACCTGACCCACAGGCCGGATCGAGGATGCGAATCTTCTCAATCTGCTTTGGCGATTTGCCCTCGATGGCCTTGCCCACGGTCTCGCGCACGATGTAATCCACGATATAGCGCGGCGTGTAATAAACTCCGCCCGCCTTGCGCACTTCCGGCTTTTCTTCCACTTTCACTTGCTTGGGAGTGAGGCGGATGGTGTTCCCAAGGTAGCGCTCGTAAATTGAGCCCAGCAGCTCGACGCCGATCACGTCAAACCGGTAGGGGCTTTCGGGCGGATACAGCCGCTTGATGATGCGCGCCAGCAGCTCGGAATCAATCTTGATGGATTCGGAAAGATGCGGCTTAAAGATTTCACCGTTGAAATCCTCATTGACTTTGTGGAAAAGGTCATTCAGCCAGTCGAAAATGTGGAACTTGCCGCCGTGAATCTCCCAGTCTTCCAAAACCCTTCGCAACTGGCCGTACTCGAGCACCTTGCGGTCTTCCGCGATGCGGATGAAGACAATCCGGTCGAGCAAGCGCTGCACCACTTCGTTCAACTGCCGGGCGGTGAGTTCGGGATTGTTCTTGTGAATGTTCTTGGCGAGTTCTTCCCGCCAGCCCGTCATCTCGTCCAGGAAGACATCGTCAACCTGCTTGCGCAGCCGTGGGGCCCGGCGGATTTTCGGGAGCAAAGCTTCCAGCGAACCCGCCGCTACACGCTCGCGGGAGAATTCCCAGAGCTTTTCCGCATTCGCCCGGTAATCGGAGTAACGGAGGCTCAGTAGCAGGCCCTCGTCAGGGCGCTTGGGGTCCGGCTGGGCGGAGGCGTCGTAAAACCGGAATTCCTCGAAGTTCGTGAGGATGACGAAGTAAACGCTCTTGGTGTTCCAGACGTAACCCTTGGCTTGCAAAATGTGGCGGGGGGTGTCCAGCGGCTCGGAAGGCGATTTGGCTTCCACGTAAAACTTGGTCTGCCCGCCGATGCGGAAGTTATAGTCGGGGCGCCCGGTGGCTTCCATGTCGCCCTTTTCCACCAGCACTTCCCGGTCGTGGTGCAGCAGGCCAGCCTCGTTCTCCACATCCCAACCCAACGCCTTGAAAAACGGCGTGATGAGGTCCATGCGCGCCTGGGCTTCAAGATAATCCTTGGAAGAATAATGCTGCTGGTCGGCTTCAAACTTGCGGATGAGCTTTTCAAGGTCCGAGTGAAAGGTGGCAATGGACGCAGACAAGAGTCGGCTCCTGGTGTTGACCTGATTTGAGCCAAGAGTCTAATGCCACCCGTCAACGGATTCAAGAGGAGTAAGCGTAGCGTGGGCCGACGAGTGGCAAAAGGGGAGCATCGAGGATTGGGTGATGGAGGGCCACCGGCTCGCTCAGACGGTTGCCTACGGAGACCTCAGCAATGAGAATCCAGCCCCCATCACTGCCGCGCATGAGCCGAAGACATTGATTCTCAAAACCGCGGTCCCCGCTGAGGCGGGGCAGGCGCCGACCGCCGCTACAGGCGGCAAGCGGACCCGGTGATCGAACTTCAGTTGAAGAAGGCCGGAGTCAGGCTGGCCTACCTGTTGGACGCCTATTTAATCCTCAGCGCCGCCGCGCCACGAAGGTCGATCCCACAGTGGCGTTGAGGTATGAATGAAGGGGTCAGCGGTCAACTATCAGCACTCAGCAAAAGATCGAGCAGCCCCGCGAGCAGTAGCTGAAAGCTGAACGCTGACGGCTGAAAGCTAAGGCCTGAGGCGGTCATCCTGCGGAGGGGGGGCGGGCTTCCTTGCCGCGGGCTTTGGCGGCGTACATTTTCTGGTCGGCTTCGTTCATGATTTCGTCGGCGGTCTTGCCTGCGGCCCACTGGGAGGCGCCCACGCTGAGGGCCAGTTCGAAATCCTTCAAGTGCCCGGTTTGGTTCCAATCCTGCACAAACCTTTCGATGCGTGCCATGACCACCTCGACATCCTCCAGGGGAGCGTCGGCGAGGATGACCAGAAATTCGTCTCCGCCATAACGGATCACGGCGTCGGAGCCGCGCACCGCAGATTTGAGAATGGTCGCCACCTCCAGCAGCACAAAATCGCCGGTGGTGTGGCCAAAACGCGAGTTGATTTCGCGGAAGAAATCGACGTCGATCATCAGGAAGCTGAGCGGCTTCTTCAGGCGCTCCGCCCGGCGGGTGTATTTCATCAGCATATCGTCGAGCGAGCGCCGGTTGTAAACCTCGGTGAGCGGATCACTGAAGGATTGCAGGCGCAGGAGTTCACTGTGAATCGCCGTCGAGATGACTTCTCCGCGCGTGCGCCGCAACTTCAGGCGGCTCGAGATCATGTAGGTGTTGAAAAGAACCAGCAGCGCGACCAATCCCAGGAAAAGCTCCCGCGAGACGGAGAGCTCAAAATGCAACGTCCCGGTGCGCAGGATGGCGCTGGGGAAAAGGATCACCACCAGGCCCGTCCCGATCAGGATGCCCGTGCCGACCACGATGACCCATTGCTCAAAGTCACGCTTCTCCAGGGCCGTCAATTGCTGGCTGAGCCTGGAGAGGATGCTCTCCGATTTGTTTTCAGGTTCCACTTGTGCCTGTACCCTCGTGGGCGAGCACAATTACTACCTTAATGGCAATCAAAGCTGGTCTGCACCCGCGCCGTAGACCATTCTGGACGGGGCCAGTGTACCCTAATTGAAGCCATCGGCGCAATCCAGGTTCCCGTTCGGAAATAAGATAGTTTGAGGCGGACATCCCCCGTGGCCAACGGTTGGCGGTCGGCAACTGGGGAGCGGCGGCTGACGCTAACAGGTTGATGCGAAATGTCCTCGCGGCCTCTGACCAGGTTGCTGGCGTGTTGTAGCGCTGAGCTTTAGCTCAGCACGTGCCGACCCTTCGCTTAGCTCAGGGCAGGCTCTAAAGGTCGGCGCTACATGTTTTTCATCAACCTCCTGATGACTGAAGTCAAAGGAGGCACTCTCGAAGCCCCTTCCTCTGTTACAATCTGATTCCTTGATGACAGAGCAGAAACCCATTCTGGTTGTCGCCGGCATCATACGGAGAGGGGACCGCATTCTGATTTGCCAGCGGCGGCGCTCCGACGCCTACGGGCTACAGTGGGAATTTCCCGGCGGCAAGGTGAAAAACGGAGAAGCATTGCCCACCGCGCTGCGGCGGGAGCTGGAAGAAGAACTGGCGATTCAGGCGGATGTTGGCAGGGAAGTTTTTCGCCTGCGCCATCACTATCCCGACCGTTACGTGGAAGTGGTTTTCTTCGCCATAGCGAATTTCCGCGGCGAGGCTCGCAACCAGGTGTTTGAGGCCACGGAGTGGGCGCCGCGCGCCAAGCTTCCGGAGTACAACTTTCTGGAAGCGGATCGCGAGCTGGTAAATCACATCTGCAAGGGGGAGCTTGTTTAACCTCAACCGCAGGACGAAACTCGAAGATCGAAACTGGAAAATCGAAATTCGAAATTCAAGAATCGCAAGCTATGCGTCGAGTTTCGAATTCCGATTTTCGATTTTCGATTTTCGAATTTCCAGTTTCGCCAAGATGTGCGCCGCTGTTGGGCTCGCCGCTGCTCTACTCCTGCCCGCCGCCATTCTGTGGGCGCAAGTCGAGACCGTGGAGTCGCCCCCCACGGCCGCCCTGTGGGTCAGTCATGGCCGACTGGAAGGCCACCTGGCTTTAAAGTTTTCATCGGACGGCGCTTTCTCGCCCGATGCTTCCCTGCTCGCCGTGGCCGCTGACGACAAAGTGCTGTTAATGAACCTGCGCACCGACAGCATCCAAAAGGTTTTGAAACCGCGCTTAGCTGATATCCAAGACTTGGAGATCCACTCCGCCAATTTCCTCTCTCCCCATCAACTTTTCCTGCTCGCCAACGGGGTATTCCATGTCAAAGGCAAACGGGCGGCGCCCACTCCCCTGTTGGCGTTCCAGTGGGATATCGACGGAGATCATTTGGAAGAAAAGGTGAACGAAGTGGGCGCCAAAGGTGGGTTCAGCCCAGCGCGCTACTTCCCGATGATCGGCTACCTGGCACTTTACAAGGAGAGCAACTTCGACCTGTGGAATCCTCGGACGAGCCAGGGCGGTGCAATCACCATGCCCGACCTGACCCAGATTCCCAATCTCTACGAATTTTCTCCGGACGGCCATTGGCTGCTGCTGGCGCAGATTCAGACCACTTCGGGCGCCGACCCCTCCGTGGTGGAATTGAAAACCCACAAGTTTGTGGATGCGCTGCGCGGGCATGAGGGTACCGTCTTGAGCATGGCCTTCTCCCGCGACGCCAAGAAAGTGGTGACCACCTGCGAAGATGGCAAGTTGCGCGTTTTCTCGGTGGGCGATTGGAAGCTCCTGCAAACGCTCACGGGTCACCATGGGCCCGTGCATCGGGCGGAGTTCTCACCGAACGGCAAGTGGATCGCCTCCGCCGGTGAGGACCAAACGGTGCGCGTATGGTCCGCGGAAGATGGGACGCTGCTGCAAACCCTCCAGGAAAGTCAGGAACCGCTGCTGGACGTGGCCTTCTCCCCCGACAGCCGCTTCATCGCCGCCTCCTCCGAAGGCCTGGTCCTCACTTGGCAACGGCAGGGCGGAGACTGAGGGGACCCATGAAGACGTCGATGGAACGATCAGGCCCGGGTCAGAAATAGGAGTTAATCTAGGAATTTACTGGTCGGCGGGATACTTCTTGAAGGACTCGAGAGGATAACATTTCACGCCATGCACCTTCCCTGCTTGCTTGTCGAATTTGTGATAAATCAATTTCAGATAGGTACTGTCGTCGGCCTCGTACCATCGGTAGACAGCATACGCCGTGAAGTCCGCAACTTGCATGAGCCGTGACGAACGAGAGTCGAAGAAGAATGTCGTCTCGATGAGATTGGTCATGGCCGCCCACTTGGTCCCCCCCGACTGAAATTGAGCCATAAGGCGTCGAATTTCCTTCGTCAGTGACGGTCTGCATTCATCGAAGACGACTATTCCGCGCAGGACACTTCTTGTCTTCGCTTGCATTCTTTGCAGGAAGAAGTTGAACATCGTGCACAATCCCTCAAAGGCGCGCTCGTATGGGTCAACCTTCCCGCTGTATTTGTACATCAGGGCCTGCTTGTCGATAATTGCAGCGAACAAAATAAGCCCCTGTCGTGTCCCGGAAATTAGTCCGTAGCCGTCCTGCAGAAGCTTAATCCTCTGCGCTGGCAGCATATGACGGAAATTCTTCCTTCCACTTCGGATTTCGCTAGCATGTAGCTCGATAGGATTGCCGGCTTGGGGAAAGTGAGATCGCTGAAGCACGTCGAATGAGTTGGTAAGTTTCTTCCATTGGCCCTCGTGCATGGCAGTTCCAGCTAGGACCAGATATCGTGAACTGCCCGGCTGCATCCCACCATCACCGGATTCGTCGACATATAGCAGATACATATGCTTGAAAAAGAAAAGGCGGCTGAGCGGAATATCGATTCCGACGAACCGCCGAAGCAGCTCTCCCAGTCGCTCTTTTTATCTTACTACTTCATATTTCCAGTATCAAGGCGAATCTACCCGACTCTCTCGCCCCGCGTCTCTTCAACTTGTGCTAAAATTTCTAGTGACCAAGCACTTCAGGGAATGGCGCGAAACAGAAGTTTTATGCCCAAAGTCGGAATGGTGAGTCTGGGCTGTCCCAAGAATCTTGTGGACAGCGAGGTGATGCTGGGGATCCTGGCCCAGCAGGGGTACGAGCTGACGCCGCACCCCGACCAGGCTGAGGTCATCATTGTCAATACTTGCGCCTTCATCGAACCCGCCAAGCAGGAATCGATCAACACCATTTTGGAAATGGCCGAGTTCAAGAAATTCGGCGCCGCCAAGAAACTGGTGGTGGCCGGATGCTTGGTGGAGCGCTACCGGCGGGAGATTCTGGAACAGATTCCGGAAGTCGATTACGTGATCGGCACGAACGAGCTGGAACGCGTGCTGGTGGCATGCCAAGAAAAGCCCCACCCGCGCACAGCGGGCACGCCAGCGGAGCCCTACCTGTACCATGAATTGACCCCGCGTGTGCTCTCCACCCCTGGCTATTCCGCCTATTTGAAAATTGCCGAGGGCTGCGACCATCCTTGCGCGTTCTGCGTGATTCCGCAAATGCGCGGCGCTTTTCGTTCCCGGCGCTTCGCCTCGGTGATCCGCGAGGCGGAAAACTTAGCCAGGCAGGGGGTGCGGGAAATCACCATTGTCGGGCAGGACACCACCAGCTTCGGCGAAGATCTGGGCCTCCGCGACGGATTGCCGGCGCTGCTGCGCGAGCTCGGCAAGATTCCGGACCTCGTCTGGGTGCGCTTTCTCTACTGCTACCCCAACCGGGTAACGGAAGCGCTGATCGCCGCCGTGGCGGAAACGCCCAAGATGGCAAAGTATTTCGACATTCCCCTGCAACACGCGAGTTCGAGCGTCCTGAAGCTGATGAAGCGCGGTTCGAGCGGCCAGCAGTTTCTGCGCCTGCTGGGAAAAATCCGCGCCGCCATTCCCGGCGTGGCGCTGCGGACGTCGTTCATCGTCGGCTTTCCCGGTGAGACCGACGATGATTTCAAGGCCCTGCTGGATTTCGTCGCGGCGGCAGAATTTGACCACCTGGGCGTTTTCCTGTATTCCAACGAGGAAACCAGCCGGAGTTTCGAATTACCGAATCAAGTGTCGGCGCCAACCGCTCGCCGCCGGCAGAAGCAGCTCATGGCTCTCCAGCGAAGGATTTCGCGGCGCAACTTGCGGCGGATGGTGGGAAAAACGCTGCCGGTGCTGGTGGAAGGACCCTCGGAAGAAACCGAGTTGC
>Ga0187865_1004068_pt1 | contig 11255 bp, 6 predicted proteins | sample June2016WEW_11_1_2_FD_132989 | JGI IMG/M metagenome (GOLD analysis project Ga0187865, IMG submission 132989) | Peatland microbial communities from SPRUCE experiment site at the Marcell Experimental Forest, Minnesota, USA - June2016WEW_11_100 | ecosystem: Environmental > Terrestrial > Soil >...
CATGCGGCGGAAAGGAGCGAGGTATGCCTGGACTAACCCTGGCTCCTCCGCTTACAGCCATCGAGCCGGTCACCGAGATCCTTCACGGTGTGCCCATCACGGATCCCTACCGATGGCTCGAAGACCAGGACTCTCCCCGAACTCGCCAGTGGATCGAAGAGCAGACCCGATACGCCCGGGGCTATCTGGACCACATCCCGGGCCGAGAAAACATCCGGAAGCGCATACGGGAATTCCTCGCCGTCGAAACCTACGACTTGCTGCAAAAAGTGGGCAACCGCTATTTCTTCCGGAAGCGCCTCCCGGACCAAGAACAGCCTTGCATTTATATGAGGGAGGGGCCTGACGGGGAGGACCAATTACTCGTCGACCCGATGGAACGTGGCACTGGGAAGTTCACGGCCGTGAAACCTGTTCGCGCGTCGACGGACGGGAGACTCCTGCTTTACGAAGTCAAACAAGGCGGGGAGCGCACCGGAACCTTTGAGCTACTGGACGTCGAAACGCGCAGGGCACTACCGGATGGTCTTCCTCGAGGGTATCTGCGTGGCTTCGCGTTCGCCCCGGATGGAAAGAGTTTCTGCTACGCCCATGAGCCGTTGGATTCCAAGAGACCTTTTTATCGAGCTGCCCATCACCATGTCCTCGGTACCAATTTCAATGAAGATCGGGAGATCTTTTGCGCTGGTGAGGATGAAAAGCTTCGGGTGTGTCTGATCTCCGATGCCCAGCGCCTAGGATTCCTTGTCTATCGGTTCTTAGAGAAGACCCGCACGGACTTCTACCTGAAACCATGGGAAAGCAACGAGGCTCCCGAGCGGGTCGTCACCACCGCCGACTACAGCTTTGGTCCGCTGCTCCTGCGCAGCAGAATCCTGGCCATCACCGATCGCTACGCGCCGAACTTACGGATCGTCGAATTGCGGCCCCGGCCCGAGGGAGACCCTGAATGGGCCGACCTGGTTCCCGAAAGCGACGGCCGGATTCAGCAATGGGCCGTTGCTGGAGAGCGGATCATTGTCTCCTATATCCGGGGGACTGCTATGCAGGTCTCGATGTTCGACCTCGCGGGAAACCAGACCGGCGAGATGCCTGTTTGCGCTGGCGAGACCGTGCGGATCACGGGAGCCTCCCCCGAGAACGACGAACTCTTCCTTGAATCGGAGTCCTTCGCCGAGCCGGTCGCGATCCACCGCTACTCGCCGAGGGAAGGGAAGCGCATCCCCTGGGCGAAGAAAACAGTTCCGTTCGATTCCGCGAGATACGAACACATTCAGGTGCGGTACGCGTCGAAGGACGGAACGGAAGTTCCCATGTTTCTGCTGGGTCGGCGCGATGTGCTTGCAGGCGGCTGCCATCCGGCGATCCTTACTTCTTATGGCGGATATGGCGTATCGATGACCCCACAGTTCAGCGTCTTTGTCGCCTTCTTGATCGAACGAGGGTGCCTGTTCGCCTTGCCCAACATCCGGGGAGGGTCGGAGTTCGGAGCGGAGTGGCACGAAGCAGCCAAGCGCCGCAACCGCCAGACCGCCTACGACGATTTCCTCTCGGCAGCGGAATGGCTCATCCAAACGGGACGAACATCTGCAGCCAGGCTCGCGATCTTCGGAGGTTCGAATTCCGGGCTGCTCGTCGGCGCGGCGCTGACCCAGCGGCCGGAGCTCTTCCGCGCGGCCGTCTGTATGGTGCCGATGCTGGACATGCTCCGGTATCACCTCTTCGACAACGCGCATGTCTGGAAAGAGGAGTTTGGCACTGTAGACGACCCAGACGACTTCGCTGTTCTCGCGAAATACTCTCCCTATCATCGAGTTCGGGACAGCGTTGCCTACCCCGCCACAATGATTGTCTCCGGCGACGCCGACCGCAATTGCAATCCACTGCACGCACGCAAGATGACCGCTCGGCTGCAGGCGGCCAACATCTCTGAACATCCTATCTTTCTCGATTACAGCAAGTTTCGCGGGCACTCTCCCGTGCTTCCCCTCGGCGAACGGATTGAAGCGCTGACGGATCGTATGGCGTTTCTCTGTGACCAGTTGCAGCTGCCGGTGTAAAGGCGGAGGTCTTCGTTATGTCGTTTCTTGTCTTGAAAGCGTACTTGAAGCTGATTCATTTCGATCTCTACCTGGCGCGAGGCAATTTTGCGGCGCTCTACGACAAGGTTCGCAAATGTCCAGTCGGAAAGCAGGCGCCAGCTCCCGATGCCATCGAACGCATCTGTTCCGCCATAGACATGGCGTGCATCTGGTATTGGAAAGAAGCCCTGTGCCTGCAGCGGTCCGCGGCTACGGCTTGCCTTCTGAAGAAATATGGCGTCCCGGCGCAAATGGTCATCGGCGCGCAGCAGATGCCCTTTAAGGCCCACGCGTGGGTGGAAGTCGACGGCCGCGTGGTCAACGACAAACCGTACACCCCTGAGATGTACGCCGTTCTCGATCGGTGCTGAAAGTGTCCGCCCGGAGAGGTGATCAACCGTGAGCGTTCAGTTTGGAAGATGGAATTTCGACGGCAAGCCGGTGGACCGGGGCTATCTCGAAAAGGCTAGGGCAACCATCGTTCCCTACGGCCCTGACGATGCTGGCTCCTATTTGAAGGGAAACATCAGCATCCTGTACCACGCCTTCCACACCACTAAGGAATCGCGGCGCGAAACACAACCACACACCACGGCATCCGGCGCTGTCATTACCTGGGATGGCCGCTTGGACAACCGCGCGGAGCTAATCTGCCAGCTAAGAAATGTCCCTTCCATTGGCTCCACGGATGTCTCCATCGTTGCGGCCGCCTACGAAGAATGGGGCAAGGATTGTTTTTGCAAACTCATTGGTGACTGGGCTCTTTCCATCTGGGATCCTCACACCCGCTCTTTGATCCTCGCCAAAGACCCTATCGGCACGCGGCATCTCTACTACTCTTTCGACAACAACCAGGTCACCTGGAGCACGATCCTCGATCCGCTTGTTCTCTTTGCAGGAGAAACCTTCTCACTGTGCGAAGAGTACATCGCGGGCTGGCTCTCGTTCTTCCCGGCGACTCATTTGACACCCTACGTGGGAATTCATTCGGTTCCGCCATCCTGCTTCGTCCGGCTGGAGCCAGGGCGCCAGACAAGCAGGAAGTACTGGGATTTCAGTCCATCCAAAAGAATCCGCTACCGTAGCGATGCCGAATATGAAAAGCACTTCCGCACAGTCCTTGCTGAAGCCGTGCTGCGCAGGCTTCGTTCAGACAGCCCCATTCTTGCCGAACTGAGTGGGGGAATGGATTCCTCCTCGATCGTTTGCATGGCAGATGTGTTGCTGGCCCAAGGCTCGGCGAACGGCGTTCGCCTCGATACGGTTTCGTATTATGACGATTCCGAGCCCAATTGGGACGAACGGCCGTACTTCAGCAGCGTGGAGCAGATGCGCTGCCAAGCCGGGCATCACATTGACGTAGGGACCGCCAATACGTGCATCCTTGATCTCAAAGCAACGCGTTTCCGCAGCACCCCCGGTCACCGAGAACATTCATCGAAAGCTGCATCGGAGTTTGCCTCTCACCTTGCTTCAGCAGGCCACCGCGTCCTGCTCAGCGGGATTGGCGGGGACGAAGTGCTGGGAGGCGTCCTAAGCCCAACTCCCGAACTCGCCGACCTTCTGCGCGGCCTCGAACTTCGGAAGTTTGCTCACCAACTCAAGTCATGGGCGGTGCAACTGAGAAAGCCTTGGATACACCTTCTCCACGAAACGGCCCGAAGCTTCTGCCTGCCTCCCCGCTCGGGATCTTTGCCTGTCTCTTGGCTGCAGAGGGGGTTTGCAAGTCGGCAAGGCCTCGCTCTGTCAGGGTATGGGCGGAGGTTGAGAGCCTTTGGCTCCCGACCCAGCCATCAACTAAATCTTCTTGCCTTCCATGCAATACAGCGTCAGCTATGTTCGACGCCACTCCCGAGCGCCCCGCCTTACGAGCGGCGGCACCCCTATCTCGACCGTACTCTTCTCGAATTCCTCTTTGCCATTCCCAGAGAGCAACTGCTCCAACCGGGCCGACGCCGCTCCCTCATGAGAAGGGCCCTTGTCGGAATCGTTCCTAAGGAGATTCTCGAGCGCAAGCGCAAAGCATATGTCGCTCGCTCCTCGATGTCTGTCATTGGGAGTGCATTTTCTGAGCTCAGTGCATTGAGCAAGGACATGGCCTCAAGCTTGTATGGCTTCGTGGACGACAGGTTGTTCTTGGTTGCTCTCGAAAAAATCCGGGCCGAGGAAGAGGTGCCCGTCGTCCCACTCATCCGCACCATTGGCCTTGAATATTGGTTGAGAGTTCTGGCCCGCACTCGATGCTTGTCCTCAACCCCCAACTTAGTGCACCCGGCATCCGATTTCGCGACCGGCGGAAAAGGCGGAAAGCCTTCGGTCGTCAGACAAAGTCTCAGCTGAGGTTATCCCAGAAGGAAAGGAGGTGAAACTCATGGAATACTGCAAACCAGCAATCCTCAGTTCGCGGGAAGCGTTTTCGGCGATTCGGTCGACTCATGTCAAGGAGACCAGCCGGATCTCCGACAATGCGCCCCTTCCCCCGAACGACATGCAGACCAACGCCGCCTATGAGGCGGACGAATAAACCGTAAGGGGAGGGTGTGTCCCGGGCGCGCCCTCCGCCTCATCATTTTTGTAAATCATTTTTGTGAGAAGGAGCTTGGCTGGAGCATGGGCATCCAGCACGAAGCCAAAAAAACGCGCGGAGTCCGCTTTGGATTCTTTAGCGAAGATCCCGCCCCACCGGCGCAGCACCTTCTGCCTCTCCGAGGGAGGACTCTGGCCGCTGCCGTAATGCAAACCACCGGTCATACTGGCCCCGTTTTTCCGGATCAGGATCCACCTCACCCTTCAGCCAGAATGTGAACCAATCAACGTTTCCTTGCTGTGAAACGTTCCGGTGCCACGGCTTCACGAGGATATGGATTCCTCCAGGGATGTAGACGTAGTCCACTGGTCTCCCCAGATGCGACAACATCGAGAATCTTTCCCAGCCACTGATTAGTGAGAGGCGGCCATAGGCTTCAAGACGGACAGGAGAATGAACTTTGTCCAAATTGAACTCGGGAGAATTTCGAAGCCACAACTGCAGCCCATTGCCCACTGGTGGGCCGCCGTTGACGTAGGCGGCATCGACCAGCGGAGATTGCGGATAGGCCAGGTATTGCAGATAGCCACCGTCAAAGCCGTCGGCCAGGGTCACGGCCGCGAAGCGGTAACTGGAATGCGTCAAGGTATAGGAGACCTCATAAACAGTGCGGCTAAACGCGATAATGCCGACACGAGACCGGTCGATCACTCCGGTTCTGTCGAGAAAGTCTAAGGCGCCTTCAAGAACGGCCATAGCGCGTGGCCCCTCCATGGTCGTGTTCACGAACTGTGCGTCGTCATTTGCGGTCGCGTACCCCACTTGCAGGACGACGATTCCTTGGCACGCAAGGGGGCGGGCGGCAAAGGCGCTGCTCCATGGACCATCCACGTAGAACTTGCCATTCACAAAGCCGTGTGTCTGAATCACCAGGGGATAACGTATCGAAGGTGTGTAGTCGGGCGGAAGAAACAGAGCGCCCTCTACCCAATGGCCGTCCGCCGCCTGCCACTGGACCCGTTTCGCGCTCGCCAGTTCCAATTGGTCGAATTCGGGATTCAAGTCCAAGAGGAGCGCCTTCTGTCCGGAGGCAGGATTGGTCACGAAGATCTTTGGCCGAATGTTCAGGTCCTCTTCCAAAGTGACTTCGGGCCGGGCAAGCGCTTTTTCTGGCGGGATCCTCCCGGTCACATCCTTCCAAACTCTGGCGTGCTTCTCGAGTGCCAGTTCAGCGTTTTTTTGCTGATCGTGCAACTCCAGAATGATCCTCTTGCTGCCAGCTAGCCATCTCAGGATGGACGCAGGCCGATCGGTAATCTCAACAATCCGCCTTTGTGGGATGCTGATCTCAAGCACGTACGTGTTCCTGCTTAACCGGCTGCGTTGCGCGTCTTGCGTTCCCTCCAGTGGATAATAGGCACCCGACACGGCCACGGATTTTTCATCCCATGCCCACGCGGCTCCCGCATTCTGCACGCTCGAGGGAGTATTCAGCAGGGGAGCAGATTTCCCGGTCGCAATATCCAAAAGCAGGTACTGCTGGATGGGAGAGGCAATCTCCGAATTCAGACTCTGTTCCACGAGTTTGTGGAGGTGTTCGTCTTTATACTCCGCCCAAGCTGTGGGCACCTTCCGGACCAGGACACGCAGGAGCGCATATCGTCCCCGTGGTGAAACGAGCGGAGGCAGGCTGTCAATCATCAGATCCGCCAACGGGATGTTCTTCTCTGACTGGTGAGGTTTCCTGACATAAAGCTCCTCGGCCAGGGTCCAGGAGGGGACATAGGGCCCCCGATTCTGGGCCAAGAGCTCATCAAGACCCTGAGTCGTAACCACGATTCCCTGATGTTCTATTTTCCCAACCGGCCTGGCCACAGAGGGCTCCGCTTCGAAAACGATGGTGCTGCCCTGTTCGTCGATATCGTAAGCAACTACGGGAGTCGCATGATGCGTCATCTTCCGAAGCTGTTTGGTGAAGACGTTCAAGATGTAAACTTGTGGTGTCTCCCCGGGGCCCTCGCCCAGAAAGGCCAATCTCGCGCCATCCCGCAGCCACTTCACGCTCCTGATCGCAGGGCGATTCGACGATGAGGACATCTCCAAGAGCAGCTTTGGGTTTGCTGACCGGAACAGATGCGACGTTTCAAACAACAGGAGCGAATAGTTGTTCGAGTTGTGTCGCAGATCTCCTCTCCTCAGCAGCACGGTGAAGCGCTTTCCATCCGGAGAAAACTGTGCCACGAACCCAGCGCGGTTTATCGTCTCCGCCGACCCACTGGTGTAGCCCTCGGGCATGGCCAAACGCCTCATTTGGATGATGTCCTGGACCGTAATTGTGCGCTTCGTTGCCGGCCAGCTATGGGCAGCAATCCCTGAAGAAGCGCATGCAGTAGATGCCGCAAGGAAAAGGACAAAATCAGCAACCCTTGCAGACGCGTGTGTCTTCCTGACGGAATTTCGGGCACGTTTCATGGCCGTGGCAGGGGATCCGCGTCAAAAGAGCAGTTTGAGCGACAATTGCAGCGACCGCGGACCGCCTTCTTGGAAGAGCGGGCTCGATACGCCCGCCCCGCCCACCGCGCTGTCGAGCATGCCTTGGGACTGCAGAAACGTCGGACCAAAACCCACAATTCCCTGTGGGTTGACGAAGTTGGGATGATTCAACAGGTTGAAAGCATCGGCCCGGAGTTGAAGATTGAGCCCCTCATGAATGGAGAATTTGCGCCCCAGCGACAGATCCACTTGGGTCAACCCAAAACCAGGGATGTCATTTCTTCCTTCGGTTCCCTGGCGGGCTGTCGTCTGAATCGCAAAAGCCGCCGGGTTCAGGCTCTTGCCGCCCGGCGCCTGGGGATTTTCCAGCCATAACGGCTGGCCCGGGACGAGGTCCGGGCGGGGACTGGCTCCCTGCAGGGTCTGCGTGAGGACATAGGCGTTGAACGGAAGGCCGGTGCGGGCGATCACCAGCATTTCAAGAGACCAACCATTCGTGAGCACGTGGAACGGATCCTTGTCGGAAATGCCTGGAAGCTCGTAGGTGACAGCGCCCGAGAAACTTTGGCGAACATCGAAATCCGAAGAAGCCCTATCGTTTTGTGCGGGAATGACCGTGCTCGACACGAGTCCGACGGTGTCGTCGGAAGCATTGTCGAGGGAATGTGACCAAGTATAATTTGCGATGGCCTGCAGTCCCCTGCCGAGAGGCCGGCGAAATTGCAATTGCAACGCTTCATAATCGGACGTTGCCCTATTCGCCGTCAGGGAAAACAAGCTCCCGGGCAGAAAATTCGGGTTCGGCTGAAGTAGAGCCTCCTTTCGCAGGAGATCCCGGCCCGCTTGACCGACATACGTGGCGCTCAAGGCTGTCCGATCACCGAGTGTTTTCTCGAGAGCCACATTCCATTGATACGACCGGGGCAAGCGAAGCCCGGGAGTGAAAGCTAAGACCTGATAACTTTGGTACGGAGCCGCCAAAGAAAAAGAAGGAAGGAAGGGGGTGATGTCATTCACCGGCACGGCCACACCCGGGAATATGCCGAGCGCGGTGTTCGGAAAATTGTTCGCTAGTCCCGCCGCTTGGCCTAGGCCCAAATCATAGAAGATCCCCGACCCGACACGCAGTACGAGATCCCCGCGGGAGGCTAGGCGATAGGCTAGGCCGACCCGGGGGGCAAAGTTTCCGAATTGTGTGGCCCAAAGAGGAGTCCCGGTTGGTGCCAGCGTGATTGCGGGTGGATCGTTGACGTTTTGCCACGCAGCCAACGCGGTATTGCCTCGCGCTTCGGGCGCGGGCGCGAGTTCCCACCGGAGGCCATACGTGAGGGTGAGCCTCGAGTTCACCTTCCAAGTGTCCTGCCCATAGAGAGAAAAAGTCTGCGCCAACAAATCAGTGGTCCGGAAACCCACCACTTCGAGGATTACGCTTCCCGTTGACAGTAAGCTGGAGAGGCTGCCGCCGACTTGCACGACTTCATTTGTGGGGGGGCTAGATTTCAAAAAGATGGCCCGGTAGTCAGCGCCGAACTTCAGTTGATGAGCACCCATTAACAGCGAGGCGTCGTTTGTGAAGTTCCACTGCTGCGTTCGCGCCCCTGCCGCGCGGCCGGCCAGCAACGACCCCAAGCCGGAAACGGTCATTTCGCCAAAGCTCGTGTTTGTCGAAAGGCCGCCGAGTAACAGTGCCGAATCGACAGGCACGGCGCCCCCCAAAGAGTCCAGCCGGAAAGAGGTCGCCGACTTCTGGGTTGAGTAATTTCCTCGCAGGGCATCAAAGAAACGGGAACTCAGGGTCATGTTGGCCCCAAGCGTGAAGGTATCGGTGTCGATCTCAGTACTTTCAAGGGTGGAAGGCCCGAAGATTTGGCTCAAGGCACTGGATGGCGCAATATGCACGCGGCCAAAGATCGTTAACCGGTCGTTGAAAGTATGATCGATTCTTAAACTGCCTGCATTCAGACTATCCCGATTCGAAAAATCACCGGTGAACTGAGCCATCGTTCCGTCCGGTGTCACGGGCCCATTGGGGAGCGGATAGGCATTCAAAAACGGGCCCAACTGGCTGGGGGCCGAATCACGCGCCGATAGGGAGGGCACGAGGCTGACAAAGGTCTGCGGTTGCAGGAGGCGTTGGCCTTCATAGGAGAGAAAGAAGAAAGACCGGCTCTTGATGATCGGGCCGCCTAGATAGCCCCCAAAATCGTTCAGATGCTCTGGTGCTCGCGGGAGCTGGGGAGTGGCCGCGTTGTTGAACCAATCGTTGGCATCCAGCGCTGTGTTCCGAAAATAGTCAAAGACCCCGCCGTGGAACTCGTTCGTTCCAGGACGCGTTGCGAGTTGAACCTGGCCTCCGGGAGCCCGGCCAAACTCTGGAGCAAAGGAGGACGTTTCGATGCGAAACTCCTGCAGTGCTTCCACAGAAACCAAACTGTTTGTCCCGCCAAGCCCGCTGAAAGCCTGAGCTTGCCCCAGTCCGCTCGACCCGATCCCAGCGAGACCAACCGTAACGCCGAAGTTCCCGGAAACTCCGTCGACCTCGAAATTGTTCGCGTCTGTCCGTTGGCCGGCGATGCTGTACTGTCCCGGGGAAGCGACCGATGTCGGAGCAATCACAACTCCGGGTGTCAACTGAAGCAGCGTGCTGAAGCTGCGGCCGTTGAGAGGCAGGCTCTCAACAAAATTCCTGTCAATGACAGTGCTGACCGAACCCGATTCCGTGTTTATCGAGGGGGCTCCGCCAGAGACTGTCACTATTTCGGATACGGCACCGATGGGCAGCGTGAAGTTAATCGCCAAGGCATCCTGGATGTTCAAAGTGATGTCGGGCTTAATGATGGTCTTGAATCCCCTGTTTGACACTTGGATGCGATACGGTCCCGGCGGAAGGTTGGGAACAACGTAGATCCCCTCTCCGTTCGTCTTGGTGGTGTATTGAACTCCGGTAGCATCATTCACGACCACAACTTCGGCCCCGGCTATTACTGCGCCGGAGGGATCAAGGACAATTCCATTGATGGTTGCATTGGGGGACTGCGCGATCGCTGGGGCAAGGCAGAGCAGGCTCAAGATAAGAAGGAAGGTGATTTCACGCACGATGTCTCTCCCATAGCAAAAGGATTTGGACACACATACCTGGTCTACGCGGGAGATTCCGACGCTTGTATCACTCCCCAACGCCACTATCCTGATATTTCTAAACCGCCGCAGAAAACCTTGGCTAGGGATGATTCGGGCCTACTTTCAAGTAGGCAAAGAGGAGCGGCTTTCCGCTTGGCTTACGGCTTCCGCCATTTGGCTCGACCGTTACGAAGACGGCGTTGATCTGTTCCAGCTTTTTCGGATCATCGAATTTCACTACCCATCGCTTCTTGGCAGCGTTGTCTTCGTAGAAGATGCCCAGGCTGGTGGCCTGCTGTTTGTCAAGACCGCGGCTGCCCCAAGCCTGGAAGGTGCTGGCGGTTTTGTACTCCGCTTGCTGGTCGAGATCATAGGCGTAGAAAACCAGAGACTTTCCTTTAGTGTAGAAGACCCGGCCATATGGCTTTTGCGTCTGCCCGTCACGCGCCACGTCATAGACTTCGGCAATATAAAGGTCCCGAGCCCCCATGAGTTCGCGGATATCCCGGTCGTGGTCAAGCAATTCCTGCTGATTGCCAACCTCCTGCTCCCGGTCACGAAGCTGACCATGGAGCTCTCGGATTTGCGCCGTCAGACTGTCGGCCCGCGATTGATCCTGCGCGCGTTGCTGCCGCAGGGAATCGAGTTCCGCCAGGGTTTTCTGTAGCGAAGCCTGAGCCATATCCAGTTTCTGCGAAACATTGCCCTGTTCTTGGGCAAGTTGCTGTTTCGCGGCCTCCTCATTCTGGAGGGAATGTTCCAAAGCGATCTGGGCACTCATCATCTCGTTCAGAGCAGCATTCTGGTCTGCGATCTGGCGCCGCAGCTCGGCAATCGTTCGGTCCCGATCCGCGAGTTGCGCCTTCACGACTTCGCGGTCGTGGCCTGCGTCGCTTATCCTTTGCTCGAGTGCATCGACTCTCGTATCGGCAGCGCTGGGTGTCACCCGGACAAGTGCCTGGCCCTTCTGCTTGCCAACTTGAAATGAGTAAATGCCCAATGCGACCGTAAGCACGACGGCGGCCGCGAAGGGC
>Ga0187865_1004071_pt1 | contig 11240 bp, 9 predicted proteins | sample June2016WEW_11_1_2_FD_132989 | JGI IMG/M metagenome (GOLD analysis project Ga0187865, IMG submission 132989) | Peatland microbial communities from SPRUCE experiment site at the Marcell Experimental Forest, Minnesota, USA - June2016WEW_11_100 | ecosystem: Environmental > Terrestrial > Soil >...
GTGTTCGTCGATGTCTCCGCCAAGCAGAAAACGAATCTCAATCTGCTGATGGAAATGATCTGCCTGACGGCGGACTTGCAGGAATTGAAAGCGACTCCGGGACGCGCGGCGAGCGGCTTGGTGCTCGAAGCGAAACTGGATCGGGGACGCGGCCCGGTGGGGACGATCCTGGTGCAGAACGGCACGCTCCGCGCGGGCGATAACTTCGTGGTGGGGAACGTGTACGGAAAAGTCAGAGCGATGTTCGACGATCGCGGCAAGCCCTTGAAGGAAGCGCCGCCCTCGACGCCGGTGGAAATTATCGGGTTGGAAGGGCTGCCACAGGCGGGCGATCAGTTCGTGGTGGTCACCGACCGCGAGAAGGCGCGCGATATCTCGGAATACCGCGGGCAGAAAGCGCGCGAAGCCACGCTCGCCAAGAGTTCACGAGTCTCGCTGGAAGGCCTGGCGGAGCAGTTGAAGACGGCGGGCATGAAGGAACTGAACGTCATTTTGAAGGCCGACGTGCAGGGATCGGTGGAAGTGCTGGGCGATTTGCTGGGCCGATTGTCGAACGACAAAGTGCGGCTGAAGCTGCTGCGCTCGGGCATTGGCGCCATCACCGAGACCGATGTGCTGCTGGCTTCGGCGTCGAATGCCATTATCATCGGGTTCAGCGTGCGTCCGGAGCGCAAGGCGCAGGAACTGGCCGATCAGGAAAAAGTCGACATACGGCTGCACTCGATCATTTACGAACTGCAAGACGAGATCAAGCGCGCCATGACCGGGTTGCTCGAACCGACGATCAAAGAAAATTACCAGGGACGCGCCGATGTGCTGGAGACATTCCGCATTCCGAAGGTGGGGACGATTGCCGGTTGCCGCCTGAGCGATGGACTGATCAAGCGCGATTCCGAAGTGCGGCTGCTGCGCGATAACGTGGTCGTGTTCAAGGGGAAAGTGGCGTCATTGCGGCGTTTCAAGGACGACGCGTCCCAAGTGACCAGCGGCATGGAGTGCGGCATCTCGATCTCGAACTACGGCGACATCAAGGCCGGCGACGTGATCGAAGCGTTCGTGACGGAGAGGATCGCGGCCGAAGCGATTAAGTAACTTGGTTTGTGGAGCGCCGGGCGTCCCCGCCCGGCCCCCAGCCCAAAATCATCACGAAACCAGTGTGATTGAACTCCTAGTATTGATCCGGGAGCGGTGCTAAAGCTCTGCGTGTGTACTCCTACGAATACCGCCGCCGTCTCCCTCATTTTCAGCCGGACTTTAAGATCTTCTTCACGACTTTCTGCACCTACCTGCGCTGGATCCTGCCTCCGGCAGCCAGAACGATTGTCGTCGATACCTGCGTAGCTGGAAATGGTCTGAAGTTTGACCTCTACGGTCTAGTCGTCATGTCGGATCACGTCCACCTTGCCCTGGTACCGATTTGTCGTCCCGAGGGGCCCATCCCGATTGCCGAGATCATGCAGGCCATCAAAGGCGCCTCGGCGCACGGCATCAACAAACTTCTGAATCGCCGGGGCAAAGTCTGGCAAGAAGAATCTTTCGACCGCGCCTTGAGGAAAGAGGAACAATTCGAAGAGAAGCTTTATTACATGCTTGAGAATCCCGTGCGTGCGGGCCTGGTAAGCAATCCGCTGGACTATCCCTGGATACGGCGAAGGACAGGACCAACGGTTGTCACTGCCGCTTCCTAGTGTCAATGGAGCGCCGGGCGTCCCGCCCGGCCAAGGGCAGGCAGCGTTCCGGCCGGGCGGGGACGCCCGGCGCTCCATTATTCAAAATACCTTTACTGGCTGGCCTGCTGGGTAAAGGCTCCTCCTACGTCGGCATCTTCCTGCACCATGAATCCGGTGTTGGCCGAACTCAGGTAGAAGACCACGCTGCTGGTTACGCCATTGACGACCACGGCGACCCGGCCGTTCGAACTGACCGTATACGTACCATTGGTGCCAAGTGATGACACAATGCCGCTGCCCGAGCTCGGGAGGAAAGAGTTTGCCGTCTGGTTCCAGTTAAAGGCGCCGCTGTTGGTGGGCTCGAAGTCTCCCACTCGGTCTTTGAGCCCCCCGCTGTCGAAGCCATCCATGACGAAGGCGGCCTGGCCGCTGAGCGTGGGAGCGGCTTGCTGCAGGGAGAAAGTGCCATCCTCGACCGCAGCTGTGTTGTTGGCGAGGAAGTAGGCGCTGGTTCCATTGATCATCCAGAAAATCTGCGGGCTGATCGAGCCGCCGACCAGAGACAGGTTGATGGTTCCGCGGCCGTTCGAGGCCAGGGTGTAGGTGCCGCCCGAGACCGCGAGATTGGAGTTCACAGTCGTATCCTGCACATAGTCCACGGTGCCACCCGTGATCGCGCTAACGCCGTCGGTCGTGAACACGCCAGCCGAGTGAATGCCTGCTGGTCCGCTAACGGTTGTGTCGCCGGCGCTGCCGAATACGTACGAATTGCCCGATGCAAGAGTAGCGGCAGAGAACGGACCGCCGGTTTGCGCTTCCGCCTGGCCGATTTCGAGCGAGCCGGAAGCGGAGTTCGACATGAAATAGAACTCAGTCGAATTTACGACGTAATAATTGAACGAACTGCCGTCGCTCAGCGTGAACGTGCCGCGACCGTTCGCGTCAGTCGAGCTCATGGCAACCGTGGAGGAGATCGGTTGGTTCGGGAACAGCGTTCCGAGGGTGAGAAAATCTTCGGTACCAGTGATAGCGCCGCCGGCGATGCTGACTCCACCAACCCGCGAGCTGGTGTCAACGTTGTGTCCCTTGAATACGAAGGCGCCCGAAGGCGGAGCGCCGAATGCGCTCGTATCCTGTAGCACTCCGTAACCTGACGAAGTTGCGTACGTGTCCCCTTCGATCAGGTAGAAGTGACTGTCGTCGATCATGGTGATGCTATAGTTCGACGGAGTGGTGTACTTGAAAATCAGATATCCCGTCCCGTCGCTGTTGATGTGGTAAGTGCCCGCCAGACTCTCTACGCCGCCATAGGGGCCGCCGACCTGATCGAAATCATCGACGGTTATCGTGAGGTTCCCCTTTCCGTCGGCCGTGAAAACGCTGGTCTCGGAAAATGGGTCGACGGCGGTTCCTTGCTGGTTGATTCCGGTGCCGGTCTGCTTCATCACATACTGGCCGTTGAGGCTGGCATTGCTGAAGCTGCCGCCCAGGGGCGGGACTGGCCCGCCGCTGGAGCCGCAACCGGCTGTCAAAAGGATGCTTATCGTCGCCGCCAGAGCCATGAGCAAACGTCTGGCACACTTCGTGGACGCAAGGGGATTCATAAGACACTCCTGTCTTTAATTCTTAAGATGCGCTAACCCGGATTGGAGAAGAAAGTTTCGGTGAAAAAATGGCGGGAGCGTTCCCTGTAGAGACGGGGCTTGCCCCGTCTCCGGAGACGCGGCAAGCCGCGTCTCTACTCAGGCTTTGGTGACTTCCGCCGGACTCCGGGCCGGTGCTGGATTTTCGGTCTGCTTGCGCTTTTCGGACACCCAGACGCCTACGCGGTAGAGCAGCAGGATGCCGAGGACGATGCCGTACTCGATCGGCTTGCGGAGATCGGCCTTCACTAGCCAGGAGTAGTGCACCACCGCCAGTATCCCGGTGAAATAGATGAGGCGGTGCAGGCGCTGCCAGTTCTTGCCGCCCAAGCGACGAATCGACCATGCCGTCGAGGTCAGGGCCAGGGGAATCAGGAGGACGAAGGCGGAGAATCCTACCGTGATAAATGGACGCTTGGCGATGTCTTTCACCATCTCGTGGATGTTGAAGAACTTGTCGAGCCAGATGTAGGTCAGAAAGTGCAGCGTTCCGTAGAAGAATGCGAACAATCCGACCATGCGGCGGACACCGATCAGCCAGTATTGGCGGGTGATCCGGCGGAGAGCCGTGATCGAGAGAGTGGTGAGAACAAGGATCAGCGTCCAGTCGCCGGTCGAGTGCGTGATGACCTCGATGGGATTGGCGCCCAGCCCGTCATGAAAGGCCTTCCAGACGAGGCGCTCCAGCGGGACGAGCGCGGCGAGGAAGACCGCGATTTTTGTGAAACGCAAGGTCATTTTGTAATTTTGTAATCGGGTAATTTGGTAATTTGAAGAGAGGGGTAAATTACCAAATTCCCCGATTACCAAATTACACAATTCTAGAAGTTTTTCTTCAGGTCCATGCCCGAATAGAGGCTCGCCACCTGATCGTAACCATTGAACATCAGGGTCGGCCGCTTGAGGAATTCACCCAAGCGGCGTTCCTTGGCCTGGCTCCAGCGCGGATGGTCGACGTTGGGATTCACGTTCGAATAGAATCCGTATTCGCTGGGGGTGGCCAGTTGCCAGGTGTTCATGGGCTGGTCGCCGGTGAAGCGAATGCGCACGATCGACTTCGCGCTTTTGAATCCGTACTTCCATGGAAGCACGATGCGCAGCGGCGCGCCGTCCTGATTCGGGAGCGCCTCGCCGTACAAACCGAAACAGAGCAGGGCGAGCGGGTGCATGGCCTCGTCCATGCGAAGACCCTCGACGTACGGCCACTTCAATACGCTGCTGCGCTGGCCGGGCATTTGTTTGGGATCGTACAAGGTGATGAACTCGACGAATTTTGCGTTGGGCAGAGGGTCGGCGCGTTTGATCAGTTCGCTCAGGGAAAATCCGACCCAGGGCACGACGATCGACCAGCCCTCGACGCAGCGATGACGGTAGATGCGTTCTTCGGGAGCAGCCATTTTGAGGATCGTGTCGACGTCGAGCACCTGCTTTTTCTTGACCAGGCCGTCGATGGTCACCGTCCAGGGACGGGTCTTGAAATTCTTTGCCAGGTCGGCCGGCTCGTATTTGTCGGTGGAGAATTCGTAGAAATTGTTGTAGTTGGTGACATCTTTGTAAGGCGTTTCTTTTTCCGTCGTGCTGAAGGGACTTTTCTGGAGGCCATCAATTTTGGCGTTGGCGTGGACGGTGAGCGCCGGAGCGACAAGATCAGCCAGATCACGGAAGGCGACACCGGTGACGGCGGCCGCGCTGGCGATCGCCGCGCCGGCCAGGAAGTTGCGCCGGTTCAGGTAGATCGCTTTAGGAGTAATTTCAGAAGACGGAATCGCAGCCGGTTTCTCGATCAGCATGGTTCACCACACATGGTTCACCCCACTATCAAGTATAGGACGCGCGGAGGGAAGAAAAGTTGCAAGCGCTCGAGACTGCGGGCAGGGACGATAGTCGTTAGTCGTCGGTCGTTAGTCGTTAGTCATTCGCGATCAGTTGTTTGCCAACGACTAACGACCATCGACCAACGACTATCGGTTCTCCACTAGTTCGAGGCTGATTTTGCGATTGACTTGGGGGCGGGCTTGGAGCGAAGGACTTCACGGACTTTCTTGGCGAGATTCTGCAGGGTGAAGGGTTTCTGCAGGAAGGCGGTACCGGGACCGAGCGCGCCCGGGGTGACGACGGCATCTTCGGTGTAGCCCGAAAGATAGAGCACGCTGATGTCAGGACGCAGCAAGAGCAGCTTTTTCGCCAGTTCGCGGCCGCCGATGCCGGGCATCATGACGTCGGTGATAAGGATGTCGATGTGTTCTTTGAAGCCCTCGGCGACCCGCAGACCGCACTCGCCATTTTCGGCCTCGAGGACATTGTAGCCGCGAGAGGCGAGGGTTACACGCACCAGTTCGCGCACGGATTCCTCGTCTTCCACCAGCAGGACGGTTTCGCAGCCGCCTGCTTCGTTCTGCTGGGGCTTGGCCGGGCTCAGCTCTTCGGCGGAATCTTCCACGCGGGGCAAGTAAACGTAGAAAGTCGTGCCCGCTCCGATCTCGCTTTGGACGAACACGTATCCATTGCTCTGCTTGACGATGCCGTAAACGGTCGAGAGGCCGAGGCCGGTGCCTTTCCCTTTTTCCTTGGTGGTGAAGAACGGCTCGAAGATGCGGGACTGAGTTTCCTTGTCCATGCCGTGGCCGGTATCGGCAACCGAGATCACGGCATAGCGTCCGGGCTGGATAAAACGGTGTTCGCTGAAGTTTTGGCGCACGGTAACGTCCGAGCTCTGCAGGGTGAGCTTGCCGCCTTCGGGCATGGCATCTTTGGCATTGACGACCAGGTTCATGATGACCTGCTCGAGTTGGCCGGCGTCGGCGCGGGTATGTCCGGTTTCGGTGGAGAGCCGCGTGACCAATTCGATGTTTTCGCCGATGAGGGGCCGCAGCAGGCGCTCCATGTCGCCGACGACGGTGTTGACATCGACTACCTTGAGTTCGAGGAGCTGCTTGCGGCTGAACGCCAGCAACTGGCGGGTGAGGGTAGCGGCGCGGTCGGCTGCCTGCTGAATGGACTGGACCTTATGGTGCATGGCGCTGCCTTTTTCCAACTGCTCCAGCAACACCTCGGTGTATCCGTTAATCACCATCAGCAGGTTGTTGAAGTCGTGGGCGACACCGCCGGCGAGGCGGCCGACCGCATCCATTTTTTGCGACTGGCGAAGCTGCTCTTCGAGCTGACGCCGGTCGGTGATATCTTCGGCGATCAGCTCCAATACCTCTTCCGGTTCATCGGTGCTAATGGCGGCGCAGCCACTGAGCCGCACGATGATGACGCGGCCGTCTTTGCGTTTCCACTGCACTTCCACGCCATTCAGACTTCCGGTACGGCGATAGTCCTCGGCCAGCCGGCCCAACTCCTGGGGATTGACGAAGACTTCCCGCCGCGCGTCCAGTTGGAGAAGATCTTCGACCGATCCATGCCCGAGCATCATGATGAGCGCCGGATTCACGTCCAGGAATCTTCCGCCGAGCGTGCAGCGGCAAATGCCGAAGGCCGCGCTCAAGATCAGAGAGCGGGAGCGGGCTTCGGAGCGGCGGAGCGCTTCTTCATAGCGCTTGTGCTCGATGGTCGCGGCCAACTGCTGCGAAACAAATTTCAGAATCTCGCAGTCGCGCTCTCCGAAGCGGGTGTTTTCGTTGTAGCTCTGGACGACCAGGGCTCCAATGCAGGTCGTGCCGCTCTTCAGGGGAACACCCAGCCAGTCCAGCGACGGAGCGCCAATCAATTCCACTTCGCCGCGCCGCACCAGTTCCTCAAAAACTGCCGGTGTCGCCAGCAGGGGCTCGCCGGATCGCAGGACGTATTCCGTCAAACCGCGGCCCAGAGGCTTTGGGGCGGGGGTAGGGTCCTCTTCATCGACGAAGTAGGGAAAGCTCAACAACTGAGACTGCGGATCGTAGAGGGAGATGTATAAGTTGCGCGCATTCATCAACCGGCCGACGATGTTGTGAATGGCGGCGAAAAACTGTTGCAGATCTTCGGCCGACTGGCTGTGCGCCGCGATGGCGTACAAGGCGGCATTCAACTCCTCGGCGCGCTTCTGCTCGGTGATGTTGCGATAGGAGGCGTACGCTCCAACTCTTCTGCCGTTCAGCGTTACCGGCGCGGTGGAGAGCAGCACCTCGACCAGGGAGCCATCTTTTCGCTGGCGCCGGGTCTCCAGGGAAAGTTTGCTTTCAGTCTTGATGGTCTCTGTGATCCACGCGGTTTCGGCGTAGCGATCGGGCGGCACGATGAGGTGGTCGAGCCGCTTTCCTACGGCCTCAGCGGCGGTAAAGCCGAACAGGCGGGTGAACTCCCCGTTGATACGCAGAATGCGTACCTCTTGGTCCACAATACTGATCGCTTCCGGCGCGTTCTCGATGATCTGTTCGAAGTAGGCTTTCTCCACGGCGAGCGGAACGTCGGCGGCATTGCCGTTCGCGGGCGAAGTGGCCGGGGCTGGATCGGAGGTCTGGATGAAGATCGGCGGCGCACCGTGCTCAAGAGCATCCTGCGGCGCCTCCCCCCGCGGCAGTTCGGTCGAAGTTGCTGCCGGGGCGATTTTCTCCCCCATACAGTCCTTTCCCAGTGTGCACTGGCGATAGTGCGATGGTAAGCGGGCCGGGTTATCCGCCGAAAGTTACCGCAGTAATAAAAATTTTCAAATTGGGGAAGCGGTTCGCCTGTAGAGACGGGGCTTGCCCCGCCTCTACGGGAAATCGGGTCCGGAGCCTCTCAGGAGGCGTTCGCCAGCACTACGCACACCTGGCGCAGTATCAGCCGCTGCTCGTCGGTCACGACCAGAAACTCAAATCCGCAGCGCAGGCCTTCGCTATAGCGCACCACGGCTCGCAACTTCATGACGTGAGGCGGGAGCGGGACGGGAAACTCCAGGGAAACAACTTCGCCGGCCTGCAACTCACCGCTGAGGGTCGCCCCGGCGCCGTCCTCGCCGAGTTCGCTGGTTCGGCCCCAGCATGTGGTCGTCAGGCCTTCGCGAAACACCGACACCTGAACGCGCACGTCAAAACGATAACGGGAGAAACGCCGCAGCCGCCCTTGAGCTTTGGCTGCCGCTTGGGCGTGGTCGCTCAATTCAGATTCTCCATTTCAGATCTCTCTTTCAGATCATGATTTCCGACCCGCTTTCCCCAGCCGCGGGGAAATGGGGATCAGCTTTCGCCGACTTTGCGAGTTTGGCCTGCCTGAAACTCCTCGCCTTGCGATTGTGCCTCAGCACAGGGGTGTCCTCAACGGCATCAAAGTCCATGTACTAACGAAGTGAGCGTTCGGGCGAGGGGAGTCGGTGCCGCATTGCCACGTTTGCGCATTTCTTTTCCGCCGGTAGAGACGGGGCTTGCCTCGTCTCTAACGGGAAGCAGATGCCCCTTCCAAGGCTGTAAAGCTGCGTAAAAACGCGTGACAGACGCTCTCTGCGCATCTAACATCGGTACCAGGCTGCTGGGGATAACGCTGCCGGAGCCGCACTGGGGTAATCTGAATTCTTATGTCCTACCGCTCAAACGCCGCCGAAGCCTGGTATCCCAACCCGCAGTCCACGGCGGCACAGCCGGAGATTCCGCTGGATTTGCTCACGCCGCCGAGCCTGACGCAGCCGCTCTGGAGGTCGCTGGCCGGCAATCTCCGCGATACCTTCGCGCCGGAGAAGTTGCCGCCGCTAGTACTCACTTCACGGCCGGCGAATGTCGGCCTGCTGCTTGGGGAGCGTCTACGCCTGCCTTGGTTTCGCACCGTGTTCACCAACATCGGGGACGTGATCTCTCCGGAAACATTGCCGCCGCTTGAACTCGAATCGCGGCCCGTCGATGTCGGCGAACTGATCACCGATCAACTCAGCCACTTCTGGTGGGGCTCGCTGCTGCGGAATTTGGCCGATCGCGTCGCGCCGGAAACACTGCCGGCGCTCCATCTGACTTCCAAGCCGATTCTGGACATCATTCCGAAGTCATGGATCCTGCTGCCGTTGTGGTCGGAAGTCGTGGACACGCCAAAGGTGTTTTATCCTGACAAGCCGAAGCCGCCCGATGCGGTGAGGCCGGCCAATCTGCAACCGGTGGCGTTGCCGGCGGAAAGGCGGGAAGCTCTGGTCATCGAACCCACCTCCGCCGACCTGCTGCGCGACCTGCGCCGCTCGCGCATGCGGCAGCGAATCTGGATCGGGCTGGCGACCGCACAAATCCTCTACATGGCCGCGATGGCTTTAGGGAAACTCTAAAGGATCGGGTCATCGGGTGCTCGGGTCATCGGGTCATCGAAAAACCGCTGGGAACTTGGGTTTTGATCACCCGATGACCCGATCATCCGATCACCCGATCCCAGTGCCTCCGTGGTGAATTGTTCTTCCGCAGTCTCTACTGCCTCAACCCCATCCAGCCTTCGGCAATCACCATGGAATTTCCGGGGTTGCGAGCATCGTACTTCACGGAAGTCGGCAGGCCCAGCCGGCAGGAATGTAGATTGATCCACTGCCGAAGATAGGTGACGTCCTGCGACGCCTCATAGGAAACGCCGGCCACGTCATACTGGTAAATCAGCATGGTGGCGGGACGGTTCGTCTCCACGGCGATTTCCTGAACATCAATCACCGTGCCATCGGTGATGCGCCCAACCGTATTCAGCCAGGTGCGGCGTTCGAGCTCGACGTCGTTCGCGTTCTTGGATTTCCGGCGCAGCAGGGCGTAGCCGGCGACGGCCAGGCCAATTGTGCCCAGCGCAAGTGTGTAGAGACGAAGCGAAATCATTGGCAAACGGAACCTGAGCCTTTCGGTCTACTTTCAGCATAAGCTGTAACCTCGCAGACCGCCAAGGGCACCAAGGTGCGCGGGATGTACGGGAGCTGTGGATATTTTTTGGACCCACGAGATAAGCGGGCTCGTTGTTGGGAAACTAGACAAGGCTCCACGCTGCACACCCACCCTCGCTTCTGGCACAATGTTCCCGGAGGTTCTCATGCCGCAGAAGCGAATCCTCATACTGGTTGGTGATTACGTTGAAGATTACGAAATCATGGTGCCGTTCCAGGCCCTGCAGATGGTCGGACACCAGGTCGAGGCCGTCTGTCCGGGAAAGAAGACGGGCGAGTCGGTGCGCACCGCGATCCACGATTTCGAGGGCGACCAGACGTACAGCGAGAAGCGCGGGCACAACTTCACCCTCAACGCGAACTTTGATGAAGTGCATCCGGAGAGCTACGACGCGCTGGTCGTGCCCGGTGGGCGGGCGCCCGAATATCTGCGCCTGAACCCGCGGGTGCTCGAAATCGTCCGGCACTTTGCGGAGACGAACAAACCGATCGCGGCCATCTGCCACGCGGCGCAACTGCTGGCCGCCGCCGGAGTGCTCAAAGGCCGCCGTTGCAGTTGCTATCCCGCCGTCGGTCCCGACGTCGTGGCGGCGGGTGGAACCTATGCGGATATCCCCATCGACAAAGCGTGTGTGGATGAAAACCTGGTAACCGCTCCGGCATGGCCCGCGCATCCGGCCTGGCTGGCGGCGTTTCTGGAAGTGCTGGAGAAGCCAGTCACCCGGAAAAGCGCCGCCTAACAGCCCGTGGCGCAAAGTGGGATTCGTATCAGGGCATCGCTTTAGCGATGCCGTAACTTCCCGAAACAGACGCCCCTTTAGGGGCTGGGCGCCGACAACCGACTTTCACCACAGGATGTTAACCCAGGCTAGCTGGGGCAACATTCACCTGGAAATCGCGGACGTAAACAGCAGCGGAAAAACTCAAACTTCTCAACGAACGGGAAGGGCGCCAGTTCACTCGTGCCGCCAAGTCATTGAAATCGGCACAGACTCGGTCAATGAGTGCAAACGCGATTTTTCGCCAATTGAGTGCCGAATTCGGCTTCGAGCTTAGTATGTCTCTGACACGGAGATCGCCAAGTAGTTCAGCTTCCCTGAGGCAAACCGAGCCTCGATGTACGCCTCCCCGTCA
>Ga0187865_1004072_pt1 | contig 11239 bp, 10 predicted proteins | sample June2016WEW_11_1_2_FD_132989 | JGI IMG/M metagenome (GOLD analysis project Ga0187865, IMG submission 132989) | Peatland microbial communities from SPRUCE experiment site at the Marcell Experimental Forest, Minnesota, USA - June2016WEW_11_100 | ecosystem: Environmental > Terrestrial > Soil >...
ACTCGCCGAAGCGACAATGTTCTGAATCTCGACCACGGCCTCGTTCTTTATCGGAATCTTGCCCTTCTTCAGCTGTCTTACCACTTCTTCGACTGCCTTGCGGGCCTGTTCCTCTGACTTCGCTCCCGTGCAGACCATCTTTCCCGAGCTGAAGATCAGGGTCGCGGTTTTTGGGTTCCTGAGCCGGAAGACGAGCCCAGGGAACTGGTCGGGGTGATACTCGACCGTCACGAAGTTTTTGGTGATAAGGTTAAGGTCGACGGTCTGGTTTATGGATGCAGAGGCCACCACATTCTCTATGCTTACAATTGCCTTTGTTTGAGGCATTTATCGACGGGAAACCCGGTCGGTATATAAGTAGTATTTATACTCCAGTACAACTTGGACAAGATAGCCCATCGTATTCTGGGGTTGTGTCTGTAGAAATGCTTGCGGGGACCCAGCTTTGAATCGCGGTGCATGCGGTTTCAGTGAATGAGATTCCGCCCTATGCGTTGCATTACACGCGTGGGACAGACCTCGCACGCCTTGTGAGAGCATACGACGCCACGATGAAGGCTGTGGTCAGAAGAATGAGACCGAGCTGTGCCGGGAATTCGGGGATTCCAGAACCTCCCGCATCAGATATCACGCTGACGGTGTTGTCGTAGCTGTTCGCGACGAAGATCTCTCCCTTGCCGCTGTCGTACGCCAAACCTGCGGGACTCAGCCCCACGGGTATGGTTGCGACGATTTTGTTTGACGTATCGGAAATCACACTCACGTCGTTGTCGTTGCTGTCCACGATGAAGACCTCTCCCTTGCCGCTGTCGTACTCCACTGCGTAGGGATACGAACCTGCGGATATGGTCGCCACCACTTTGTTTGACGCATCGGATATCACACTGACGGTTCCATTGAGGGCGTTCACCTTGGCGGGGCTCACGACGAAGACCTCTTCCTTGCCGCTGTCGTACGCCAAGCCCGCGGGATTGTTCATCACGGAGATGTTCATCAGCACTTTGTTTGACGTATCGGATATCACACTCACGTTGTTGTCGTTGCTGTCCAGGACGAAGACCTCTCCCTTGCCGCTGTCGTACGTTAAGTCTGCGGCGTACGCCGAGCCTACGGGATTCGACCCCACGGGTATGGTTGCGACGACTTTGTTTGACGTATCGGATATCACACTCACGTTGTTGTCGTTGCTGTCCAGGACGAAGACCTCTCCCTTGCCGCTGTCGTACGCCACTGCATAGGGATACGAACCTGCGGATATGTTCGCCACCACTTTGTTTGACGGATCGGATATCACGCTGACAGTGTCGTCGTAGTTGTTCGCGACGAAGACTTCTCCCTTGCCGCTGTCGTACGCCAAGCCAGTAGGATTCGACCCCACAGATATGTTCATCAGCACTTTGTTTGACGTATCGGAAATCACACTCACGTTGTTGTCGTTGCTGTTCGCGACGAAGACTTCTCCCTTTCTACTGTCGTACGCCACGCCGATAGGATACCCCCCTACGCGTATGGTGGCAACTACGGATGGCTTGGCGTAGGTCATGGGCACGAATGTAGAGAGCGCAAGCAGAAGCAGGATTCCAAGGCACGTCTTCAACCTGCAGCGTGATGATAGAGTCTTCTGGAGGTTGCCTTCGTGCAATTCCTTCATGTTATCTCGGTTCTGCGGTCGATTTGACTTCCTTATATGGTTCTCAGGCCTTGGGAAGGTTCTGTTCCGTTCTTTCCGTGATTCAATTGGGTGTTCCACTCCACATGGTGAGCCTGAAGACCAACAGGAATCCGATAGCAGAAGCAATCAAGAGACCAAGTCCGAGATAGAAGACTTGCGTTAAGAACTCCGAAGTGTAGAACCAGCACCCGAGCAAACCGCATCCCCCAGAGGCCACTTGGTTGTTGACACCAACATAGACACCAAGCGCCGTTAGGAGGATGCCAACGACCAACAGGATTTCAGAGACGATGCTGATTGCCAAGGCGGTCTTCAACTCGCTCACGCCTCTCTTCTGATTGCGCTTCGTAATAGTGTGAGCCACTTGTTTTCTCCCTCGACCCCCACGCCCGCTCTGTCGGCTGGGGTCTGTCCCTCTAAGGCCGTGTGTGGCCTCACGAAGTCATAGTGAATCCTCTGGCCTTCCGCGAGAGGGGTCTTCATTGATTTCCACCCTCTCTCCCTTTGCTGTCAGCATCCGACGGAATGTGACAGTCTGTCGGAGGGTGAAGAGTCAGACGCAGCAGAAACAAGATTTCAAAGGATCACGCTGGGCCTGCGGCCTCATTCCCTGCCTCCGCCGGTTGAGGAGTCCGCCTTTCCCCCAGCTCCGTCACGACTATCAATAGGAAGATGATGATGACGAAGATGTAGTTCAGTCCGTACGGGAGCGACGCCAGCCTTTCTACATAGGGGATTACCAACACTACCTTCCCTACTAGGCAGGCCTGAGTGATGGGACTCTTGGCAATATCGCCATTGTATTGATCAGTGTGCGGGTTGGTCAGCCTGTCGTCTCCCTGAGTGATGAGACCGTTCCCTTCAGTGCCCACCACCCTGTGGATTACCGAGAGGTTGTCTATAGAACATGGGGGTCCGTAGACTATGACGTCCCCTACGTGCACCTCGTTCATCGAGACGGGTTGAATCACTACTAGGTCACCTGACTCTAGCGTCGGCCACATGCTCTCCCCGTCCACCCTTCTGGTGTAGTTGAGCAGGAGATAGGCGAAGGCAAGCAGGAAAAGCACAAAGGCCACAGCATAGAGTGAGGTCTTCGCTCTGGGAAGGCGCACAGCGCAAGGTTTCTCCGACAGATGTGGTTAAACCTTTGAACTCGGAGAGGCTTTATCACCCCCAGAGAGGAGTCGTTAACCATGGTCCGGAGGGTATTTGCCACAGCAGGCTTCGATCTCCTCGCGCTCACCTTCCTGTACTTTGTCCTGCAAGACCTCGCCTGGCGCGCTTCATACACCACAAAAACCGAGCGTCTGAGCTTCAGCACTACGTATTCGCTCTTCCTCCGGCTGTCTAAGGTCACTGGTGGTGGAATCCAGCTTTCGACGGGGCTGGTCAGCCCGCCTGCCCTCGACTGGGTACAGGTGGTCTTTGCCTCGCTAGTAGTTGTCAACGGGCTCTACGTTTTCCTGAGACTCCGGAGGTCTTCCAAGCGACAGTGAATCGCTCGGCGTTCCGCTTGAGCGCGGCAACCCTGCTTGCTCACTCGGTCTGAGCCGAATTCACTTTTGGTCAGCCCTCCTCTTGAGGGCCATTTGTCCTTCGGCGGGTTTATCCCTCGATTTCTGCAGGTGGGTCTGACGATGCCAAGACGCAGCTCGGAATCTATCGGGCTGACTCCCGGATTCTGCGAAGGCAACGGTTTCGCACCCCATGGTCTTCCTGCTGAACTTCGGGCTGATCCCTTGAGAGAAAGCCAGGTCCCCGCGGCTCTTTGCCTGATCGCGTCCGGTGTACCGGAGGAAGAGGCTGCCCGCTCTTTGACATGGAAGGACTTTGAAGGGTTCTGCGCCCAGCTCTTGAGAGCAAGCGGTTATGCCGTAAGGGAGAACGTCCACCTATCACGCCCGCGTGCCCAGATCGACCTAGTAGCTACGGGCCCCCTATCCATCCTCAACTTGGATTGTAAGCACTGGAAGAGAGCACCCTCCCCTTCAGCGCTCGAGGGCTTCGCTTTAGCCCAGCTCAGGCGGAGCCGCCTCCTAAGGAAGAGCCTGGACGACCCGAAGCCCATAATCTCGGTGATTCTGAGCTTCTCCGAGTCAGCGGGGGGCTTCGTACAAGGCGTCGCCGTCGTCCCTCTGCGGACTCTCAGAGACTTCTTGGAGACGGTCGAGTCGTATTCTGCACTGCTGCAACTATCATAGCAACGCTGCGTGTCCCGAGTCAGGCCGTCGCCCCTCTCTGCTTCCCTAATCTGATTCGGTTGGCGAAGAGTCATCGTTTGGGGTTCTGTTAGGTTGACGGTTGCTGGCTCGGATTCGTTTTGCTGTTAAGCGTCGGTTGCTGACAGGCTACCAGTTGAATTGATACTCATTGACCGCCGGATATCCAATTGCCCCGCCCACTCCGAACAGATAGAAACTTACAGAGCCCACTCCAGAGTAGTTCGTGTATCCCGACAACCATGAACAAATGTTCGGGAAGTCGCAAGCTCCTCCGGGATGATACACACTCTTTTGGAAGGGCACTACTGGAACCGCAAGGACGAACGAAGCGGCAAGCCCTACCGCGATGAGGACGATGGCATACTTGAGTGAGCGTCTCACGGCTTGGAGGTGGTTGGCGTGGTGCTATAATTCTACTTTTGAGAACGCTTACCCTTGGCCGAGTTCTGAATCAACGTAATCCACTTGTTCTCGCCCTCGACCTTGATTCCCGCCATCTCCGAGGGCGTCCTTCCGCCGAGCCCTTCGTTGGGCCTGATGTAGTTGGTAACTTCGCCTATGTCTATTTCGCTGAGCGAGGCGACAACAAGAGAACAGCGCACCAAATCGAGGACATTCTGAAGCTAATGGTTCGATTGAACTGGGGGGATGGTAAGGGCGTGAGAGCAAATGTGATGACTCCACGGGAGAGGGGTAAGAAGCTCAAAATTGCATACTCATACAACATGGACGGGTCTGTTGACAGGAAGCTGAAAATCGAAGTCAGCTCAAGGTGCGCAGGCCAAGCGTTTAGAGAGAAAGCGCCGACGATAGTTGACCTATCAAAGGCAGAGCATGGCGACTATCTCGTGAATCCGAAAAAGGTCTGGGACAGGATGGCGTGCGTCCTTTCAGTTCCAATATTTGACTCAGAAGGCGAGAGGGCAGTGGGGGTTCTGTCAGTGGACTCCTCCTCTCCAATCGAAGTGCTTGAGTTAGATGAGAAGTTACCCTTCGTCAACATGTTCGCGGACCTGATAGGCAACCAGATTGAGTAACTTGAGAGGATTGGATGACGAAACCGGTTAGCAGGAAGTTCTATACGGTCATCGGAGCATTGTTCTCAAGAACCAACGCACATTTGATGCGTCATTAGTTTTCAATCGGCACTAACCACCACACCAAACGACTTTTGACAGAGAAAATCCGCACCCTCACCAAACGAGGAGTTGCCAGAACCGCCGGACGCTTAACAGGGACAGAACCCTGAGGCATGGCCTATGGTTGAGATATGCCCAGAGTGTGGAAGCATCAAGGTCTCACTACCCCGCACGACCAAAGAAGGCCGAATGACCACAACCTATTACCGATGCGACGACTGCGGGCATGAGTGGAGAGAGAAGAGATACGCCTGAGTCGAAACCGAAATGTGAATACTGTGGCAAGATTCTCATGGTGCAGGACGAGGAGGGAAGGAACGCCGATGGGAACAAAGTGGTTTTGGAGACCGATGGTTCTCAGAAGAGAGCGTGCAAGAATTGTGCGGACAGACTGAGCCAGCAACCGAGACTTAACAGGGAGACGAACCCGCGCCAGCAACCGTCAACCTAACAGAGCCTCGTTTGGTAACGTTAATATAGCCAAAGTGAGGTTTTTGGTTGTGTATGTCGCTTAATGGATCTGGGCGACTAACCTCGTTTGTATCGAAGAGCGAGGTCCGCAGTAAGGTATTGGTTCATTTGTCGAGAGGCCCGATGACGCCGACTGAACTGGCCTCGATTGAAAAGAAGCACGTAAGCCATGTCAGCCGCGCCCTCGCAGAGCTCTGCGCAGAAGGACTCGTAGAGCCGATTTCGACCTCCTCTCGGGAGAGATACTATCGGGCAACCGACCGGGGTCTTACACTCACCTTGCAATTCATGAAGATTGCGAAGTAAGAGGCCCTTCTATTCCGTCGTCGCAGGTAGTCTTCTCCAGCTCTGATTTTATGAATTGCAGGTCAGGTGCTGCATTACTGACCGCATCGCTACCTATCATACCCTGTGCAAAGTCGGGGACCCGTATATGCCCGGCCGCGTTGTGAGCATCTGTTAATAAGACCGCGAACTCGTCAACTGAGTCATGGTGAAGGTCGTCCTTTGCGGAATGGGCGCCATTGGCACTGAGATTCTGAAGTACCTGCTTGACAGGTCGCACCAGATAGTGGGAGTCGTCGATAGCGATTCCAGCAAGGTCGGAAGGACGGTTGCAGAATTGACAGGCCTACCTCTAGGAGTGAGAGTCTCCGCGTCGCTTAGGGACCTCCAGATTGCGGAGGCCGAGGCGGTGGTCTTCTCCACGAAGTCGAGGATCGCCGACATAATGGATGATTTGGTCTACGCGGCTTCGACAGGCCTCGATGTAGTGACCACATCCGAGGAGATGGCTTACCCTGAGTTCGCAAACGAGGAGGCAGCAAGGACCCTTGACGTCCTGGCTAAGGAGAAGCACGTGACAGTCGTAGGGGTGGGTGTGAACCCCGGGTTTGTCATGGACTGGGTGCCAGCCGTCGCTGCTTCAGCGTGCAAAAGCCCGAGCAGCATCCACGTTGTCCGTTCGGTCGACGTCAGCAGGCGCCGGCGACAGCTCCAGGCGAAGACAGGAGTTGGGTTGACACGGTCGAAATTCGAGAAAGAGATGCAGGAAGGGAGGCTCGGGCACGTTGGCCTCACAGAATCTGCTCACCTAGTAGCGCTGTCTCTGGGCGCAAAGCTTGAAGGGCTGAAGCACGGCATCTTTCCCATTTTGGGGTCGGAGGACTACGTCATGGGCGTAAGGCAATTCGCTGAGGGGATGGCCGGGTCCTGCCAAATCAGGTTGGACCTGGAGATGTCAATGACTTCGGCCGACTTCGACGTGGTTGAGGTGAAAGGCGATCCGAACATAAAGCTCAGGTTCGAGAAGGGCGTCTTCGGTGACTCGGCTACGGTCGCTTTGGTCGTTCACGCCCTCGAAAGGGTCGGGAACGCGAAGCCCGGACTTCTGACCGTGCTCGATTTGCCTTTGACCTCGCGCTAGACTTTCTTGCTTGGAAAGCATCACGCTCAAGATTGAGCTTCCGGCTGCGTCCAGGTACTCTCGCAATCGACGGTTTGAGAGGTCGCGAACCCTTTTATCAGCGCCTTAAGCTTCAAGGCGTTCGAAAATGAATATTGAATCTTATCAAAGAAAAGCAATCAGTCAAGCCGCCATCGTTGGCGTCATTATCGTAATACTAGTCGTTGCAGCAGTGGCAGCGTATTATGCGGTGGGCGGTCCGTCCAAGACCACGTCCACTACTTCGTCCCACTCGAGCTCGACTTCACCCACATACAAGAGCCCAATCATAATTGGAACTACTGACACCGTCCAGACGACAATCGACCCGGCCGACGCCTACGACTACTTCGGCATCAATGTCATACAGAACCTCGGCGACGGGCTCGTCGACTACAAGCCCGGATCCTCTCAATACGTTCCGGCCCTAGCCACTTCATGGTCCGCCTCTGCTGATGGGACCATCTGGAACTTCACGCTCAGACAGGGCGTGAAATTCGCTGACGGAACCAAGTTCAACGCGACCGATGTCAAGTACTCGGTCGACAGACAATTCGCCATTCAAGAGGCCGCAGGTCCGTTCGTCGGTGCAGGAATCGGTGGCACCGGGGCGCAGTGCTGCGGTGTCATCAACAGCACGAAGATCCTCGGAGAGTACAAGATCCAGTTCAAACTGAACTATCCTTTCACGGCATTCCTCGGCATGATGGCATTCGCTACGATGTATCCGGTTGAGCCTAAACTCGCGCCCATGCCGGCCCACCTCCACCCAGGTACGAACACAGGTGTCATCAACTACACTGGCAACGTGGCTACCGAGAATCCGAACCAGCTCGGCCCCTACGTCTTAACAGCGTGGCAGAGGTCCGCAGGCAAGGATGTCGAAATAGACCTCACGGCCAACCCGAACTACTGGAACGCCTCCAACGGATGGCCCAAGACACATGAAATAATCATCAAGATGTACTCTGACTCGTCCGCGCTCGCTCTCGCCATGACGAACAAAGAGGTAGACATTGCCTACAGACAACTGGCAGCCACCGACGTCAACTCCTACGAAAAGAACAGCGCAGTCAAGGTCTGGACTGGTCCCGGAACTTTCATCCAGTACCTGGTCTTCAACGAGCTCTCTACCACGCCCTTCCACAACCAACTCGTAAGAGAAGCAGTAGCCGCAGCGGTCAACAGGACCCTAATAGACAACACAGTCTTCCTCGGCCTAGCGCAGCCTCTCTACAGCACGATTCCAAATGGCATGATATACCACACAGACGCATTCCAGACGGACTACGGCAATGCCAACATCGCAAAGGCCAAGACTCTGCTGACGGAGGCAGGGTACAGCACAACTAACAAACTGAGCTTCACCCTCACCTACCCGACGGGGCACTATACATCGACCGACCTCATTGCATCAGCGCTCAAACAGTCCCTCGAGGCGACAGGAATGGTGACTGTCACTCTGGCATCCTCACCTTGGTCCACCTACAAGGCCAGCACCAAGGCCGACCAACTCCAGGCGTACATCTACGGATGGTACCCGGACTACCTGGACCCCTACGACTACGCGCTCCCGTTCTTCCCAGCTGATGGCATAGGGTTCCTCAGCACTAACTGGATTAACTCAACAGCGAACACCTTGATAACAAACATCGCGGGCACGTCATCCTCGACGCAGCTCGCAACAATGTACACCCAACTCCAGAACATAGTCGCTCAGGCCGCACCCGTCGTGCCCCTGTTCCAGGGGACCTCGGTAGCAGTGAGCAGCCCGAAGGTGTCGGGCATCGTCTTAGACGTCACAACCAACTTCAGGTACTGGTTGCTTCAGGAGACTACCTAACCTATCTGAGCCTGGGTAGGCTTTATACCCCCAGGCTTCCTCCTCTTTTTGTTTGGGACTAAGGGACTACGTAATCATCAGGGTCCTGCTTACGATCCCACTGGTTCTCATTCTTCTTAGCGTCGTTTTCCTTCTGATTCGCGTTCTCCCCGGCAACCCTTGCCTCCTGAAGTTCGAGCACAACTTAGACCCGCAGGATCTAGCCACATGTGAGCGTTCGCTCGGGCTCTACAAGCCGCTCTACGTGCAGTTCATAGAATATTTCGTGGGACTGTTCAGGGGCAACCTTGGCCTTTCGATGGTTGACTTTCAGCCAGTGTCCGCCCAGATTGTTTCAAGGTTCCCCGCGACGCTCGAATTGACCCTCTACGCCTTCCTGATTGCTGTCTTGGTGGGGATTGTGCTCGGCTCTCTTGGTGCCACGAAACGCGGTTCAGTGACAGACGGGGCGGTCAAGGTGATAGGGATCCTGCTCTACTCGTGGCCCGTGTTCTTCCTGGGTCTCATCTTCCAGCTGATCTTTGGCGTGTATCTGCATTGGCTCCCTACAGGGGGGCGGCTGTGTCCGGGATGTCAAGTACCACAGGGTCTGACCATTGGATCCATACACATACAGACAGGAGTCTATACGGTCGACAGTATCTTGGCCGGGAACCTGCCCGCCCTCGCTGACTCCGTCAGTCATCTCATCCTTCCTGCCACCGCATTGGGTCTCGTCATATCAGGCGTCTTCATCAGGATAACCAGGACCAACATGTTAGAGACGCTCCGGGCGGACTATGTGACAGCCGCCCGTGCGAGGGGACTCAAGGGCCGGACCGTAGTCTACGGCTATGCCCTGAGGAACGCCCTTCTCCCGGTCGTGACTGTGATGGGACTGCAGTTCGCCCTTCTGCTCAGCGGCGCTGTTCTAACCGAGACCGAGTTCAACATCGACGGCCTCGGCCGGTTCCTGGTCGACAGGGTCAACTACCTCGACTATACTGCCATCCAGGGAGCTGTCGTCTTCATTGCGATCCTTATCGCTACCGTCGCGCTTCTCATCGACATTCTCTATGCCTACTTGGACCCGAGGGTGAGATTGTGAAGAAGAGTGATCGCTTTGGCGTTGCAGGCAGGTTGTTCGCACCTCTTGTGGGCAAGGGCTCAGGGAGGGGCTTCATGCTGGCTGGCCTCGCCATGGTAGTCTTCATCGTTGCAATGAGTGTCCTCGCGCCCTTCCTAGGAACACAGGACCCCACCTTCCTCGGAACGAAGGTCGACTCCCCGCCGTCTCCTCAACACCCGCTTGGAACTGACATCGGCGCCAGAGACATGCTAGCAAGGGTGGTCTGGGGAGGTCGTTTCCTTCTCGTCGTAGCGGTCCTAGCAGTCCTTCTCTGCATGGCGGTGGGTGTTCCACTAGGGCTACTCTCCGCCTACAGGGGGGGAATGGTTGATCGGGTCGTCACGCTCATTCTTGACAGCATCTACGCCTTTCCCAGCCTCGTCTTTGCTCTGATTGTAGTGATCGTCTTCGGGGCAAGCGTCTTCGTCTATGCACTGGCGATAGCGGTCGTCTACGTGCCCAGCTATTTCAGAGTGGTAAGGAGCCAGACTCTGACAGTCAAGGAACTCCCCTACGTCGATGCTGCCAAGTCTGTCGGGGCTGGGCGTCTGGCAATCATCCGCAAGTACATATGGCCAAACATCATCCCTTCCGTTGTCACGGTGGCCACCATCAACTTCGCAGACGCCATCTTGATAACAGCGGGCCTAGACTTCATAGGTGTCGGGGACCTCACGAGGCCTGACTGGGGGGTCGACCTCTACTACGGCAGGACCACGATCCTCTCTGGTGCGTGGTGGGTCATAGCCTTCTCGGGCCTGATGATCCTAGTCACCACCCTCGGATTTTCATTGATAAGTGAGGGCTATGCTGAAAGGACTAATCCCAAGCTGAGGTAAGATGGCGTCCAAGACTATTACGACAGGCTCGATACTGCGGGTGGAGGATCTGTACGTCGAGTACAGGTCGGATAGGGGGACAGCGAAGGCCGTCCAGGGGGTTTCCCTGGAACTGAAGAAGGGGGAGACTCTCGGCATAGTGGGGGAGTCTGGCTCGGGCAAGTCGACGCTGGGTTTCGCTGTGATGGGGCTCCTGCAGAACCCACCGGCCCGCTGGTCAGGCAAGATTTCCTTCGAAGGGAAGGAGATTTCCTCTATAGGAGAAGGCGAGATGAGAAGGATACGTGGGAACAAGATTGCGATGATCTTTCAAGACCCCATGACCTCACTCAACCCTGTCATGAAGATAGGGAGCCACTTCGTCGAATACATCAGGACCCATGAACCTTCTGTGAACGAGGAAGAGGCGATCAAGCGCACCGAGGCCATAATGCGTGACCTCGGCATCTCGCCCTCGAGGATTAACGACTATCCTCACCAGTTCAGCGGCGGAATGAG
>Ga0187865_1004091_pt1 | contig 11200 bp, 8 predicted proteins | sample June2016WEW_11_1_2_FD_132989 | JGI IMG/M metagenome (GOLD analysis project Ga0187865, IMG submission 132989) | Peatland microbial communities from SPRUCE experiment site at the Marcell Experimental Forest, Minnesota, USA - June2016WEW_11_100 | ecosystem: Environmental > Terrestrial > Soil >...
TCTTCAATACGGGGACATTGTCGGCCACGATGATCTTGGCTTTTTCATTATCCATGGTCAAAAGCTGAGGCGTAGAGAGTACCTTCGCATCTGTATCGCTCTGAAAGGCCTGGACCAGAGCGCCTAAATTGGGGACTTGAACTCCCCCGACCGTAATGAATCCATTGGCCAATCCCAACAAAAGGCCGGTATTTCCCGCGCTGCTAAGGAGCGTTCCTGATTGCACGCCGCTAATCAGCCCGAAATCCGTCCCCCCAAATCCCCGTGTGCTCCCCTGTACGGGTTGATCCATGAGCCGCCAATCCACCCCAATCTGCTGAGCTCGATTCACGGTGACCTCGGCGATCAGAGCCTCCACCAAGACCTGCGAACGAGCCATATCCAGTTTTTGGACGACTTCCTCCATTTCCTTGAATTCCTGGGGGGAGGAGGTGATCACCACGGAATTGGTCGCCTTGTCAGCGGTGATCGATGCTTCCTCCACTACCACCCCTCCTGGTTGAGCGACCTGACCGGTAGCTGTTCTTTGGGCGATCCTGGCTTTTCCGGTCACAATGCTGTTGAGAACTTTGGCCAATTCTTCGGCGCGGGCATGTTCCAGATAAATCACGTGGAGCTGGCTTTTCCCCTTGGGGGCTTCCTTGTCCAGCTGGGAGATGAGCTTGCGGATTTCCTGGGTATCCTGTTCACTGGCCAGCACGACCAGAGCGTTGGTCCGTTCATCCGGGATGATCCTGACCATGCGCTGGATGGCGGAAGAGCCGGGAGGCTTGCCGGCGGCTTGTTGCCGCTGGTCGGGGGCCGTGAGCTGATTCAATTTATCGGCCAGCATTTTGGCGGAAGCGAACTCCAGGGAGAAAACCGAGATCTTCTCTTCTACGACCCGCACGTCAATCTGCTCGATGATCTTAAGAAGGCGGTTGATATTGGAAGCCCGGTCGGTGATGACCAGGTGATTGGTCGGCTTATAAGAGACGATCATCCCATCTTTGGAGATCGAGGAAGAGAAGAGGTTGCGGACCTCATCGGAAGAAGCATACTCCAGGGGGACGATCTGGGTGATCATCCGGTCTTCTGACTTGCCCGTCTCCGCCTCTTTTCCCTCGCGAATTTCCAGTCCCGAATGGCGGGCCAATGCGGAAGGAACGATTTTAATCGCGTCCTCTCCCGTAACGGCCGTGTACCCGTTCATCTCCAGCACCGATTCGAAGACTTTGTACGCCTCCCGGACCGTAATCTTCTTGGGGGAGATAAGGGTCACTCTCCCCTTGACCTGATCACTGACCAGAAAATTCTTCCCCGTAAGCTCTCCCATAAACTTGATAACCACGGGGAGGTCTACGTCCTGGAAGTCCAGGGTAATCAGGGATTCCTCGGATAAAGGTTGCCGGGGCATCTGTACATCTGAAGGTTTTTTCTCCTGTCCCTGTGCGTTCCAAATTAAGCCCAGAGCCGCTGTCATGGCGCCCAGAACAAGGAGAGCCGACATCAGGCGTTTAAACAAATTTCCCATTCAGTCTTTCCCTCATAAATCCCCCCCACCCTCACCCTCCCCCTCGAGGAGGGAGGGCTGGGTGGGGGTGAGAGTTACCGGATATCGTACCTCAATATTTCAGACCGGCCGCCGCGCTCGATCTCTACCTCGATGTTGGCATCCCTCTGGAGCTGGGCATAGGCCTGCATGATCTCTTCTGGCTTGGAAATCAGCATCCCGTTTATTTTTTTTACTATATCATTATTCTTCAAGCCCAGCTTTTCCATCAGGCTGCCGGGGATGATCTCGGAAACCGAATAGCCGACGGGTTTCCCCATTTCAAAATGGGGTTTTAAGCGGGCCTGGGTCATAAACTGATTGACATCCCCCACTGCCGCGGAAACGTCCTCGCGGTTGACCACGTAGCGATTGGCCGACATTTTTTTCACCTCTTCTCCTCTGGAAGGGATTGTCCCGGCAGAGGCAGAGGGCTTGGCCGGCGTTCGCGCCCCGCCGTCCTCGTCCGAAAGGGTTAGAATTTCTTTCCTCCCCTGACGCTCAATTTGGATCTGATTCCGGGAAACCGAAAGGATCTTGCCTCTATCAATGTCCCCCTGGATCCGGTAGATCTGTTGCTTGCGGCTTGCCTTCTCCTGAAGAATTGCCCAGGAATATCCCTGCGGACCGGTGATGGTTCCCACTAAAAGGTAACTTCCGGCCGGTGGAATTTGCCCGCTTTTCAAACCTTCTCCGGCAAACCCCGCTGACTCTCTTTTTTCGAGCGGAATCAGTTTCATCCCCCGTTCCGCAGGGTTGAAAATGTTCCGCTCCGTGATGGGAGAATACTTTTCGTAAGGTTCCGGGTTTATCGCTAAGGCGGAGGGTGACTTTCCGGCTGAACTAGGCTTAGGGTCGATGGCCAAGCGATCCTGGATGACCACGACACAAAGATAAGAGGCAAGCCACGCAGCGCAGGCGATAAAGAGAAGATGAACCACCCAGAAATGTCTAGAAAGTAACTTATACATGGAGCTTTTCTAAAAATACATTGGTTAAGATATCCCCCTCAGGAATGGATGTCAATGAGAATGGAGAGTATAGTCGGAACGATGAAACGATGGGACGCTTGAATATTTGAATATTGAGACTAGAAAAGGCTCCCCGGGCTCGTTATTCCAGCATTCCCTTATTGATGATCTCGTAAAAAGTCGTCATTCCCGCGCAGGCGGGAATCCAGAATCCATGACGCCAATTGAAAAATTTGGATTACCGTTTTTAGGGGATTGACCGAAAAACGAATTTCCGGGCTTTTTGCGATTTCATCACGATTCCATCGTTCCGGCCTTTCTTCTCTTGATCAGGACCAGTCCAATTAACAGAAAAGTCCCCACGCTCAGAACCCCTGCCCCCAGCGGATCTCTTAGAAACCAGTAGCTCAGGCCCACGGCGGGGTAAAGAATCATCCTGGTGAAGGCCTTCAGGCTTTCATGCCTGCCGATGAAATGGGCGATAGGAGGGCTGCTCGTGTAATAGACGGATACGAAGAATCTTCCGGGAGGGTTGGTCAGGAGATATCGGTCACGAAACTCCCGCAGGATGGAAACTTCTTTCCCCAGCGGGGAGCCATAAGCGCTGGTGGCAATGAAACACCCACCGCCACCGCCCCCGCTACTCCCCCCACCTCCGCTACTCCCCCCACCTCCGCTACTCCCCCCACCTCCGCTGCTACCGCCAGAGTTGGTGGAGATGGTGTTGGACGCTGAAAGGTTGGTCAGGACCTCCGGGGTAGGATTGGAGGACCCCTGTTGCACCCCTTCCATGCCCTGGGTTGAACTTATGCCGGTTAGATTCAGAATCAGAGATCCCAGCCTCCCTGTGTAAGTATAGGATGAGGTGCCGTTCTCATCCAGGTTGTAAACAATTAAAACAAAAGTATCGTAGGTTCCCCCGAGGCTGGAAAACTGGACGTAATCAGCAGCGTATGGGTTAACCGTTCCATTGCCGGAAGCGGGATAGGTGCTAACCGTTGTGCCGACCTGAATGTTTCCCGGGGCATTGGTGATGTTGGGGTAGGAGAAATCATTGGCTTGATAACCATAAATTCCGCCCGAGAGAGAAGAATTGTTCAAATAGTTGGCCACGACCCAGTTTTTCAAAATATCATTTACGGTGACCGAGTATCCATTCTGGGAGAGGGCGCTATTGATCCCGTCGATCCCCGTTCCGGTGTTGGCCACGATGGCTCTCGTAATATTCGCCCCCCCGTACTGCTCTTCAATGTAGAGCATGAATAACAACGAAGCGCCATAATTTTCCAGGGTGTCTTCCCAAATGATAAGGCTGGTGTCTGGAGTTAGACCGAAAGCGTCCACATGACTGGCTTGAGGGCCATATCCACAGACAACGCGGGCCAGACCGGAAAGCCCCTCATTCACCCAGGACTCTTGAAGAGGATCATAGCTATCATTGATAAAATGCTGGAATTCGTGGGCGAAGGTTCCGTAAAAGGCGGTGGTTCCAGGGGTCCCTTGATTGGAATCCATGTAAATCATATGACGGTTATTGCTATTGGTGGCGGTCGTTTCGTTTAGAGAATCAAAGTAGCCAGAGACAAAAGTAGTGCCCCCGCTATCCTGGATATCCATCAGGAGAACGGTAAAATCCCCCGTGGGAGGGGTGCCGAAGTAGGTGGTTTCTGTAGGGAGGATATTATTACTATATTCAGAGGCGATACCGTTTAGGATCGTAGGGGTAAATTCACTCGGGGCTCTGGTCCACTCTGCATCTTCTACATAGATAAGCAAGGAAAAACCTGAGCTTAAAGGGGTGACATTCCTGCAAGTTGCCGTGGTCTGGTAATAGATTTGGGTCGCAAAATTAAAAGCGAAGAACGTAGTCTGTTGGCCTACGGTATCGGCCCGTACGGGTCTCCCGGGTTCCCGCGCGGCTTTGATTCTGGCTGCGGGGCCGTAGTCCCGAAGGAACTGGAGTCCTTGCTCCCGAAGGAACGGCGTACCACTAATTGGGGCTCTCCCGGAGCTGGCATGAAGGGTATGGATCCAGCAAAGAGAAAGAACGAAAATCGCTGATAGAACCCTGACTCCCCAAGAAAATCTTTTCATTGGCACCTCTGATTATTTAAGAAATAATTTTCAACTCCCACCAGCCCCAAAATCCCCCCGACCCCCCTTGATTATAGGGAGGCAGGGGGTATTCCTAGGAGGAGAGGGCGGAAGCTCGGTAGTAGTTCATTTCGATTCCAATACTTTAAAAGATTTTACTATTATGGCTTTGGCCCCCCGAGGCTTCTCTTCACTTGGCTTGCCTACCACCGAGAGACGCTTTCCCTGAAGGCCCCGGAGTTCTTTATCACGGTCTCCCAGCAGCACATACACCTGACCGTCATCCAACTTAAGAGCTACCTGGGTTAAGGGTTCGTTCCCCATCACATAGACCCTTCCGACTAGCTGAATTTCATCGCTTTCAGATTTCATGCTCCCGGCTCCAAGAGTTAACAGGAATATGGGAAAGAGCAAACTTACATGAAAAATGGCCTTTAAATCTCTCCAACTTTTCTTTATCAAAGGGGAGCAGGAGGGATTTCTTTCGTCCACGCGGGCTTTCTGGTTCCCGGAAAAACAATGATTGATCCCCAAGAAAAAATTTCTAGAAGCATTGATGATCTCAGAAAAAATAGATCGATTCATCTGGCTCCTCCCCTCTCGTTCATTCTTCTCCTTTGACCGGGGAAAAAGTACAGGAACGAGCAGGCCCGAGTTAGATGGTTAAAAAACCCGAATACTTTCGATACATAAGAGGCTAAATATGCATTAGTATTAATTATGCAAGCTTTGTGCCACCCGATTCCCCGTTATCCCGCACTTCTCCCTCATCGAGGAGAGGGGCGGATCAGGGAGTTTTAATTCTTTTCATCTCTCTTTGGAAGGCATCCAGGGCGGCTGGGAAAGGAGAAAGCACTCTTCGGATAACACCTTGGGAAAAGGAAATGGAGAGACCATAATTCGTGATCGGGACTTTTTCTTCTTTAGCCTTTTGAATTCTAGCGAGCATTTCCCTTCGAGTCAGCATACACCCACCGCAATGAACAATTAGCTTATACTCTTTCAGGTTGTCTGGGTAATCCCTGCCGGAATACACATCAATCTGGAGGTCTCCGCCAACATACTGTCTTATCCACCTGGGGATTTTTACCCTTCCAATGTCATCCTCAATGGCGTGGTGGCTGCAGGCTTCAGCGATCAGCACTCTGTCCTGGGGCTTTAAGGTTTCGATGACCGCCGCCCCTCTGGCCAATTCGACGAGGTCACCTTTGTTCCTGGCAAATAGGATGGAAAAGGTCGTGCAGGGGACTCCATCAGGAGTATCCGCAACCATCTTCAGAACAACCTGGGAATCACATACGACTAAATGAGGGAGAATCTTTAAATTGCCCAGAGCCTGGGAATACTCTCTTTCTTTGACTACCATGACCGAGGCATCGAAATCCAAAGCTTCCCGGATGGCCTGTACCTGGGGAAGGATCAGCCGGCCCTTAGGAGCCTGCAGGTCGATGGGAACGATCAGGACCGCTAACCCTCCGGCAGGCAACAAATCTCCAACGAGAGGAGGAGGCGTCAAAAAATCGTCTGGGCAGACGTCGATCAGGTGTTTTTTGAATTGATTGATGACCGGGTCCCGATGTTCGAAATCCACGCTCGAACAGAGGAGGACCCTTTCGGCTTTTTCCTGGAGTTCGGCGATAAAATTTTCCGCCGGGGCCTGTAAATCAACTTTGTTGACCACGATAATGGGAGGGATCTCTCTTTTCTTCGCCTCCTCTAAAATTTTCTCTTCATAATCCGTCCATAGGTTGGGCTCGACCAGCAGGACGATCACATCCGACCGGTCGAAGATTTTTACGGTCTTCTTCAAACGGGCTTCGGCCAGGGTAGAGCGGTCGTCCAGCCCGGCCGTATCCAGAAAGACGACCGGCCCCAGGGGGAGAAGCTCCATGGACTTCTCGACCACGTCCGTGGTGGTTCCAGCGACGGGTGAAGTGATGGCCACATCCTGGCCCGCCACCAGGTTCAGGAAACTCGATTTCCCCACATTCGTTCGGCCAAAAAGGCCGATCTGCAGCCGTAAAGATTTAGGCGTCTTCTCCATTTTCCCGGTATCCGAGTGAAATCAATCGTTCAGGAGAAAGGGTTTTTTCCACCAGAGAGGGACCCAGTTTTTCGGACAAAAATTCCCGGACATTCTTCCTCCCGGAAGAAAAAAATTCTTTCAACAGTTCGGCGGCCCGATCGTATCCGATATGGGGGAGAAAAGCGGTTATGATCATCGGGCTTTGATCAAAGATCTCCCGGCATTTGGCCTCGTTGGCCGTGATCCCTTCGACATGGCCGGCCAAAATTTGATTCATTCTGATCAGAATGTCTAGTGACTCGAGCAGGGAATGGGCCAGAAGGGGTAAGAATTCGTTGATCTGGAGGGTAGAGCGGGAGCAAGCCTCGGTGACCAGGAGATCATTCGCCATGACCTTCAAGCCCACCTGCATCGTCGCTTCCAGCGCCACCGGGTTTACCTTTCCGGGCATGATGGATGAACCGGGTTGAAGTTTGGGGAGTTCAATCTCCCCCAGAAGATGGAGCAATCGCAGATCATTGGCAATCTTCAACAAGCTGCTGGCATGAGCCTTCAGAATTCCGGAAACTTCGACAAAAGGGTCTGTGTTGGCCGTGGCGTCCAGCAGGTTTTCGCCCCGGGAGAGACCCAGGCCACTGATCTCCCTTAATTTTTCGATTACCAGAAAGATAAAACTCCGGGGAGAGCTCAAGCCGGTACCCACTGCCGTTCCCCCGATATTCACCACTCTCAAGCGTTCTTCACACTTGAAGGTCCTCCATCGGTCCCTGGCCAAGGCCTCCCCAAAAGCGGAAAATTCTCCTCCCAGGGTGATGGGGACTGCCTCCTGGAGCTCTGTTTTGCCCACTTTAACGATTTTGGCGAATTCCTTTTCTTTCTTCTGGAAAGCGCCCTGCACCCGAGCGATGGTCTGGCTCAAGTCCCTGAGGAGAAAGATGGAGGCGACCTTGATGGCCGTGGGGTAGACGTCATTGGTGGATTGGTGGAGGTTTACATGCTCGATGGGGTGGACGGCCTGATAATCCCCTTTTTCCCCTCCCAGCAACTCGATTGCCCGGTTGGTCACCACCTCATTGATATTCATATTGCTGGAGGTCCCCGCCCCTCCCTGCAGGGCATCTACGGGAAACTGATCGACGAACTTCCCCGCGATCACTTCGTCACAGGCTAAAAGGATGGCCTCCCCCTTTTTTTCTTCGAGATAACCCAATTCGAGGTTTGCCTGGCAGCAGCCCTTTTTCACCATGGCCAGAGCTTTCACCAGCGAAGGGTTCACCTTATACCCGCTGATCGGAAAATTCTCCAGGGCACGCTGGGTATGGATTCCCCAGTAAGCCTCCTGGGGGATTCTTTTCTCTCCTAGAAAATCTTTTTCGATGCGATAAAGCATAAGGGTTAGCTGGACTTCTACCTCTCGCTGCCCCCCTTTTTAAAAGGGGCGATTAAAGGCGAATATTCCTACCCCAAATATTGATCCTTTCGTATAACCAGTTTTTTTTCCTTTAACTTACTCACCAGTTCTTCCTTATCCAAAGCAAACAGCGGGCTGATTTCTACCTGCAGCTCCGGTCCAATTTCAGCCCCGGCTTCCCGCAGCCAACTCCGGAAAAGATCATTCTGGGCTCTCCGGGCTGTTTGCGGAGAATCAATTCCAGTCTGATTTTTCACCGGAGAAAATTCTTCTTCCCGGGTTACCTCCACACAACAACTTTTTTGAGCCAGAGGAATGGAGTCGAACACGAAGGTTTCGAACTTCCAGGCGGCCATTTTAGCCTCTCCCCCGTTTGGCTCCAGGCTGTCTACTTCCTTAACCGCCCGGTGATAGGGCAGAGCGAATCCCTGCCGATTCAAACGTTCCACGAAGGAAAGGGAGATCACATGGATGGCGATATTTCCCGCCCAGTAGCGAATATTGCCTTTCTCATCCAGGGCCCGATAATCCTCCGGACGAAAGTCGCTGTATTCAATGACTGCCGGCTTGCCATTCACCATCCCATAGATCCCGACCTTCTCCTCCAGGTTCTGCCGCCGGACAACCTTGGTGGAAATATCAGCCCCTTCCTGCCGGTGATACCCGATAAACGCTGGATCGGCAATTTTCACGAGGGGGTTATCAACCTGACAATAGAAAAGTTCGGTAAAACCTTTTTTCCTCAGGGAATCGAGAAGACCGGAATCATAAAGGGCTTTCAGGGATCCTCCGTGGCCATCTGGATTGGCCAGGAGTTGTTGGGCGTCCTTCAGGATAAGCTTCCCCCCGGGAGTCAAAGTCGGCAACATGCTCTGGTTCAAAAATTGAACACAGTCTTCATCCAGGCCAAAAAAACCTTGGCCTTCAAAAAATTCCCGAGTCTCAGCCTGGTTCTCCTGGCTGGTCATGACCAGAAGGGGGATTGTTGCCCGGTAACGAAGGGAAAGGGCCCTTAGGGACTCGGAAAAGAGCTGGAACAGAGGTTTATTCTTAACCGGGGATATGGGAAATTTTCCCTTGGGGCCAGAGAAGCCTAGACGCGTTCCTTGTCCTCCAGCGACGATCAGGACTGCCACCTGGTTCTGGCGAATCAGGGATTCTCCCAACTTATAAGCCTCGCGCCAGCGTGCCCCCTCCTCGGGAGTTCGGGGCAGGGGGATGATCGGAGCCGGATGAATGTTAGCGAGGGAAGAGGAAGAATTTTTTTCTCCCAAAAATTTCCGGTAGAGCTTAAAGGCCAAATCCAAATCGAGGCTGGCCAGGCTCGCTAAGAAATCTTCTTTCTTCTCCGAACTCAAACGATGGTAATGGTCCAGAATGTGGTGCTGGTTGTTCCCTTCAAGAAAATTCAATAATTCTTTTGGCGTCATTTTGCCTTACTTTGAATGGTCCGGGTCTGAACTGGCTAATTATAGAATTGAAACGATCAGAGGTCGAGAAAAAAAGACGGTGTTACTGTATTGAAAAGGCCAGGACTTCTTGAATCCGGGGAGCATCACAAAGGAGCATTACCAGTCGATCCACTCCGAGAGCAATGCCGGCAGAAGGAGGCATGCGGGAGAGGGCTTCCAGGAGTTCTTCATCGATAGGATAGAGGGGTTTTCCCAGCACCGCCCGGAGCCGTTGTTCTGACTCAAACCTTCTCCTCTGTTCCACCGGGTCAACCAGTTCGGAGAAGGCGTTGGCCAGTTCCAGCCCGCCGACATAAAGCTCGAAACGCTCGGCCCACAGGGGGTTTCCCGGCTTCAGGCGGGCCAGCGCGGCCATGCTCGCCGGATATTCGTAGAGGAAGGTTGGTTTAGAATTTCCCAGGCGGGGCTCCACCTCTTCCAGAAAAATCTTGAAGAAGACCTCATCAAAAGAGTAGACTCCTCCGGGCTCAAACCGGTATCCCCTGGATTTTGCCTCTTCGAGCAAGGAAGGCCCATCAGGTTTTTTTTGGATATCCACTCCGCCATAGATTTCCATGGCCCTGGACACGCTCACCCGTTCTGCGGGGGGAGATAGATCGATGATCTTCCCCCGGTAAGACAGCCCCGTTTGCCCCAGAACCGCCAAAGAGAGATAATGGAGTAATCCCTCGCAGTCTTCCATAATTTTTAGGTAATCCGCGTGGGTCCGGTACCATTCCAGCATGGTGAATTCGACCTCGTGGGTATCGCCGAACTCCCCGTCTCGGAAGACGCGGCATATCTGGAAGATCTTATCCCAACCCCGGGCCAGAAGTTTCTTCATGTAATACTCGGGAGAAGTGTGCAGGTACATTTTTTTCCTGGCCCCATCGGGACGGGTGACAAGGACCTCCAGGGCCGTCAGGTGCGGCTCCATGCCGGGAGAAGGGACCAGACAGGGAGTCTCGATTTCAATGAACCCTTCCTGCAAGAAATATTGCCGGATCCCCTGGATGATTTTTCCCCTCCGAAGAAGGCTATTTCTACGATTCTCGTCCATTTGCCTTTCTTTCACCCCCGGTAATCTGACGGGCCATCAAGTCAAGGCAGAATGACTAATCCCAAATGGCGACCCGTCGTGCGCTCGGCGTGATCGCCCCCTGCTTCGATGAGGTTCCTTATTCCGCAATCCGAAATTCTTTATCTGAAGGGCGGAGGAAAAATGAGGCAGGTGGCAGAGAAAAACTGTAACCCCCAATTTATAGATACTCGAGGTTAAGCTTTTTTGTCAAGCTGGTTATCCTTCTATCATTCTGTTATTTGATTTGAATCCTGTCGAGTGGATGGTTCCTCAAGACCTTCGGGCGATCCTTACAACGATAGGTGAGGGTCTCAAAGAATTCACGAAACCCCTCAAAATTCAGAGAACAGGCTCTTGCGAAGGATTCGTTCCCTTGGGCATCCAAGCCGGAAGCAGAAAAGCTATCATTGAAAATATGGCCCCCAATAAATCATCTATCCATTTTTCTCCCTCCTCCCAGAGTAGCCAGGGCAAGCCTCCCAACCAGACTTCCATTGCGACCAGAGTTCAAGGTGCCAATCAACTTATTGGGCCTGGAGAGGCAGGGAACACACTGAAGCAAGGAAGCGGTCAAAAATCCTCTTGACATGTTTCAAGTATTCACATATTCTAATTAATATTTCCTTTTTCATTCA
>Ga0187865_1004104_pt1 | contig 11161 bp, 21 predicted proteins | sample June2016WEW_11_1_2_FD_132989 | JGI IMG/M metagenome (GOLD analysis project Ga0187865, IMG submission 132989) | Peatland microbial communities from SPRUCE experiment site at the Marcell Experimental Forest, Minnesota, USA - June2016WEW_11_100 | ecosystem: Environmental > Terrestrial > Soil >...
GTGCCACCCGTACCTCCTTATCCTTGGATGCTTATCCCTGCCTCTGTTTATGTCGGGTATTGGGACAGATGACCCGGACCACCCCTTTTCGTTTCACAATCTTACACTTATCACAAATGCGCCGAACGGAAGCTCTGACTTTCATCTCTGATCTCTTTTCCGCCTGAGAGCGATGCTTATTTCTCCCGGTAGACGATCCGCCCCCGGTTGAGGTCGTAAGGAGAAAGCTCCACGGTCACCTTGTCCCCAGGCAAAATCTTGATGAAGTGCAGCCGCATCTTTCCCGAAATATGGGCCAGCACCCGGTGGCCGTTTTCCAATTCCACCCGAAACATGGCATTGGGAAGGGTTTCTACCACTATCCCGGTAACTTCAATTGAATCTTCTTTGGGCATTCCAAACCTGTCCGGGAAGTCCGGGGCGGTTGGTCCCCGATTTTCCCCTCAAATTTGACTTAAAATATACGGCCCGTTCTCCGTTATCGCCACCGAATGTTCAAAGTGGGCGGAAAGGCTCCGGTCCTTGGTCACGGCGGTCCATCCATCCTCCAGGACCACCACTTCATACCCCCCCGCGTTGATCATGGGTTCGATGGCCAGGGTCATTCCCGGTTTGAGGCGAATCCCTCGGCCCGCAACCCCAAAATTCGGAATTTGGGGCCTTTCGTGCATGTACTTCCCAATCCCGTGTCCCACAAAATCCCGAACCACAGAAAATCCCTGGGACTCCACGTGCCTTTGAACGGTGGCCGAGATGTCCGAAATGTGATTATCCGGCCGGGCTTGCTCGATCGCTAAGTCAAGAGCTTCTTTAGTTACCCGAAGCAGCCGCTCGGCCTCCAGAGTGATTCCCCCGATGGGGACGGTAATCGCGGAGTCTCCGTAATAATCATCGTAAACGACTCCGAAATCGAGGCTCAGGATATCCCCCTCTTTCAAGACCCGGTCCGAGGGGATTCCGTGGACCACTTCTTCGTTCACCGAGGTGCACAGGACCGCCGGATAACCGTTGTAACCTTTGAAGGCCGAGCGAGCCCCATATTTGTGCAGCAACGCCTGGGCCAGATCATCCAGCTCCCGGGTCTTCACCCCTGGCCGGGCTGCCGCCTGGATTTCTCTCAGAATCTCCGCCACGATGCGATTGCTGCGGCGCATCTTCTCGATCTCCTGCGGAGACTTCAGGATAATCCGTTCCTCCAGGGGAAGAGGGTATGCCCCCATTTTTTTTGTTACCTTCTTCCCTTGATCCGCCCGCCCTTCATGAAACCTTCGTAATGGCGCATCAGCATATGGGACTCAATCTGCCCCACCGTGTCCAGGGCCACCCCCACGACGATCAAAAGGGCCGTTCCCCCGAAATAGAAAGGAACATTGAACTTGGTGATCAAGACCGAAGGGAGAACGCAAACGGCCGAGACATAGATGGCCCCGGTAAAGGTGATCCGTACCAGGACCCGATCTATGAATTCTGCGGTCTTCTTCCCCGGACGGATCCCGGGAATATACCCCCCGTATTTGCGCATGTTATCCGCCACGTCGGTGGGGTTAAAAGTAACGGCTGTGTAAAAATAGCAGAAGAAAAAAATGAAACCCACATAAATCAGCTCATAGACCAGAGAACCCGGGGCCAGCTGGTTGGCAAAGCCCTTCATCCAGGGAATGAAATTGGCGATCGTGGCCGGGAACATGATAATCGAGGAGGCGAAAATGGGAGGGATGACCCCGGCGGTGTTAATCTTCAAGGGGAGGTGCGTGCTCTGCCCTCCATACATTCTGCGCCCTACAATTCGTTTGGCGTACTGCACCGGAATGCGCCGCTGCCCCCGTTCCATGTAAATAATTGCGCCTACCACGATCACCATCATGGCGATCAGGAAAAGGGTAATGAGGATGCCCATCTCTCCGGTACGGATTAAGCGAAGGCTGTTGCTTATGGCCGTGGGCATGCGGGCCACGATTCCGGCGAAGATGATCAGAGAGATCCCGTTGCCGATTCCCCTCTCGGTGATCTGCTCTCCCAGCCACATGATGAAGGCGGTTCCCGCGGTCAGGGTAATCATGGTCATCAGGCGGAATGCCCACCCCGGGTCCAGGACTACGGCTTCTCCGGCCGGCCCCGTCATCTTTTCCAACCCATAGCTGATGCCCAGCCCCTGAATGATGCTTAAGAGTACGGTTCCGTACCGGGTATACTGGGTGATTTTTTTTCGTCCCGCCTCCCCTTCTTTGGAAAGGCGCTCCAGATGGGGAATTACGACCGTTAAGAGCTGAAGGATGATCGAAGAACTGATGTAGGGCATAATGCCCAGGGCAAAAACGGACAGACGCTCAAAAGCTCCTCCGGAAAACATGTCGATGAATCCAAAGAGAGTTCCTTTGGCCTGAGCGAAGAAAGCGGCCAGGGCGTTGGCATCAATCCCCGGCGTGGGTACGTGGACGCCAATACGGTAGACGGCCAGGAGCAGAAGGGTGATGAAGATTCGTTTCTTCAGCTCTGGAATTTTGGGAATATTCTGGAATCCCTGGAACAAAGCCTAGATGACCTCCGCTTTTCCCCCGGCCGTTTCAATCTTCTTCTTAGCGGAAAGACTGAAACCGTGGGCTCGAACCGTCAAAGGACGGGTGATCTCTCCTTCACCCAGGATTTTCACCGGGCCGCCCGCCTTCTTCACGAACCCCGAAGCCTTCAGCCTTTCCACATCCACAATGGTTCCTTCCGAAAATTCGGCTAAATCCCGCAGGTTGACAATTTCCCACTCCTTACGGAAGGGGTTTTTGAACCCTCGTTTCGGGAGGCGCCGCTGAAGGGGCATCTGGCCACCTTCGAAACCCGGCGACCGCTTTCCACCTGACCGGGCCTTATACCCCTTGTGTCCTTTCGTGGAAGTTCCCCCGTGCCCGGAGCCTTCTCCCCGACCAATCCGTTTTCTCTTCTTCCTCGCCCCCTCGGGAGGCTTCAATTCGCTCAGTTTCATCAGATTTTCCTATTTCTCGGCGACCTTCACTAAGTGGGAGACTTTCCGGATCATCCCCCGAATCGCCGGAGTATCTTTCAGCCTCACGGTCCGATGCATCCGGGTCAACCCCAGCCCCTGCAAAGTTCTTTGCTGAGTTTCCGGCCGGGTAATCCCACTTCGGATTAAAGTTACCTCGATCATTTTCTCATCCATAATTCTTTCCTCAAAGGAGTCTCCCTCCAGCCCTGACGGCCGTTTATACAATCTCGGCCGCCGTCCTTCCCCGCTTGCTGGCGATATCGTCGGGGGTTTTGAGCATTCGGAGTCCCTCTATGGTCGCCTTAATCACGTTGTGGGGATTGCGGGAGCCCAGGCACTTGGTCAGAATATTCACGATTCCGACAGATTCGATGACCGGCCTTACGGCCCCACCGGCGATGACCCCGGTTCCTTCGGAGGCGGGCTTGAGGAGGATGCGCGAAGCTCCAAACCGCCCAACCACTTCATAGGGGATGGTCCCCCGGACCAGGGGAACTTGGATAAGGTTCTTTTTGGCCTGTTCGATCCCTTTGCGGATCGCCTCGGGAACTTCGTTGGCTTTTCCCAGGCCAAACCCCACGACCCCTTTTCCATCCCCAACGACCACGAGCGCGCTAAAGCTGAACCTTCTCCCACCTTTCACCACCTTGGCGACGCGGTTGATATGGGCTACACGATCTACCAGCTCCAGTTCTTCTGGATTGATTTGGGCCAATGAACTTCCTCCTGATTTAGCTTTCAGCAATCAGCAAAAGAATTCCTTTTTATTTTCGCTGAACGCTGATCGCTGTTTAAAAATCCAAACCTTTCTCCCGGGCAGCCTCGGCCAAGGCCTTAATGCGGCCATGGTAGAGAAAGCCGTTCCGGTCAAAGACCACCTTCTTGACCTGGCGGGCCAGCGCCTTCTCAGCGATGAGCGCCCCCACCCCCCTGGCTGCTTCGATCTTCCCCTTCCCTTTGGGCTGAATCCGAAGCTCAGGGCTCAGGGTTGAAGCCGAGGCCAGAGTCGTCCCTCGGGAGTCGTCCACCACCTGGGCGTAGATATGCCGGGCACTCTTAAATACGTTGAGCCGGGGCCTTTCGAGGGTCCCCTTGACTTTGGAGCTAATCCGTTTCTTCCTCCGCTTGCGCGCCGCCACTTTATCTTCTCTTAACACGTCCGTTTCCCTTTTCTATGGGACGCCGATTTACGCAGAAAAAACGGATAAAAAATATTTTTAAATCGTGAAAATCTGCGTTTATCTGCGTCCTACAAAATTATTTAACCGACTGCCGTCTTCCCTGCCTTGCGGTGGATGACCTCCTCGGCATATTTAATCCCTTTGCCTCCGTAAGGTTCCGGGGGGCGCAAACGACGGATCCTCGCCGCCGTCAGGCCCAGAACATTCTTATCCGATCCCTTCAGCGTGATTCGCACCTGCCGTTCCACCTCGGCCTTAACCCCCTCGGGAAGGGGAAAGCGAATCGGGTGAGAATATCCCAAGCTAAAGTTTAACGCATTTCCTTGCACTTCCGCCCGGTAGCCGACTCCGTTTATCTCCAGCACCCGCTCAAACCCCTGGCTTACCCCTTTGATCATGTTCGCGATGAGGGTACGGGTCAGGCCTTGGAGAGCTTTTCCCTTCCTGGGGTCATCCGGGGCCTGGATCAAAACCTTATCCTTTTCCACCGATAAGGCCACCGTCCGGTCGATGGTTTGGCTCAGATTTCCTTTGGGGCCGGTGACTTTCACCACCGGGGGTTCCACCATTATTTTGACCCCTTGCGGGACTGGAATGGGTTTTTTCCCGATTCTGGACATAGCCTTCTCCCTCAAATCTTACCAGACTGAACAAAGCAACTCGCCGCCTACCTTCACTTTCCTTGCTTCCTTATCCGTCATGACCCCTTTGGAAGTGGAAAGAATGGAAAGGCCGAGTCCCCGAAGCACGAAAGGAATATCGGCGGCATGGACGTACCGGCGCAGCCCCGGTTTGCTGATAATCTTCAAACCGGAGATGACCTGCTTCTTGGTGTCCCCTTCGTATTTCAGATAAATCCTCAGGACTCCCTGTTTCCCATCTTTGATCACTTTGTAGTTCTTGAGGTAACCCTCGTCCTTTAGGATTCGGGCGATATGGGTCTTGAGGGTTGAGGCTGGAATATCTACTTTTTCGTGTTTGGCCTTATTGGCATTACGCATTCGCGTAAGCATATCGGCCAAGGGATCGGTCATCCCCATGATTTCCTCCCTGAGCGTACTCTTTTACCAACTCGACTTGATAACCCCGGGAATTTCCCCGCGCGAGGCCAGGTTCCGAAAACAGATCCGACAGAGATCGAATTTCCGGTAGTACCCCCTCGGCCGCCCGCAAACGGGACAGCGGTTATATTCTCGCACCCTGAATTTGGGCTTTCGGTTGGCTTTTACGATTAAAGCAGTCCGGGCCACAATTCGATCCTTTCACCCTTTTAATGGGGCCGCAGATTTTCGCCAAATTGTAGGGGTCACGCGAAGCGCGTGATGGTTGCCCATCTTGCGGGCGGCCCGAGGGGGCCGCCCCTACATGAGACTACCCGTAAATCTGCGTTCCTCTGCGTCCTATGAGGTTTTTTTAGTTCCTAAAAGGCATCCCCAGAAGGCGGAGCAGTTCTTTTCCTTCCTCATCCGTCTTCGCCGTCGTGACGATGGAAACGTTGAGCCCTTTAATCTTGTCAATCTTGTCTAAATTGATCTCGGGAAAGATGATCTGCTCCCGAATCCCCAAAGCATAATTCCCCCGCCCATCAAAGGCCTTGCCGGAAACTCCGCGGAAATCCCTCACCCGGGGGAGGGCGGTATTCACCAATTTATCGAAAAATTCCATCATGCGATCCCGGCGCAGCGTTACCATGACGCCAATGGGCATCCCTTCCCGGAGCTTAAAATTGGCGATGGAACGTTTGGCCTTGGTAATCACCGCTTTCTGGCCGGCGATGAGGGAAAGCTCTTCTACCGCCGAGTCCAGGATTTTGATGTTTTGCACCGCTTCTCCCAGCCCCATGTTCAAGGTGACCTTCTCCAAGCGCGGAACCTGCATCACGTTCTTGTAGCCGAAGGCCTTCATCAACTGGGGAACAACATCTTTCTGGTAAATTTCTGTTAATCGCGTCATCGGAGCCGTCCCTTATTTCCTATCAATCAACTCGCCGCAGGTCTTGCAGACCAGCGCCTTTTTTCCATCGTCCTGTTTTTTACTTCCCATCCGTTTGCCTTTGTTGCATTTGGGACAAATCAGGAGGACGTTGGTGACATGGATCGGCGCTTCTTTTTGAATAATCCCTCCCTGACGGGTCTTGGCGGAAGGTCGGGAATGGCGTTTGATGAAGTTGACCTTTTCCACCAGCACCCGATCTTTCTTGGGAAATACCTGCATGACTTTCCCGGTCTTGCCTTTCTCTTTTCCGGCGATGACCTCCACCAAGTCATTCTTCCGGATGTGAAAACTGCTGTATTTCATCGAGCGCCTCACTCACCCTGACCCCGGGCTTACAGGACCTCCGGGGCCAAGGAAATAATTTTCATAAACTTTTTGGCCCGCAGTTCCCGGGCCACGGGTCCGAAAATGCGGGTCCCGATCGGTTCATTCTGGGGGGTGATCAGCACCGCGGAATTTTCGTCGAATTTGATGTAGCTTCCATCCTGCCTCCGGACCTCCTTCACCGTACGAACGATCACCGCCCGCATCACTTCGCCCTTCTTCACTTTGGAGTTGGGAATGGCCTCCTTCACTGAAACAATGATCACATCCCCCAGACTGGCATATTTCCGTTTGGTGCCCCCCAGGACTTTTATGCAAGAGAGCCTCTTGGCTCCTGAATTATCCGCTACTTCTAATGAGGTCTGCATCTGAATCATGACTGCACCTGCCTATTCTTTTCCCCATGCCGATGGAGGATCCGTTCCCCCTGGGTGGCTCATTGAGCCCGCTCTAATATCTCTTTTACCCGCCAGCGTTTGCCCCGGCTTAAAGGCCGGGTCTCAATGATCAGGACTCGGTCGCCCAGATGGCAGGCGTTTTTCTCATCGTGAACCTTGTAACGGGTCCTCCTCCGGATGTATTTCTGATACAGCGGATGCTTGACCAATCGCTGCACCACCACCACCCGCGTCTTCTCCATCCGGTCGCTGACCACCGTTCCCACCTTCGTCTTTTGGATCCCTCTGGGCTTCATTCCTTTTTCCTCATCTGACTTTCGCCTGGTCCAGCGTCTTGCGGCGCAGAAGGGTTTTCACCCGGGCCAAGTCCTTCCGCACCTGGGGTAATCGCTCGGTGTTTTCCAATTGCCCCGTGGCATGCTGGAATTTCAGGTTGAAGTATTCCTCGGTAATTTCTTTTTCTTTCTGGCGAAGCTCCCCCTCGCTCATCTCCTTAAGTTCCCGCGCTTTCACCCGCTCCCTCCCGCGCAATGAATTTGGTGGCCAGGGGTAGCTTGTGAGCCGCCAGCCGGAAGGCCTCCACGGCCGTCTCTCGGGTGACCCCTTCCATTTCGTAAAGAATTCTTCCCGGCTTGATCACCGCCACCCAATCCTCCGGGGCCCCCTTGCCCTTGCCCATTCGGGTTTCGGCCGGTTTCTTGGTAACCGGTTTGTCGGGGAAGATACGAATCCAGATCTTCCCTCCCCTTTTGATATGACGGGTCATGGTAACCCGGGCAGCCTCAATTTGCCGGGTGGTCAACCAACCGCATTCGCTGGCCTGCAGGCCGTAATCCCCGAAGTTTAAACTGCTCCCCCGAGAGGCAGTTCCTCTTCGCCTTCCTTTTTGCTGTTTGCGAAACTTTACCTTTTTCGGTGCTAACATATCTTCTTCGGCTCCCTACTGCATCGTCTCCTTCCGCCCTCGAGCGGCCGGGAGGATATCTCCTTTGTAAATCCAGACTTTAATGCCAATCGCCCCGTAGGTAGTCCGAGCTTCGGCAAATCCATAGTCAATATCCGCCCGCAGGGTATGGAGGGGAACCCTCCCCTCGCGGTACCATTCCGAGCGGGCGATCTCCGCCCCCCCCAGCCTCCCCGAGCAGGAAACCTTGATCCCCTGCGCCCCGAATTTCAGGCAGGCGGTAACGCTCTTCTTCATGGCCCGCCGGAAGGCGATCCGGCGTTCCAGTTGCAGGGCTACGTTTTCGGCCACCAGTTGGGCATCGGTCTCGACCCGCCGGACCTCCTGGATGTTGATGGATATCTCTCGCTGGGTCATTTTGTGGATCTCTTTCTGCAGTTTTTCAATCTCCGCCCCTTTCTGACCGATGATAATGCCCGGGCGGGCGGAACGGATGGTGATCTTGGCCTTGTTGGCGGTGCGATCGATCTCTATTTTGGAGATCCCCGCATGGTAGAGTTTCTTTTTGATGTATTTGCGAAGAATGATGTCTTCTTGAAGAAACGTAGAGTAAAATTTCTCCGCATACCAACGAGAATCCCAGGTCTTAGTGATCCCCAGGCGCAATCCAATCGGATTTACCTTGTGACCCAACGTTCAACCCCCTTCCCTGCCTTTTTGGTTTGTTTCATCCTGCCTACGCTTCACTCAGGACCACGGTGACGTGGCACGTCCGTTTGCGAATCCTTCCGGCCCTTCCCATGGGTTTGGGACGGAACCGCTTCAGAGTCGGCCCCTGATTGACGTAAATGGTTTTCACAAAAAGGGTATCCACATCGATCGATTTATCTTGCCTGGCATTGGCCAGAGCAGACTGTACCACCTTGGAAACGAGTTTGGCGCCGGCTTTGGGAGTAAAGGAGAGGAGGTTTATGGCCTCCTCCACCCTTTTTCCCCGGATGAGATCGGCGTTCAAGCGCACCTTGCGCGGAGAAACTCGAAGATATTTGGCTATAGCTCGTGCTTCCATCCTGCCTCCTTCAGGCGGGCTTCGGGGGGGCCTTTAACTTGGTTTTGCGGTCCCCGGAATGGCTGAAGAAAGTGCGGGTGGGAGAAAATTCTCCCAATTTATGCCCCACCATGTTTTCCGTGACGAAAACCGGGATGAACTTCTTGCCATTGTGGACGGCAAAGGTGAGGCCGATCATATCGGGAACAATGGTCGAACGGCGGGACCAAGTCTTGATCACCTTTCGACTCATAGTCCGGCTGGCCTCTTCCACCTTTTTCATCAAGTTGGGCTCCACATAGAAGCCCTTGCGAATCGATCGTGCCACCTTGAGCCCTCCGGAGTTCGGAGTATTGTAGTTAGGAGTTCGGAGTAAAAACCTGCGCCTTTACTCTGAACTCCGAACTCCGAACTAAATTATTTCCTTCGTTTAATAATATATTTATCCGTTGCCTTATTCTTCCGCGTCTTATATCCCTTCGTAGGAACTCCCCAGGGAGTAACCGGGTGCCGTCCCCCCGAAGTTTTTCCTTCTCCCCCTCCCAGGGGATGGTCGACCGGGTTCATGGCCACTCCCCGTACTCGGGGATTCCGTCCCAGCCACCGGGTGCGTCCCGCCTTGCCGACGGAGATATTCTCATGGTCCAGGTTCCCCACCTGCCCCACCGTGGCGTAGCAATTTACCTGGATCAGGCGAACCTCGCCCGAGGGCATCTTGATATGAGCGTACTTTCCCTCTTTGGCCATCAACTGGCCGGAGGAACCCGCGCTGCGGATGAGCTGGGCCCCTTTGCCAGGCTTCATCTCGATATTATGGATCAAGGTTCCCAGGGGGATATTTTTCAGAGGCAGGGAATTTCCCGGTTTGATATCCACCCGTTCCCCGCTCAGCAGGGTGTCTCCCACCTTGAGTTCCATCGGGGCCAGGATATACCGTTTTTCTCCGTCGAGATAATGAAGCAGCGCGATATTCGCCGACCGGTTGGGGTCATATTCGATGGAAGCGACCTTTGCGGGAATGTCGAACTTTTCCCGTTTGAAATCTATGATCCGGTAGAGGCGTTTATGCCCGCCCCCGATGTACCGGCTGGTGATTCGGCCATAAACATTCCTGCCCCCCGTCTTTTTCAAGGGGAGAAGCAGACTTCTCTCCGGCTCTTTCCGGGAGATCTCGTTGAAGTCCAAGGTCGTCTGAAACCTTCTCCCCGGTGAGGTTGGTTTATAAGCTTTCAGTCCCATGAAAAACCTTCCCGTCCCCTGTTAGGCCCCTTCGAAGAATTCGATCCGTTCCCCTTCTTTCAGGGTCACAATGGCTTTCTTCCAGTCCGATTTCCAGCCCCAAAATCTTCCCATCCGTTTGCGTTTTCCCACCAGGTTCATGGTCCGGACGGCCTTCACTTTCACCTTGAACAATTTTTCCACAGCCTGCCGGATCTGGACCTTGTTGGCCCCGGGATCGACCACGAAGGCAATCTGATTCCTGGCCTCTTTCAGCCTCGTGCTCTTCTCCGTAATCAGGGGTTTCTTGATGATCTGATGCAGTTCTTTCATATTTTAAAATTCCTTTCCACTTTCTCCAGGCTGGAGCGCAGAAAGACCAGGTGCTCATATCGCAGGATGTCGTGGACATTCAACCCCTGACATTGCATGACCTGGACTCCGGGAACATTGCGGGCAGATTTTTCCAAAATCTCATCCGGGCCATCGATGACGATCAGCGCACTGGTAACCCCCAGGCTTTTCAGAACCTCTTGAAAACGGCGGGTTCGAACTTCCTCCAGGCCAAACCGGTCCAGGACGAGCAATTTTTCCTCCCGGTATTTAGAGGCCACGGCCGCGCACAGAGCGGCCTGGCGGACTTTTCTGGGCAGGCGGTAAGAATAATCCCGAGGCCGAGGCCCGAAGACCGTTCCCCCCCCACGCCACAAGGGCGAGCGCGTATGGCCGGCCCGAGCCCTTCCCGTCCCCTTCTGTTTCCAGGGTTTCCGGCCCCCTCCGCTGATGAAAGAACGTTCCTTGGTGGAAGCGGTTCCACTCCGCCGCGAGGCCAGCTGACAACGCACGACATCATAGATGAGGTGGGGTTTCTCCGGTACGTTCAGAAGTCGGTCGTCCACCTCCATTTCCGCAATTTTTTGCCGCCGAATATCGATTACCTCAACCTTCGCCATACTCGTTTCCTTTTGAGTTCAGGGCCATGTAGTTCGAAGCTCGGAGTAAAGAATTTGAGCCTCGACTCCGAACTTTGAACTCCGAACTCCATTCCTTCAACTGGCCGCCTTGGATTTCTTTTTCTTGGCTTCGCGAATGAACAGA
>Ga0187865_1004113_pt1 | contig 11147 bp, 11 predicted proteins | sample June2016WEW_11_1_2_FD_132989 | JGI IMG/M metagenome (GOLD analysis project Ga0187865, IMG submission 132989) | Peatland microbial communities from SPRUCE experiment site at the Marcell Experimental Forest, Minnesota, USA - June2016WEW_11_100 | ecosystem: Environmental > Terrestrial > Soil >...
CACACGCTGGCATGATATCAAAGCACGATTTGCAGCACAAATTTCCAGAGGGGAAAGACTTTCACCACGGCGTTTGCAGAAGGGAGAACGGGGCATTTGGCAGCGACGCTTTTGGGAACATGTCATCCGTGATGAGGGTGACTATGAGCGTCATGTAGATTACATCCACGACAATCCAGTAAAGCACGGTCAGGTTACGAGGGTCGCGGATTGGCCGTATTCAAGCTTTCATCGATTTGTGGAACGCGGCATTTATAACCTTGAATGGGCGGCAGATGATAACGTTCGAAGTCTAGAGATGGAATAATGCTAATGGCGGGATGCGCTTCGCTTTCCCGCCCTACAGGCTGAAAACCGAAAACCTTCTGGTTAACCCTGCTCCACCAGGAGGACCTTGTGGTTCACCAGGTTGAGGCTGAGGATTTTGGCCTTCAGGACCTTCTGTTCCCCGAAGATGTTCACCAGGCGCAGGTTGTCGCCCTCCGGTTCAATGAGGTCCACATCCTGGAGGATCAGCTCCTCCCGGCCATCTTTCAAGACGTAGGCTGAGGCTTCACACATCTCCCATAATCTCCCTTAGCTTGTGGCTGACGATCTCTTCCAGCAGATGGGGCAGGGGCTCCGGCGTCAGGCCGACGATCTCCACCGCCTCCTGGGTCAAGGGCAGCAGAATCTTGGGGGCCGGGGCCGAGGCGATGGCCGCCGCCATCTTCGGGGTCACTTCCCCCATCATGGCGTTGGCCAGGACGATGGAGAGGCAGCCCAGAATGACGTCGGCGGTGGCCACGGTGCGGATGATGGCATTTTCGCCGCTGGCGCCCCGGTTGGCCCGGGCCTTCATCATCTGCGCGGTGGCCACCGCGTTGGTGCCCAGGGCGATGACCTCGTGCTCCTCCCGGTACACCTCTTTCAGGCGCTTAATCAGGGCGGCGCCGATGCCGCCCCCCTGGCCGTCGATCACGCAGATTCGCAACCTTTAATCCTTCCGCAACTGGCCGAATTTTTCCCGCAATTTTTGGATGACGATCTCCGGCACCATACCCTCGATGTTGCCGCCGTGAACGGCCGCTTCCTTCAGGATGCTGGAGGAAAGAAAGACCCAGCGAAGCCCGGTCATCAGAAACACCGTTTCGACCTCCGGTTCCAGGCGCCGGTTCATCATGGCCAACTGAAACTCGTATTCAAAGTCGGTAACCGCCCGCAGGCCCCGGAGAACGGCCCTGGCCTTTTGGCGCATGGCGTAGTTCACCAGCAGGCCATCGAAGCTGTCGATGGTGATCTGGGGATAGTCCTTCAGAGACTCCCGGATCATCTCCATGCGCTCCTCGATGGTGAACAGGGACTGCTTGAAGGCGTTGGTGGCCACCGCCACGATGATGTGGTCGAAGATCCTCAGGGCCCGCTGAATCAGGTCCAGGTGGCCGTAGGTAATGGGGTCGAAGGAACCGGGGTAGACCGCGATGTCAGGCATCAGCCTGGCCGCTCCTTTGGCTCAGAGTTATCCAGGGCCCGATAGATGGCCACCTGGGTATCGCCGTAACGCCGCAAGGTTTGCCGGGCCAGCCCGAAGCCGGCCTCCGGCAAGGTCTCCCGGCGGCTGTGCTCCGCCACCACCCGGGCCTGCGGGCTAAGCAGGCCCGAGGCGGCCAGGGCGGCCAAAGTGGACGCCGCCCCATCCCCGTAAGGGGGGTCCAGAAAGACCAGGGGAAACCGCGCTCCTTTGGCGGCCAACTTTTTCAAGGCCGCGGCCACCGGCAGCGGCAGCACCAGGCTCAAGTCCTGGAGGCCCAGGGTCTCCAGATTGCGGCGCAGCACCTTAAGAGCCGCCGGCTGATCTTCCACGAAGACCGCCTGGGCCGCGCCCCGGCTCAGGGATTCGATCCCCAGGGCGCCGGTGCCGGCGAACAGGTCCAGGACCATGACTTCCAGGACCGCGGGCCCCAGGATATTAAAGATAGCTTCCCTTACCTTGGCGGCGGTGGGCCGGGTCCGGCCCTTAACCGGGGCCAGGATTCGCCCCTTGAGAGCGCCGCTAATGATGCGCATGCGGCTACCCCTTTGGAGTAGTCCCTTGTCCAATTCTCGTTCCCAAGCTTAGTACATGATTTCTTAAATACGGTAACGTTTGTTGTCGCCCCCCCTCACCCCAGTCCTCTCCCCCCACCGGGGGGAGAGGGAGTCTTGCAGGAGTTCCTTCTTTATCCCCTCTCCCCCAATGGGGGAGAGGGTTAGGGTGAGGGGGAATTAATCACTTGCTCCCTGCCGCTAATAAATACGTCATCGCATTATAAAATCGGGTACTTAGCTTGGGAACGAGAATTGAACCGCTCACTTTATTTCTTCAGGTAATCCCGAATCAAGATCTCGGCGATCTGCACCGCGTTGGTCGCCGCGCCTTTACGCAGATTATCCGCCACCACCCAGAGGTTGAGGCCGTTTTCGATGCTGAAGTCCTCCCGGATGCGCCCCACCAGGGTGAGGTCCTGTCCGGCGGCCTGCAGGGGCATGGGGTACTGGAACTTGCCGGGGTCGTCCACCACCTTCACCCCCGGGGCGGCGGCCAGAATCTGCCGGGCCTCATAGGGAGTGAGTTTCCGCTCCGTCTCCAGATTCAACGCCTCGGAGTGGCCATAAAACACCGGCACTCGCACCGTGGTGGCCGTCACCCGGATGGTCTCATCCCCCATGATCTTCTGGGTCTCGTTGACCATCTTCATCTCTTCCTTAGTGTAACCGTTCTCCTGGAAGATGTCGATGTGGGGCAGGACGTTGAAGGCGATGCGATGAGGGTAAACCTTGTGTACCGGGTCCTGGCAGGCCAGCAGGGCCCGCACTTGGGCCGACAGCTCTTCCACCGCCTTCTGGCCAGTGCCCGAGACCGCCTGGTAGGTGGAGACTACCACCCGCCGGAGGCGGGCCGCGTCGTGCAGGGGTTTCAACACCACCACCATCTGAATGGTGGAGCAGTTGGGATTGGCGATGATGCCGCGGTTGCAGTAGAGCCCGATGTCCCGGGGATTGACTTCCGGGACCACCAGGGGGATTTCCGGGTCCATGCGCCAGGCGCTGGAGTTGTCCACCACCACCGCCCCGGCCGCCGCGGCGATGGGGGCGTACTCCTTGCTGATGCTGCCCCCCGCGGAAAACAGGGCGATCTCCACCCCGGCAAATGAATCCTTGCTCAGCACCTCCACCGGAATCTCTTTGCCCATGAAGGTGACCTTCTTCCCCAGGGAGTGCTCCGAGGCCAGAGGCGTGAGTCGCGCCACCGGGAAGCGGCGCTCTTCCAGACAGGCCACAATCTGCCGCCCCACGGCGCCGGTAGCCCCCACTACTGCTACTCTATAAGTACCACCCATTGGCAAAATCTCCAGGGATTATAGCTAACAGCTTGCAGCGGTCAGCCGTAGGGGCGACCCGTTGGGTCGCCCGGGCGATCCAGCGGATCACCCCTACGCAGACAGGTTTCAGCTTTTTGATGAACGAGGTTAGCATTTGCTTAACTTCTACAGTTTCTTTGATGTTGTTGGCCAGGGTTTTTGACCCTGGCCGCGCCTGCCCGCCCAGGTTCGGCGGCCACGGGCCGCTGGTTATGGTGGGCAGTGCCCACCCTACATACCGCTCACCGATTCTGCGGCATACCGGGCGATGCGATCACCCACCTGGCCGGTGCTGAGGCCCATATGGCCCGCGGCCATGCTCTTCATGTCCCTGGCCACCGCCTTCTTGATGGCGTTTTCCACCGCGGCCGCGGCCCCGGCCTCCCCCAACTGTTCCAGCATCAACTGGGCCGCGGCAATGGCAGCGATGGGGTTGACTACCTGGAGACCGGTGTACTTGGGGGCCGAGCCGCCGATGGGTTCAAACATGGACACCCCCTCGGGGTTGAGGTTGCCGCCCGCGGCCACCCCCATGCCCCCCTGGATGATGGCCCCCAGGTCGGTGATGATGTCCCCGAACAGATTGTCGGTGACTACCACGTCGAACCACTCCGGGTTCTTGACGAACCACATGCAGGTGGCGTCCACGTGGGCGTAGTCGGTGGCCACCTCCGGATACCGGGGCGCCATGGCCTCAAAGGCCCGGAACCAGAGGTCGGAGGCGTAGGTGAGGACGTTGGTCTTGGCCACCAGGGTGAGCTTCCTGGCCTTCTGGCGCTTCTGGGCCAGCTCGAAGGCGAACTTCAGGCAGCGGTCCACCCCTTTGCGAGTGTTGATGGAGGTCTGGACCGCCACCTCATCTCGGCTGCCGTATTTGTGAAAGCCCCCGGCGCCCACGTACATGCCCTCGGTGTTCTCCCGCACCACCACGAAATCGATGTCCTGGGGGCCTTTGTCCTTCAAGGGGGTATCCACCCCCGGATAGAGGATCACCGGCCGGAGATTGATGTATTGGTCCAGCTCAAAGCGGGCCCGCAGCAGGATGCCCTTCTCCAGGATGCCCGGGGCCACTTCCGGGTGGCCGATGGCCCCCAGGTAGATGGCGTCGAACTGGCGCAGTTCCGCAATCACGGAGTCCGGCAGGGTTTCGCCGGTGCGCAGGTAGCGCTCGCCACCCAGGTCATAATAGGTGAAGTCATATTTTATCCCCGCCGGACCGGCCACCGCCTTGAGGACCTTGACGCCTTCCGCCACCACCTCCGGACCGGTGCCGTCCCCGGGGATTACGGCAACGCGATGAGAACCCATGATTATTTCGCCTCCAGATGCTTTTTCAAATGAGCCATCAGCCCGCCGTCCGCCAGCAGTTCCTGCATGAAGGGAGGGATGGGCTGGCTGGGGTATTGGTTGCCGGTACCCAGAGCGGTGATCATGCCGCTATCCACGTCCACGCTGATCTCCTGCCCGTCCCGAATTTCCGCGGCGGCCTGGGGGGACTCAAAGATGGCCAACCCCATGTTGAAGGCGTTGCGGTAAAAGATGCGGGCGAAGCTGGCGGCGATCACCCCCGAGAGGCCCAGCGCCTTGAGGGCCACCGGGGCGTGTTCCCGGGAGGAGCCGCAGCCGAAATTCTTGCCGGCCACGACGAAGTCCCCGGGCCGCGCCTTCCGGACAAACTCCGGGTCGGCGTCCTCCATGGCGTGCCGGGCCAGTTCCTGCGGGTCCGAGGTGTTGAGATAACGGGCCGGAAGAATCTCATCGGTGTTGATGTCATCCCCGAATCGATGCACTCTGCCTTTAAGTTCCATGACCACCTTCCTCGGCGAGCCCTCACCCTTGAGCGCAATTAATAATATTAACCTGAAAGATTTGGAAATTTCAAGGGCCCCTCCAGGCCCGGGGCTCAAATCAGGCGTAGGGGCGACAGTGGCACAGGCTTCCAGCCTGTGATCGGGCCGTCCTGGGCGACTCAGCGAGTCGCCCCTACAGATCCACAGGCTAGAAAGTCTAAAAAGCTTTGAAAGAAAAATCCAGGTCAGATAAAAATAGACAACTTTATGCAAGGAAACAACCATGCCGCCGCCGGAGAAACTATATATCTACGAAATTGAGGGCCGGGTGGAGGCGCCGCCGGAACTGGCCGGGGCCGACTTCCTGGGCTGCTGGCGGGAGGGGGACTGCTCCTTCCTCTTCTTCAGCGCCCCCCGGGAGGAGCGGCTGCGGGCCTGGCTGGCGGCCAGCGGCGCCGGGCGCTATTCCTCGGAGACCGTGCTCTCGTACGACGAGTGGGAAGCAGGCAAACCGCTGCAGCCTACCTCCCTGGCCGGATTCCACCTCTGTCCGGTGTGGGAGGAGCCGGCCCCGGCCCCGGGGGAGACGGTCATCCGCCTGGAGCCGGGTCTGGCCTTCGGCTCCGGCTACCATCCCACCACCCGGGGCTGCCTGACCCTGCTGCGCCGGGTTTTCGACTCCGAGCCCCCCCGGCGGGTGCTGGACCTGGGCACCGGCACCGGCATCCTGGCCCTGGCGGCCCTGGCCCTGGGGGCGGAGCGGGTGGTGGCGGTGGAGTATAACGAGCTGGCGGTGCGCGCCGCCGCCCGCAACCTGAAGCACCAGCAAGGGCCGCGGCAGGTCCTGCTGATCCAGGGCGAGGCCCGCCACTTTGCCCACCTCCAGGCCGACCTGGCCATGGCCAACATCCACCTGGAGGTCCTGCTTAACCTCCTGGAAATTCCGGAGTTCCTGGAGAAGAAATGGTACATCTTCTCCGGCCTCCGGGGGACCGAGATGGCCCGCTTCACCGACCGCCTCCAGGCTTCGCCCCTCAAAGTGGTGGATACCTGGAGCGAAAACCTCTGGTTCGCGGTGCTGGCTAAAAAGGTCTAACCGGTCAGGCAATTGGATGAGCCATATTAGAGGGTCTTGCAAAAAGTCAGATTAAACCGGTTAAGGCGTCATTTCCCCTCCCCACGGGGGGAGGGGGTTAGGGGGAGGGGGCGTAGCTGCCGTCCACCCACATCAGAATGACGAAAGGGATCGTATTTTTTATAAGGGTCAAGCTCCCCTGGAATTTCCGCAGGCAAATTCTCTCATTGATTTGAATATCAGCTATCCTTAGATTTAAAGTTATAATTAGCTGACTCGGGTTCAAGGCCCTCTCAGGAAATTTCCCGGGCATCCTTTCGGGGCCCCATGGCCTGGGCCGCCTGCGGCCGTTAATCAAAATACTTAAGAGGTGGAACGGCATGTACAAGGTAACCATCGAAGGCGATGACACGGTTATTCGAATCAAGAGGGAACTGATGGGCCAGGAATCCGTCTCCAGACTCCTGGATCTGGTGAATCTATCAGCGGTTCTTGAGAAAAGTAAATTTGCCGATAGGAAAGATAAGATCCTGACCAGGATGCTGGGCTATCCCACCGGGGCGGCATTGCTCCGAGATCCGGTCCTCAATAAAGACGCGGCGTTCACGGAAGAAGAGCGGGAAATCTTAGGTATCCGGGGGCTCTTGCCGGCCCGGGTCCAAACCATGGAAGAGCAGGTAATGCGGACTCTGGAGAATTTCCGCGGAAAGCCGAACGACATTGAGAAGTACGTGTTCATGATCTCTCTCCAGGAGCGCAATAAGACCTTGTTCTACCGGGTAGTCATGGACTACATCGAAGAAATGATGGGGATTATCTATACCCCTACCGTAGGCCAGGCCTGCCTGGAATATGGGCATATTTTTCGAAGGCCCCGGGGCATCTTCATTTCGGCAAAAGATCGGGGACGCATGCCTGAACTTCTGCGGAACTGGCCTTATCAAGATATCCGCATCATTGTGGTCACCGACGGGGAGCGCATTCTCGGCCTGGGAGACTTGGGCGCCGATGGCATGGGAATTCCGGTGGGGAAGCTGGCTCTTTACACCGCCTGTGCCGGAATCCATCCCTCGCTCAGCCTCCCGGTGACTCTCGACGTCGGCACCGAAAACGAGGACCTGCTTAACGATCCCTTATATATCGGACTTAAACAGAGGCGTCTGCGCGGCGCGGCCTATGATGATTTTATTGAAGAATTCATTGTGGCCGTGGAAGAAGTCTTTCCTCGAACCCTGATTCAGTTTGAAGATTTTGCCAATCTCAACGCCTTCCGGCTGTTAGAGCAATACCGGGAGCGAATCTTAACCTTTAATGATGACATCCAGGGCACGGCCGCCATGACCCTGGCTGGACTCTTCTCGGCTTTACGCATTACCGGCGGTAAGCTTGGCGATCAAAGATTTTTGTTCGCGGGGGCTGGCGAGGCTGGGCTTGGCGCCGCCGACCTGATGGTTGCCGCCATGGTGGATGAAGGATTATCAGTGGAGGAGGCCCGGCAGCGGTGCTGGTTTGTGGATTCCAAGGGCCTGGTGGTAAAAGGCCACAGCGATCTGAGCGGCCGTAAACTCCGTTATGCCCATGACCACGAATTCATCGGGGGTTTGCAGGAGGTGGTGGAAACCCTGAAGCCGGCCGCCATTATCGGGGTTTCCGGGAAGCTTGAATTATTTGCGCGGCCCGTCCTGGAAGCCATGGCCAGGGTTAATGAACGGCCCATAGTGTTCTCCCTTTCCAACCCCACCTCCAGGTCCGAATGCACCGCGGCAGAAGCCTATACCTGGACCGGGGGGCGGGCGATTTTTGCCAGTGGCAGCCCCTTTGACCCGGTTATCCTGGACGGCAAGAAATTGGCGCCGGCCCAGGGGAACAACGTCTACATCTTCCCGGGGCTGGGGCTGGGGGCGATCGCCTGCGGGGCCAGGCATGTCTCGGAGGAAATGTTTTTTGTGGCAGCAAAGGCCCTGGCCTCCGAAGTATCCGCAGGCGACCTGGAGCAAGGCAGTGTCTATCCGCCGCTTGCCAGGATCCGGGAGGTATCGGCCACCATTGCCGCAGCGGTGGTAGAGGTGGCTTACCGCCGCGGCCTGGCCACCAACCCGAAACCCGATGATATTCCGGCCTACCTCAAGTCTCTGATGTATGAGCCTAAGTATCAAAGCTACGTTTAGCCTGGATTCGGCTAAAGACAGATCTTCCCTAAAAAGTGAAGCCCCCTAACCATGGCAGGATAGGGGGCTTTCCTAAGTTAAAAGGCCCGGCCTAATGGCCGGCGGGGAAGAAGGTGTAACTGAGCCAGATCAAGAAGGCCAGGCCGATGACCCCCAGGGCGATGCTCCAGCCGATGAGCTTCTTTTCCACCGGCAGTAGGGGCTCATATTCCATCTTCTGCAATTCGTCGATCAGCCTCGCTTCAGTCTGTGGTTTCACCTCCGGCAATTCTTCAGGCGGCAATTTGGGTTCTTCCGTCATAACTACCTCCTCCACAACTTAGGCCAGGGGCGGTTTGACCCCATGGAAAAAGATCCAGGAAATCAGCAGCCCTACCCAGATGATGAACCCGAAGAGACAGAGGACGTAAACGGCCGCCAGCCTGCCGATACCCTCTTCCCAGAGTTTCTTGAAGTTGGAAACCACCCCGATGGTAAAGAAGGTGAGGACAAAGAACAGGACCCGGAAATTATCCATCCCCGCTACCGCGGTATTGGCCGTTTTCAGGGCATTGGCCGAACCCAGGCAGATGAACAGCATGATGACGAAGGTGATGACGTAGCCCAAAACGAACTTGGGAAATCTCTCCCAGATTTCGCCCGCCTTGATGCGGCCGCCGGTGCATTCGATCTTGGTGCACCAGATGACGGCCAGGATGAAGGCCCAGACCCCGATGAAGATGTCGATGAAGATCTTCACGGTCGTGGCGGTCATCACCATCCAGCCCTCTTTGTAGTTGATCCCTTCCATAGCCAGGGCCTTGGAGCGGATCAGGGCGTCCACGATGGCGCCGGAGGCCACCGCGGCCCCGTCGGTCTTCACTGCCAGGCCCATCCAGGCCCCTGCTACCATGGGTTCGGTCCAAAGAAAGATTTGGGCCAAAAAGGGCAGGATCAGCAGTTCCACCACCGCAAAGATGACCACCAGGGAGGAGACCATGATGGGCACCACCGGCCTGGCCCGGATGGCGCCGCCGGTGGCGATGGCCGCGGAGACCCCGCAGATGGAGATGCCCGAAGCCAGGGGCGCGGCCCACTCCCGGCTGAATTTGAACCATTTCCGAGCAACGTAATAGACCACGGCCCAGTAGATCAGGTAGGCTTCGATAATGGCGCACAAGCCCCGGAAGAGCACGGCCGAGGCCAGCCCCAGGGAACCGGCGGCCTTGAGCCCCAGCAGCGCCCCCAGGATCACGATCGCGGTCTTGATGTAGAGCTCGGGACGCGTTGCTTCTTTCAGCAGTCCGGCAAATCTGGGAAAAAAGTTGCCGATGATCAAACCGACAAGCAGCGCCACGATGAATCCCGCCTCACCGGTGAGCTTTAGAGACCAGCCGATCCCGAAACTCTTCATCTGGGCCGGGGTGTTGGCGGCAATATAAGCATAATTGCCGGTAAGAAAACAGGCGTAACTGATCCAGAATACCAGGGTGAACGCCAGGATGAAGCGGCCGATGTTCGCCCTCACACCCATGGCCCCCACCATCGCCAGGACCAGCATGAAAAGGTAGGTGAAAAACAGGGCAACGATGCCCGGCATAGCCTTAAAAGAAGCGGACATCGGGGTTATGGCCTTGGTTATATCCACCCAGACGCTCGTCTTGACGCCCCAGCCCAGGAGATCAATTCCTAGAAAGAATCCCAGGCCAAGAACGAAGACAAACAGGCCGAGCCAAAGTGATAACCAATCTTCACTGATGCCTTTCTTTCCTTCCATACCTCGCACCTCCACTTCGACATGGTCTCACCCATGCCGGCAGGCCGGCTGCCCGGCTCACCCTGCGGGCAGGTCAACGGCTCATGAGCTCGATGGCGTTCCCTTGCACCTCCCTTCCGGCAAATTCGGCCAAACCCTGATTTGGCCGCCGGGGAACATTACCCTGGTTTCACAATAGCCGACTCCGACAAAAATGCAATAATTTAATGGGAAGGGACGGAGAAAAAGGGGAACGGCCAGGGACCCTAAATAAAAAAAACAAAAAAAGCAAAAAGGCCGGCAGCTCCTGCCGGCCCCTCTCAGGCACATTGATCTTAAAGGGAATCAGACATTGCGCCGCACCAACTGGCGGGGGCCGATGGCGCCCCCGAGGCGCCAGTCCTTGGGCGGGCGATATTCCATGAGGCTTTGCAGGTTCCCCAACTGGCTGAGGCGGTCGTAGATCATGGCCCAGACGCAGGGAACGTCGCACTTGAGGGACGCCGACACCTCGCACTTGCCACCCTGGGAGCCGCCGCACGGGCCGTTGAGGAGACCCTTGGCGCAGCGGGTTACGGGGCAGAGGCCGCCGGTGAGGCCCAACACGCAGTCGCCACATCCCTGACAGCGTTCCTGCCAGAGGCCGGTAGCCGCAGTCTCCCCGATGAACATGGTATTCAACCCTGGGTAAACCGGCTTCCCCGGCAGGCGTTCGGCGACGCTCTGAATACCGGCGCCGCAGGCGATGGAGACCACCGCCTCCACCCCCTCGGCCTGGTCGATGAGGTCCAGCAGAAACTCGTGGATGCACTGGCGATCAACGCTGATTTCCAGGACCTCCAGTTTCTTGCCTTCCAGGCGGAAGGCCATTTCCAGCGCCGCGGCCAGCTCGGCCACCTGCTTGCGGCCACCGCTCATGGACTCGGCGGTACAGGTTTCGCACCCGGCCACCAGGATCTTCTTATAGGGACGCACCATCTCCTTGATCTCGGCGAGCGG
>Ga0187865_1004115_pt1 | contig 11145 bp, 3 predicted proteins | sample June2016WEW_11_1_2_FD_132989 | JGI IMG/M metagenome (GOLD analysis project Ga0187865, IMG submission 132989) | Peatland microbial communities from SPRUCE experiment site at the Marcell Experimental Forest, Minnesota, USA - June2016WEW_11_100 | ecosystem: Environmental > Terrestrial > Soil >...
GCAGCTTGCAACTGTGCAACCTCCTCCGCGCGTCTTGGTTTCAGCAGTCCTTCATCACAAATCAGGCTGTAAAGCTTGGGGTCGGTCGCCTCAAGAATCCGGCGCGGATGCTCGGGCCGGATGACCAGGTTATGGAAACCCCGTTCCTCCTTGAACTGCAGCATTTCAAGGTAGAGGCGCCCCCAATCGAGCAATCCGAATTGCCCAGTCGGCAACCATCGCTCGATGCCGCCAACGTAGCTCGACGTTTGGAACGCGCCTGCGGCGCTCCCGATGCGCTCCACCTTCACGGAAACATCCAGCACCACTTTTGCCGCTTCGTCACATTCCAGCATCATTCGCTCCCTGCTTGCGAACTTGCTTTCTGTGGGTAGGCGCGGGGCAATCAGCCCTTTATTCAGGAATTCGTCGTTTCTCTTAATTCGCAAATTCAATTCCACGTCGCCGAACGGTTCGACACCTTCACGCTCCAGATAATCACGGAACTGCGTCATGTAGTTGGCGCGGACGGCGAAAATATTGAGCCGCTCAAGCAGGTCAATGCCCTCCGGGTGCGGCGGCGGCAGGGCGGAGCTCCGCTTCAAAGATCGGTTCAGGCCCTTTAGGCGAACGCCGCGACCGAAAAGTTGAATAATCTCCGTGCCTTCGCTTCGCCCGATATTCAGGAGGCCCATGTTCGTCACGCGCCAGCTATCCCACCCTTGCATGAACTTCTTGGCGCCAATGAGCATGTTGATGGGCGAGTCCACCCTTTTAATGTTCTCGAACAATCCTTCCGCAAGCTGGTCCTCCTCGATCTCTACGTCCGGGCAGTGTTCTCCAATAAGGTTCTTGAAACTCGCCGTGTCACCGATGTAAACGAGGCCGAAATAATCCTCGGCACCGCCCACCTTCAAACCCAGTTCACCGGCCATGCCCTTGATGTCGCCAACGTGCAACCGCCCACCGCTTTCCGAGTGGAAAACGCGCTTAAGCATGTCGCGATGAATCATCTCTGCGTCCTTGGTCCAACCCTTGATGTGTTTGAACCGCGATGCAAAAACATCGTTCCCGCCATCGTCCTCAATCCCGCTCTTGCCCTCAAGAATCTGTTTGATGGCCTTTTGCACCCAGCCGCGTTTGTTCTGTAAGAACGCGTCGAGGAATTTCACCACCGTCAAAACATCCGACTCCTTTGCTTGCTTGTTATCTTTGGACTTGTTGACCGTGCTGCCCACGAAAATCCAAAGTGGGTCGGCCAGGTGATAGCGGAGCATGGCGTCCGATTTTGTCTGGAAAGCCCGCTTCTGTTCGTGGAACGCGAGCAGGTTTGCGAGCAGCAGCGTTTGCGTTTGTTCGTCCGCTGTTTCATGCTTCAGGTTCAGAACCTCGAAGTCCTTGCCGAATCCGTCGCCGTAAAAATACTTGTACGAGTAGTCGAAAAGGATGGCCTTTCCGTATTCCTGGGTCATCTCGTCGTCGCGCGCGGTCGTCATAGCTTGGCCGAAGGTCGCACTGTATTCAAAGGTGAAACCCGTTTCCGCCAGCTTGTCCCTGTGGCCGACCCACTTGCCGGCTTCGGTGCTCGCCCCCCTGTGCCCCTCATCTACGAAAATAAGATTGTTTCCCTCGAACGCCTCTACTGGCACGCTTACGCCTGAGCCCTTCTTCTCCTGCACCAGCTTGGTAATTTCGACGACGCGCACTGTGTTCTTCTTCACCGCCTCGAAGCCACTATCCTCCAGGGAAAACCGGGCGCACGGAATGCCCACCGCCTCCATGTTTTCGAGATGCTGTTGCGAAAGTCCCTCGTCGGGCGTAACCAGCAGAATGTTGTCCAGGGGTTCTTGGTTGTAATGAAGAAACTGTCGGTAATGGAAGTGCATCAGGATTGTCTTGCCGCTGCCGGTCGCCATCCAGAACGCCAGCTTGTTCAAATCCGCATCCTTAAATTCCGTGTCGCGGGGGTCCGTCGGCGCGCGCCGGATGTTGTGCTGGTATAGGAAATCGTTTAGCTCCTTCCGCAGCGTGTTTTTGTGATTGAAGCGCCAATCCAGGAAGAGTTCGCTGATCAACAGCGAGAGGTGCTGAAAGTACCGCAGCGTCAGTGCCTCCTCGCGGTGCTGGTTGAAATAGGCAAGGTGACTGCGCACGTTCGCGTCGTATTGCTCCAGGTCTTCCCGCTTCACCAGGCATTTTGAGCCGCGCGAGAGAATCCGTTGCACAAGATGCGAGCGTCCCGTGCTCTCATAGCCCTCATCCACCTCACGCAAATCCTCCAACATCGCCTTGTTCGAGGAATAACCGAGCATGTGGCAGCCCCACGCGGCGAGCACAAGCCGTTGCTCCAGTTTCAGATATTCACTTGCGGGCATTGGCCTATTCCTCGTTGAACATGCGGCGTTTGAAAATAGGGTCGAGTGAACGCGCTCCAGGAATAAAACTGTCGGAATTCACTAAAATATCCTCCGCGCTTTGTGTGAGCTTGTGTTTCTCCACGAACTCCTTGTCCGCCTCGAATTCCTTCTTCCCCCAACCACGCGTCGTGCGCCACAAGATCACTGTTTCGCGGCCTTCCGCGCGACCGCGGTATACAAGGTAGCGGATGCCTTTGTTCTCATATACGCGGCGGGACGCAACGTGCAAACCGATTAGATAATTGAATGTCTCCGGCAAATCCACCGGCAGCGCACTGTCTCTGCCGTGCCGGTGGAGCGTGTAATCAAACGGGACGTCCAGCATGGCCACGTTTAGCAGCGCCTCGCTCTGCTTCGTCTCGAAGTCGAGCATGTAGCTTATGACGTAATCCTCCAACTGAAGTGCCGTCTGCTTGTCGGATGTCTCAAACGTTATGTTGTCCAACGCATCTTCGTAGGATTCGAGGCGAAGATACATGAAGGTGTGCGACGCACCGTCGGTATGAGACATCGGTTTGCCCTCCCTCCACTCGGAGGAATATACCGCCTTCATGATTCGCGGCTTGAGGACCGTGTCGAAATAATCTCCTACCTCGACAAGAACGTACTTTCGTGATCCCCGGTCGTCGCGGTTCAGCTTGATTACCGCATGAGCAGTGCTTCCCGAGCCGCCGAAGCAATCAACGATGAAACTGTCTTTGTTGGCGGCGTGAACGATAAAGCGCGTCACAAAATTAGCGTGTTTCGGAGCGAGGAAAATCCCTGACACGCCGAACATCGCAGACGTTTGTTTCTCACCGTCGGAGTAGTCCTGGAATACACTCTTCCCGATATTCGTTTCGACCTCGTGAAGCATCCGCTTCAGACGCGGGACTTTGGTCTCATCAGGCCCCCAAGCAATTCGGCTGTCTCGGTCAAGCGAAACAAAACTCCGCTTGTCCGGGGAGTCCTCGTCGTCATCGTAAGCAAACTTCCATCCGCTCTTTGGATGCGGGCACGGCTTGCCCTTCCCCCGATATGGCGGTTTGTAGAATCGCCAGTTCTTACTTGATGGATCTCGGGTGCTCGGGGATTGCTTCGTGGCTGGCATCGACGCGTCACCCTCCTGCCAAACCCAAATCTTGGCATTTTTACGTTTCGCATCTTTCTCTGGGACAAGTCGGCCGCTTGAATCGCGATATTCTGCCCGATTGTAGTTGAACAAACCTCTCCACGGGTCGTTCCCTTTTTCCTCCTCCCATTCAAGCCCTTGAGCCTCTATTTCTTCGCAGTATTCGATTTTGTGGCGCTCGTATAGAGCGCGGATCTGGGACTCAATCTCAGAAATCGGCGGGAAGGAAGGATTCAGTTTGGCCACAAGTGCCATGACCTCTTCAAATCCCGGTTTGGGCTCGCGAAACATCTTCGGGTCTTGCTCAACGACACTCCGATCTTTTGCGTAAACCTCCACATATTCGTGATTCGTTGAGTAATTCGGCGCTTGACTGTTGGTCGTGTTCATCGACCAGATGAGTTCTTCGATGCGGTTGTCTGCCCCGAACACTCGGTCCAATACGTGTTCCAGCACGGTCCGTTCTGCCTTATCAATGCTCACGAAAATGGCCCCGTCCCGAGTGAGCATCGGCTTGAGGCCTAAGAGTCTGTCCAGCATCAGGGTCGCCCAGGAGGAATGACGATAGCTGTTTTTGTAGAGGATAGCGCTGCTTCCCGTGTTGTAGGGGGGATCGATATACACGCACTTGACGCGCTCCTGGAAGGTTGCTCTGAGAAGGCCAAGGGCTTGGAGGTTTTCAGAATGTATCAGGATTCCATCGCACTTCTCATCGAAGTCTTCCATGGAAGCGAGCAAAACGTCTTTGAAACGCGCGTCAAAGAAGCGCGTATCGATGAGTAGCTTGTCGTGTGCTTTCAGGAAGTCTACCTTCAACGGCTCCTTGAAGCCCGGAGTTAGCAAATCCCCTTCGATTTCTTGAATGTGGAAAAGTCGCTTCCATTCCTCAATCTGCGCCTTGTTCTTTGCGATTTCGGGATAGATCTCCTCCGGCACACGGTCAAGCGTCACACAGTAATGAACTTCGGTAATGAACTTCTTCTTCTCAAACAACCGCTTCTCGAAGTTCTCAAGCTGCGCCACAAAGGCGATGATCTTGCGGCCAATTGTCTTGATGGTGTGCAAGAGCTGAAACCAACTCCCCGATCGTGCCTCGCCACCCGCCTCTAATTCATCAAGGTTCAGGACCTCGTTCTTCAGATAGAAATCCAGTTCCCGCTCCAGAAAGCCCTTCACATCTTTGTGAATGAAAAAGTCGGATGTGTTCGCACGTGTGTATATGCGCAAGTGGTGCTCAATCAAGCTCACGGGGTTGCCATCCGCGTCCTCGCGTTTCGTGGTCATCAGTGCGGCGAGCGCGGGTGGGTGCTCTTGCGCGGCTTCGGTCAATGTCACTAGCGCATCCGCTAATATGCCGTCTTGGCCTTTTTTCTTGGCTTTTTCATTACCGTTTCCGTTCCCTAGTGCGCCATTTTTCCCTTGGTTCTTGGTCACTCTGCCGTACCGGATTTCCTCGTCGGCTTCAAGGGGACGGAATTCGAATGGGAGCGTGACGGTTTTCGCGTCCTCGTCGAACGCGACTTCCCCGGACCGGGGGATAAAGAATCGTTTGGCGCCCTTCACGTTGTTCTGTTCCACATCTGCGTTGCGGAGGTTGAAGCGAACGGTCCAGCCGTCGTGTTTGTAACTGTAGTCGGTAAAGTTCTCGCCGGTCTTGATGTAGTATTGGTCGCTGTTCGCCCAGTGGAAGTACACCTCCTCACCGTTGTAAGGGATCGCGTACTTGTCGCGCTTAGAATAGCGGCGTAGAGACATGAAATCGCCCTGGTCGTAGTAGCGACTGAAAAAGGCGTAAAGATGGTTGAAAATTTCCGCTTCTAATTCGGGGGTAGACCTCGCCTTGCCGATGCGCTCTCGCAGCTCAAGGTATTGCTTGCCGACCGTGGTGTAATGAAACTGTGGGTCCAAATTGCCTTCGGGGTCCAAGGCTTGTTCCCCTAAATACCCCTTAATCTGAGTGGTAACGTCCGCGAGCTCCTGAACGAGTTTCGATTCCTGCGCCAGCGCACCGGAGGAAAGCTCTGCTGCTACACCATCGAGCAAGTCCTTCTCGATAAACCGCTCGATGACGGCCCGCTTCTGGTTCATAATTCGATAAATGCCGAAATCCAGTTCAGCGCAATCAAACTGGAATAGCTTCTTAAGCAATTCTTGAAACTTCTCGCGCGGTGTCAGCATAGGTTTAAGATCAGTTTAGAAAGTCCGGGTTGTTTTGGCCGACTTGCATCACAAAACGAAAGTTGAAGCCGCCGCGGGCTTGCCCTGCGAGTATGACTGGCGATGTGCGACTTTTCAAGGGCCGATTAGATTGCGATCTAGCGGGCCACGGTCACTGCCCACGTGACCGTAGGCCTTTCCTTCGATCAATGTAAAACAGCGCAGACCTGCCTGCCCGGCATTTTCCACTCGATCATCCGCTAGCGCTTATGGGGCAACCCAACTGCGAAGGGTGGGTTTTCCGCGCCCTGTAAGGGGACAAAATGGCCGCTGGGCGTTGCCCCCGGCAGGTGTATCGATCCCGTGCGGGGTTCCAGGATGCTAACTGCTAAGGCCCCTGCGCAGGGGCAAAATAAGGGCGAACGACATATTGTCCCTTAGTCCAATGGAGGGGGATTAGTCCCTAATGGCGGATATTTGCGGGTTATCCACCCTTCGCGATACGTGACATTGCGAACCCCTTTGCAAATTGTTAGGATACTGCTCCCGCCGTCGGCCAAGCTGTGCTTCGGGTTGAGGGCGGTAAACTCCATGATAAGGATTTAACGATGAACCCGTTCAAAGTCCTCTCCTGCGCTTTACTTTTCCTTACCCTTTCATTGGGTCTCGCAACACCCGTGAACGATGAAACCGTCCACGGCATCAACCCGGCGTATATGGATACGAAGGTCTCTGCCTGTGTGAACTTCAATCAATACGCCAACGGCGGATGGATGGCCTCCCACCCGATTCCCCCGGAATACCCGAGCTATGGAACATTCCGCGAACTGGCGGATAGAAGCGAGGAAACCCTCCGCCAGATTCTGGAGACCGCGGCAAGCTGGACGGATGCGCGCCCAGGAAGCGACGAGCAGAAGATCGGCGACTTCTACGCGAGTTGCATGGATACAACCCAAGTAGAAAGTGAAGGAGCCAAGCCTCTTCAGCCGGAGTTTGACCGCATCGGTCAAATCCACGACTTGCCAAGCCTCCGGGCGGAGGTTTCCCGCTTGCAGGGATATGGAGCCAACGTCCTATTCCGCTTCTCCGAGCAGCAGGACCGCAAAGACAGCACGCAGGTGATCGCCAGTGTTTTCCAGGGCGGAATGGGTTTGCCGGAGCGCGGCTACTACTTTCGGGATGACGAAAAATCCCAACAGATTCGTGACGCTTACGTGAAACATATCGCCAGCATGTTGGCTCTGTTGGGCGACGATGCCGCCAAAGCCGCGGCCGAATCCCAGACCGTCATGGCTCTGGAAACCAAGCTCGCACAGTCCGCGATGAATCGCATTGAAATGCGCGATCCCGACGCGACCTATCACAAGATGCCGCTGGCAGAACTTCAAAGCCTGACCCCCAACCTTTCCTGGGAGGGATACCTGAGCGAGCTGGGTTACCCGCAGGTCAAACAGGTCAACGTGGGTCAACCGAAGTTTTTTGCGAACCTGAATGAGCTGCTGGCCTCTGTGCCCCTCGATGATTGGAAAACTTACCTGCGCTGGCATCTGATTTCTGCGGCCGCTCCGGCGCTTTCCGATAATTTTGTCCAGGAGAACTTCAACTTCCACAGCCGCGTTTTGCAGGGAACCGAGAAAATCCTGCCGCGCTGGAAGCGCTGTGTGGAGGCGACCGACCACCGACTGGGCTTTGCTCTGGGCAAGCTGTATGTCCAGAAGGAGTTTCCGCCCGAGGCCAAAGCTCGCGCCGACAAGATGGTGCACTTCCTCATCGAGGCCCTGCGCGAAGATATCCAGACCCTCCCCTGGATGGGCCCGGAAACCAAGAAAGCCGCCATCGCCAAGTTGAACGCCTTCACTCCCAAAATTGGCTACCCGGATAAGTGGCGCGATTATTCCGCTTTCAAGGTAGACCGTGGGCCGTTCGTTGAGAATGTTCTGCGGGGCGACCTGTATGAGTTCCATCGTTCCCTGAACAAAATCGGCAAGCCGGTGGATCGCGGGGAATGGGGAATGACTCCGCCCACCGTCAATGCCTATTACAGCTCCTCGATGAATGAAATTGTGTTTCCCGCAGGAATTTTGCAGCCGCCGTTCTTTGACCCCAAGGCCGACGACGCCGCGAACTACGGAGGCATCGGCGCTGTGATCGGCCATGAAATGACCCACGGATTCGATGACCAGGGCCGCAAGTTCGACGCGCAAGGCAACCGCTCGGACTGGTGGACCGCCGATGATTTGAAGAACTTCCAGGAACGAGCCGCTTGCGTGGAAAAGCAGTTTGATGCCTACGTGGCCATCGACGACATTCACGAAAAGGGCAAGTTGGTGCTGGGCGAAAGTATCGCGGATCTGGGAGGATTGACGATTGCCTACAAGGCGTACCAGAAGAGCCTGGAAGGAAAACCCCGGCCGCCGAAAATCGACGGCTTCACACCCGAACAGCGCTTCTTCCTCTCCTTCGCGCAAATCTGGGCGGGCAACGACCGGCCGGAATTCATCCGGCTTAGGGTGAACACCGACCCGCACCCCTTGCATGGCATTCGCGCCATCGCGGCGCCCTCCAATATGCCGGCCTTCCAGCAGGCCTTCGGCTGCAAGGCAGGAGATCCCATGGTGCGCGAGGAACGCTGCGTGATTTGGTAGGCTGATCTGGATTGCGCAGAGCGAAGCTCTGCGGCTGACGAAACGCAGAGCTTCGCTCTGCGCAATCCACATTCACGTTTGCGCTCTCGCCTTTGACTTGGTCTTGCGGCTCCGCCGCTACAGCCGAAGTCAAGGACCGGTTTCTAGATCCATATGAGTCCGTCCGACCTTCCCATAGTTCTCGGTGTCGATGTCGGAACCAGTGGGGTTCGCTCCCTGGCCGCAACGGCGGAAGGGGACGTTCTGGCGGAAGCTCGCGCGGCGCTTTCCGACTTGCCCGCCGCAGGGTTGGCCCACGAGCAAGACGCCAACATGTGGTGGCGTGCGGTCTGCCACACGATTAAGGAGCTACAGAAGAGTCTGGGGACAGGCCGGCGTTGGGCTCGCACCGTAGGGATTGCGGTGACCTCGACCTCGGGTTCGTTGGTCCTGGCGGATTCGCAGGGCGAACCAGTTCGGCCGGCGATGCTTTACGATGATGGGCGCGCAGGAGCAGTCGCCAACGAACTCAATCGGCGGCTTCCCGCCGCGCAAGCGCACGTCAATGCGTCTTTCTCTCTTGCCAAGGCTCTTTGGGTGCGGCAAGAGGAACCGTCCGTCTGGGAGCGAGCGTCATACATTTTGCACCCCGCCGATTGGCTGACCGCAAAGCTCACGGGGCAATTTGGGATTTGCGATTACTCCAACGCGCTCAAGCTCGGCTACGACCAGGAGAAAGGCGAGTGGACTGCGGCGGTCGGCCTTGCCGATATCCCCACCTCCATGCTCCCCAGGGTTGTCGCTCCGGGGCATCAGGTCGGAGCGGTTTCCGCACGAGCCAGTGAGGAAACCGCATTGACCGCCGGCGTGCCCGTGCTTGCCGGGGCCTCCGACGGCCTCGCGAGCCTCATCGGTTCCGGGGCAAGCGAAGCGGGCCATGCCAATACGACCCTGGGAACAACCCTCGTTTGGAAAGTCCTGACCCCCAGCAAGCCTCGGCTGGGACCGGGGATGTATTGCCACCATCTCCCCAGCAATTTGTGGGCTCCGGGAGCGGCCAGCAACACGGGGCCCGGCAGCCTTCAGTTCGACGAACCGGGCGTGACCCCTGCGGAAATGGATCGGCGCGCGGCCTCGCATCTGCCTGCCTCGATTCCGTGCTACCTGCTCGGGGAGCGCGGGGAACGCTTCCCCTTTCTCAATCCCCAGGCCATATCGTTTTTCGAGGGGCGCCCGGCGTCCCCGAGCGAACGGTATGCGGCGCAACTGCAATCTCTGGCGTGCGTGGAGCGATGGGGCTATGAGCGACTGGAGGCCTGTGGTGTGACCGTGGGGAAGGAGGTCTTCTCCGCCGGTAGCGCCGCCGCCAGTCCGGTGCTGTCGCAACTTCGCGCCAACCTTCTGAATCGCACGGTGGTGCGTTGCGCGAGTCCGACAGCGTCGTTTGGGGCAGCCATCCTGGCCGCGGGAACAGTCCTCTTTGGGGGCGACTTGACCGCGGCCATCCGCAGCATGACGCGCATCTCGGAGTCCCACCCGCCTGAGCTTGAATCGGTGGAAAAATTCGAGAAGGCTTACCAACTCTTCCGCGCCGCCTGCGCCCGCCACGGCTTTGAGTGATCCCCCCGAATGGCTGGCGCATCCACGCATCACGGCAGGTTTTTCAATTTGATATTACGGAACTCGATACGATAGCCCTCCGCTTCCAAGCCCCAATAGCCCTTGGGAACTTCCGGAACATCGTATTCACCGGTCAAATCGCCATTGACCCAGAGGGTGATTTTCGGGCCATCGCAGCGAATTTCGTAGGTGTTCCATTCGCCGATGGGGTGGAGAGGGTTTACTCCCGGTGAAGGAGTTTTGAACGTAGGCGACAGCTCCCCGTGAATCAGGGTTTGGCCGAAAATGTACGCGGTGGCTCCCACCTGGGCTTGGTGCCAGACTCGTCCCTCCAGGTCGTTCCGCACGAAGACTCCGCTGTTATACGCTTTCAGTCCCTCACGCTTTTCAAAACGCCATTCCACGTGGAGAAGAAAATTGGTGAGTTCGTGATCGTAGCGCAGCCATTCGTGTCCGTGGTTGCCTTCGCAGAGGATGGTCCCATGATCTTTCGCGAGCTTCCATTGGTTGACGGGATCCAAAGCTTTCCCGGGCGGAATGGCCACGCGTGTCCAACCCCTCAGGGACTTGTGCGGCATGATATCAACCCATCCCGCGGGATCAGAGGTCAGAAAGTTACTCTTCTGCGCCAGCGGCTTTGCTGAAACCAATGTGAATTTCACCGCCCCCGCCACCACGATGCCATTGGCGCGATTGTTCAGTTCCACGTCCGTGGGGTCATGAAATCGGCCGAGCAGGTTCCACTGGCCCTGGTTATGATTTTGGTCGATGGGGAAGGCGAGGCTTCCTCCTCTAAAATGGACAAGGAAATTGGCATCCGTTGCCAAAGGCGTATTTGCCTGGCCGGTATTCCCGTACCAAACCGAAATCTCATAATCCCCCGTCAGAGGAGTATCAAATCGCCAGATCGCGGAGGCAGTGCCCGGTCCCGGTGGAGCCCAGAGGCATTGGCCTTGGCAGTTGCTCGGGCCTTTCGAGAGGGACCACACTCGGCTATTCAATTGCAGATGCGGGCCCGCCGCGGGAGGATTGATGGTCAGCTCATCGGGAGCCAACGCCTGCAAAGCCCTTGAATCCCGCTGCTCGATGACGGCCAGGCTCTGGTTGTTTTCCCAGTCGGAAAACGATTTGGCCTTGGCTACCATGTATTGAAGGTGCGCGTCCAAAGCCTCCTTCAATTCCGCCGCCACCGCCGGGACGGTGTTGCAAACATCGCGACTCTCGCCGGGATCGGTGA
>Ga0187865_1004117_pt1 | contig 11144 bp, 7 predicted proteins | sample June2016WEW_11_1_2_FD_132989 | JGI IMG/M metagenome (GOLD analysis project Ga0187865, IMG submission 132989) | Peatland microbial communities from SPRUCE experiment site at the Marcell Experimental Forest, Minnesota, USA - June2016WEW_11_100 | ecosystem: Environmental > Terrestrial > Soil >...
CGTGCCCGCCACCGACATGATGCAGGCATTCGCCTACCACCACCTGGTTCCCGCCAGTAACCTCGCGGTGAAAGTGGTGGAGCGGCCTGGCAACAAGATCAATCTGCTGAGCGCGGTCCCCGTCAAGCTGCCGGCCGGCGGCTCGGCGCGGGTGCGCTTCTCGACGCCGGGAGCGCGATTCACCGAACGCTTCGATCTCGCCTTGAACGAACCGCCACCAGGCATCAGCCTGGGCCGCGTCTCCGCCACCAACGAGAGCGCTGAACTCGAGTTGCGTAGCGACGCCAGCCAGGTCAAGCCCGGCTGGAAGGGGAACGTGATCGTCAACATCCTCCCCGTCCGCAACCCGAATGCCACCAATGTGCCCGCCGCCCGCCGCCCGCCGCCGGTGGGCACCCTGCCCGCCATTCCGGTGGAAATTGTCGCGCCGTAGCTGCGTTTCGTGAGCTTCGTGGTTGTCTCCGAACTCCGTTCCGAAGGGTGTCCCGTAACTCATCAATATCATCAGTGATCTATTGACGCGTTTCCAAGTGACATTGGCGATCATGACGCCACCCGACACGATCATCGCCAAGCGCCGGGCAGTCTCCCCGAAGCCTACGGCGGATACCACGGCGGGTTCGGCGGATGTCCCCAAGCGATAATTCTTCATCACGAAACGCCAGGATTTCATCCCGAAGCCTTGGGCGGATATTACAGTGACCCGTTCTGCAATGACTTGCGATGGATTGAGGTAGGGCGAGCCTCCCGGCGAGCCGTTCAAGTGGCGGGATTTTGCTGCTCGGCCCATTTCTACGGACCCACGGCACCGTTTCCGGATCAATCCAATGCTCCGGCACGGCCGCGCGGCGTCGCGGCCCAAATCTTCCGATTTGCAGAAAGGATCGCTGAACAATTCCGGAAATTCCATGTCCCCTCAAACGGAATACTTGGTGGCGCACGATGTCGCGCCACGACTCCGCTCCGCCATTCCGATCGCCGTCTCGCCTCTCGGGTCCGAAGATGACGCAGAGCTGTTGCAGGACGGAAAACCTCACTGTTTTTCTCGCGGAACTGGAGTGACAATCCAACGAGGGCCAGGCGTAAATCCGACCGGTCCGGGTGCAGCGCGCATGAGGCCGGACAACCGGTAGCCATTTTCAAGATGTTTGTTTATGATGGCCTCTCCCGAACCGACTTCGATCATATTGGGGTTGTTTTGATCGGCGCCATACCCGCCCGCCGCCGCGGATTTTATGTCAGGCACATAATTTGGCCACGTCCCCTGGCACCATGTGTACCCGAACAAGAAGGGATGAGCCGTTTCCACTTTTTTCTTCCAGTCGAGCTGGAGTTGAATAAACGGTTCACCCGGGAATGTGGCTATGACAATGTCATCATTGATCAGAATCGTCGCTATATGAAGATCGAAATGTGAGCCTTTGTCAAACCGCCCGGTGAATTGCAGCGCGTCTTCCATGTGTTTGATCGTCGTTGTATTGCCTGCTTTCGGGCTCAGCGCCTTGGCCAGCTTGATTGTCTCATAGGCAAGCAGCCCGCCCACTCTCTCGATGGTGCTGTAATCCGTTGGGAACGGATCGTCCGGCCCGGTTCGGCGCGAGCTTATGATCAACGACTCGATGTTGCCGGCGGCCCCCTGAACAAAGAGGCAATTGAGATTGTTGCCAAACGCCTCCTCCACTTTCCGCGTGGCCACCCCAGGATAATCGGCTGAGATCGCGTAGTTTTGACAAACCACATCCGCATGGCAGGCATAATTCATGACCAGGGCGCGCGGCTGGCCGTTCGTGTCCTCGATCTTGATGACGCCCACCTCCGGGTCCACCGGCCCAAAGGGAATTCGTTCGGGATTCTCCGACAGGTAGTGGTCATCCGCGAACCATGACTCCCGGGCATGCCCGTCTTCACGGACGATCAGGCGGTTGAACCCCAACTGGGGAAAGCTCCGGTGCCCGGCGGAGATCCGTGCGGGAAACAAGTTCTTAACCGCAGCGTCCAGAGCCTGGATGATTTGTTCCTCGTAAAAAGCGGCATAACTTCCTCCTGGATCTGAATGGGTATGGGACGAGCTGAGCAGGAGCTGGGAAAGGCCAAATCGCTTTTTGCAGACGGTTACCAGGCGCTCACTCGTGTATATCCCCAGATCGATGGATACAAAAGCCAGGCGTTCGCCATTGACCTCCAGCACCAGGCTCCGGGCGTACACCTTGTCATGGACTGGCTTCTTGGTGTTTTCCGGGGTGATGCTCACTTTGGCCGTTCCGGCTCGAAGCTCTCCGCCTGCGCTCATGGCCACCGAGACTGGCTTCGGGGACAACCCAGGCGGTTCCGTCAGAAGGCTTCTGGTGATAAAAGCGACCACCAGTTGCGGATCTTTTGGCGCGAGCGGATAATGCCCCTCGCTTTCCTTGACCACGACCGTGATCTGTCCGCCCAATTCCTTGTACCGCGTTTCGGCAAGGCGAGTCTGGTCGTCGAGCCATGGATCGAGGTTGCCACAAACATGCAGGATCGGCACCCCGGCTTTGGCCAGGGGGGCCAGGTTGTCCAGCGGCGGCGTTTTCGACAGGTTGCTGCGCAGGACGGGGTTCTCGCCGTAGATGCAGGAAACCTTGTCCGGATTCTCAATGCCCCACGCGTAGGCTTCACCGGCCGCCTGGCCATCCCCTTCCAACACCGGCTTTGTGGAAAAGCCGTGGTCGGTCAGATGCCGGTAAACCGCGTCCCAGTGGGGTCGCAGCGGACCGTCGGCGTTGTAGGGGACCGGGCCGGTGACGATGTGAAAGCCCTTGGCCAGAAGCGCCAGGTCAACCACGGCGTCCCGGTTGACGAAATCGGACCGAAACACCCAGGGCTTCCCGGGGGCCTCGGTCTTCGGCACGATGACCGTGGTGGTTCCCTCGACGCCGGCAAGGTCAAAGGTGTAACGGTCGTAGCACTCGGTGAATTCCGGCCCCCGACAGGTGATGTAAGTTCCTTCGCTTGGGAAATTGCGGTACAAGTTCTCGATGCCGTAATAAGCGTTCCTGGTAAACTTGCCGCTGGCGAAGGCGGGCGCGGCGTTGGTGCCGGGCTGAACGCTCCGCACCATGAAGTCAACAATCGGCTTGGGATCGCGCAGGCTGTGCGGATGATGGCCACTGCCCTCCTTGATCATGATGGAAACCCGGCCACCGAACTGTTGATAGATGCTTTCGATGGCCAGCGCGTTCCTTCCCAACAGCGGATCGAGGCTGCCGCAAACGAGGAGCAACGGCACATCGTTCATCGCCAGGTCCCCGAGCTTTCTAAAAACTTCCGGGTTGCTCCCCGGATTGTCGGCGTAAATGCAGGAAACCCGGTCAGGATGGGCGGTCGCCCAGGTCAAGGCGAATTCTCCGCCCCGGCTCATGCCGACGAAAGCCGGCTTCCGGGACAACCCGTGCTGTTCGGCAAGAAACGCGTACCAGGCGTCCCACTGTGCGCCCGGCCGCAGGGTGGCGCTGGCCTCGATGTAGGCGATGTGAAAGCCGCGCTTGAGGAGTTCGACTTCGCTCTGGGGTTGGTGGTCCCAGTAACAGCCCCGCCACGACCACGGATTGCCGGGCGCCGCCGCCATCGGGACCACCACAAGGCACCGCCGCTGGCCGTCCGTCGTGTGTTTGATCCCATCCTTTTCGTCTTCCGCCGCCTTGATCGGTGTGATGCTCAGGCTTGCATTGTCCATCACGAAGTCATAGCGGTCGAACCCATGCCAGACGGTCTTCTCGCCGTCGAAGGGCAATGCTGCTTCGGCTGCGTGGATGGTTCCGGCAAAGCCAAATGCGCCGAGGACGAAAATCAATGCGGTCAATCTTGCTCGTGCCATTGCCCTTGCTACGGGCACAGTCACGGTGGTCCAGATATTCATGTTGGCGGTTGGTTGATTGTCTGCGGCAGTATCTTGGGCGGCGTAGGGAGCCTGGGCACAGGCTACGGTTGGGATATCGTTTGCTGAATGGCGGAAGTCGTACGTTCCTGACGCAAGGAAATCTGCCGGGCGCCAAGGGCTGCGTAGTCGGATGGGTTGCAGGTCAGAATGATGAGCTGCAACCCACGAGACGCAGCGAGGTCCAGCATGCGCTGGAGAATCTGCACGCGTTCGGGGTCGGAATAAGCAAAGGCGTCATCAAAGACCAGCGGCAGGCAGCCATCGTGATCGGCAGCGAGCACCTCGGCCATGGCGAGGCGGACGGCGGCAGCCACTTGCTCCCGAGCACCACCGCTCAGCGTGTCGAAGGAGGTGGCGCCGCCTCCCTGGGTCGGTCGCACCAGTTGCAGGCCGGCGAAGGCATTGTCGGCGAGGGTGACCGTCGCTCGTGCGCCGGCACCAAAGAGGCACTGCAGGTAGGCAGAAATCCGCTCGGCAAACGGCTTGGTGAATTGCTCGGCGAGCGCGTGTTGTTCCTCCAGGAAGAGCTGATCGAGGAGCCGGATGGCCTCGGCTTTGCGACGCACACTGGCGAGGTGGTCCTGCGTTGAATGAACACGGGCCACCGCCAACGTCAGCGCGGCTTCCGGGTCATCGGTCCCGTCCGAGCGCAAGGCGGCTTGGGCCACAGCGCGCTTGATCTCGGCTTCGCTTTTGGCTTCCGCGGCTTCGTGGCAGGCACGTTTGAGACGTGTCTGATCCGTCGCAAGCAGATCCGGTTGCAGTTCGGCCAGGGCTCGCCGCGTGGTGGAGAGCAGGGTTTCAGCGGCGGTTTTCGCGGAAAGGGCCTCGGCCAGCGCCTTGACACGGGAAGCATCCTCGCCATGAGTCTTAACCAGGAACTGCAACTGGGCAATCAGGCCGGTGAGCTCGTTGTTCTGCTGGGCGATGGCATTCCGATGGCCGGAAAGAGCTTCTTCGGCCGACGCGAGGGATTTCACCGCCGCATCACGAAGGACTTTTGCTTGGGCTTCTACAGATTCGGCTTGTTCAACGGCGCTCTCTTCCACGGCGAACCATTGCTTTGCGTCAGCAGCCGCGGCGGGCAGAGTGATGTCTGTGACTTGAGTAGTGCGGCGATCAACGTCGGCCACCGCGGCGGCCGAAGCTCCGCGGGCTTCGGCAAGAGTTTCCGGAAGATGGGCGGCATCGAGATTCTCAAGCGCAGCCTCAGCTTTCTCGATTTTCCCGGAAAGATCTGTGCGACGGGCGAGAGTTTCGGCGGCATCGGAAACACTGTTGATCCCAAGCTCATCAAGCTCCTCGCGCAGTTCCCGACGTGATTTCCGCGCCTGGCTCCGAGCCTCTTGGAGACTGGTGCCGCCACCCGGACTGATGCGCAAGCGCAACGACTCGCCGACCGCGATTTCCGTTTGTTCAGTAACGACCTGGCTTTGCCCAATCGCAAGCGAAGCATCACCCACCCGAACCGGCTCACTGGCGGAAAGCACCTCGATTCCAGCAGCCATGGCGTTCAAGGCGGCTTCGGATTGGGCGATCGCGGTTTCCAGCTTTGTGAGCTTCTTGAGCTTGGGGGCCGTCACTTTCGGCAGTTTGGCCAGCTCCTCGCGCAAGCGGGTGAGTTGCTCCTGATGGCCGCGCACCTGCCCATCCCTCACCAATAGCTCCTGGAGTCGCGCCTCTTTTTCGAATCGGGCGACACAGGCGGCAGCCAGATCCCGTCGCAGGCGCGCATCGCGGGTGCGGTTGGCCGCGGTGTCATAGGCTTGCGCGGCCTCGCCTGAATGTTGTCGGGCGTCTTCCCAAGCCGCGGCCAGGCTCACGCTTTTCTCGTTTTTAGGTTGGAGCGCGCCTTGTAGCGTTTGGATTTGAATGCGCAGCCCGGAAATGTGCGTATCGCCTTGCTTGATGGCCTGATACTTCTCGTCGGCTTTGGTTGCCTCGGGAAGCTGGATCGCTTCCTTCCCGCGCAGTTCAGCGACACGGGAAAGCTCCGCCTCGACGGCTTTCTGTTGCTGGTTTAACCTCTGCAGGTCGGCGGTGGCGGTGGCGATGGTTTGCGTGGCTTCCTCGAAATCTCGAACCGCCTCGCGCAACCTCTCAACCCGTTCGGCAGCACACTGGCGATTCGTCTCGGCCTGGTTGGCCTCGTTTTCTGCCTTCTCGAATTCGGAGCCGGCTTTCGGTCTCCCCGCTTGGGTGAAAATCTCGTCTTTGGCCGCCGCAAATCGTGCCGCAACCTGCGCATCCCTTTCGGACTGCAATGCGGCCGCGCCGCCGGTTTGCTGGAGTCGCTGCAACAGACCGTCTTTCTGAAGGTTGGCGTGCTCAGAGGGATCGCTGCCGCTCTGGCCCTGCCAGACCCAAAGATGCGACCACTGGTGGGCAACGCGCTCGCCGATTCCCTTGCCGCCGCCGACTTCTTGGACCTTCAGCAGGGAGGCCAACTGGGTCTCGGCCTCGTCGCTCAACCAAGATTGGCCGCCCGTCCGTGTCAGTCTCGTGGTGCCACTGGCTCCGCTGAACCGCTTGGCCAGGCGATAGGTCTGGCTCCCCACGATGAATTCCACTTCGACTTCCGGCGCGCCAGGAAAGAGTGTGGACACCATGCTTTTCTGGGCGTCACCGCCGACCTTGGATTTGAGAAAGAGCGCCCGGTGGACCGCCTCGATGAGGGTGCTCTTTCCGCATTCGTTGGGACCTCCGATCAAGGTGCGGGAATCATCCAACTGAACGGTCAAGTCGCGGTGCAGACGGTAGTTGCGAACGGTGACGGATTTGATGCGCATGATGGTGCCGGTCAGTGTTGGTTGCAAGCCGCATAAAGCTCGCGCAGGGCGACCCCGGCTGAGGCCGCTGTCTCCTCTGTGCCGGCGGCCCGGGCCACGAGTTGGGAAGCCACCCGGGCGGTGAGGGGATCGGATGGTCGTTGGGTTAGCGCCTGGATCTCATCCGCAGTGGGAGCCACGACCACCTGGTTGGTCAGCCTCAGACGAAGCAGCCGGGCCTGCAACGATTCGAGGGACTGTTCCAAGTCGTGGGCCGCCTCCACGCCAAGAGATCCCGTCAACTCCAGCCGGAGCAAATCCTCGTTGGCACGCTGACCGACAAGCCCATCAATGCGCTCTTGATAGAGCCCCAAGGTGGAATCCTCGGCGAAATCAAAAGCGAGTTCGTGCCAGGCGAAGCGCCCCGTGGAAACGGAAGTGACCGTTGGAGGCAGGCCGCGATCAGCAACAACGGTGAGCACATTGCCAGGATCATGCCCTCCGCCTTTGGGGAACCGATCGAGTTCAGGCGTGCCCGAAAACCATGCCGTTGGAGTGACCTGTTTGGTCCCGTGCCAGTCACCCAGAGCCACATAATCAAACGCTCCGGCGGGCAGGCGTGACAGGTCGATCAGATTGGTGGCGGTCGAGTCTGACTCCTCTTCATCCGATTGACCGGCGAATTCCTGCGTGCTGCCGTGGGCAAGCACGATACGGGCTTTGTCCGATGAACAACCGGCAAGAGCTTCGGGCAGGCGTAACCAGGCGGTCGTGTCCGTCGCTTCCGCCCGTCGCAGGAGCGGGCATGGGAAGATCCATGCTGAATCCAGTTCCACCGGCTCGGGGTTCAGCAGGATGTGGAGGTTGGGAGCCAGGCTGGCATGTTCGCGGTGGAAAAAACTCTGAGCCCACACCCCTCCGGGTCCGCCATGGTCATGATTTCCGGGGATCGCCAGAACCGGAATCCCAAGTTGCCCGATGGCGCTACAGGCTGCCGCCACGGTGGCTTTACTGGCAGTGGGAGAGTCGAATAGATCACCAGCAAGGAGAATAAACTCCGCTTGGTGTGCCCGGGCGGCATCGCCAATTCGCCGGATCACCTGGATGCGCTCTTGCTGAACGAGTGCGCGTTTCTGCGGATCGTCAATCCCGGCGAAGGGTTTGCCCAGTTGCCAATCGGCGGTGTGGAGGAAGCGTGTGCTCATAGGTAACTCGGGATTCAATCACGGGCCGAACCTTGGCAGCGCCGCGATCCTTGAGGAGTTGTTCCAAGTAATCAGCGAAGGGGAGGTCGGTCATGGGGCACCCCCTTGCTGCTGGCAGCATCGTGCAGGTCGCCGCAGTAGCTGCCGATGTCACGTTTCAGGCTTTGGAATTTGGCGTTTTCGCGGCTGGCGCCAGATGTGGGGGTGCCAGGAGGGGCCGAACCAGATCGGCGTCCAGGCAATTCACCAAGCAGCGCAGCAGGCCACTTCCGGTTTCGCGGCGGTTTCATCTTGCGTAACCCGCGCATCCTTACCGACCAAGATGCACTTCTGCACGCCAAATCAGCAATGAAGTCGGGTTTATTCCCTGAACCGCACGTCGCCCTCCTGCCAGAACATTGAGATCCACTCCCGGGCCTTCTGCCGATCTTCAGCCGTTCCACCCCGCAACTCGGACTTGCCGTCCAGCATTCGAACCAGTTGCGCCTGGCCAAACGAGGCGATCACATGCGGCGCCGGTCGCAGGCCGCCTCCTCGCTCTCGTCGCCACGGCAGTTCCAACCCGGCTTGACTGCTATTTGCTCAAATCCCGGTAGTACAATTCCTTGGCTTCAATTTTCGTGCCTGGGTTGTGCCCTTGAATCGCAAAATGACCCGTTTTGAACTCGGTATCATCATGGGTCATCACCAGCGTCTCATTGATCCAGAACTGGATGTGCGGACCGACTGCTCTGATGCGGTAGCTGAACCACTCCCCGTTTTTGGTCAGCAGTCCCGTTGCCTTCCCAGTCGGCTTGCCCGGCTTCCAGAGCCAACCGGTGTAGGCCTCCCCGCTGTTGCAAATCTGGGCTTCGTAACCACGGGGGAAGTCGTCCACATTATCCGCCGGTGGATTGGCCCGGAAATAGAACCCGCTGTTACTCGCGGCCCCCTGATCCGTGATGCGGAACATCCCTATTACCTCAAGATCCGTGCAGACGGCGTCAGTGTAAATGTGTCCCATCCCGCCGATACCGACCAGAACGCCATCCTGGACGGACCATTTTGCTTTTCCGTGAACTGTCCATCCGCTGAGGTCTTTGCCATTGAACAACGAGATCCAATTCGAGGTTTCGCCGCCTTGGGCAGCCAAGCCAATCACCATCGCCACAGCCAGTAAAGAGAAGGTTCTTTTCATGTTGATCGAATCATGCTGAGTTGGGGTGGACGTTACTCTGGCGGCGAGGTTGTGCACGTCAAAAACGAGAGGCTATTCCCTGAATCGTGCTGTGCCCTCGTGCCAGAACATCGAAATCCACTCCCTGGCCTTCTGCCGATCTTCGGCCGTGCCGCCCCGCAACTCGGACTTGCCGTCCAGGGTTCGCGCCAGTTGAGCCTGGCCGAACGAGGCGATCAATTCTTCCTGGGGGCCGCAGGAATTCCAGCATCCGCTTCATTTTCATGTCGGTCAGTGTGCGCCAAGGGGTATGATATCCGTGGGTGGAGGGTCAAGCTCAGACAAAAATCAGACGCTTGCCTTCCGGCAGCAAAGGTGGTTACATTTCAGCAACATGAATCTGACTCAAATCGCCTCCGCGGACCTCAAACGGGTCATTACGCTGGTGGAACAAAAAGAAACGCTGCTGGCCCAGGTCACCAAAATCGACGCCGACTTGGCCAGTTTCCAATCCGGTGAACCTGTTGCACCTGCCGCACCTGCCAGGGGCAAGCCGGGACGCAAAGCCGGGCGTCCAGCGAAAGCCAAGGCCGGCGGCAGGGGCGCCATGAAAGCCGCGATCATCGAATTGCTCCAGGGCGCTGGAGCATCCGGGCTCACCGTCAAGGAGCTTGCCGCCAAGCTCAAGGCGAAGCCCGGTAATGTTCATGTGTGGTTTTCGTCCACTGGCAAGACAATCAAGGAAATCAAAAAACTCGCGCCCGGGAAGTACGGGTGGGCCGGTGCCGCAGCCCCCGTTGCGACACCTGCTGCAGCAGCGAAAACGGAAGAACCCAAGGCCAAGAAGGCTGGTGCGACGAAGGCAGCGATTATTGAATTGATCAAGGGCGCCGGAAAACCGGGCATCACGGTGAAGGAGGTTGCAGGAAAGCTCGGCGTCAAACCACAGGGCGTTTACGTTTGGTTCGGCAACACCGGCAAAAGGGTGAAGGAGATCAAGAAAATCGCACCGGCAACGTACGCGTGGGTCGGTTGATCGGTTGAACCGCCACCAGGAAATCCAACGCCATCGTGGGTCTGGGAATTTCCCTGATCGTCCGTTGGTTTTCAGCGGCGGTCAGGGTTACTTTTTTAGCACCGTATCGGGAAATTCGGCGAGGGTGGTCCTGCAATCCGTGACCGTGCGATCGGAACCACCGCCGAGCAATTCCGTGCGCGATGGGAAAATGCAGGGCCGCACGATCTGGTCGGCAGGGCAGTGCATCCCGACCCGATGATGAAATGTCATCGTAGTCCCAGAGGAACAACCGCGCTGAGGCAATGATCGAAACGGCGTCCTCGCGGTCGGAAGCGGCATCAAGATGACCGGGCGATTCGATGAGTGGCCGGCTCCCGCCCAGAACCTTACGGGACCTTGTGAAATCCGCAGATTCATTCTCCCTCTTCAATCTTGATTCCCGGCATCCACCCTCGATTTTGAGACCAGTCTCACTTTCAGTCTCATCTTCGATCTTCAGCCGCTTGATCGTTCCATGCATGGTCGGATCGCCTTTCGGTCAATCGGTTCCTGGCGCAAGGCTTGGAGCTCCCGCTTTTGCATCGCTTCATTTTTCAACTGAGGCGGAGATTGGCCCAAGGGGCGGCATCTGAACCTGGATTGGGATATTGATGCTGCATCCGTGTCCGGGTGTTGGGCACGTGGGGGGACCATGGCCTCAGCCGGCATCGGATTGGGCGACGAGTCCGGTCACTCTCTCGTAACTGGAGCGCCCGCGACCCAATTACAAATACGGCGTGAACAATCGAGCGATGGAGTCGCGCAATTTTACCGGGTAACTCCGCCCGTCCACTTCAGCCAAAGTCACTTCGCGCGCGCCCCGGAGTTTGCCCGCGATGATCTTGCCCATCGCGTCCGCGAAATCGCGCCCGTAGCTTTCGATGTTCAATTCAAAATTCAGTCGGAGACTGCGGGCGTCCCAGTTGGCCGAGCCGAGCAAAACCCAGTGGCCATCCACGATCATCAACTTGGAGTGGTCGAACGGCGGCGGGGTGAGCCAGAGGCGGCAACCGCGCTCGAGTACCTGCCACCACAGGGCGCGCGATGC
>Ga0187865_1004119_pt1 | contig 11142 bp, 14 predicted proteins | sample June2016WEW_11_1_2_FD_132989 | JGI IMG/M metagenome (GOLD analysis project Ga0187865, IMG submission 132989) | Peatland microbial communities from SPRUCE experiment site at the Marcell Experimental Forest, Minnesota, USA - June2016WEW_11_100 | ecosystem: Environmental > Terrestrial > Soil >...
AGAGTCGGGTAGGACACTTTCGCGACCCACGTGCCCTGGCCCGTCGCTTTCCCGCCGGTTACCATATCGGTCCCGTAGCCGGAACGGGTCCAGGCCTTGATCCCGCCGTCGAGGATCCGCACGTCGGTTTTCCCGTAGTAAAAGAACGCCCACCACATCCGGGTCGCATCATACTTGTGGTCGTAGACCACGACTTTAGAGTCTGGGGCGACGCCGATCTTCTGCATCAGCCGGGTGAACCCTTTTGGCTCTATGAGATTATCGGTCACCCCTCCCTGCGTCTTCGGGTCCGCCTCATAATCGGGACGCCACACGTGGAAGGAACCCGGGATATGACCTGAGTAATATTCTGTCTTGCTCGCCACGGCGATGACCACCAGCTTGGGGTCCTTTTCTTGAATGAGCTTGTTGACCTCCTCCGCCGTTATGAAAATCTCACCCCGCACGTATCCTTTATAGCTGGACCCATGAGCTACCCCGGCCAGAACGAATCCGCCCAGCACCATCCCTATGAAAAAAACCATACCTCGATTCCTCATGTCGTTTCCTCCTTAAAACCCCCGAGCCTGATCATCCTAGGAGTACGATGTCCGCAACCTCTGCCACTTTCAAGTCTTCGGCGGGGGGTAGTCCCGCAGAACCGGGGGATTCAGTGACGAATCCTCCAGAAGGTGCAGCGCCGCTTCGATCACGGCGTGCTGTCGCGCGGCATCCCCGGGAGTATCCAGCGGGTACCCGTGTTTAAAAGGTACGAACAGCGCCCTTGGCGGCCGGACTTTTTCGGCCACATTGCGCAGCAGCTGGAGGACCACCGTGGAGATCCCCTGGCGCTCCATCTCGGCAGCGACCAGACTCACGGTCTGGTTACACATGGGTCAGACCGGAACCAGGAGAGCGACATCCACCCCATCCTCAACCAAAAGACGTGCCGCCGGTGGCGCCGTGTCCCTGATGAGACGCCCGGATGCGGTGATCGAGCCCATGCAGGAAAGATGGCGACGGTTGACCGCGCCGATCCGGCCCGAAAACTGAAGCTCATGGAGTCGGTCGAGCGGGAACCCGAGGTTCGGGTCCTGATGAAGGCCGGTGTGGTCAAAAGACTCACTGCGGTGGGTTTCCACCAATTTCCGGACATCCGTATCCGCCGGGATCTCTCGAAAACTCGGGTCCCCGCCGCGGAAATTCTCATCAAAAGGGGACTGTTCCGGCAGCACGAAGCCAGCGCTGGAAACCAAAGCCAACCGACATTGGGACAGCGGCTTCCGCAGCGGCGTCCACGGAACAGGATCGATCCGTCGCCATTGATACGCCTTCAAGAAAAGGCGGACCGTCAACGAAAATTCACTCGTATCGCCCATAAGTACCTTCCGATTTTCACCGGAGTTGCTTCAGGAGGTGAACTTTTTTACCAGTTCCAGAATTTCTTCCCGATTGATCGGCTTGGACAGATACCCTTCCGGAGGCGGGACCTGATGTCGGCTGGAGATAAATTTCCTAAAATCTTCTGAGACGCCCGTTACGATGATGATCGGTATTTGTTTCCAGCGATCATCGGCCTTCATTTCCCGATAGAACTTAATTCCTGATTTTTCCGGCATGGAGATATCTAAGGTCATCAGGTCGGGCTTTTCTTTCAAAGCCACCTCTAAGGCCTCCCCTCCATCGCTGGCTTGAATCACGGTTGCCACCTGATCCTCCAGGGCCGTGGAAATGAAGGTGAGGATATCCGCCTTATCATCTACCCCCGGGATCTTGTACCCCTTCAGGGTCAAAGCCTCAACGGGAGTGATGATCCTTTCAGGGTAGGACGACCTTTTTCTCGATCACCAAGGCACTGGAAACCAGGTTGACCAGCTGAGCGACCTTCATGCCCAGCTTGTAGTGCCGGATCAGGTCGGTCAGCGCATCCACGCAGTTATGGCAGGTGGTGACCACAACTTTGGCTCCGGTTGCCTTGAGCTGGTCGGCTTTGACCTTGGCGGCCTTGAGCCGAAGAGGGGTATACTCGGACATGGACATGGCCCCCCCGCCTCCGGAACAGCAATAATTCTCCGCCCGGTTGGGGTACATTTCCCGAAAGTCTGTCGCCACAAGGTTCAGGAGCTCCCTCGGTTCCTCGAAAAATCCGCAGCTCCGGGCATTATTGCAGGAGTCATGGAAGGTAACGGGCAGATTATTTTTGGTCCTGTCAATCTTGATTTTCCCTTCCTTGATGTAGCGTAGCATAGTCATGACCGAGCTTTCCATTTCGAAGGGAACGTCCATCCCTGCCCAGTTCGGGCCCTCGCATCGCGTGGACCGATATCCATGGCCACATTCGGATAATACCAATTTTTTACCCCGCAGCTCAATGACCTTCTCGAAAAGCCTGCGGGCCACCGCCCCCCCCAATTCATCGTCCCCGGAGAAGAGACCGAAGTTGGTCATGTCCCAGCCATCGCTGGCCATGGTCCAGTTTTCCCCCACCAGATAAAAAATTCGAGCTGCATCGGAAATGGTACGGGGGTCGTATTTTATCTCCCGGGGGTTGATGGCATAGACGACATCGGCATCCATTTTGTCGATGGGGATACGGGCAGCCGGGTCCTTCATTTCATTTTCCAATTCATCGGACAGCCATTCCAGGGTTTCCAGATAGTCCTCCCTGAGGACTCCCATCTGATTCCCGATCTCCCACTGATCTTTGCTGGCCACCGCTACCCCTTCGGGCATGATGCCCACGGATACCAGCAGCCCTCGGGCCATGCGGTTGAGGGTTGCGAAATCCACCCCCATGGGACAGTTGATTGAACAGCGCCGGCAGTTGGTACATTTCCCGAATACGATATCCTTCAGTTTTTCCAACTCTTCATCGGAGTAGGGGTTTTTCGCCTTGACCCACCACGGGAACACCCGGCCGATCCAATCGAAATTGCGTTTGAAGATCTTCCGGACTTGGTCGGCCTTATAGGCTGGGGCAAAAGTCGGATCGTCCGGGTTGGCAAGAACGTAATGGCAGGACTGGGTGCACATGCCACAGTGGACACACCCCACCAGAGAACCGACCATCTGGCGGTTGAGCTTCTTTCCCATTCTTTCGATGACTTTTTTTACCTTGTGCGGTTCCAACTTTTCTGGCATTCCTTAGTCCTCAAATGCAGGGTCGTTCCATGATTAAACTTTGGTCGATTTGGGCTGGGGGCCGCGTTTGATTGGGTAAACTCCGCGGTACCCCATGCTCTTGCCGAAATAGTATCGGGTAAAGGGATAATAGAGATAGTGAGAAATCTTGCTGAACGGCACATAGACCAGAAAGAAGGCCGTCATGATGAAATAGGCCAATAAAGGCGCTTCCCCTTGATCCGGTCGGTTGGGTGCCGCCCAGATGGAGACGAATAACCAGACCGTCAGGAGGAGGAGAGAAAAATAATCGTCCGGGGTGCTGATCTGGCGGATGAATGGATCGCTCAGGCGTCGGTACAAACGGTAGCATCCGATCAGACACCCAACGAGAAACAGCCCCTGCAGCCCTCGAACCACGAAGCCCGGCCTCATCAAACCGGGGGCATAGGGGATGATGAAGGACATGATAATGTTAGCTGCCACGGCCAGGTGAAAGAGGACAAACTGGGCGTAAAAGAAAGGATTCTGGCGGGTGCTTTCCATCGCCCAGGGCGAAGCGATGTTGGCCCAGGAATAGAGAATCCCCTTTCGAGGGTTCGTATCAGCGGACCCGCTCGGCGCCTGCCGTTCTCGCCCGGCCTTGAAACGCAAAAGCCAGCGGATACGCAAAATATAGACAAGGGCCATAAAGCTCAGGGCCATCAATTGCAAGTAGTCAGAAACGAAACGGAGCGTTTCGCTCATTACTCCCTCCTAACCAAAGACCTAATTCACCGCAGAGGACACAGAGCACGCTGAGCAACTCTTGCTGAAAGAAACCACGAAATCGATAGCTTTCTTAAGTTGCTTTTGGTTCTTAATTTCTATTGGCCTCTGCGTTCTCCGCGTCCTCTGCGGTGAAAAAGGCTCAAGAAGCCCGAATCTCTTTCATCTTCTGCTGGAAAGGCCCATACTCCCGCGAATCTCGCAGGCAAACAATTACTTCTTTCAAAGAGGTTTCCCCCTTCAAGTAATCTTGGGCGGTACTCAACATAATCCCGGCGCATTGATCCAAAGGAATCCCGTAGAAACCTACTCCCATAGCCGGGAAAGCCAGACTCTGGATCTTATTCTCCTCTGCCTTCCGGAGAACATTCAGCACCGTGTCCCGGAGTTTGTCTTCCAGGTCTTCCTCCTGGAACCTGGGCCCCACAGCGTGAAGGATATACTTGGCCTTCAGGCTTCCCCCCGCAGTGACCACGACTTCCGTGGTCTTGACCGGACCCAGCTTTTTCAACTCCTCCTGAATTTTCGGCCCTCCCTTGGTCGCGATTGCCCCGCCGAACCCGGACCCCAGAGCCAAATCCGGCCGGGCATAATATACAATTGCATCCACATTTAAAACGATGAGGTCGCCTTTCATAAGGCTTATCAGGCTCTGATTCACTTTCAGTTCATCCGGCATTTCTATCCTCCATTTACCACTGGACGCCTTCAAGAATGAACCCCGGAAATTCCCAAGTACGTGTGCGCTCCCTGCTCCAACTGCAAGGGATCCATCCGGGACATCCTGGATTTTTACCATGCTACCGAACGCAGCGACATCTATTATGGCGGCCGGCGCTATTTGGGTACCGAAGATCATTCCCAAAGTCCCCGAAGGAGCAGAATCTCCGGAACCATATATTTGATTTCATTGAAAAGAGAGCGTTCCCGCTTTTTTCCCCACCAATTCGGCTCTTCCATGTACGAACCGCCGTACTCCGCCTTTTTCCCGGCCTCATGTTTGACCGGATAAAGCTCCCAGCGTACATGCAGGGGCATAGTGATCTGCTTGTAAATCCGCACCCCGGCGGCGATTCCGGAAACGATTCAACCCAGATAGGTCAAAAAAATCAGATTCATAATGTCTTTATCCCTTATTTTATAATAATATCCCAATACTCAAATTTTTTTCATGACTTGAGTCATAAACGGTTTTCGGCAGCTGAGAGCCGGACTAAAACCTGTGCTGGATATAGGCAAAAACTTCAGTCGTGGGTTTGGGGAGACCGGCAATCTTCCATGCCTTGATGGGGTCGATGAAGAGCTCGTATTCACAATTCTCCTTTTGATGCACATTCCGGCACACCGCCCGCACCATGGGAAAAGATTTATATCTTTGATAGTAATCCCGTAGAAAGACCAAGATGTCCATCCGTTCTCTGGTCAGGGGGCATTGATCTAAAACCCCTTCTTGCTCCGCCAATGTACAGGCAACCTTTTCGTTCCAATCCTCGAAACAGATCAGGTATCCCTCCTCATCCACCTCGACTCGGTCTGCTCCGCATTCCAAAAAAGGCATGGTCACCTCTTCTCGGTCGCTTTCCTGCGAAACTTATGGCCGACGATTCGCTCAGAATTCAATCTTCTTCCTCTACTTTCACCGCGGCTGCGATTTTATAAAGAACCGTCAGGATTAATAAACCCAGGGCCCAGATCCCGATCGTGATCGCGACTTCGGGTCCGGTGGGAAAATATTCGATAATTTTTTCCAGCGGGGAGGGAATGAACCCGGTAACCACCAAGCCCAGTCCTTTCTCAATCCAAAGCGAGATGAACACAGATGCGCAAGCCAGTCCGAGAAGCGTCTCGTTCTGGCGGGTCCGGGGATTGATCAAAAGGATCAGGGCAACGGCAGCCAGGATAACCGCCGCCCACATCCAGGGCACCAGGGCATAATGGCCGCGCAGGCCGAAGAAGAGGTACTGGAAATGTTGTATGTGCTCCGGGATCTGGCTGTAGAAGACCGTAAAGATTTCCATGAGCACGAAAAATATACTGGCGATTAACGCATAGGTGATGATCTTGGCCAGCGCCTGGATAGATTCCTTGCCCGCATCGAAACGGCTGAACTTTCTCAGGATGAAACAGAGAAGGATTAACAGGGCAGGCCCCGAAGCAAAGGCCGATCCCAGGAAGCGGGGAGCCATGATGGCCGTTAGCCAGAAGCTCCTCCCGGGGAGCCCCGCATAGATAAAGGCCGTCACTGTGTGGATACTGATGGCCCAGGGGATGGAGACGTAGATCAGCGGCTTTACCCAACTGGGAGCCGGAATGGACTTTTTTTCTGAATCAAGCATCGTCCATCCGATCACAATGTTCAGCAGAAGATAACCATTCAAAACAATCATATCCCAGAAAAGGATGGAACTGGGTGTTGGGTAGATCAAGACATTGAAAGCACGCGCCGGCTGCCCCAGATCCACAATGATGAAGGCGAGACACATGGAGACGGAGGCCACGGCCAGGAATTCGCCCAGGATTGTGATCTTGCCGAAAGTTTTAAAGTCATGGAGATAATAGGGAAGGACCAGCATGACGGCCGATGCTGCTACCCCGACCAGAAAGGTGAACTGGGCGATATAGAGCGCCCAGGTGACACTCCGGCTCATACCGGTAATCCCCAGGCCATAATCCAGCTGGCGAAGGTAAAAAATAAATCCCACCCCGATGAGGAGGATTAAAAAACCCACCCATGCCCAATATTTACGATCTCCAATGAGCGCCTTTTCCAGCATGATTCCTCAAACGATATAGTAAACTTGTGGGTTCGTTCCCAGCTCCGGCTTCCTACGGATGGTGAAATGAGCCTGCAGAAGTTTCCGGACCTCCGATTGCGGGCTTTCCAGATCTCCAAAAACCATAGCCTTTTCCCTGCAGGCCACCACGCAAGCCGGAAGGAGGCCTCTGGACAGCCTTTCTTCGCAGAAATTACATTTCTCCACGACCCCTTTGGTCCGCGTCGGAAAATCGGGGTTGATTTCTTTGATGAAAGAACGGGGGTCGCGAAAATTCATGGACCGGGCCCCATAGGGGCATCCCGCCACACAGAAACGGCAGCCAATACAGCGGTGGTAGTCCATCACCACGATGCCATCTTCTTTTCTCTTAAAGGTCGCTTTCGTGGGGCAGACCCGGACGCAGGGAGGATTATCACAATGGTTGCAGAGGACGATCACCGGCTTCTTTTTGAAATCTTCCTGGAGATAAGCATGTTCCTGCCCGGGGAAGGCATCCCGGAAGGGTTCGTTCCAGATCCACTTGATCTCGTCCTTGGAATTGCCGAAATTGGGCACGTTGTGCACCCGGTGGCAGGCATCGATGCACTCTTTGCAACCCCCGGGGCACTTCCTGGAGTTGATCACCATGGCCCATCTTTTGGCCATCAATTCTTCTGGACTTCGGGTAAACCTGGAAGCTTCATCTCCAGCCAGGGCCGGTTTGACTCCCATTCCAATGAGAGACAGCCCCGCGTATTTCAAAAAGCTCCTGCGGCTGCAATTCACAGGCTGCCTCCCTTTGGCACAACATGGCAGTCCCAGCAGTTGGGCTTGACTCCCGAATAGCTATGGCAGGCGTCGCAGAATCTTTCTTTGTTAGAGTGGCAGCCCAGGCAGGTCTGGGAGAGGCTCATGGAATACTTCTTTCCCTCCCGGTTCACATATACGCGGTTTTCCTCCCTGACCACAGCCTCTCTCCACGATTTGACGAGCTCCATATGGTTGGCTCTCATGTAAGGAGTCGGTTCGATGCATTCCTTCACCGCCAACTTGCGAATCTCCGGAGTGTCCAGCGAAATACTCGGGGGGGTAGCCGTCCTTCCTTTGCCGTACCAGAAAGGAAAGGTCACCAGCGCCAGGAAGATTAGAATACCTGCGGCGATTTTCCCCTTATCGTACATCTCGGGAATCCTCCGTCAGCGCCAGTGGCTCCCCGCGCAATCCCACTTCCCGCTTCTTCTCCCCTTTCATGACCAGAGCATTTCCTACCAGCTCGTGAAGCCCGGTAATCTCCACCCCGGGCACCCAGTATTCCATCAATGAGGGCAAGGTGGCCCGATCAATGGCGCAAATGCAGGCTACCCGGTTTACACCGTGCTTCTCCTGAACATGCTTTACCGCCTTGGCCCGGGGCAATCCTCCCCTAAGTCTCATTTCCATATTTTCGTCGGTGCCCAGGCCGGCCCCCCCGCCGCAGCAGTACGTCTGCTCCCGGATCGTATTCTCCGGCATCTCGTGGAAGTGATTGCATACATTTCGGATGACATACCGCGGTTCTTCCAAGAGGCCCATGGCCCGGGATGGATTGCAGGAGTCATGGAAGGTGACTCGCAAATGGTCATTCCTGCCGGGGTCCAATTGCAGTTTGCGGCTGCGGATCAGATCAGCGGTAAATTCGGCGATATGGACCATCTTGGTCGATTTCGCATTCTCAAACCGGGTACCGGTTATCGGTGAAACCGGTTCTTCCAGAAAATCAGCCGGTCCGTTAATGGTATCCATGTACTGGTGGAGAACCCGCCACATGTGCCCGCACTCTCCCCCCAGGATCCATTTTACCTTCAAACGCCTGGCTTCGGCGTAGATCTTGGCGTTCAGACGCTTCATCATTTCATGAGAGGTGAAGAGGCCGAAATTCCCCCCTTCGGAGGCATAAGTCGACCAGGTGTAATCCAGCCCGATCTCGTGGAACAGCATGAGATATCCCATGCAGGTAAAGGTCCCGGGGTCGGCGAAGAAATCAGCCGAAGGCGTCACGAACAGGATCTCCGCCCCCTTTTTGTTGATCGGGAGTTCGACCCGGACGCCTCTTCGGTCGGCGATATCGTCGGCCAAAAACTCCAGGGAATCTTTCATTCCGTGGGGCTGGATGCCCAGGTGATTTCCCACCCGGAAACAATTGGCGGCCGGTTCAATCACCCAGTTGATGTTGCATCCCACCAGGTTGAGAAGTTCCCTTCCCATCATGGTGATCTCTGCCTGGTCGATGCCATAGGGGCAGAAGACCGAACAGCGGCGGCATTCGGTGCACTGGTAAAAATAGTAAAACCACTCTTTGAGGACGTCCTCCGTGAGGTCCCTCGCTCCGGCCAGTTTCCCCAGAACTCTTCCGGATGTCGTAAAATATCTCCGGTAAATTGATCGCAAGAGCTCAGCCCGGAGGACGGGCATGTTCTTGGGATCTCCCGACCCGATGAAAAAATGGCACTTGTCGGCACAGGCGCCGCAGCGGACGCAGATATCCAGGAATAGGCGAAATGACCGGAACCGTTCGAGCCGTTCTTTAAATCCCCGGAGGATGATCTCCTTCCAGTTTTCCGGGAGTTTCCAATCTTTATCCGTGGGCTGCCATTCCCTTGGATTGGGGAGGTCGAGGGATTTGAGATTCTTCGGAGCGGCGCTGTAGCACCAGGTTCCCGGCCGGAACTCCACCGGGGTTTCCATCCACCCTTTCCGGGGGGACCGGAGGTTCACTTTGGCCATCTCTTCTGATTTAGGCATTTTGGCCAGTGACATGTCTACTCCTTATCCACGGGGATCCCCGCCGCCTTCATCTTTTCCCGGAATTCATCTTCATATTCTTCATAAGTATGAACCTTAACCGGATAATTCCAGGGGTTCACGTGCCTTCGCATCCGGCTGTCATTGGCCAGATTTCTTGTCGGGCTCAAGAAAACGCCTCCCATGTGAACCAGCTTGCTCATGGGGAAGTAAGCCAGAAGAACGCTCACCAGGAAGAGGTGGAGGTAAAAGATCATCCCGATTCCTTCCGGGATTTGGGGACGAAAAAGGATTAACCCCAGCGCCAGATCTTTCACTCGTAAGAGGTCTACTTTGTACACGTGGCGCATGAAGAACCCGGATAAGCCAATGGCCAGTATCAACAGAAGAGGAAAATAATCCGACGGTAGCGAGAGGTAACGTAATTGAGGGATGGCAACTCTTCTTAAGAAAAGATAGGTTACCGAAACCAGAAGGAAGGCATCGGTTAAATAAATCGTGGGGATCCCGATCACGAAGAGCCCGTCGAGGCTCGACAGAAAGTTTACCGCCCAGGGAACGGGCTCGGAGAAGAAACGCATATGCCTTAGGATAATGATGAGAAAGGACCAGTGAAAACCTAACCCCGCAAGCCAAAGCCACTTGGCCCCCCCGTATACCGGCCTCTCTTTTTGGAATTCCACCTTGGTATTCCGAAATAGAGAACGGAACAGGAGGACTTCCAGCGCCATCCGGCCGATCACCCCGGCGGTGTTAGGAGGACTCTCTAGAGGACTACGTTTGATCCAGGGAAGGGAGGTCTGCTGCCCGCAGGTCGTAGGGATGCGGAAAGGAACGGGCGATCTGGACCAAACCACCACCCGATACACGACCCCGGAGAGGAATATGATAAAACCTGCATAGGGGATCACGACCCCGAAAAGGGAATACCAACCTGCCGCGCCCACTCCCAGAAGAGGGACAAGAATTGCGACTGCCATGGCCATAAAGGAGAACCCGAAATTCAAATCACCGGCCCTCCCAGAAAGGGTTTTCCGGCCTTCCTTCCTCCCAAACCTTTCCCATTCTGTTTTTCAACTCTTTGACCTTCAATTGATGAATCTTCTCCCGACACTCCAGGTAGATATCAAAGGCCTGAAGGGTTAACTGATCAATTCTGTAACTCACGGCCATCCACTCCTGGGAAGAGACCTTCTCCAGAATTTGATCGCTCAGCGACTCCCTTATAATTTCTTTTAGCAGCGGGATAAACGCCATTGCCCGCGAGGGAGAAAGATTTTCCACTGCCCGGATTCGAATGATCGGATCCAAAATCGAGCGAGACCGGGCAACGTCTGTAGGGTCGAGGATTTCCTGAAGAAGCTTTTCAATCCCATCCCGGATGGCAGAACCAATGGGATTGGAGAAGGGGTCCGGATTTTTTCGGAAAATACCCCGGGAACCCGCGGGATAGACTTCCAGGATTCGGTCCAGCCAGCCCTTCAAAATAGCGGATTTTTTCTCTGCCAAGAGTTCCTTAAGTGCCACGGTTACATCCCAAATCCAGAGCTGTAGGGGCACGCGGCGGCGTGCCCGTACGGGGTTAGAGGTTAACTACCCCTTTGCCGCAGACTGCTCCGAACTCCGAACTAAATTACTCCGAACTACATTTTAAAAGTGTTAGGGACGAAATGTTAAGGGGCTCCCTTCAGGAAATGGAAGCCCCGGAAAATGACCCGATTGGTTTTAACAAATGAAG
>Ga0187865_1004125_pt1 | contig 11128 bp, 8 predicted proteins | sample June2016WEW_11_1_2_FD_132989 | JGI IMG/M metagenome (GOLD analysis project Ga0187865, IMG submission 132989) | Peatland microbial communities from SPRUCE experiment site at the Marcell Experimental Forest, Minnesota, USA - June2016WEW_11_100 | ecosystem: Environmental > Terrestrial > Soil >...
CGACCTCTTCAACCATCCCAACTTCCAGAACATTAATGGCAATCTGTCCGCTGGAAACTTTGGCCAGGTGACTGGCCAGACGCTTCCCAGATGGTGGCAAATCGGAGGGAAGATCACGTTCTAAGCTGGTATTGAATCACAACAAGAGGGACCACCGTTTTACACCCCAAGCGGTGGTCCTTCGGAATTACTAGGGTGGGCTGGTGGAGTCCAGAGCTCCCGGGCAAAGTTCCAAGCTGCATTTCAAGCTTTCGACAAATTGGTGGGGCCGAGGCGGTGGCGGTGCAGCCCCGCCTCTCTTTTTGCTAGTCCTGCCACCCACACCACTTGAGAGATTGACCTGTCAAGATGGTTCGGGGCTCATCGAAACAAGCGGAGATTGCGAACCGGTTCGCACGAGAAGATATGGACGGGCGCAGGCTTACGGCATCAAACTGCTGGAACATGCCAGAGTGGAAGCGCTGTTAAAAGGCAAGCCATAACCTGATTGGCGCTAATTTAGCTGGATGTTCAGGGCGGCCACGCACGCCGGTGGAAACTGCACCACAAGAGATCCTCCGTTCAAGCTCAAGGGCTTGGTTTGAGGAACAACCACGTGCTGCTGCTCAAACGTATTGTGCGCGTGAATGTCAGAGTGGCTCAAAAAGGTCATGTTGGCGTTTTTGACGGTCGCCCCCCGCAGAGCGATTTCCGCAAGACGCGATTCGGTGGTGCTGGGATTGACCGCGGTGATCGTTAACTCCTTATCGCGCACGGAGGCGGAACCCTGCAATCCCCAGAACGAGGCGGGTTTCCCGTCCCGGTCGTAGTGCAAGTTGGGTGCGGAGAATACCGTGCGCAACGCCGCTCCTCCTTGATGGCTCGTATACAGTTCAAAGACACGGCCGACCGGAGTAATGACGAATTTGTCTTCATGCGCAAGGTACAAGCTGTTTAAGCAGTTGATGAGCTGTGCGCAGTTGGCCATGGCAATTTTTTCGGGATGCCTGTCGAAGATATCCAGTGTCATGCCGCTGAACACCGCGTCCCGCAACGTGGGCATCTGCTCGAGCAGGTCGCCGGGAGTGGCCTCGCTGCCGGGGCGGTACCAGGGGCCCCATTCGTCCACAATCAGTTTGATGTGGTGGTCCTGGTCGAGTTCAGTCAAAACCTGCCAGTGGCCGGTGACCAGGCCTTCCATTCGCTCGCCTTCGCGGAGCAGCTCATACCAATCAACCGGGTCAAACTTTAGCGCTTCTCCCTTGCCGGCCTCCCAATTCTGCGTCTTTCCGCGGCTCAAGTTCCAGGCGTAGTGATGCAGCGCCATTCCGTAGATGCGGCGCAACCCCCCTGGACCTTTGCGCAAGACCTCCGCCAGAAACTCGCGTGTCCAACTCCAATCGTCGACGTTCGGCCCCGAGGCGATCAGGTGCAACTCTTCGCCGTACTTTGGAAGCCAAGTCGAATAGCGCCGGAATTCCACGGCATATTCCTGAGGGGTGAACTCTCCGCCGCAGCCCCACGATTCGTTTCCGACTCCCCAATATTTCACATGAAAAGGTTCCGCATAGCCGGCGGCCGCGCGGACATCGGCCAGGGTGGTGCTTCCCGCGGGAGAATTGCAATATTCCACCCACTGATAGAAGGCCGACGCGGGCAGGCTCTTCACGTTTGCGGCAAGATAGGGTTCCGCGCCGATGAGCTTGCAGAAGTGCACAAATTCGTTGGTTCCGACGGTATTGGGATCGTAACCGTGGCTTGCCGGTGCCTTGTCTGTCTCATCGTTTGCCCAAAAGTTTGTGCGCCGGGGGCGTCTTTCCGCGGGGCCAATTCCGTCGTGCCAATCGTAGCTGTCCGCGAAGCATCCGCCCGGATAGCGGATTACCGGAGCCTTGATTTTGCGCATGTGCTCGATAAGTTCTTTTCGTAGCCCGTCGATATTCGCGACGCGCGATTTTTCCCCGACCCAAATGCCGTCGTACAACACGCCCCCCAGATTCTCGGCAAAGTGGCCATAGATGTTCGGAGAGATTGTGCCCAGTGGCTCGTCGAAAAGGACCTCGATGCGAGAATCCGCTGTTCGTGAGTAGGAGGAAGCACGCCAACCGGATTTTGGAGAAAAGGCAATTGCCGCAGCCCCCAACGCCCCCTTTTGCAAGAAATCGCGACGCTTCATCATGTCGGTCTCCTCTCAGACTGCAGTTTCTTGTGCGCAATCGATGCACCGGGAAAGCAAGCTGTCTTAGAACTCACATGTGGAACTTCACCCGTTCCGATTACTGCGTTTCGCCAGTGGCATCACTTCCCAATGCAGTGTGCGGACAGCCGTCCCGGGCGAACTATACATCGAGCAAACGTTTGCTTCAACTCTTGAGTGCAAGGTCTTCTTGACGGAGCCGAGCACTTCCTGCACAATCGAATTGCCATCCTCGCCTCGCTCCGAATGCCGTTCACCCTTGGTCCGGAACGCCGGTCGCGTTCCCTGTGGACTCAGCGTTCAGATTCAGCGGATTCCTTTTGAAGCGTATGTTTCAGTCCCTCCTATATCCGCGGCAGAAACGGATGACTTCTTCGGTTTGGGCCCGTCTCCTCGTAGGGTCCAGGGTTCTCGTTTGGATTCCATGCGTCTTCATTTGGCTTTGGCTCGCTGCGCTCACGCGAGGACAAACCAGCCCGCCTCCTAGTCCGCAGTCTGTCGTACAGGCGCTTCAGTCCCACGACAATGAACTGGCTCTGCGCTTGGCCCAGGAGTTAGCTCAAGCCCATCCCACCGATCCCCGCGCCTGGACATTACAAGGGATCGCCCTCCAGGGCTTGGGCCGGCCTCAGGAGAGTCTGCGGGCGTTCAAGCACGCACTCCAAATCGATTCGAACAATGTTGCCGCGCTGGAGGCCGCCGCACAGCTTGAATTCCAAGCCAGCAGCCCTGAGGCCCTGCCTTTCTTGGAGAAGCTGCTTCGCCTGAACCCTGATGACCAGACCGCCCACGCGATGACGGCGGCGCTCGCGTTTCAACGAAAAGACTGCGCAACCACCGTTGCCCACTACGAGAAGAGTCCTGACGTCGTGGCGAACGATATTCCAGCCCTCTCGCAACTCGGCGCCTGTCTGGTTCATTTGAACCGTGCCGGGGAAGCGCTTGCGGCCTATCAACGGATTGCTGAACTTCGACCCCAGGATCCGGAGGCGCTTTATTACCTCGGGCTCGCCCAGTACGGTGCGCACCACGACGAGGATGCCATTCGCACGCTGCTGCCCCTCACTGAGGATGGTCCGGAAAAGCAAAGGGCAGCGGCTCTGAACCTGATAGCGGCGGTTTACGAGGACGATCAGCAGACGCCCGCGGCGGTCGCGGCCTTGCAGAAGGCCATCGCACTTGACCCCGCCAACAGTGACAATTATCTAGACCTGGCCACCATCAGCTTGGATCACGGGGCCTTCAAGCTGGGCGTGGATGTTCTCAACGCCGGACTGCACGCCGTCCCGAATTCCGGGCGTCTCTATCTTGAGCGTGGCGTCCTCGAGGTACAGCTAGAACACTACGACGAGGCAAACGCCGATTTCCGCAAAGCCGCGGCCTTGAATCCCCTTCAGAACTACAGCTCCCTGGCGCTAGGAATCTCTCTGCTGCAGGAGAACAAACCGGGCGAGTCGTTGCGTGTCGTAAGGCAGCGCCTCGCGAAAGCGCCCGCTGATCCTACCCTCAACTATCTCCTTGCCGAACTGCTCATCCGTAAGGGTGTGCAACCCGGTACGCCCTCTTTTCAGGAAGCAAAAGTTGCCGCGCAGCGTGCCGTGCGCAACAAACCCGATTTCACGCTCGCACAAGATGTCCTCACAGAACTCTATCTGCGCGCCGGAAACACGGCTCTGGCGGAGGCGACCGCACGCCTCGCATTGAAGTCCGACCCCAACGACCAATCCGCTCTCTACCACTTGATCGTCTGTCTCCGTGGAAGAGGGGAAAACGCCGAGCTTCCCCAACTTGTGCAGAAGCTGGCGGAAGTCACAGCGAACCTCCGTGAGCAAGAAAAGGCGCTGAACCGGTTCAAGCTGGTTGAGGAAGAAGGTGGCAAAAACTCCCAAAAGGGCGCGACGCCTTGATGTTTTGACACCAGAGGTTCACTGCCGCCGGGCCGTAGGAGCGGAAAATGCCGTTCTGGAAAACCCGCGAGGATTGTACGTTGCGTGCGTGATCGGAGCTAAAATATAAGGATCGGATGCTAGTCTGAAATTGTGAGTGGATGGGCGGACCATGGGTGGTCGCTCGAAATAACGGGGATGCCGTGAAACGACTGGGAGTCCGCACTCTGGGCATCTGCGGTTTGGCCGCCGCCTCCGCAATGCTTCTGCAATTCGGCGTCACGCGCCGTGGCTCAAGCGCGACGGATTTGGACTTTGCACAGCAGGCGACGAGTGCGCACGCAACGGATTCCTCCGCCTCGCACAGCGCGGAGAATCCCAGTCTGGCTGCGATCACCGTCGACTATCCAGAGGACGGCTCGATCTTTCCGCCCGAGATCACCCCTCCCACATTCCTCTGGCGCGATGCTTCGGACTCCGCCTCTGTATGGACAATCGACGTGGCCTTCTCCGACGGCTCGGCCAGAATTCATGCGCGGTCAGCCGGCGAGCGGCTCCGCATTGGCGACGTTGACCCGCGTTGTATCTCCGCAAGCAACGAACTGCCTACGCTGACACCCCAGCAAGCCGCGGCGCGAACTTGGATACCGGATGCGGCCACCTGGCAGGTGATCAAGAACCACTCGAAGGGACATCCCGCAACCATTACGATCTCGGGATTCCAGAGCGAGCATCCGGACCGCCCCGTTTCCCGCGGCGCAGTTGTGATTCAAACCTCGATGGATCCAGTCGGAGCGCCAATCTTCTACCGCGACGTGCCGTTAATACCCTCGGAGCTGGAGGAGGGGGTGATCAAGCCGCTGGCCCAAGGTGATCTACCCCTCCTCTCCTGGCGCCTGCGCAACATCGCCGAGCCCAACAGCCGACTGCTACTGACGGGCCTTCACACCTGCGCCAATTGCCATTCATTTTCGCGCGACGGCAAAACACTGGGAATGGATCTCGACGGTCCCGCCAATGACAAAGGGCTATACGTGCTCGCCTCCATCAAGCCGGAAATGACCATCCGCAATCAAGACGTGATCTCGTGGAGTTCTCTTCAGGATGAGACAGTTTCTCCCTCTAGAATCGGCTTCATGTCACAGGTCTCGCCGGACGGCAAATACGTCTTGACCATGTTGCGCGGGCTGGAAAAAAGACTCGCGGATAGCTACTACGTTGTGAATTTCAAGGACTACCGCTTCCTGCAAGTGTTCTATCCGACGCGCGGGATACTCGCGTGGTACAACCGTGCGACGGGCCGAAGGCAGACCTTGCCCGGGGCAGATGATCCGCGCTACGTGCAAACGGACGCCGTCTGGAGTCCCGACGGCAAGTACGTGGTCTTTGCCCGGGCGGAAGCGAAGGAACCCTACCCCAAAGGCCAGAAGCTGGCGGCGCATGCCAACTCTCCGGAAGAGACCCAAATTCAGTACGACCTCTACCGGATTCCCTTCAACGATGGCAAAGGTGGCCAGCCGGTGCCGATCGCGGGTGCTTCCCACGACGGCATGAGCAATAGCTTTCCCAAGGTTTCGCCCGATGGCCGCTGGATCATCTTTGTGAAGTGCCGCAACGCGCAATTGATGCGCCCCGACAGCCAGCTCTATATCGTGCCCGCGGAAGGCGGCGTGGCGCGGCGTATGCGCTGCAATACTCCGTTGATGAACTCCTGGCACAGTTTCTCGCCCAACGGCTGTTGGCTGGTTTTCTCCTCGAAGAGCCGTACGCCCTACACGCAGATGTTTCTGACGCACATCGATGCGGAGGGCAACGACAGCCCGGCGATTTTGATCGACAACTCGACTGCGGCTAATCGCGCGGTCAATATTCCGGAGTTCGTGAATATCCCCCCGGACGGGATGATAAAGATCGATGTGCCCGCGGCCGAGTCGTACCGGCTTTTCGACCTTGCGTCTGACCTGACGGCCAAGGGTCAACTTGAAGCGGCCATTGCAGCGTGGAAGAAGGTTCTAGAACTGGATCCTCGCAATGCCAAGGCCCACAATAACCTCGGGAACGCGCTGATGTGGCAAGGAAACCTTGCCGAGGGGACGGCGCACTTGCAGAAGGCGCGGGAGCTCGATCCCGAATTCAACGAGCTTCAAAGCGATTTCGGAATTGCGTTCTTTAATCGCGAGCAGTTCCGCGCTGCCATGAAGAAGTCGGATTGCGAGAGCGCTGTTCCTTACGGCAACAAGATTCTTGCCGTGTCGCCAGACGATGCCGAAGTCAAGAAGGCCTTTGCAAACTGCGCGCTGCAGCAACATCGCCAGCAGATGCGGGCGGCGCTTGAAAAATCCGATTGGCAGGCGGCGCTCTCGTTCGCCAACAAGGTGCTGGCCCTGGTACCGGGTGATGAGGAGGCGCAAAAGGCTGTGAAGGAGTGCGACTTGGCCGTCGGTCGCCCGCGGTAACCGTGTCCCTGCAGAAAAGCGATCGCGATTTCGCCCTCTCTCAGGCGCGAATCTCGCTGTGCTGGCAACGAGGGAGATCCTCTTGCAGCCCAGCGCGTGGCTTTGAGCGGTTCGGTTACGGCTCCTTCGGCTTCTGAATGGTTTGCTGCGTTTGGATAGAAAAGAGGTGGAAGTCGGAGAAGGTAGTCGATCAAGCAGCAACAGCCTGGCTTGCGTCGAGGACCACGTTCGCAATCACAATCCGAGGCAGAGTGCAATGCTGTGCAATTCCATCCAGGGAGTTGCACAATAGTTGCACAATTGCTCCCAAACAGGGGCTCTTTGCACAAAAATGAGGCATCTCGTCCGAACGTAACCCTATTGATTCCGAACACCAGGCTGTGAAACGGGGAATTTGCTAAACCGTTTTGGGGGCGAAAACCTCCAACGAGGGTTCGAATCCCTCCCTCTCCGCCATTCCTTAAGTTGAATCCATTTCGATAGTTACGGATTACTCTCAATCCATTGAATTACTTCATATGAAATATGCAGCAGCAGTAAAATACGCAACGGTGTTGAAAACCGCCGCAGCGCTACCTTAATCCAGGTCTCGATTCGCGGGAAGAGCATTCAGCTATGGACTGAATGCTCGGGCCTGCGAATGGAAATCGGCTGCACGGAAGCTGCTGTGCCAAAAGCTCTTTGGTTAGCCCGTCGAATATGAGCAGGTGCTGTCATAAAGACGCGCTTATGAAGCTCGGGATGTGCATCTTGTCTTTCTCTCAGTAGATCCCAACTGGGATGCTTGGCGGGCCGATCCGCGATTCGCCGGCCTGCTCAAACGCTGCGGCTTTACCGCACCCGAACTTCCAGCCCGCTAAGAAACACATGCGTTTGGGTTGTCTACCATTTTGCGCTCCCCATCCAATTTCTTAACCTCTGCCGGAGAATTCTCCTTCTCGTCTGTCACAACAACTTCTTTGTAACCATGTGCGACCTTGCTTAGGACGTCCGCTACTTCCGCCGCTTGCAGATACCGGAGTCGCGCAGATTCCTCGGTTCGTTGCGTCACTTGCGCAAGACCAATCAAGGTGGCGCGCTGGGCGCTGGTCATCTTTTCGTTGAGCATCACTCCGCTTCTTTCCACAGCTACAAACGCCGGAGTTCTGTCTTTGCCGTTCAAACGTTCCGAGAATTTTGAAATGGCAACTGCGGGCGGCAATAGAGGCATAGTCTGGCCCAGAAAAATGGCCTGGCATGGATAGAGAACGCCGCCTTTTAGAATCTTTCGAGACACCGCATCTGTGCCTAGCGCATGCAACGAGTCGATATCGGGAAATTGCCATCTCGAGAAACGCGCAATCAACGCCAGCACCGTGGCGTCGGGCTTTGGGAATCGGCGGGGAGCAATCGCAAGCCGTCGTTCGACCTCACGCAGAAGTTTTTCAGCTGTATAGCAATCACGTCCACAGACGACCAGTCCGTGATTTCCCAGTATGAGAACGTCGGTCTCCTGCGCACTGGCCACTGCCTTCTCGATTTCTCGGGCGAGCGGTATGCCGGACGCTGCGTATGGAATCCATCGCCAGTGAAGGCCGGCCAGTCGCTCCTTTAGTTGATCGGGTCCATCTACACGTATCGCCCAGGCAATGGTGTTGATCGAGTGCACGTGGATGACAACACGATGCCGAAGGATGGCGTGCATTGGAGTTTCAATGGATGGACGCAACTGGTCCTTCAGACCATAGCGCGAGGCAATTTCCGTGTCGTTCTGGATAGACTCTTGGACTTCCGCCAATTCCAGCCGCACGAGGATCTCTTCTTGCATTGCGTGAGCTAGCCATTTGCCGGATGCTTTAATCCATAGAATTCCATCGAACTTTATGGATGTGTTCCCGTTGCCGGCTTGCACAAGCAGCGGATCGCTACCGACTCGCGCGGATAGATCGCGCAGGGACGCGACCTCCTTTTCGTGTCGAGCGGGCAAAAGTCTGGGTCGGGCTGCATTTTTCACAAACTAATTCCTCCTTTGTCCCTGAATGCCGCACCTTTCTTCTTTTACTTGCAATGTCTGGAGTGCGTTTTTGGCTTGATACTTCTCCCTGGTCTTCGCTCGATTCTGGCCGATTCTCAGGGAGGCTTTGAAAATGGTCCCAACGGAGAGTATTCCTCCCAATTTGTGAGCAGCTACGGAGGCCAAGCCCATGGATGCGATGCATCCACAGGATGCGCAATCAGGATTTCCTCCAAACTGGCACGGAGTGACCTTTGTCTTCAGATCTGCCGACAAGGTCTGGGTCGTGAGCGCGAAGACACAATCCTTGGGCCTCTGTGGAGGCGAGGCGAATTGCCGAATCACCGCCTCCGGCATGTCCAGTTTCGGATAATGCTTCCGCAATTGCGTCATGTCCGCAATGACCCGCGCCCGCTCCTCCGAACTCAGGATTTCCGGCATTTGATCTCCAACCTGAGGAGTGAATAGGCTGAACCATACCTTCTTGATCTCGGGGCGTGGCGTCCAGAATTCCAGGAATTCGGCCAAGTATCCGGGTCGCTTCATCATTTGACCTGTGACCGTGCAATGAATTGTGATCCTCTGGCCCATGATGTTTTTTAGAATACGTTCGTAGGTTGCTGGCGCACGCCGGACGTCGTGTTCCGGTTGCAACCCATCGATGGACACGACTACGTGCAGGCGCGCCAGGCTGGCCCAGGTCGGACCCATTGTCCGGAAGGCGCTGGTAACAATCTGCACGTGGATTCCGCGCGCCAATAGAAGAGGAATCAGCAACTCCAGCTCGCGATATCGGACCAGCGGGTCACCCCCGACGAGAGATAAGTGCAGAGGCTTCAGTCGATCAACGACTTCAAGAACTCCGTCTATTAGGGGTTGGCCCCTTCGATCATTCAGGTCGCGCAACGTCTGTCCGCCGCCTAGATGTGCGTCGTCATACGCGTAACAGCCCGGACATTTCAAAGGGCATTCACGCGTGATTTCTATCGAAAGAGAGGGTCGTTCACCCTTGAGGATCCTGCCCCATGCTTGAAAAATTTGAAACGTGTGCACCGGTGATGGCCCTTTCCGACCGCACGCAAAATGTGGGGTCTGTGAGTGGGTTGCTTAGTTGCAAGCCTCGCGGGAGAGGCAGCGGGGCGGCGATTCTATTTCAAAGCGATATCGGTCGCTTGGGTACTTCGTGAGCCGGGGAAAGCCGTCTTTAGGAAAAGCAGGGAGGGGAGGTGTCTGTGGCTTGGCGTACAAAAGTCAGCTTGTAGAAAGGGCCTCTACCTTCGAAGATCTGGTCAAACGAAAACAGGCTTGCCTGAAAGTGAGGAGCGCATGCCAGGCAATCCGATGCATGGTTCCCGGCTGCAACAGCTACATGATAGTGAAGTTGGGAAACTAGATTGTTTTGACTTCTCTGCGGCTGAACTGCAGGTGGATCGGGTAGCGAGTCGACAGATCCAACAACAATCATCAGGCACAAGAAACATGCCGCGATTTGGACTCTCATAGTCTTGTTGCCTGTCCGTTTATCCGTGGGGACGGTGTGTTGCTTGCAGTCATTCCCGTTCGCAGACTCTGTCTGGGTCATGTTGCATTCGAGAGGCCCAGGCAGCAAAGGCATTCGCCCCTGTTCCTTCGATGCGCAAAAGGCTATCGGAGATAGTTTGCGACGAGAACGGGATAGATGTAAAGCGAAATGGCAATCGGCTTCGGACACTAGGCGCTGCTGTGGAGGTTAGTTGCCCGCCGCGTCAGAGGCCGCCACAGTGGGCGCGTAATAGCCGTTGCGAGTGCGGGCGACGAGCTTTCCTTGGCCAAGCGCTCCAACAATTTTCACCTGAACAGTGCGGAACGTGGCGTCTTTCTTAGCATTCGTTGGATAGTAGGCCAAGGTGTACTGGCTGCGGATATCGCGCGCCACCTGTCCACAAATCTCGTGCGCGTCCTCGACATTCTCCGGAAAGAACGCGAGTCCGCTCGAGGTCTCGGCGATGTTTTTGAGGGCTTTGCGGGCGTTCTTGGCGGCTTCGCTTGTTCTCCTGACTCAGCAACCCGATGATTCGTCATGGAAGAGTAACAGGGCGACAACTCGATGAGGATACTCCATACGGCATCCGCGGGTCTTCCGCTCGCAGCCGCAAGCAAAAGCATAAGTCTTGACAAAATCTCACATTAGATAGAATCTAAGTTCTTCATGGACGCCGAGGCGATTAAACGGTCCTTGGGAGGCAGCGGGTTGCGGTGCACTCCGCAGCGCTACGCCGTGATGGCATTCTTGATGGAACACAACAGGCATCCGACGGCTGCGGAAATCTTCGAAGCCGTGAATCGCGTGGATCCGCGCTCTTCAAGGGCCACGACTTATAACAATCTGCGGGACCTGGTGCAGGCGGGTTTGGTGCGTGAAGTGGCAGTCGAGGGCCGCGCCGCGCGATTCGATGCGAAAGGCATGCGGCATCACCACTTCATCTGCGACCGCTGCGGCAATGTTGAGGACATGGAGTGGTACGACGTGCCCAGGCCTGCCTCGCGCTCTCTCGGTAAGCGGATGCTTCGCGAATGCGAACTCATTTTCCGGGGACTCTGCACGAAGTGCGCGCTCCGCGACACGCTTCCCGTTAAG
>Ga0187865_1004129_pt1 | contig 11108 bp, 12 predicted proteins | sample June2016WEW_11_1_2_FD_132989 | JGI IMG/M metagenome (GOLD analysis project Ga0187865, IMG submission 132989) | Peatland microbial communities from SPRUCE experiment site at the Marcell Experimental Forest, Minnesota, USA - June2016WEW_11_100 | ecosystem: Environmental > Terrestrial > Soil >...
ACACCCAGGTCGCGATAAGTTTTCTCGGAGGAAGTGTCGCTCTTCCCCAGCAACCCTCCCACGACAACGTAGGACATTAGTACGAGGGATAGAGAAATCAGTGTGGCTCGAATACGATTTGTCATGCGGGGATAGCTCCTTCACCGGGGGCTTACGCTGCCCTGCTTCTTAGAAGTATAACACGCCATCTTCTTTGATGCACAAATGAGAGAGGAAGCTTCTCGCGCGGGAGATTATTCCGCTGGCTTCCGGGACCGAACAACTGGGGGAAACCAAACGACTTGGCTCTGAAACGAAATTTTTCCCTTGGCAGAACCAGCCCCTTACTCATCGGCGCTTGGCGTGAAGCTCGGGGCTTGGCGGCGGCCTCCGCCCGCTGGATCCTGGCATTTCGGATAAGCATTGGGCGAGATCGCACAAAGGTTCTTTTATTGCGGCCATCTTCAAAGGCCCGCCGTTCCCCTGTTCATCGTCTCGTAGCGAGTGTTTTCCCTGAGACGGAAGGAGCCCCTAGCCAGGAGGGTCGAGCGACGAGCACGCCCTCCACGGGTCACTCGTTACGGCTTTTCCCGGGAGATTCCCTTCTTAGGGAAAGACGGATGCAGTGCGCGGGATAACGACTTGCGGTTGGTCCGCCCGGCAAGTTCTGACTTCAGCAAATCGAATTTGCGGCTGACGTACTTGCCGAGCTTCTGATTGACGAACCTTCCTTTTCCCATGGAGAAGTCGTCCCGTGAGGCTGCGACGAAACCGTGCGACGAAGCGTGCGCGCTAGGTTTCCGCGTTCAGGCCGGCGAGATCAGCGGCGTTGCGCCCCTCCGCAATGACCGTTCCCGACATGCGATCATGCCAGGTCAGGCCGTCGCTATCCACGCAGGCCCAGACGAAACCCAGCATGAGTGCCGAAAGCGAAACCAGAACCCCGAAGGCGCGCCAGAAGGATTCGCGCACCGTCGGATAGTCTCCACGCAAATTGCGAATCTCGCATCCCATCCACAACAATCCGGGCGTGGCGGAAGCAATGGCAGTGAAGACCGCGAAGTAAGCAAAGATGAGAATGACGGCGACCAATCCTAGAACGGCGATGTTGAGCGGAACCAGCGACAACCACCCGCAGAACCGCCAGAAAATTATCCCAAACACGGCTGCCCCCAGAATCAGCACCAGGGCATCGGTCAAGCCCGCCAGGAAGCGGCGGCCCACTGGCGCGAGGAAAATCCCCTCGGCCTCCTCCTCTTCCTCGGGCGTTGTCTCGGTCGGCGAGCCGACCAGGATTTCCATGGGGGGACTCTTCGCCAGAGGCTCGCCCAAGGACATCTCCTCCGCCTCCGCCTCCGCGGGAGCAGCATCGAGCTGCATCATCTCCTCGCCCGACTCTTCGAGCGAGAGGGTCTCACGTGACGGGCCGTCCTTGCCGCGGGCCACGGCGGATTCGCCGATTTCCAAATCGAAGCCCGAATCTCTATCCTCCGGAGTCCCCAGCGCGTCGCCAAGGGAACGCTTATCCTCGGGTTTGTCGGGGCCCTCAAAGTCCAGTTCGAGATTCCCGATGGAATCCACCTCGGGCTGGAGACGTGCCCGCCGCTTGCGGAAGTTCTCAATTCGTTCCGACAACTCTTCTCTCCAATCTTGGGGCCGTTCGTCCACGCGCGAGCCGTCGGCCACGGTCCGGTTTTCCTTGGAGGAAGATACTCGCACGGGCGCCGCCTCAGGAGGTGGTGTTTGTTGACTTGGTAGCTCCGGCTCAGCGCGGGGTGGATTCTCTCTGGGTCCGGGCAGGGGTTCCGACGGGGGGCCGGAAATCGAGGGCACTCCCTCTGGGAACAAAGAGATCAGCAAGGAAGAAGATCCCTTGGGTGCGGCTTTCTCTAACGGGTAGCCACACTTTTTACATTGCTCAAGTCCAGCGTAGCTGACGAACCCACATTTGGGGCACTTCACTGGGGGTAATCAGTCCTCCAGGCAGCGTTTCCCTCATCCAAAGGCATCTTAGCAAATTCACTCGGAAGAACAAAGTGCTTTCGAGTAGAATGGCCATTCTGCGTGCTCATGGATCTTCTTCGTCCCCTTCCCGGAGGTAATGGCTTGCGGCTTCCCGCCGCGCTCACGCTCATTCTTGTACTCGCCTCGTATTTGCACGCGCAGCAGATTCCGGTCTCTCTGGAACCAAAAGGATCCGGGAAGGAAGTTACGATCCTGTGCGACTCACAGGAAAGGGATAAAGACACTTACCATGTGCGCGGCCACGTCCAAATCGTCTACGAAGCAATGCGATTGACAGCGGATGAAGCTTCCTACGATGCCACGTCGGGCGACGTGATGGCACGCGGGCACGTGGTCTTTGACGACCCCAAGAGCCATCTTGCCGCGGAGGAGGTCCATTACAACATCCGCACCCAGAAGGGATGGTTTAGCGATGAGATCGGGTACGTCCATTCCAAAGCCCCCCCCCGGCCGCGCGTCCTGAAAACCGAGAACCCCTTTTACATTTGGGGCGACACGGTGGACCGCCTGGACGAGGATACTTACCTGGTGGATCATGGCCGCATGACCTCCTGCGAGTGCGCGAAGAAGGGTTGGTTGCTTTCCGTGGGGCGAGCTCGCGTCGCGGTCGATGATAAAGTGGTGGCCCACGACGCCGTTTTCCGTTTCCTTGGGATCCCCATCTTTTATTTTCCTTTCCTGGTGGATTCGATTGCACGCGAGCCCCGGCAAACCGGCTTCTTGCTTCCCCACATTGGCAACTCCTCGCAGAAAGGCTTCATTGTTGGCGACGGATTCTTCTGGGCGATAAACCCCAGTGCCGATTTGATGTTGGGTGTGGAGGAGTACAGCAAGCGCGGACTTGCGCAACGCGGAGAATTTCGCGCCAAGCCCAGCCAGAACGCGGACTTCACCATTAACTACTTTGGCGTAAATGATAAGTACTCTGGCTTTACTGAAGTGTACGATCCCGTAACTAATACCTACAAGAGGGTGTCGCTTGCCGCCCCCGGCGAAAGTATCCACGGCTTCGGCAAAGACGACGACATCGGTGGTGGCTTCCGCGCCGTAGCGAACGTCGACTACGTCAACACCATGGCCTTCCGATTAACGTGGTCGTCCAATTATACGGAGGCCGTCAGTTCGGAAGCCCTGCAATCCGGGTTCGTAACCAAGAATTGGGATGCCTACAGCTTCAATGTCTCCGCCGAACGGTATGAGGACTTCCTCTCCACCCAATTGGTCCCGGGGAACGCCGTCATCATCCGCCACCTCCCCAGCTTTCAGTTTACCGGAGAAGACCGCCAAATCGGCAACTCGCCTGTCTACTTTGCCTTCGAGACCTCCGTTGACGCCGTAGGCCGCACCACGCCGGGACTGACGCTCCCCCTGCTGGAGGATCGCCTGGATTTTCATCCGCAGCTTCTGCTGCGGCCGAAGGAGTTCTGGCATTTCCGTTTTACCCCCTCACTCGGATTTCGGGCCACGCGGTACGGCGCCAGCCTGGCGCCGAACCACACCCCCGTCGATCGCCTGCTCGCGGAGGTCGGGTTCGACCTCCGCCCCCCTTCCCTGGAAAAAGTATTCACCAAATCCTATCGGGGGTACCGCCTTAAGCATGTCATCGAACCGGATATTCAGTACCACCTCGTGCGCGCGCGCGACCCGGAAAATATCCTGGACATCATCCGCTTCGATGCCATGGATATTTTCACCGAGACAAACGAGGTCGAGTATTCGCTGACCAATACCATTCTGGGCCGGAAAGACGTCCCGGATAACTCACCGGACAAACCCCAGGCGAGAGATATCTTCTCCTGGCGTCTTTCGCAGAAGTATTACCTTGATCCCACCTTCGGCGGTGCGTTGGTACCCGGCCAGAACAACGTCTTCACCTCAACCATCGACCTCACGGGATTTGCCTTCGAGCACGGCCAGCGGTTCTCACCCATTGATTCCGTGTTCAAGTTCGCCCCCTTCTCAAACTACGATACGGAAATCCGCACCGACATGAACCCCAGCGGCGCCGGCGGCATTTTGGATGCCGGCATCTCTTCCCACGTGAAACGCGGATTGCTGGGGGTCACCTTCACCGACTTCTTTATCAACCATACGTCCTACCTGGGCTCACTTTTGGCGTCCGCCACCGCCGGTTTGCCGTCCACCTCGCCGGCGCCTTTGACCGCCTTTAACTTGCTCGGCTCGCTAGTGACCTACGGTGACCCCAACCGCAAGGGGCTGAGCGGTGCATTCGGGATCGATTACAACTTTCAACAGAAGATATTCCAGCACGCCGTCGGTCAGGTCAGCTATAATTTCGGGTGTTTCGGGATCGATATCGAGTACCAAAACTTCGACTTGGGACCGCTACGGCATGAGAGCCAGTTCCGCGTGGCGCTGGCGCTGGCGAATGTCGGCACCTTCGGGAATCTGAAGCCGCGCGAAAGATTGTATTAAAAGGCCCGGATCCGGGACTCGGGATACGGGACACGGGACTCGGGGCTCGGGGATTCCGGCGAAATTCCAATCTTAGGAATTCGATGGTCTGATATGCACCGCACCGCAAATCGGACCCGAGCCCCGAGTCCCTAATCCCGTGTCCCGTATCCCGAACCACGGATGATTGATTAAGGACCAAAGCAAACCATGCCCTTCCCCATCCACCGTCCACGGCGATTGCGGCGCACCGAGGCGCTTCGCGGGTTCGTGCGCGAGACGCGCCTGAGCGTTCGCTCCCTCATTTACCCGCTCTTTGTTTGCCCGGGCGCGCAGGTTAAGAGTGAGATCAAATCGATGCCGGGCAACTACCGGTGGTCAGTAGACTTGCTGGTGGAGGAGTGCCGGACTGTCTACGACCTTGGCATCCCCGCCGTGATTCTCTTTGGCATTCCGGAGAGCAAGGATGAAATAGGCTCCGGCGCATACGATTCGGACGGCATCGTGCAGCGCGCCGTGCGCGCGGTGAAGAAGGCCTTGCCGGACCTGATGGTCATCTGCGATGTCTGCTTGGACGAATACACCAGCCACGGCCACTGTGGGCTGATCAAGAATGGTGAAATCGACAATGATTCCACCCTGCCGCTTTTAGCCAGGACCGCATTGACCCAGGTCGAAGCCGGCGCGGACATCGTTGCACCGTCCGACATGATGGATGGCCGCGTGGGCGCCATTCGCAGGGAATTGGATGCGCACGATCATACGCTAGTGCCGATTCTGGCTTATTCCGCGAAGTATGCCTCGGCATTTTACGGCCCTTTTCGCGAGGCGGCGGATTCCGCTCCCAAGTTCGGAGACCGCAAGTCCTATCAGATGGACCCCGCCAATCAGCGCGAGGCGATGCGCGAGATCGCACTGGATCTGGAAGAAGGCGCGGACATCATCATGGTCAAACCCGCGCTTCCCTACTTGGATATTATTGCCCTCGCGCGCCGCGAGTTCGATGTTCCCATCGCGGCATACCAGGTCAGCGGGGAGTTCTCGCTCATCGAAGCCGCCGCGCGCTTGGGTTGGATTGATCGAGAGCGGACGATTCTGGAAACCTTGACTTCCATATCCCGCGCCGGAGCTGACATCATCCTCACCTACTACGCCAAGGAGGTGGCCCACCTGCTGGGCTGAAACGATTTTGGATTTTCGATTTTGGATTTTGGATTAGGAGGCAGGCTGGCGGGAACAGTTCAGAACGACAACGTCCCGCCCCTGTCATCCTGAGTCCCGGTTTGGTCGGGACGAACGATCTGCATTGGGTTGCGGCTTCGCCGCGCTACACAATCCAAAATCGCAAATCCAAAACCCAAAATTGATGCGTGATCACCTTGGTAGCTATGTGTAGGACCCCAGCTCACATTTATCAGATATGGTCTTGTACGCTGATCTTCCTCGTCGCTGCTTTGGTAGTGGCAGCACCGGTATTCGCAGGGCAACCCCGCCGACTTGCCAAGTTTAGGCCTATTAACGCGGGAGTCACTTGGAATTCTGTTGGTTCCGCCGCCCCTCCCCGGCCCGCGCGCGGGAATCCCGCGCTCGATCGGCGGATCGACAAAATCCTGGCCGCAAGCGATGCGCAGCGTGGTTCATGGGGCATCCAGGTTGTTGAACTGGGGAGCGGCAAATTGCTCTACGCGCGCGATGCGGACCATCTCTTTATCCCCGCTTCCAACATGAAGATGTTCACCACCGCCGCGGCGCTGGAGAAACTGGGCCCCGGCTACACCTTTCACACCACCGTGGAAAGCGATGCCGCCCCGGATGCGCAGGGGCGCGTGTGGGACCTCTATTTCGTGGGACAGGGCGACCCGAATCTCGGGGTGCGCACATTCCCTTACACCTATCACGGCCCGCAACAGCCTGCGGACAAGTTTCTCGAGGAAATGGCCGACCAAGTCAAAGCCCGCGGCGTGCGCGAGGTCGTGCGAAAGTTCGTGGCTGACGACAGTTACTTTGTTTGGGAACCCTACGCGCCCAACTGGGCGGCCGACGATCTCGATTGGGGCTACGGAGCACCCGTCTCGGCGCTGGCCTTCAACGACAACTTGCTGACGCTGCACGTCAAACCGGGCGAGAAGGCCGGCGACGAAGCCGAGGTCCGCCTGGACCCGGTGACGGATTATTATCTGTTGAGAAATCACGTCCAGACGGGTGCGAAAGGTACAGAGAAGAATTATTTTCTGGAGCGCCAGCCCGGTTCGATGGAACTTGACCTTTGGGGGCAGATTCCCATCAATGGCGGGGAAAATGTTGATACCGTCGCCATCGCCAATCCTCCCCTGCTGGTAGCGGAACAATTCCGCGCTGCGCTACGAGCGCGGGGCATTGTGGTACAAGGGCCCATCGAAGTTCGCCACTTCACGCGCCTGGAGGCCGCGTCGTCGCCGAACCCCGCTCCCCCATCATCGGCTCGCGTCGTGCTGGCGGAGCACACTTCCCCCCCGCTGAGCGAGGCGATTAAGGTGGTCAACAAGGAAAGCGAAAACCTCCATGCGGAGATGCTGCTGCGAACGCTGGGTCACGTGCAGAATAACCATGGCAGCCTGGCCGGGGGGCTGGAAGCACTGAACACCTTTGCCGCCCGGCAGGTTGGGATCCTGCACGGCGAAACCTATTTTTCCGATGGCTCGGGGCTTTCACGAGAAGACTTGGTGGCGCCGCGCGCCGCGGTGAAGTTGCTCCTCTACATGGCGCACTCGCCGCACTTCCAGGCGTATTTCGATTCCCTGCCGGTGTCAGGCATCGACGGCACGCTGGCCCACCGTTTCTCCGACGATGACGTGAAGGGGAAAATTCACGCCAAGACGGGCTCCGTGGAGCACGTCAACACGCTCTCCGGTTACATGGACTTGCCCTCGGGAAAACGCCTGGTCTTTTCGATTATGACGAACAATCATCCCCTCCCGAATAAGGCCGGCCAGGATACGCTCGACGCAATTACGGTGGAGATTTATAAGTGGTTTTCAAAACAGCGGTAGCTTGGCTTCCGTTGGATAATCGAGATTATCTCTCTCGTCCGATTTCGGGGACCGACAGGTTACGGCAGATTTTTTTGGCCAGTAGGTTTGAGATTTCGGTGTGGCGCGGTATGGCCTCGATGGCGCCGCTTTGAGGGTTCGACCAGAGGGAGTGGCTGCTTCCTTCGCGTTTGAGGCTGCAACCGTGTCTGCGTAAATGCTGGAGCAGGTTGCTTCTTTTCACTTGACGGTTATGGTTTCGAGTTCGGCTTCGGGGGGAATCCCGCGCAGGCCGTCTTGTCGCCGGTCTTCCAGAATGAGAGCGATGGCCTCGCGCAAACTGGCACGAGCCTCGTCTTTGGTCTTCCCCTGCCCATTGGCCCCAGGAATCTCCGGACAGTAAGCGACATACCATTCGCCATCACGCTCAAATACCGCGGTATATTCGTTTGCCATGGGGCCTCCCGGCGATCTTCCTGCCGACCCACATTATATCCTAGTTCAGCGTTGCTTTTCTGGACCATACAACCAGGCCGCGATCATCACCGCAGCCGTGCCACCGAGAAATGCCATCCAGAGATTCCACGCGCTGACTCCCCATAAAATTCCAGATTTGCGGAGGAGGGTGTACATTCGGGGAGAAGTGTGAATGTAAAGGTCAATCAGTCTGATGCACCCTTCTGCAATGATGGACCCGACGACATAAATCGTCTGCGACACGGCCCCCCAGAAAAGCAGCGCAATGCCAAGGGCTCCAAGATGACTGCTGCGTAGTCGCGCTCGCAATTTGAAAACTTGTGGCATCATTTGACCCGAATCATGAATTCAGTGACGGAGTTTCAGGCGCCGGAGGCTCAGGCGCTGCCCCGTCCGGCAAAACGATGGGTTGATGACCAAAGTAAAGCCATCGGATGAGCCCATATACTACAGCCGCGTTCAACAAACCGTTGATGAGACTGTAGATCGTTATCGCCCAGTCGAACCCCTTGTCCGGCGACTCCCCAAGTAAACTTGCGGGCGTTCGCCACACGATGGCCATGTGCCAGAGAATTGAAATCATCAAAGATACAAAAGTCTGCACGCATTGCGCCGCCACGATTGCCGTCACAATTGCGCCGATGTACTGCGTCAGTAATATTTGTCGTAACTTCTGAAGCATGATTCTTCCTCATCGCCATCTGGAGACATTTTGTCGAATCTCCAAATTGGCCTTCCGGCGGGCGAGAGTATACACCTTCCCGTGTTCAACCGAATCATTTGCGGAGATATAGGGTTGAGCACGACCGGATATTCGAGGTACACTTGTGGATATGAGAAAGCGGCGTAACAACTCAACTGCGAGGCGGCCTCTGATTAAGAATCCCGTAAGCCCGGCGGATGAGCACCTCTCTCCTTTTCCTCACTTGGTGTCTCTGGCAAATGCGCCCGGCGTCACCGCGGTCATGGAACGCGCCCGAGTCCCGTACAAAAGGCATCCGCTGAGCGAAGATGAAGCGCTGAATCTAATATGCGATGCCTGCAAGCATGAGCCCGTCCAACCGATTAGCAAACTTCTGAAAAAATACAGGCATGAGTTGGGAGATTAGATAAATCTAAAGGCAAGTTGTATACAGTCTCCCGTTGACATGAAAAGATACAAGCATGAGCTGGGAGATTAGATATCGAGCATCGGTCGAGAGGGACGTCGACCGGCTCCCCGCCCACATCCGCGTGCTCGTGCTAAGGAAGATTGTTGACCTCGGCGAAAACCCCTTTCCTCCGGGATGCAAGGAGTTGAAGGGAACCCCCAACCGCTACCGCTTCAAAGTTGCACGTGACTGGCGGGTTGTTTACTCGCTCTTCAGCGAATTCAACCTCATCAAAATTGAATATGTTGAACACCGCAAAGATGCGTACCGCTGGTTTTGAACTTCCAATAAGATGGAATGTTAGGCCTCACGGTGCTGCCGCAGGGGCAATCGCCGAGGGGAGGGACGATATCCATGCTGAGTCGAAAGAACTGCCGACTTGTCCTAAACGAAGGTCTGCATTGCAAGCTCGTAAATTCTTGTTTTTTTGACAAGCATCCTTGCACTTACATTGCGGTTTTGACTTTTGCGTTTTGCGCTTTGCCTTTTGACTTTCTTTTGCGGCTCCGCCGCGTTGCGCTACTCGTTCCGCTATGAAAACCATCACGGTATTTGGAAGCTCCCTGCCCGGGGAAGGCAGTAAAGCTTACGTTGAGGCGCAACGTTTGGGCCGGTTGCTGGCCGAAGCAGGCTATGCAGTTTGCAATGGCGGTTACGGCGGCCTGATGGAAGCCTCGGCGCGGGGCGCGCGCGAAGCCGGCGGGCACACCATCGGCATCACCTGCGTCGTCTGGCCTCGTCCGGCCAATCCTTATATTGTCGAGGAAGTCCGCACGCAAAATTTCCCCGAGCGCCTGATGACCCTCATCGAACGCGGCGACGCTTACCTGGTTCTTCCCGGCGGCACGGGAACGCTCGCGGAGCTGGCGCTCAGTTGGGAGATGATGAATAAGGGCAGCCTCTCGAAAACCGTGGGCGGGCCCAAGCCGCTGCTCGTGATGGCTCCCTACTGGCAGCCCGTCATCGATTGCTTGCGGCAGGAAGGCCAACTAAAGAATGGAGACCCCAACTGGGTAGCCCCCGCTATGGACATCGTCACGCTCATCCAGACACCCCAGCAGGCGGTGGAAGAGCTGCGCAAGTATCTGTGACATCGGGGGAGATGGGAAACTGCCGTGTTAGGCGCCAATCTCTCGTACTTCGCCCTTCTTCACGAATGGCAACGCCTTCAGCAGGGTAGGTATGATTGGCCGCAGGTCGCTCAAACGGTTCGTCTGCGCCGTCAAGACTACGACCGCGGTATTGAAGCACTGCAAGTTATGTTGAAACGACAGGTTCCGATCGGTAGTAACAAAAGCTTCAAAGTGGCTCGCAGCCGGGGTTAGGAGTTCGCCGTTCTGCTTCAAATTCCAACCCATCTGTTTGACAGTACGCACCTCATGCCCGGCAAAGTCCTCGGCCAAGCGTTGATCAACACATTCATCAAGCAAGATCTTCACTTCACCTCGGCGAGTACTCGGCCTTTAGCGGCTTCCAGCAGCACGACAACTTGTTCGCGCGTCACTGTCGGAAAGCCATCCAGGAAATCATCGATGGTGTCGCCAGCCTCGAGGTACTCGAAAAGAGTTTGTACGGGCACGCGGGTGCCAGCAAAAACAGGAGTGCCTCCCATCATTTCCGGCGAAGTTGTAATCAGGGTATTGCTCATATAAGAGAGTCTAAGGGTAAGAGGTCTCTCGGGGCAAGCGGGACGTCGCACGCAAGAATCGCGATTGAGCGATGTAGCGGGTTCCTGAGGTGGTGGAAGCGTCTGCTCCCGCCCTGCACCCGGATTTCCGTCGAGCACAGCGTCTGGAGTTGGTGCAGCCCTTCCTCGACGGTCACGTCCAGGGAACTCCAGGCCCGGCTGAGTTCCCGCCGGAGCAGGTACGCCAGCATCACTACCAGCACGTGAGCGCGGGTGTGTTCCGGCGTGCGCACGTAAAGGGGGCGCGTCTCCAAGTGCGCGGTTTTGCAGGTGCGGAAAGCCTGCTCCACTTCCGTCAGATCCTTGTAGCAGCCAGCGGTCCGTCGTACTCTGATTGACCGTGGGCCTTTACCGATGACCACAAGC
>Ga0187865_1004139_pt1 | contig 11080 bp, 20 predicted proteins | sample June2016WEW_11_1_2_FD_132989 | JGI IMG/M metagenome (GOLD analysis project Ga0187865, IMG submission 132989) | Peatland microbial communities from SPRUCE experiment site at the Marcell Experimental Forest, Minnesota, USA - June2016WEW_11_100 | ecosystem: Environmental > Terrestrial > Soil >...
AGGGCAGGGCGTGGAGGTGCCGGCAAGTGGGGTGGAGTAATCGGAGGGGCCCGGTCAGATATCGGCCGGGCCCTTAGGGTTACTTCAGGTAGTGAAAGAGGCGACGGAGTTGCCACTTCTGTTCCGCATCCCTGGTCGCATCCCAGGCCGCATCCCTGGCCGCAGCCCAGGGTGACGAAGCCGCATCCCTGGCCGCAGCCCTGGCCGCAGCCCAGGCCGCATCCCTGGCCGCAGCCCAGGGTGACGAAGCCGCATCCCTGGCCGCATCCCAGGCCGCATCCCAGGCCGCATCCCTGGCCGCAGCAAGCGCGGCTTTTGTCGCCTTGCCATTGGCGAACTTGCGAGCTGTTGCGATCGCTTCACGCGCCCGCTTGTCCTGCGGGTATTTCTTTTCAAAGATCGGGAGAACGTGTTCTGCGCAATCGCAGGCGAACAGCCTGGCGGTCCTCTCATTCCATCCCGTCTCTTTCAGAAGGCGTGCTTCGCGGACGACGATCTTATCCGTGGCTGTTATCTTTTCGCCGCGGGTCTGGGCCTCGAAGACCCTCGGCCCGATCCACTGGAGAAGGTCTTCCAATCGGCAGAGATGATACCCGTTCTCGCACGGGCAGAGTTCTCCTTTGATCGGCGGCATCCACTTGCCGGGCCGCTTTCCGTGAGGCAGGAACCATTCCCCGGTCCCGCCGTTGCACGGTTTCCCGTCCGCGGAGAGTACCTTGTAAAGCTTCGGTTTCGTGGTCACTTTCCCTCCACTTCAGCCGGCGCGTCCTGGACCGGACCCATTTCGAGCGGGGTACATTGAAGGTAGAACCCCATGGCATCCGAAACTCTTTTCAACTGTACTGCATGTTTCAGGCAGGCGAAGGCCTCCGGCCTTCCGGGCCAAGTGTACCGATAAATCGCGACCTCGGAGCATCCGTCCGAACTGCAAACCTGGGTTTCTTTCATCGCCCCTCCATTTCGATCGAGGCCTCTTCATCGGTCACTTCCAGGCCGCGGGCGATGCGATCGTAGAAATCCGCTATCCTAGAAATCCGCCCGAGCGTCTCGGAACTCAGGCGCGGTTTGGGGGCCTCGGAGAAAAGACCCTGGCCGGCGGCCAGGCGGAAGATGGTTTCATGGAGCCGGACCATAGGCCGGTTCATGGTCACGCCGACGGCCCGGTCTCCTTTGGGGAGTTCGGCGATATGGTAGCACTCGTGATCGTGGAAGACCAGGATCCCGCCTTCATGCGAGGCTTTCTCGAAGAGGTCCGCCGGATTGGGATCCGATGACGGCGGACATGGGCGCGGGGCCACGGCGCGGAAAAGTTCGGCGAACGTGAAGGCGGCCAGGGGCGACATAAACACTTGGATATCTTTCTTGAAATTGAAATCCCGTTCCTTTGTTCGCTTTTCCATCGTTCTCTCCTCTCACAAAAAAAGAGGGCCGGCCCCTTCCTCGTCACTCCGGGGCGAGAATTGGGCCGAGCCCTCCACTCCGCCGCCGCGGGATCCCGCCCGCGGCCCCTCCCGATCCCGGGATCGGATTCGGCGGTCGGCCCCGGCTATTCTACCGGGACAATCCGGATCGTCTTGAAGCCCTGGCGGGTCGCCTTCTGGATCGCCTTCACCTTCATGTCGGTCCAGGGCGGAGGCCCGAAGTTCTCGCAGAGCATATCGATCGAGGCCTCCACGCCCTCCGAGACCGCGGCGTAGGCCTTCCCGTTCTTGGTCACCAGGACGGTGCGGATCGATTCCGATTCCGTTCCGTCTTTCGTGTGGACCGTCGCCTTGTGCTGGATGATGTCCTTCACGTCCAGAACTTCATCCAGGTGATCGGCCAGGGAATCGCACTCGATCACGAGCCGCATAGCCGCCTTTATGTTCAGGCCGCCCGAGAACCAGGTGGTTTGCCCAGGTTGGATGCCCCACTTTTTCGGTGCTGTTCCTTCGGTCATTTTCGGTGCTGTTCCTTCGGTCATTGTCTCCTCGCTCTCTGAGAGTTCCGCGGATCTGGCTTGCCTTCCCGTTGTCAGTTGATCGCCTCCCTTCTAGATTGCTTTTGTCTGACGCAGGACTCACAGATGAAAATCGCGATCGCTTTTTCATCCGTGATCCAGGCCCATAATTCGAGCATGGTCTTCCTGCGTCTCTTGCAGAAATCGCAGGTATCGCGTAGCCCTATTCGTTCGGTCGTTCTCCATTCAAGCGGGGTATCGAAATATCGGGGCGTTCTCGGTTTATCCATCTCTCCTCCTCTCTGAGGATGCCATCATTGTAGACCCGATCCTGCGTCGGCGCAATCCGGAACCTTTGTTCTGGGCTTTCGGACATTCTTTGTCTTATCTCGGCCGCATAATCAGGAGGCCCCAGGTCGGATTAAGGCGGCCTGGGGCCCCCACGGAGAGGAGGAGAGCCCGGTTCTGCCCTCCGGGCCAGGGCCCGCCGGAGCCCCGGTGCCAGGCCGGGGTCGGCGGTGCTTCCTATGATTTCTTAAGCGCCTGCTCGTAGGGGGCGATCATCCCTCCTGAGACAATGGCCGACACCAGGACCGGCTTGGGATCGTCGACCAGGAGCGATACTACTCCGCCCAAGGCCAGGTTGAAGATCAGGGCCGGCGCATATCCGGATCGAAGGGCGGCCACGTCGCCCGGATCGGTGGCGAACTTTTTCACCGTGAAATAGGAAGGCATGAAGGCGCTGAAAGAGTGCGCCCCCTCCACGGCGACAAAGATCGCCAGGAGCAGTTTATCATCAACCTTCGCCGCCATCGGATCCTTCCTTGAGCAAGATCTTGGGCCACTTGGGATCCCTGCGCCAGATCGCCCAGGGCTCGATGTGCCGGAGGCCGGAGGCGATCTGCCGGAGCATATCCAACTGGCCGGCGCTCACCGTCCCCATCGCCTGCAACTCGTGATTCGCCTGGCGCTCGGCCCGCCGTTTCCAGTATTCTGCCTCGCCTGCCTCGATCTCTTCCGCGGTGAATGGTGCGCCGTGATCTTTTTCCAGGGCCGCGATCAGGCGGAGCAGGGTTTCGGCCTCCCGCACTAGGCCGAGCCGGCCCAGTTCAATCTGCGAGATCTTGAGCCGTTCCTGGGAGGCCCGGATGCGGAAGAGCCTTGCCTTGCGGAATGAGGTGAAGACCGCCCCGGCCTCGGCCTCCAAAAGATCCGCCTGGGCCTCCGCCAGTTCCGCTTCGAGCCGCATCCGTTCGCTCTCGAAAAACTTTACCTGAAGTTCCAAGACCGCCTGGACCCACATCCGCGCCGGCGTATCATGCTGGCCGATCACGAAATGCTCGAGTTGGTAATCCGAGCGCGGTTGGGCGATCGTCTCGAAGCGCTCCCGCAGGCCCTCGATCCTTTTGTGCAGAATAATCTCCCGCTGTTTCAGATCCATCTCTCCTCCTCTATGGGCTGACATTGATATTGCTGGCCGGGAAGACTTGCCCGACCGAAAGGCCGCCGCAAGCGGAAGCGATGGCGGTAGCGAAGGCAATCCGCGTCCCGCTGGAGGCAGTGAGAATGATATATCCATAATTCAAGGCCGACATTCCTCCTGCCTTCTGTTCAGCGGCGAGAAGCGCCGCACCGGAAACATTGGAGCACGTCTCGGTGGCGAAATTAAATTCATCTACTGTAGTCTGAACACTCCCATTATATCCACCGCAAAAAAATCCATTCGCAGATTGATCCGTAACTCCGGCGAGATTTGATCGCGCTTGACTGAGCACAGCGCTCTCCGCTGTCCAGGTATCATTTGCGAAAGTCATTTTTCCGAGCGCCGTGACATAGGTTGAGGTATATCCCTCCGCCGCGATTCCATTAGTCGAGTTTTGGCATCCGGCCCCCGTAAAGGAGGCGACCGCGATTGCTCCGAGGCTAGAGATCGAATTATTTGAGTATGTTACCTTATCGACCGCGGCGCTAGCCGATCCGGTATAACCCATAGCGAAATAGCCCGTGCTGGTAGCTGAGTTTCCGAGCCCCTCCGCATATCCACGCGCTGCCCCGAGCGTTCCTCCTAGATTGCTCCATGTATCATTGGAATAATTAAGCGCCTGACAGACATTAGAATAAGAGCCGGTATTCCCGCCGCCAATGTATCCTGTACTTGTCGATCCGTTTCCGGCCCCGCAGTAAAGCGCCGTCGCTAGGGTATTGTCAAGGCTCGCCGTTTCCGTGTACCAGGCCCACTTCTGGACCTGACCGAGAGTCGTTGTATCTCCCGCCAGGAACGATCGCCCAACTCCGAGCCCGGTCATCAGATCGACATTGAGCAGGGCATAGACGTATCCAAGCGATCCGTTGTCCGCCGTGAGCGCCAGGCCAATCGCGCCGGGCGGCTTGTTGTACCCGTAGGCCGCCGCCTTCCAGGCCGTCCCCGAGGCGATCAGCCACTGGGAGATCGCAATCGTTCCGACCGTCAGCACGTTGGTCCCCTGGGGCCCGGTGAGGATCGTTCCCTGGGCCGCGGTCAGGATTTGGCTCGAGGCCACGCCCAGGATCCGGCGATCGCCCTGGATCGTTGTCGAAAGGAAAGACGATGGGGCCCAGGCATTTCCGATCACCACGCCGTACTGAGGGCAGGTCAGCGGATCCGCGTTGGAGAGAATCGCGACCCCGCCCTTCTGGGCCGAGCCCACGTCGCCCAGTTCCGAGACCAGGGAGGCCGAGGTCGAGGCCATGAGGGAGGCCGCATCAGCCCGGACCCCGAAGTTCACCACCGTGATCGTTTCGGCGACGTTGGCGAGGGTCGCTGTGACCACCGGATTGGAGGAGGCCAGGAGCGAGAGGCCGATCGCCTGATTGGTTCCGATCACGAAAAAGACGAGCGAGGAGAACGGGGTGAGCGTATAGGAAGATGCCAGGCGGACCATTCCGGGATCCGCGGAGAGGCCGATATAAACGAGGACCGAGAGGTGGGAAAGGTTCTCGATCCGGATCGTGATCTGAGCGCCAGGGGCCGCCGCGGGCCCCTGGTAGTTGTAGACCGTCCCATCAGCCGGCGAGGGGATTACTTTCCGGGTCGGCGGCGAGGGAAGAAGCATGAGAACTCAGGCCGCCGGATCGACCGTGTGGGCGACCTGGGTCGCCAGCCAGGTTCCGACAACTCCGGAGATCACCAGGAAGGGCGGCTCGGCCTGGGCCAGGACCGCCGTAGGAACGTAGGTGAGAACCGCCCAGGAGGCCAGAGCGACGACCAGCGAACAGCCCAGGACGATCCAACCTTTTGTTCCCGCGCTCTTGATCGCGGTGAACTTCGGGATCCGCTCCAGGACAAAGGCAACGACCGCGCCGTATCCGCCGGATGTTGCGAGCCAGGTCAAGAACTGATTGATGGTCATATTATCCTCCCGCTAATCGAGCGCGTTCGGTACAATCGTCAGAGTGATCGCGGCCCGGAGAATATCGCCATCCTCCACGACCCGATCGCCTCCGCTGAAAGATCCGACCCCGTACAACGTGCTGGTATTTTTCCCGATCGTTCCGTCATCGGCCAGGAAACAACCGCCGACCGATCCGGCCTTGTTGATGTGGAAGACCGCCCGCGCCGCCGTATTGTCCAGGCTCCCCAAGGCGATCGCTCCGGGAGTGAAGGCCGGGCGCGTTGCGTCGGAGTAATCCGCGAACTCGGTCCAACCCGGATGGGCGGCCATCGTATCCGCCGGCGCGTAGAGGGCCCCGGAAGTGACGAGCCCGACATACCAGGCCGGCGCGGACAGGCCGGTGACAAAACAGGCATCCAGGAGTTTATTGAGGCCGGCGATAATGACCAGGTTAGCGAAATCGTCCGACCAGATCAGTTCCCCGGCTCGGATCAGATCGACGTGATAGAGGGTCGCCGCCCGCGGCGGCCTGGCGAGATTGGAAAGCAGGAATCGCTCGACCTGGGAGGCGGGGGCGATATCGCTGGCAACGGCCCCCGGGTCGACCGTTTCTATTCCGTGACAAACCCTCGCGGCCCTATGGATCGAGGCCGCGACGATCTCGGCCCTCTTCGGAGAGGCTTGGAGATCGTAGGCTGATGCAAGAAAATCCGCGTTCATGGGTTGTATCCTTTCAGGACCAGGGTCCGCCACATGCGGGCGACCGCGTCCGCCGGCGGATTATTCGGATCGTCCGCGCCGACCGGATTCTGTTTCAGGAGCAGAGGCAGGGCGGAGGCCGACCCGTTGAACACCTCATAATCCGGATTGCCGGACACTCCCGGAACTCCTGGGATCTCCTCGGCGACCTGCCAGTAGGTCCAGCCCAGAACTTCATCGATCTTCAGGGCCGGATCGGCGGCGACCGGAATCGGCCAGGGGTGCGGGATCCCCGGCTGTTGCACCCCGTAGTTCGCTATCGAAAGAGGGCAGACCGAGAAATCGAAAATCGACTGGCCGGCGCGGTTCTGCGCTTCGACATAGATCGTATAGTGTTCCTGCCAAAAGGAAGGATTGGTATAGATATCCGGCCAGACCTCCCAGAGCCGGTGGCACTCGGTCAGGAAGGCCGCAAGTTGCGGGATTGCCTGGGCCGGCTCTTTGTCATCGTCCTCGAAATCGGCTGAGGGCCCGAGCGTGCAGGCCTTCGCCACGGAATAGAAAAAATCCGCTTGCTCCACGGGCCCAATCGATGGGTGGAAAAAGTGGAAGGGCAGGATCGGGAAATTGTTCGCGTGACACTGGGCCAACGTCGGCGTGAAGGAATCATCGATCAGGGCGGTGCCTTCGGTTGCCTTCTGGCGAATGTAGGAATAGCCGGCGGCCCGGACTTTGGTAATGTCCAGGACCGGGGCCCAGTGATAGACGGTCAGCCCCTGGGCGTAGGCCGGACCCTTCGGTTTGAATCCGCTGGTGCTCATCCTCTCCTCCTTCTCCTCACTCGGTGAACTCGCGGAAAGTGGCCGCGCCGTTTCGGCTTGCTGGCGATCGTCTGACCTCCCCGCGGCCCGCGGACGCGGACGATCGCGATCGTGATGTATCGGTTCCGGCTGATCCTCTTGGTCCGGTACCGGATGGCCCCGCCGCGCCGGCGCTCCTCAGCGCTGGGCATCATTCACCTAGATCGGCCATAATGATGAAGGTCCGCTTCCTCGCCATCGTTTTTCCCCCATCTAAACGTGAGTCGCGAGAATCGTACCAATCAATCCGATCAGCCCGACCAGGATCGCCAGGCCGACCGCCAGGATGGCCGTCAGTTTGCTTTCAACCACTGCCACGCGGGCGACGAGCCCATCCTTTGGGTGGAAAAGGGCGAGATGGATTTCCTGTTCCGGAGTAAGCGCAATCTCCCGTGTAGGCATCATAGTTTCTCCGCGGCGTTGTAGGCGACCTCGATCCCGTAGATCCACATCAGGGCGGTGTCGTTCAGCGTTGCGCCGGCCAGGAGAAAATCGATCGTTTCGTCGGCGAAGACCCAGATGGGATTGTCGACCGTATCGGTCATGGAGGCCGAGACCGGGGCCAGGACCGATCGCGTGATCGGCCAGGAGGTCAGGCCGCCGGAGTGCTGAAGTTCCCCGTGCATCTCAACCGCGGTGACCGTTCCGGTGTACTGCATGATGATATTCTCGATCAGCCAGGCCCGGCCCGTGGGAACAACCCGGCCCTGGAATCGGTTCACGCCGGCGGCCAGGCTCCCGCCGACGCGCCAGCGGATGGCCTTCAGGATCCGCAGGCCTGAATGGGTTTCCCGAAGCGGGCGGACCTGGCCCCGACCAGGCGCTCCCGGAGTTCTCGCCGGCCCGGCCCCAGGGAGGGCCGAAGGCGAGGGAGTCGAAAGGCGGGATTGGGTGATTGCAGGAGCAGGAGCGGGCATCGATTCCTCCTCGGACTATGCGACCACCGCGGCCTTCGCCGCCGTTGTCGCCGCGGTTGTCGCCGCCTTTTTCACCTGGGCGGCAGCCTGTTTCACTTCGGGCCGGCTCCAGACAATGCCGATCAGGCCGATCACGACCAGGATCCCGCCGGCGACCAGAAAAAAGATATTCCCGCTCGTGATCTCTCCGAGCGGGGTTTGGATCCCGGGGATTGAAACCGCACCGACCGGAGTGTTGACCGTCAGAAGATTTCCCGCCGGCGCGGTCTCCGCCGAAGGCGACGGTGCGCTTTGATTTGTTTCGGTCGCACTCGCCGCCCCCGGAGAGGAGGCCGACCCGATCCCCTGGGCCGGCGTGGGAACCGGGCCCGATATCGGGGTCGCCTGGGTCAAGGGGGTTGAGGCGATCGGCGTCGCCTGGGTGAGCCCGGTGATCAGGCCTTGCGGATTGGAGTATTCCAGATCCGGATGTCCTTCGATTCCCGGAACTCCCGAGATTTCCTTCGCCGCCTGCCACTGGGTCGCGCCGGAGAAGGGAGCCGGGATCGTGGGCGAGGCCGCATCATACTGGGCGATCGCGAGACCCGCCTGGGAGAAATCGAAGGGCTCTTTTCCTTCCTTCTGGGCCTGGGCCAGATATTGCGAGTATCCCTCCTGCCAGAAGGAAGGGTTGGTGTAGATCGTGGGGTATTCGCCCCATTGTTCCTCGGAGGCCGTCTCGAAATCCGCCAGTTGGGCCACGGCCTGGCCGGGCGAGAGATTATCGGTCGTCTCGAAATCGACCGAGGGCGGCATGTTCGCCTCGCTGGCCGTATCATAATAGAAGGAGGCCTGGGCCTCGGCGTCCATCGCGGGGTGGAAATAATGGAAAGGAACGATCGGGAAATTGAGATTGAGCGCCTGCTCGAGCGTGGAATCCCAGGTCGGATCTACGAAATCGGTGCCTTCGGTTGCCTTCTGGCGGATGAACTGGTAACCGGCGGCCTGCACCGCGGAGAGATCCGTCACCGCGGCCCCGTTGGCGTAGGTCGTGAGCCCTTGCACCAGGCCGGAGGCCGGGGCCGCCGGCGCGGCCTGGGAGGGAGCCGAAGGCTGAGCCCCGCCCAGGAGTTCAGATTTCAGGGTCGACAACTGGGCCGGCGTCAGGCTCGGATTAGCCATACTCATTAATCCCGTGGACCTGTTTAACCGTGGGAACTTTGATCGAACTCAGAGGAACGCCGGCGGCGGTCAGTGTAGGAACTTTGCTCGGCGGCGTCTGGATTTCCTGCAGCAGCGTTTCGCCCGGAGGAGCAATTACTTGAGAGGCCGAGGCCTTGAGAGCCGCCGGAGAGTTTAGGCTGGTGATGTAGTCGGCCATCGATATACCCCGCGGCGCGGTCAGCGTTTTCCCTTGATTGCTTGGCGTTGCATACAGAACCGGCCCGGCAACGGAGGGGGTCGCGCTCACGACAGGCACCGGAGTGAGATCGCCCTGGGTCGGCCCGTATCCGCGTTGCAGTTCATTGAGCAGATTCGTCATCTGGGTGACATTCGGACCCGGCTGGACCGGTTGGGGTTTTCCCTGCGGCAACTGCTGTCCGCCGCCGGCGGAAGCCGGAGGCGAGGCGGAAGAGATTCCCACTTCGGGCGACGTGGAAGTTCCGGTCGTGGAGACCGTTGTTTCCAGCGGGCTCGCGCCGGCGGCCCCTCCGGAAGGAGCGGCGGTTTCGGTCGTTGCGGCCCCGCCCTGGCCTTTCAGATAAAGGTAGGCGACGATCACCAGGACGCCGGCCCCGACATAAAGGAGCCACTTCGGAACCTTGGTTTTCGTTCCCGGGATCTCGATCTCTTCGGAAGTTTCAGGCATCGGTTTACCCTCCGCCGATTACCGCGCCGGCGGCGGTCTGAGGCGCGACCGCAATCGTATTGATCAGGGCTGAATTGAAATCAGGCGCCAGGCCCGGAAGCGGGGCATACTGGCCGGTCTGAGGTTTGGATCCGGGAGCCCGGATCAGATCGCCGATCGGCTGTTCCGCCTGGGAATACTGCATCGGGCGGTTCTTGAGTCTGCCGGTGTTGGCCGGGCCGCCGTGGGGCGGGATCTGGCGGGAAAGGGAAAGAGACAGAGCCCCGCTCCACGGGAAATACGGGAGGCGCTCGGCGGCGGAGGTCCAGAAGGAAGGCATCTCCATAGCTCACCTCCCCTGCAAAACTTTCACGGCCCCGACGTAGGATGAAGAGAGCGAAGAGGTGACGGTCGCAAAAGCGCCCGAGTTCGCCAGGACCAGATAGAGGATCAGGAGGACAAAGGTAATCTCGATCCATCGAGACAGTTGTTGCATTTCGCACCGCCTTCACTTCGACCCGAGTTGGGCCGTCAGGAAGTTCAGGAAGGTCGTCATCCCCGCCTTCTGAGTCAGGGCGAATCCCAGGAGGACAACCACCACGTAGTACGGGGCCCAATCGGAATCGCCCGCCAGGAGAAGCGGGAGGGCGACAATTCCGGCGGCCAGGGCCCATTTCCAGAACCCGATTGAACTGTAGCCGGCCATCGGATCACTTGGAGGCCGAGGCGGTCAGGGCGGACCACATCGAGGTGGCCCGCCCCGTGACCGCCAGGTACATCACGAGCAATCCGATGATCAGGATCACAAAGGATTTGCCCACGATCAGCCGTTGGCCTTTCCCTGCCCGAGCCCGGAGGGAAGAGGGAATCCGGTCGCCGTTGTCTGCTCAGAGTAACCGTACCCCCATCGGCCCCCGATGTTGCCCCAGGCGCTTGCGCCGGCGACCGGATTTCCCTGATTTCTCAGGAAAAAGTACCACACCAATACGCCGGCCCCGAGGACGATCATCCAGGTTTTCATCCGCACCTCACTTGCCGCGGAGGAAAAAGTACCAGACCGCCACGGCGGCGACCGCCACGATCAGCCAGGTTTTCATCGCGTCCTCCTATCGGCGGAACTTGAAATACCAAACCAGGATGACCGCCACAATCGCCAGGCCGACCGTGAGGGTAAACCCATCCACGGTGAAGAGTTTCTTTCCCAGGAAGGCCTTGATCGCATCCATCGCAGGCCTCCTATCGGGCCGGGGCCCGCTCGTAGATCAAGCGGGCCAGGACCAAAAGCGCGACCGCCGCGGCCCAGTACCAGATCGGGCCATTGTCGGGCATCGTCACTTCCGAGGCGACGTTCGCGGCGGTATCGACCGTCGCCTTGGACGAGCGCCCGTAGAGATCGAAAAGGTTAAAGGAAGGGTGCTGAAGCATCGCCCCTCCTTTAGGTTCCGGCCTGGGCCGGAGGCGCGAGG
>Ga0187865_1004142_pt1 | contig 11078 bp, 9 predicted proteins | sample June2016WEW_11_1_2_FD_132989 | JGI IMG/M metagenome (GOLD analysis project Ga0187865, IMG submission 132989) | Peatland microbial communities from SPRUCE experiment site at the Marcell Experimental Forest, Minnesota, USA - June2016WEW_11_100 | ecosystem: Environmental > Terrestrial > Soil >...
AAGACCATCGCACTGCTACCCAATGGACGATACGGTCGGCTGGCCTGCAAGAACAGGACCGCAGGCACGGTCAGCCCGCGAAGCTGGATCTCGCGAGCAACTTGCTCCACGAGATCCTCACGCTGCTCCTCCGAGCGGGCCTGTATCTCGATCAAGTCCGAATGCTCTCCGCTGTCGTCGCTGGTGAACCGATCGTTCTCAGCCGAGCTGACCGGGCCCCTAATCGGATGCCCCGCCTGTTCGCTCGTCGGACCTCTCCCGGCCCCGACTCACGTCGCACGCAACTGCGCGCATCCCGACCGCCTTGGCTGCCGCATAGTACACCCGGGGTAACCTTCCGGACATTCCAGCTAGTACTTCATGCGAGATCGTGTTGCCCCACTGCGCCACTTCGAGCGCGCTTATGCTGGCTCCGCCCTGCTCTCCGATCAAAGTGAACTCGTCGTCGACGGTCACCTCCGGCCCGGGGACATCGGTCACGTCGACCATGATCGCGTCCATCGCCACGGTTCCCACCTCCGGTGCGCGAACTCCCCGGACGAGGACCTGGGCCCTGTTCGAGAGGCTGCGCGGGTAGCCGTCGGCGTATCCGAGGGGCAGCGTGGCGATCCGGCTCCGGCGGGACGTCGTGAAGCTCGGGCCATAGCTGACCCCGGTGCCGGGTTCCAGCCAGGCCACGCGAACGGGCCGCGCCTTCAGCGACATGACAGGCCGCAGCCTGGCGGCAGCGATCTGGTTCGGCCCGGCCACGTTCAAACCGTCCGGAACGATGCCGTACTGCGCGATGCCGATGCGGACGACGTCGTAAGCTCCGGCGGTCGCCGCAAGCAGGCCACCGCTGGCGGCGAGATGGCGCACCGGCAGCGTCATGCCAGCCGCTTCCAGGAGGCCGGCGGCGACTCCGAGACGAGTCTCCTGGCCGGCGGTGACCTGGGCGTCGCCAGCGGCCTGGAGGTGCGACCACAGGCCGACGAGGCGCGCTCGTGGATTGGCCCCGATCGCGGCCGCCGCCGCAACCACGTCATCGGGGTGGACGCCGCCACGGCCCAAGCCGGTTTCGACCTCGAGCTGGATGGCGAGCCGGTCCCCGCCCTCGAGCGTGGCGCGAGCTGGTGCCACCGACAACGCGGCCAGGGTTCGACCGAGCAAGGGCCCATCCCCTGCCGTGATCGTCATGCGGTGGCGCAGGGCGTCCGGCGCGAGCTCCGGTGGGATAGGAAAGTGGATCGCGATCGGGACTTCGATCCCGGCCTGACGCAACTCCAAGGCTTCGTCGAAGGTGGCCACGCCCAATCTGCGAATACCGGCCGCAACCAAGGCTCGTGCCACCCACACGGAGCCGTGCCCGTAGGCATCGGCCTTTATCACGGGTTCGATGCGAACACCGAGCGGCAGCAGACCCTGGAGGAGCCGTACATTCGCCACCAGCGCGTCCAGATCGATCTCCAGCCAGGCCGTCTTGGGCAACGGTGGGAGGTCGCCGTCCGGACCGGCCTGGATCAGGGCGTGACGCGTGGCCGTGACCCGGCTCCAGATCCGGTCGGAGGACGCTGTCACGCCGACCTCATTGATGTGCCGGCCTGCTGCCGGCCCCCGTCAAGTGGAGGGAGCCGGCACCCGGCAGAGAAGAGAGCTTCTTGCGGGCCAGCGGCAATTCGGGCGTCAGATCGGACGCGAGCAGACCGGCGTCGCCAAGGCGTGCCCTGACCGCCTCGCCGGCCATCGCGTGGAGGTATACGCCGAGCTGAGCGGCCTCGAAGGTACCCAAGCCCTGAGCCAGCAACGCTCCGATGGTCCCCGCGAGCACGTCGCCGGTGCCACCGCTCGCAAGGGCAGGGTTCTCGAACGGGGAGACGGCCGTTCGACCGTCCGGGCCCGCGATGACAGTTCGGGCGCCCTTCAGGACCACGACCTGACGCCACTCACGAGCCGCGTCGCGAGCGGCTGCCAGCCGACGTCTGTCGTCAAAGACCAGGTCGCCCTGCTTCTCAGGGTCGACGCCATCGGCGGCTCGCAGTCGCAGAAACTCACCGACATGAGGCGTAAGGACGCACCGCGCGGCCACCTCGGCGGCCCACCCGTCGACGGTAGCCAGCGAACGCAGCGCCTCTGCGTCCAGAACCGAAGGCAGCGGCTCGCCGTCCTCGTCCGGACCGAGCAAGCCTCGGATGAGCTCCGTCATGGACAGGCTCGGCCTCAACCCTGGGCCCACGACCAGGGCGTCGTGGTCGTGGTCGAGAATGCGGGCGAGGGCCTCCTCCGGGTCGACTTCCTCGACATCGTCCTCCGGCAGCGACAGTGTGGTGGCCTCAACGACCTTCGCCGCGAAAAGCGGCTGAAGAGATTCGGGCGTGGCCAGCGTGACCAGGCCGGCCCCTGCCCGACCAGCCGCGGTGCACACTAGCAGCGCAGCGCCCGCGTAATCGACCGATCCGGCGATCACCAGCAACTTGCCGAACGTGCCTTTGTGACCGCGGGCGGGACGGGGCGGGAGAAGAGCGGCAGCCGCCGCATCGTCAAGCAGGATGGGTTCCGCGACGGCTCGGCTAGGCATCGGTCTCCTCCTCGGGCGATATTCCGTCCGCGAGCCGACCTGCCGCGCTCGCCGCAAGCTGCGCCTCGGTCACGGCGACGTCCTTCGCAAGTTCGCGCAACCGTTCGAAGCGCCGCGTCAACGAAGCCTCGTGCTCGCTCAGGCGATCCTCGATATCCGGCGGGTACAGGAAACGGCCACCGGCCGTTCTCACTCCGTAGGCTATCGCGACCGCGAACTCCGATTCGTGGCTGATCGAGAGGGCGACACGACCCATGCCTAGCTGCTCGGCCCGCCGGGCCGCCCGGCCGTGCAGCTTCACGGCTGGCTGTCCGGTCGTCAGACGCTCGATCTCGATGTCGCGCCAGCCAATCCCACGAACGCCCAGGCCCAGCACCTTCGACACGGCCTCCTTGGCGGCCCATCGGCCGGCCATAGTTTCTGGCCGGCCCCGAACGTAGGCCATCTCGGCCGGCGTCAGGACACGCCTCGTGAAGCGGTCTCCGAACCGCGTCAGCGAATCCCTGATGCGAGAGATGCGAATTATGTCGATCCCGAGCTCAATCGTCCCCGGATCAGGGGCCGTCAGGGGCGTGCCCGGCCGGGTCACGCCCCTCGCCGGAACGACCCCCGGGCTCACTCCCGTGTCGGCCGGCGCCGAGCCCGCCACCTCGGCCACGGAGCCATCGCCGGATGCTGCAGACTCACCTCGCGAGATCGACCGCGCCCGCTGACCGGCCACTTACTCCACCGTCACCGATTTGGCCAGGTTGCGAGGCTGGTCCACGTCCCGACCGCGCCGGACCGCTACGTGGTACGCCAGGAGCTGGAGCGGGATCACCGCCAGGATCGTACTCAGCGGCTCCAGAGTGTCCGGAACCCAGCACACGTCCGTGACGAGCTGCTCGATCTGGGTATCGCCCTCGGTGGCAACGGCGAGGACGCGGGCGTCGCGAGCCCTGCCCTCCATCAGGTTGCTGATCAGCTTGTCGTACACGGCTGAGCGTGTCGCCACGGCGACCAGTGGAACGTCGGGATCCAGGAGAGAGATGGGGCCGTGCTTGAGCTCGCCCGCGGCATAGCCCTCCGCGTGAAGGTAGCTGATCTCCTTGATCTTGAGAGCGCCTTCAAGCGCCGCCGGGTAGCCGAACGATCGGCCGATGTACATGAAACCGGCCGCGTCTGCGTACCGCGCAGCCATCTCCTCTGTGGAAGCCGCAAGCTCGATCGCTCGCTCCGCTTGCTCCGGCAATCGACGCAGGGCCGCCACGAGCTCGCGCTCCCGTTCGGCTGACAGGCGCCCCAGCCGATGGGCGACATCGGCGGCGAGCATCACCAGGGTCGCCACCTGGGTCACGAAAGTCTTCGTGGCGGCGACGGCCACCTCTGGCCCGGCCTGCAGGAAGACCGAAGCATGGGACTCGCGCGTTATGGCAGAGCCGACTGTGTTGGTCACACAGATGACGGCCGCTCCCCGATCGCCCGCCAGACGTGCTGCGGCTATGGTGTCGGCCGTCTCGCCGGACTGCGTCACCGCCACGACCAGCGTCCGCGAGTCGATCGGCGGCGGGCTGTACCTGAATTCGGACGCGACAGTCGACCGGGCGGGGACGCCCAGCCACTCCTGGAAGAGCGCCGCGCCGACGAGCGAGGCGTAGTAGGCCGTGCCGCAAGCGATCATCTCGACGCGATCGATTCCAGCCAGCCGGTCCTGGATCGGGTCCAGCTCCTCCAGGCAGATGGCATCGTGCCGAAGCCGTCCGGTCATTGCCGACCGCAACGCGGCGGGCTGCTCGTGGATCTCCTTGAGCATGAAGTGCGGGTAACCGCCCTTTTCGGCTGCCTCCGCGGACCAGGGGATGATGTCGATTGGGCGGTCGACGGGATTGCCGGCCCGGTCGGTGATCTTGACCGTCCCGGGCATCAGGTCCGCTACGTCCCCGTCCGCAAGGAAGACGACACGTTTTGTGTAGGCGACCAGCGCTGCGGCGTCCGATGCGAGGAAGCTCTCATCCTCGCCAAGGCCGACGAGGAGCGGCGCGTTGAGTCGGGCGCCTACGAGCCGCTCTGGCTCACCGACGTGCATGACGACCAGCGCATAGGCACCTTCCAGCCGGCCGAGCGCCGTTCGCACCGCGTCGGCGAGGTCACCCTGGTAGGCATCCTCGACCAAATGCGCAACCACTTCCGTATCCGTCTCGGATTGGAGAGTGTGGCCGCCGGCGACGAGCTCATCGCGCAGGCCGCGAAAGTTCTCGACAATGCCGTTGTGGACGACCGTGATGCGGCCGGTGCAATCGCTATGGGGGTGGGCATTGAGATCGCTCGGGCGACCGTGCGTGGCCCACCGAGTGTGGCCCAGGCCGATCCCTGCACGGGGCGGGTTGCCGCCGAGGGCGTCCGTCAGAACGGCCACCTTACCAGCTCGCTTCTCAACGAACAGGTCTCCATTCTCGGTGACGAGGGCGATGCCGGCGGAGTCGTAGCCCCGGTACTCGAGACGTCGCAGCCCATCGAGCAGGACCGGTCCAGCTTCTCGGGGTCCGGTGTAGCCGACGATTCCACACATACCAACTCACTCCAAGTCTCGGGGACCGCGGCCACCGGCGAAGGTGGCTAGTTTAGCCGCTCACCGGCGATGGCAGCCAGTTCGTCGGCCAGCTCGGCAACCAGAGCGCTCTCATGGCCTTCCACCATGACTCGAATCGCCGGCTCGGTGCCCGACGGACGCACAAGCACGCGACCAGCCGATCCAAGGCGAGACTCGGCCCTGGCAATCGCTTTTCGGATGACCGGATCTCCTTCCCACTGATCCTTGTGCCGAGCGGGGATGGCCCGCTGCTGTTGAGGCAGCATCGGCACCTGGGCTGCCAGATCGGCCAGGCTGCGACCGGTCCGGCTCATCACGGCGAGGATCTCAAGAGCAGTGACGACCCCGTCGCCGCTCGTCGTGTGCTCGAGGATGATGACGTGGCCGCTCTTCTCGCCGCCCAGTCCCGCCCCGTTCACCATCATTCCCTCGAGGATGTACTTGTCCCCGACCGGTGTCCGGATTATCTGCCCGCCGGCATCCTCGACAGTCTTCTTCAGCCCTCCGTTCGACAGGATCGAAACCACGAGCGCGCCGTTGGGAAGTCGGTTTCGGGCCAGACGATCGAGGGCAAGCACGCCGAGCACGGCATCGCCGTCGACGATGGAGCCCGAGGCGTCTACGGCAATGAGTCGGTCGGCATCCCCATCCAGAGCGAAACCGATGTCGGCACCGCGGGCCGCGACCTCCCTCGCGAGTGCCCCCGGCGCAGTTGCGCCGCAGCCGTCGTTGATGTTGTTTCCGTCGGGGTCGTTGAACAGCACCTCGACGCGAGCCCCGGTTGCCGCCAGGATCCTTCCCGCGGCGATTCCGCCCGATCCGTTGGCGCAGTCGACCACCAAGTGGAGCCGTGTCGACGTGGCCGAGGCCAGACCGAGCCTGTGATCGATGTAGAGGTCGAGCAGCCCGCGGTCCTGGATGGCCAGCCCAAGCGCATCCGCCGACGCGCTCGGCAACTCTTCGGAGGTCCAGATCAGCTGCTCGAGCTGGTCCTCGACGTCCTCGTCGAGCTTGAGTCCCCGGTCGTCGAGAACCTTGAGGCCATTGTCGCAGGCTGGATTATGCGAAGCCGAAACCATGATCCCTGCCGCGAACTTGCCTGCGCCGGTGATGTAGGAGAGAGCCGGCGTCGGCACGACGCCAACCAGGTGGACGTCGACGCCCATGCTCGTCGCTCCGGCCACGATCGCGGCGGCGAACATGTCGCCCGAGCGGCGCGTGTCCTGCCCGACCACGATGGGGCGCCCGGGGCCTGCCAGCCTGTGGGCCGTGGCGCGACCCAGAGCATAGGCGAGCGTCGGCTTCAGGTCGACATTGGCTATGCCACGGATCCCATCCGTGCCGAAGAGACGGGGCAAACGGCGCTCCTAGCTGCCGGTCAGATCGACGGTGACGGTGACGGTGACGGCGCGTTCGCCACGGTCACGGTTATCTGGGCGGGACTGATGGCCACGACCTTGATGCCAGGTGGCACGGTGATGCTGAGATTGACTATGTACGTGCCGACGTCGAGGGTTCCGACCGACGCAGTCGCGGTCAGAGTCGACGTGTCGAAGGCATTGAGAGCCGCAGTGGCTCCGCCCAGGGTCACGATCACGCTCGGCGTCGAGAGAGTATAGACGCGATCGGCGCGAGCCCCGTCCGGGACCACCCCAACGGACACGCTCCGGGTCGAGGCCGGCGACTGGAGATGAATGACCACTGCGATCGTGCCGGTGTCCGACGTAACGCCAGAGGGGAGGTCCAGGTTCACTTTGGCCGAAACGTCGCCGGTGGCGCCGGCAATCGAGATGGCCTTCGTATTGGCCTCCCCATTCAACAGTGCCAGGGCGTCGGCCTGGCCTCGGACCGACACGACAGACGGCGTAATATCGATCGAGGTGATGTAGTAACCGGCCGCCTGAGCGCCGACGATGACCGGATTGACGGGCACGGTCTCAGAGCGGATCTGGCTGCCCACCTGCATCTGGACATGGACCGTTCGGGGGTTGAAGGTGACGTTGTCTACGACGCCACCGGAAGCGTCGCGAGCCACCAGATCGACGTCCTCGCTCACGTCCAGGCCGGACGCATCGATCCGGATGGGAGCCTGGGCGTAGGCAACCTTGCTGACGATCGAGGCCGCCCCGGAGACGTCGACCGATGACTGGCTCAGGACCGGCGTTCCGGGCTGGAGACCGGACGGCACGACACCGGTGTCGACCTGGACAGGGACCTGCTTGTGGACGATCGGATCGAGCCTCACGCTGATCTGCTGCGGCTGGTAGTCGATGATCTGGACCCGTGGGTCATTGGCCGTCAGCTCGACGCTCACCAGAGATGAATCGGTTTCGCTGACTTTAGCGCTGCTCAGATCGATGATGGCGTGAAAGGTCGACTGCGAGATCGGCACATTGGGCGGGGCGATGTACCGGATGTTGCCAACCTGAGGAATCGTCCCGATCAGGTAGGAGTTGGCCGGCTGATTCACCGCATCTATGGCGATGGTCCCAGGCCACTGTTGAGTGGTCTGCAGGGCCACCATAGCCACGTACAGGATGACCGCGAGGAGCACGGCGCCGATCTTGAGCGGCCAGTTTCGGACGATGAAGCGAACTACCCTCATGAAGCCTTCTCCCGGCCTTCCGGGTCGTCACCAGAAGCCGCAGCCCGAGGCCTGTCGTGGCTCTTGCCAGCAGCGCCGGACGATCGATTGAGGCGACCGAAACGCGCCCGTCGGGCGAACTCGCGGACCGAGGGACCGAGCCGGCGTGGCGGCCTACGCTCCTGACGGAAGATCCCGCCAGCCGTCTGCGGATGCAACAGCGCGCCAAGGGCACGGGCGAGCTTCGGCTCGTCGAGGTTGCGGACGATGCGCGCACGCTCGACCAGGCTGATCTGGCCGCTCTCCTCGGAGACGACCACGACGATGGCGTCGGTCTGCTCCGTCATACCGAGAGCGGCTTTGTGACGCGTGCCAAATCGCTCAAGCGGGATCGTGGTCTCGGCCGAGGGCAACAGCGCTGCGGCGGCGAGGATCCGGTCGCCGCGGATGACAACCGCCCCATCATGCAGCGGGGTCTTGGGCGAGAAGAGGGTCACGAGCAGGTCGGCCGAAATGTCGGCATTGAGCATCACGCCGTTCTCGGCGATCTCCTGCAGGCCAGTTTCTCGTTCTATGACAATGAGCGCGCCGTGGCCCTCGCGCGACAGACGCTCGGCAGCGCTCGCAACCTCGGTTGCGACGTGAATTGCGATCGACTGCTCGGCAGGCGAGATGAGCCAGCCAAGCGAGCCGAGGCGGCCGATTCGATCGAGCGCCCGTCGCAGTTCCGGCTGGAAGACGACGACGAGGGCGAACAGACCGACATACGCGCTCGTCTGAAGAATGACCGTCAGCAGCCGCAGATCGAATGTCACCGCCGCTCCGTATACCAGGAGCAGCAGGCACACGCCAATGACAAGCCGAACCGCACGGGTCCCTCTGATCAGGCTGAAGAGCCAGTAGATCAGGAGAGCCGTGATCGCGACATCGGCCACGACGTTCGGGCTGACCTTGTCGAGCGCCGACTGAATCAGTGGCATAGAAAACTCAGTGTATACCGCCCGGCGGTGACCTCAGTTGCGGGACCCTCGCTAAGACTTGGCCAAGGCCGAGCGGTGCCACTTGGTTGGATCGAGAGCCGACTCCGCGGATAGGGATGTCGCCGCGACTCCCAGCCAGTCTAGGCGCAGAGCGCTTCGAGCCGCTCGTCCGTGGGGAAGACCCGACTGGCCACCGCACACAGGCGCTGGCGCGTCTTCTCGTCATTGTTCAGCTCGGCGAGACGGCCAAGCAGAACGAGCTTATCCGCGGCCAGGTTGTTCCAGGCGCGAGCCAAGTACAACTCGACGAGCGCGATATGGGCATCTACATCGCCGGGCGACTGCCGAAGCAGTTGATGGGTGACGTCGAGCGCGGCTTCGAACTTTCCCTCGCCTGTGTACACCCGGGCGGTCCGAAGCAGCAGAGACCTGAGCGTGGTGTTGTCGCCTGCCATGTCGGCTGCCTCGGCCGCCCGGAGCAGCTCGTCAGCCGTTGGCTGAGGCTGACTCACGCCGGCCGGCCCCTCCACGGGGGCCATGTCGAACCAGCCCGCCATGGCCCCAACGGCCTCGACAGCGGGCTCGAGTGAGGTCGAGACGGTGGCGTCCGACGTCGAGGGGACCGCGGCGAGGGGCTCGGACGACCGCAGCTCCTCGCCTGCACGCTCGGGGCCCTGATCCCCGGCGACCGGCGCCGGCATAAGCATCTGCGATGCCGCCCGTATCGAGGCCTCGATCGGCACCTCCACGACCGGGGCCCCGGCCTTCGGCTCGAGAATCGGCTCGTGTCGGACCGCATCACTGGCAGCGGCCCCGTGGGATTGCTCCTCAGTAATGGCCGCCTCACCGCCCGGCCTGCCGATCGGAGCTGCCGTGACAACGGATGGGACCGTTTCTGTTGCCACACCTGACGGTTCGTCGCGGATGCGAAGAGCTCGGGCCAGCAGCTGCTCGGCCGCCTGATCGCCCGCAGAGAGACGGATGTCGCGCAGCAGGCCGCGCTGACGCCGGCTTCTCTCGCTCGTATTCTCGATTTCAAGCGCGTGCCGCAGAGTGTCGGCGGCCTCGGGCAGCCGGCCGGCGGCTTCCTGGATCTCCGACACGTGGTCCAACGTCCGGGCCGCGTCAACGCGCTGACCCGCCATCGCCATTGCTTCGGCTTGCCCGAGCAGCGCACCCTCGTCGTGAGGGGCCAGGCCGACGGCGATTGCGTATTCCGCGAGCGCTTCCTCGACGTGTGCCTGCCGAAGCATCACGCCCCCGAGGCTGGTGTGCGGCAAAGCGCGCGACGGAGCGATCGAGGCGGCGGTGTGGTACGCCTCCGCGGCGCGGTCGAGCTCGCCGCGGAGCACGGCCACGTGGCCAGCCCTCAGCGCTTCCTTGTAGCTCTCGTATAGACCGTCCATCATGCCCACATGATGACCTCTGACGAGTCGGTCGTCTCGGGTACCTGCGTGGAGAACGGACGTCTCTTCGGGCTACGGCAGGTGCCCGATTCGACGCGAGCCGGCGGTCCGCCTGAGGGCGCGACTCAGCGCTTGGTGTACTGCGGCGCTTTGCGGGCTCGCTTCAAACCGTACTTCTTGCGTTCCTTCATCCGCGGGTCTCGGGTGAGCAGGCCGGCCTGACGCAGCGGAAGACGGTTGGTCTCGGGGTCGATCTGGAGCAGAGCGCGAGCGATGCCGTGCCGGATTGCGCCGGCCTGTCCGGTCACGCCGCCGCCCTCGACCTTGATCTGGGCGTTGTACGCGCCCTCGGTGCCGGTGACACGGAACGGCAGACGGACGTCGGCCTCGTCGATGGCATTGCCGAAATGCGCATCCAGGCTTCGATCGTTGACGACGATCTCACCCGAACCGGGAACGAGCCGGACTCGAGCCACCGCAGTCTTGCGGCGACCGGTCCCGTAGAAGAAGGCAGGGGTGGTCATCACGCTCCTCGTCAGGCGAGCGGCTGAGGCCGTTGAGCCTGGTGCGGGTGCTCCGGGCCGGCATAGACCTTGAGCTTGGTCAATTGCTGAGCTCCGAGGCGGTTGTGGGGAAGCATCCCCTTGACCGCTCGGCGTATCACTTCCTCTGGTCGGCGATCCAGCAGGTGACCCAGGCTCTCGGCCTTGAGTCCGTGCGGATAGCCGCTATGCCGGATGTACAGCTTGGTCTCACGCTTGTCGGACGTCACGGCGATCTTCGCCGAGTTGATGACGACGACAAAGTCGCCGGAGTCCAGCGTCGGGCTGTAGGTCGGCTTGGTCTTGCCCTCGAGGACATGGGCAATACGCGACGCCAGACGGCCGAGCGTCTCGTCCGTGGCGTCCACGACGTACCAGCGTCGCTCGATCTCGCTCTCACGGACCGTATATGTCTTCGCGGTCATCGTTCTCCGTTCGATCTG
>Ga0187865_1004143_pt1 | contig 11077 bp, 14 predicted proteins | sample June2016WEW_11_1_2_FD_132989 | JGI IMG/M metagenome (GOLD analysis project Ga0187865, IMG submission 132989) | Peatland microbial communities from SPRUCE experiment site at the Marcell Experimental Forest, Minnesota, USA - June2016WEW_11_100 | ecosystem: Environmental > Terrestrial > Soil >...
AGATAGATGCTGGTCAGGCACCCCGGAAGGTCCGCGAAGTCGAAGGCCAGAACGTCGCCGAATGTGAAGGGAGTGGGGATACCGGCACCTGAAATTCTGACGTCTATCCGGCTGTCGGTGATGTAGAAGAACCAATACCCAGTGTTCGGATCGGCAGTGAACGGGTTCCCAAGCGCCGTGCCGTTATTGTCCGCATAGATCGTGGCAAGATTCGACGTCGCGGTGTAGAAAACGGAAATGGTGCAGCCCGGCCAACTTCCTTGAACCTCCTGAGCGATTGGAGGGAGGCCCCCGACGTGGAGGGTTACCCCACCAATTTCGCAAAATCCCCAAATTCTTTGGCGTGCGTACGCAGGACTCGCCAGCACGGCCAGCATCCCAATAACCATGAAAAGTTTTCTCATAGAAACCTCAGTCGTTCGAGACAGCGCTCGGCAAGCAATATTGCGTGCCACTCGCCGCGATCGTCCAATAGTTCGAAGTGTTGTCTGCGACCAGCACTCCCGGTGGCCCCGAATAGAAGAGTGTGAGCAGCAGGTCGTGAAACGCTCCCACGCCCGCAGTGGTGACGGTCTGAAGGCACGACAGCCAGATGCTCGCGCTCGGCGGGTTCGCGTTCACCGCCTGGACCATGATGTTCGAGCACGGATGGCTCAGAACGAGGAAGTCGCCCGCAGAGTGCGCCCGCTGGAAGATCGCCTTCACCTGCGTCGAGGACACAACTTGAAGCTGGATGGCCGTTTCGGAAGGCACGGGCGGCGCGTCTGCCTGTCCGGTTGGAGTCGCCGGGAACACGACTGCCGTGTCATTGTTTCGGAACAGAAACGAAGTGTTCCCAACGGTCACCGTCTGAGCATTCAACCCATCGGCCTTGACGGCTTGGCCGAGCGTGGTCCCGAAAAGCGGCTCGACTGTAGTCGTTACCGCGAGTGGAGCGAAGCATCTCACAACCGACATAAAAGTCTCCTTGACCGCAATATTGCAGCTACCAAAGATCAGACCACGAACCCGACATATCACTCCCCACTTGCGGGTGGATTTGGCAGAATCCCGATCCCATATAAGCCTCTGGATAAGGCCATTTGGTTTGCTGGAGCCACATCCCATACGAGCGTTGGAACATGCTTTGATCTTTTATTTGCAAATTCTGCGCCATCTGCCGGAACTGCGACATGTAGATGTTGCTCGCCACGGGATTCGATTTCTTGCCCAGGATTTCCGGGCCTTCCCAGAGCGCAAGGTCGGCCATGGCCCGCCGGACCACGATGTCGCCCCGGCGCGAGAAGTATGAAATAGGGTTTGGGTTCGCGGGCGTCAGGTCGGGTATCCACTTCTTGTAAAAATAAGGGTACGCATAATTTGCTTGCTGTCTCGGATAGATTTCCTTCCGCAAAACCGCTTGCGATTGATTGGTCTGGCCGAAGCTATCGACCACTTTATCTGGCAGCGCTGCGAGGTACGCGGTGTTGATGTCGAGGTCGGCGAGAAGATAGGGAGTACCGGCCTGCGACCTCTGGGCGTCAATGTTGTTCAACTCCTCGAACGTAAACGATGTGGGAAGCTGGCACTCGTTCGGAGGGTCGGTGATGCACATGAGGCGCTCGAGATTGGGGTCCGTGGGCGTCCAGTAGACGTTGGTGATCTCGAAGCCCACGATGCCCGTCACTCCGCCGTAGGCACTGGAAATGGTGAACGTATTCGCGCTCGGGTTGTCCACGATGTCGTAGCACGGCCACTGGCCACCGAAAATCGCTTGGCGGCCAGCGATGATCGACGCGAGCCCAGGCAGGGCGCCGTTGCCCAGCGCCGTCACGTTGATTGTCGCGCCCGTACCGTTCCCGCTTGAGTAGGTCGTCACGTTCTGAGCGAGCGTGAAGTTTGCGCCCGGATTGGTCAGCGAAGCGGTCAGGATGCGGCCCGAGCCGTCCACGGTCAAGACCGTCAGCCAACCACTGGAGAATCCAATTGGATAAACGAGGTCGCCCGCCGCGTAGCTCAGTCCGGGGTTTCCGATGGTGAACGCTGCGATGCCGTTTGTGGGCACAACGTTCTGCGCCATGTTCGAGCCCTGGACCATGTAGCACTGACCCATAATGCTCTGGTGGCAGACCATTTGGGACTGGCCAAATTGGAACGACCACCCATCGGTCGGCCAGTCCAGAAGCTCGCGGTAGCCATTTTTTATCATACCCTGCGCAAGCCCCAAGGGAACCGAAGGGCATTGGAGCCGCAAGTACCCAGTCATCGTTTGAAGCGTGTCCGCCATAACTCAGACCCTGGCGTGAAAGACGCCCCTTCCTCTGCGCGGTCCGATCCCTCGTGGCGCAACGAACTCGGCACTCGAAAATCCCGAGGAGGTAAGCCACGCGTTCACACACTCGATATTCGGGCCCCACCAGTTTGTCAAGTCCTCCCCAAGTTCCGCACCCGGATAGTAAGCCGCTACCGGCCCTGGCACGTCGAGCATGTCGAGATGAGTTTCGAGAATCAATAACTCTCGGCAAAGCGTGCACACAATCTCGATGGCCAAAACCGGGTGCCGCAGGTGATAGAGCACTCCGCACATCAAAACGATGTCAAACACCCCGAGTTTTTGCGGACTCGCGTCCATCAGGTCCATCTGGATGCCCCGGACTTTCGAGCCCAGCGCTTCGTGCGCAAAGGCGAATCCAGTCTGTCGAGGGTGCAACCCGCCATCCCAAAACTCGCGCTCCCGCTTTTCTCCCACTTTCCAACCGAAACCCGATTCCCAGGTGTCGATTGCAACGACCTCGGAGGCTCCCCGGCGCTCAGCCTCGAATGCCAGTCCTCCATCCCAGGTGCCCACGTCAAGAACGCGCTTGCCTTCCATCTGTGGTGGAAGGCCAAGAGACCCAACTAGAGCCGCAACGTCCTGCCGCCCTGCGGTCACAAAGTTCGCTGCCAGCGGCATTGAATGCCACCAGACGATCTTCGCGGCTCCGTCTCTAATCTCGAACTCCGTCACGGCCTAAGCGTATGCCCTTTCCGCCCTCACGGCGTCCTGTACCATAAGGTCCACCATCTCGGCAAAACTCGTGCGCGGTTCCCAGGCGAGCACCTTTCGTGCCTTGCTCGCATCGGCGTAAACCGAGTCGGGCTCTCCCGGCCGGCAGAACGCCTCGTCCCGCACAAGCCAGTCGGAGCTGAACTGCTGTGCATTGATTCCTGCGGACTCGAGTGCGACGTCTAGGAACTCCGCAACGGAGTGCGCCTCTCCCGTGCCGATCACGTAGTCGTCCGGCTCTCTTGCCTGAAGCGCTGCGTGCATGGCTCTGACGTAATCGCCGGCAAAGCCGTAATCGCGAGCGGCGTGCAGGTTCCCAAGCCTCAAAGTCTCGGGCTTACCCTCAAGGAATCTTGCCAGGTTGTCCACGATCTTGCGCGACATCGTTCCGGGCGCTCTCAGCGGCGATTCGTGGTTGAAGAGGATGCAGGTGGCGACAAACATGCCCTTCGACCGGTAGAGTCCTGCCATGTGCAGGCTCGCCACCTTGCTCACTCCGTAAGGGGAACTGGGCTCCATGCGCGTTTCTTCGTTGCACGCCCCACCCTCGTTCCCGAAGATTGCTGCAGAGCACGCCTCAAATACTTTCGTATCAGGCTTGAGCTTGTAGATCACGTCCAATAACCTAGCCAGGCCACCACAGTTAACGTTCAGCGTCTCCCACGCGGCCGTCCAACTCGAGGGCACGAAGTTCTGGGCGGCGAGGTTGTAGACCTCCGAGGGCCAAACGCGCGTAAACGCGCAAGCCAGTTGAGACTCGTTTCGCATCTCGGCAAAGATAATCCGCTCTGGCGGGAGAATCTCGGTAATCCTCGCCTTCTCCGGCGCCGTCCTTCGTGCCGTGCCGTACACCTCGTAACCCGATTCCAAGAGGTGCTTCGCAAGGTAGTACCCGTCTTGGCCGAGAATCCCGGTAATGAGCGCAGTCTTCATGCCCCGCCCTTCCTCGCCGCGGCGACCCCGTAGGGCCGGTCGGTCACGCGAAACAATTCCGTCGCTTCCAGGCGCTCGGCAAGAAACGCCTCCCATACGGGCAGCAAATCCGCATGGTCGGGATGCGCAATGTCGTCAAAGACCATGACGCCACCTGCGGAAAGCATTTCCCAGGCCTCGGCCGCTTCCCACGCTGCACCCGCTGCCGTGTGGTCGGCATCGACAAGCGCGAGGTCGAAAGCCCTGCCGTTCAACTTGGGGAGCATCTCCTTCGAGTTCCCGTCGAGGTACGTTACCGAGCCGCCGAACTTGAGCGCCGAGAGATAGCGCTCGATGTGCCCGTGGTTTCCCCGGTTCGTCCCTCCGAACCGGCCTCCCCAGTTATCGACGAGCGCCACTTGGTCGAGCTTTGTGGCCGAGAGCGCGATGAGCAGAGAGTTTCCTTCCCGGACGCCGATTTCTAGGTACCTTCGCGGATGGAATTCCCGGCAAGCCGCGTCAATCGCGTCCCAGGTGGCGAGTTCGGGATACTTCGTGCCTATCTTCATGGGTGGTAAACGGTCAGGGACGAGTCGAACCATACCCTGTAACCTTTCGATCTCGCATGGTAGCAGAAACCCACGCAGCATAATTCTTCTGGCACGAAGTGGCAGCTTCTCGCCACTTCCGCGCGCATCACCATGCAGGAGCCCGCGGACGACAGCTCGCACAGCCCGTTTGGACCCCTACTCAGCATTGAGACGTGGTACGGAGGGTAGCATCCGAAGTGCACACCGTCAAGCCCTTGAAAAGCCCAGGTGTCATAAAAACGAGACTGGTAGGATATGAACGGCACCACCAGATCCACTTCCGGCTTCTCAAGATGCCGCATCAGGCCAAGCACAACTTCCGGCTTCCACACGAGGTCGCTCTCCACATAGATAAACGCCTCGTCCGTGGGCAGGACCCTCTCAAGCACAGCTTCGTACACGAACGAGAATTGCCGGAAGCGCTCCGCTGAGTCCACCGAGCCAAACTTCGGGCCCCCGTGAGCGCGCTTGAACACCGAGCCGTCGAAGAGCGCCTTGAGGACCTCGTAGGAGTTATCCTGCGAGTCCCCCTCAGCCAGAATCGTCCGAAAGGTCTGTTCCGGCGCGGCCTCGCGCAATGCCGCAACCTGGTCGGCGTAGCGCTGCGCGTAGCCTTCGGCGTCACGGAAAATGCTCCCGATCGCTACCTGCATTGCCTAACTCCTGACTCCCTTGATTCTCCGCACGCCAGCATGGCGGTGAAGCCCGATTCCGCCACGCGCCGGGAGCTTGTCGAACTTCGGGCGCTTCGGGAGAACTGACTTGGCGTTCACGTTACGAGCCTTGTGCATTTTTTCCTCCGACTGAAATATTGCAGTTATGTGCAGACCTCTTGAAGCTGCAGATCGGCTATCGACCGGCTCTCAGCCCACCTTGTGACCTCCTCGACGATGCGGTCCACAACGGGCTTGAACGACACTGGATCTGGATTGGAAATCACCTTGACCGATGGGTACCACGGACTCGTCTCGCCCGAGCGGAAAAACTTCCAATCGCGGTTTTTAGGACAAAATACCAAGGTTGGCTTGCCCATTGCGGCCGCCAGATGGAATGTTGAGGTGTCCGCGCTCACCACAAAGTCGAGTCCGGCTATCCAGTCTGCGGTTGTCTTCCACCCGTCGGCGAGCGCGGCTATGCCGTTGACGCACCAATCGGGTTTCTCGCCGGGAACCAGACTAAACCAATTAACCGGAGTCTTGGCGAGTTCGGGAAGTAATTCGTCCTGAATGGACCGCAGCTTCCGGTGAATTGCCAACATCTCCCCAGCTTTCCAGACGATCCCCACGCTAGGCGTAGGAAAATACTTTGGAGTATTGGACTTGATGTACGGCTCGCCCATCCCCAGCGGCACGCACTTCTTGTCTTTCTTGTACAGTTCCCACATGATCGACCACAACGGAACCTGGTAGTCGAATTCCTGCTCGTTGATCTCGTCATCCGGGGTGAGCACGCGGTCAATCCACGGATGCCCCGTCAGCAGCGGAGCCAGGGATTTGAACATGTGGAACGTAACGTGAGCGCCCTGGTCTTTGAGCGGCTTGAGATACCGCATGAGCCAGAAAGTGTCTCCGTAGCCACCCTCCCGGGTCACCAGAACCTTCTTCCCGCCCAAGTCTTGTCCCCTCCAGACCTCCAAGTTAGGGATAAATATAGCGCTCCGCTTGGAGATCCGAGCCGCTTCCCAGACTTGCAGTGCAGCGTCGAATTTTCCGTCCCGGAGAGCCGCTTGGGCGAAGCCGTAATGAGCGTCCGGGTTTTGGCTGTTTGCCGCCGCTCGGGCGTAATGGGCGAGGGCGCCATCAAAGTCTCCAACTTCCTCGCACGCCATGGCATAGTTGTGGTGGATATGTGGCGAGTCCGGCAAAAGCGCAAGCGCCCTGTTGAAGGCTTGGATCGAGCCTGCGTAGTCCCCCAGGTACTTTTTGCAGATCCCGAGGTTGTTCCAGTGTCCCCACATTTCGGGGTGCTTGGCTGCGTCGGCCTCAAGGTGAGGAAGGGCTTCCACCGGGAACTGGCCGACAAGGAGACACTCTCCCATCGTCATCTTCTGGCGTTCGTGCTGTTCGAGAATGCGTGCCAAGTTATTCTCCCCTATACCAAAATGGCCCGACTGAGTTGCCCCAGTCGGGCCATATCCTAGCACGTCTCGCTTAGGGGCGAGCGAACTTAATAGCCAATCGAGATCATCGTAAACGTTACGGCGGTCAGAACCGTCCCGGTCGTGACCTCGGCCATGACCTGAGCGCTTCCCGCCGGCCACAGAACTTGAAGCTTTCCGGTTGTCGTGTTGTACTCTGGAAAGTACCCCACTCCCGAGGTGTTGACCCCACCTTCGCCCATCGCCAAGATCGTTCCAATCCCGACAGAGGAAGGAATCGAGTACCCGCCAGCCGGATAAGAAGCGTCCCCCGTGATCTTGTCGATCTCCAGATACAGACTTCCGATGTCACCACGATAAACAACCGTGCTTGTCGCTGCCATCTCTTCCTCCCTTTACGGCAATCCGCAGGTGCCCATCACGAGCGCCGAAGTCGTCGGAGTCTGGGCCGCCGAGGTGACGACGCAGTAGAGCGTCGAAATCTGCTCCGGGGTCGACAGGTTCGTCCCAATCGCCACGCGCGCCCAAACATCGTTCGTAGGGGCTACCGCCGCGCTCGTCGAGAGCACCAGCAGGTCTCCAACCTTCGCCGAACTCGGGATCGGGACGCTCGACAGGTACCCACCGCAGCAGAACCACGCATACGGAGCCGCCGTGGTCGGCAACGCGCTGATTGACACGCCCGCAGCCGAGAAGATTGCGGCGTCCGAAGACGTTGCCGCCGTCACCGCGCTTGTCGCGGTGTCGCTCACCGTCGTCCTGGACACGTTCGTCCAGTAGACTGGAACGCCCGCCGCTATGCCGGTCAGGTTAGTCGTTCCCGCGTAGACGAAGGACGTCTGGTTCCCGCTCAGGTCCATGACGAATATCTTTGACCCTGGCGTGTTCGCAGCCGCCGCGTCAGCTACAGTCGAAAGCAAGTCACCCAAGCTTCCAGGGCCGAGCCACTGGCGAGTAAGAACTCTGTGCAGATATTGAGCACCCATTTTGTCACTCCTCTTTCCTCCGAGCGTCAGCCCGGAGAGTCAGCAAACTGTCAACCACAAGCGCTTACGAGCTCAGACCGTAGTATCGGAACCCTACACGAGGCACCGGGTAGCTTGAATTGCCGAAGAAAACCACTTGTCCGAGCGTGTCGCCCACAGTGATCTGGTCGGTCTTGAACCCGGTGAATCCGAACCGGCCAAGCGCTCGACGGCTGACCCACAGGCGCAGGATGTCGGAATCGAATCCGAACATGGCGCCGCTCGGGCACAGGTTGTCCGCCACATACTCGACGCCAGCGTGCATCACAGCCTTGAAGCCGAGCTTGGCCATCGGAGCGTCTTCCGAGCCAAACCGAGTGAGCGGCTGAATCTTGTTGATGAGGTACATGAACACATCGAACCCCATCGCGATGGTATCAACCGACTGCGGCTGAAAGAACGTCTTGCCGATGGCGGTGTTGATGCTCGACAAGAGGGCGGCTCCACCCGTGCTGTTTACGTAGGCGTTGGCACCACCCACCGTCCCAGCGCTCGGCCCGATGTTCGTGCGCGTCTGCCCTCCGATGCTCGGAACTTGGTTTCCATCATCGAGCCACCCGCCCAGGCCGTCCACGAAGTTCGTAGTCGTGTCCTGGGTCGTGGGATCGAGGAAGTTCCAGAAGCCTGTGGTCGAGTAGGCACTATAGTCCGCTCCGTAGGCTGCAATCTGCTGGCCTGTGAAGTACAGACTGGCGCCCAGGACTTCGCCGATAGCTGCGTCTGCTTCCGCCAGCCTCGACTCCGCGAGCGACAGCGAGCTTTCGTTTCCATCGTTGCGCATTCCGTCGAAGGCAAGCAGCGGCACGTTCGCGTAGTAGAGCTTGGGATTGATCGTGAAGGCCATTTCGGGATCGCTGTAGTCCGCCGTCACCGTCCCGCCGCGGGCGATTGCCCCGGCCGGCAAGCGCTTGAAGACCGCAGGCTCCTGAATTTGCAGGCCTGAAAAGTCTCGGAAGCCGCGCTTCCTCGCAATCGTCGTGAGCAGCATCGACTTGCCGTACACGATGTTCCTGAGCTTCGGCTGGATGAAGTTCACCGCCATGCTCGAAACGCCCGGAAGGTTTGGAACTGCCATGTTTTCTTCTCCTAACGGTTCACCGCTTTAGGCGCTGTGTATCTCAGCGGAGTTCCCGGCGAACCATAGCTCAACTGTAATATTGCAGCTACATCACTTGCTTTCCCCACAACCCTTCGCGCTCCTGACTTTGCAGGAGCTTGGCGGCTTCCTTGGCCACCACCCCGGCCGAGGGGTCGTAACTCATCGGGTTAACGCCCTTGTTTTCGCCTTCCGCGGGCGGCACGAGAGGCGAGATTCCGCCCATGCCACTCTCTTCCGGCTGGTACCCCCGCGTTTCGGACTCCGAACGCCCCTGGCGCTTGCCCTCTTCGAGCGCAGCGGCCACGGCAGCCTTGTGCTCGTCGTCGACTCGCTTCGCTTCTGCGGCACGCTTCTCGGCTGCCTTTGCGGACGTGAGGCCATCAAAAGCCTTTTCCACCGATCCGTAGCGGCTGGTTGCTTCGGCGAATGTTTCGATCGGGATTTCGAGCCCGAATTCCCGGCGCGCACGGTCACTGGCTTCGAGCATTTTCAGGCCAGCAGGCAGCGACCCGAAATTGACTTGCTTTGTCGCCTCAGCCACAGCTTTCTGGACGATTTGGTCGATCTGGTCGACCGGCACATACTTTCCCTTCACCGCCGTCTCGACGAGGGGCACGATGTCCTTCGGGTCGACCGCCCTGCCGTCTTCGATCTGGGAGGCTAAAACTCTTGCCCTCTCGGCTTCAGGCCTCAACTCTGCGACTTCCTTGCGGAGCGCCGCGACCGTCGCCTCAATCTTAGGCTTCTCGTTCGCGTCGAAGTTCCGCCAGGCGAGCGCGATGTTCTTGTCCACAAGTTCTTTGTTTGCAATCTCCTGCTCCAGGGACGTCAGCCGAGCTACCTTCGAATCGCGGTCGGCAATCGCCTGCTGAAGCAGAGTCTTCGACTCTGGGTCTTGAATCGCTCCGAGAATTTCTTCGATGCTTTTCGGCATGTGTCACCTCATGTAGCTTCCGGCGTCTCCGCCGGGCTCTCTGCCGCCATCTGCGGCGGTGGGGGGACCGAGCCTGCGGGCGCGCCTTGCCCACCCTTCAGGATCTGGATCCCGGATAGGATTTCGCGAATTGCGTTCTGGAATTTCTGCGCAGCCTGCGGATTCGAACTCTGTAGGGCCTGCGAGAACATGATGATCGTCTTCACCGCTCCGCCCACCTGCTGAATCATCCCCGACGCTTGGTTGGGAGCGCTGCTTACCGCCGTACCGATGGGGTTCGGAGGTCCACCTTGGGGTGGCTGCGGACTCGCGGGAGTGGGTGGAAACGCTGGTGTCGCCATCTACTTTTCAAACGCTTTCGGCCATTCCTTGATGTGGCCGCTTGTGCCGTCGTAGCGCTTCTGCGCGCCTTCGCCGAACGGCAAGCCAGTTACGGCGTCCAGCGTGACTGTAGCGCCGCCGGGAAACGCATCGTCCGGGTTGTACGTCAGGCTCGCGTCAGTATCGACGCTGCCCACATTGTCCAAGCTGACGTCGCCCTTGCCTTTCGGGTACGGCATGTCCGACATGCTGGCGCTGGTTTCGATGTTGCTTACTCCGTCGAGATCGTATGCGTCAGGTCTCGCCATGATTTGTCCTCCAGAGAAGTCGGGAAGGGGCCACTCACCGAGGCCCCCTCCTGTAACCGGGTCTCCCGGGACACGGTCGCCGTCTAACTACGGTGGCCCGCATCTCAGGAGGGGAACTACCGGGTTTTCTTGTGTCGGCGATTCCGAGTTTCCATGTTGGCCACCTCCTGTAAAGTTCCGGCCCGATGCCGGTCATACAAACTCGTTAGCGGACGGGCAGCCGCGTCTTCTTGCCCATTCCCTTTTTTCGCTTTGCCATCAGTCCCTCCCAGACTTCTTTCTCGTGGGCACGACACGCTCCCCAGCGTGCAGGCGATAAGAGCCGGTCTTCTTTATTTCCCCGCCGCGCTTCAGACTCGCCAGGTTAGTTACCGGCGAAATAACTCGCAGCCACGTTGGAAGCCCTTTGTGCTTTGAACCTGTCGCCATCAGTCCCTCGATTTCTTGCGCCGGGCCGCAGTGCTGAAAAAGCAAAAAGCCTTGAAAATCCTTTCGGACTTCCAAGGCTCCGTGGGCATCTTGGTTGTGATGCGTTAAGGTTTTTGTCCGATCAGCACGCGGCTGACTGGCTCAATAAAGGCTTCTAGAGCATTCAAAACCAAATTGCAAGCAAAAAATTCAAGGCCTTCTGCAAGCCTGCGCCGAAGGGGTGATCACGCCATGCTCCTGCAACGTTGCACCCGGCAGGGAATCGGGTCGAATCGGCGCTACGAACTTGTCACCGGACACCTTCACGTGGCTATTCCCGAGCGTCCCGTCGTTGAA
>Ga0187865_1004154_pt1 | contig 11044 bp, 8 predicted proteins | sample June2016WEW_11_1_2_FD_132989 | JGI IMG/M metagenome (GOLD analysis project Ga0187865, IMG submission 132989) | Peatland microbial communities from SPRUCE experiment site at the Marcell Experimental Forest, Minnesota, USA - June2016WEW_11_100 | ecosystem: Environmental > Terrestrial > Soil >...
GCGGCGAATTCGGGCAGATGGCGGCGCTGCGGGGGAACAAGATTATTTCCATCCCGCTGACGGAAGCCATCGCTTCGAATCGTAAGGTGGATAAGGAAATTCTTGACGCCGCGATCGGCATTCTTGACAAGCTCGACTATAAAGCTTCCTGAGCTGTGAACAGGATTTCCTGTAGAGACGCGGCTTGCCGCGTCTCCCGACACGCGGCAAGCGGAGACGGGGCGAGCCCCGTCTCTACACGGCGGAAGGAGTTGCGGCCCAGCCCGGGCAAAAGCTACAGCCAGACCGGGATTCGCTTGGCATTGGCGCGGGTTTAGGGGCATACTTACTCAGCAATAGCTCAGCGCTCCCCGAGACCGATACGATTTCGAGGACGCTCCCGTGCCTATGTTTCAAGACGAAACCCAGCCCGAGAACCAGCTGGAGCGGTCCACGCCGCTCCCCTTGCAACCCGCGTCGCAGGATGCGGAAGCACAGCGGAAGCGGATGCTCATCGCGCTGGGGATACTGCTGGTGGCGCTGGCGGCGGTGGTTCTGAAAGACTGGGATTTCTGGTTTCCGCCGGGCGATGAAGCGCAGGAAGCCGCCATCCGCAGCAAGAGTAAGAGTACGGCTGCGGCAACTGCGAGCACGCCGGCGACTCCCAGGCGGGAACGCAAGCCAGCCAAGGCCACGGCACCCGCTGCGGCCGAAGCTCCCTTCTCGGCAAGCACTGAGCGCGCAGCGCTACCTCCTCTGCAGGTGGAAGTCGTGGCCGGAAACCGCCACATCAACGTGCCCGCGAAAAGCAATGCCATCCATCTGGATGTGGACTCGGGCGCGACTTCTTCCGCATCCGGCGCTCCCGCATCGGCCACGAATGCGCTGGTCAGTGCCGGCGATCACGTGCAGCTCTCGCCGCAAACGGCGCAGAGCGTGAGCGTTTCGGTGCCACCGGATTATCCCTTGCTGGCGCGGCAGATGAAGGTGCAGGGCGCAGTCAGTTTGCGGGCGCTCATCTCGCGAGACGGCACCATCCAGGAATTGCAGATTCTCAGTGGCCCTGGCATCCTGGCGACTGCGGCTCGCGAGGCGGTGAAGCAGTGGCACTTCAAGCCCTACATCCAAAACGGGCAGCCCGTGGAAACTCAGGCCCGCATCACGGTGAACTTCACCATTTCCACAAATTGAGCGGGGGCGGGATCGAGGCTCTTCTTGCTCGAAGGAACCTTGTAGAGACGCGGCTTGCCGCGTCTCCGGAGATGGGGCAAGCCGTGTCTCTACGGGAGCTGTGGGAGTCTGCGGAAAATTAAACGGGCGTCCGGATTCTTTCGAATCCAGGACGCCCGGGCAGCCCTCCCCCAGAACTGCTCAACTGGGAATGTAAGGCTAAGCGGTAAATCTGAGAATGGCACGCGGGTGCCAAACTTGCTCCACCAAAGTGCCACCCCGTAAATCACACATTACAAAGCCTGAATCCAAGGTCGAACGCGGCCGAGGCGAGGAGTTCCACGCTTGGTCGACGACGGGAGGAAAGCTCTCTCCCAACATCGAAATCCGAGTTTGCACCCGTGTCACTCGGATCACAGACTAACGTGCGAAGTGGCTCTGGCTAGTGTCGGCTTCTAGCGCCAACCTGGCGAAAATTGGATTCGCGAACGCGCCTACTGCTTAGGAATGTTGTCTTCAGGCGGGGTCTGTTTCGACGCGGTCTTGGGATCGCCCGCCGCTGGCGCAGTGGTCATCGCACTTTCCGGATTGAGCAGGTGATCGTGGGTGGGGCCTAATCCGAGTTTGATCAGCGCTCGGGAATCCGGAGTCGTCTTCGCCTGCCATCCCTGATCTGCCTGATAGCGCTGCATCGCGGCCTGCGTGGCGGCGTCCCATGATCCCGAAGGCTCACCTTGCATGTAGTGCTCGCGGATGAGGGCTGTCTGAATCTGCCGGGCGCGAGCTGAGTCAATCGCCTGCTGGCCGCGCTTCTTCGAGCCCTTCTTGCCGCGGGAGGCTTTGTTCTGCTGAGCTGAGGTGTGAGTTGAGGCGCGCTTGGTGGTCGCGTGCCAGGTGGTGTGATGCTTGGCCTTCACGGCTGGCGCCGCGGAAGCGCGCGCCGGTTTCTTTGGCGCAGTCGACGTCTCTGTCTGTGCGACTGCGAGCCCCGGCACGGCTAGGCAGAGCAGGCTGCACAGCCCCGCCCGTCGCCAACGCCGAATTTGATCCGCCAGGCGCATCTGGTTCCCCGTAGAGACGCGGCTTGCCGCGTCTCCTGCCGCAGAGCGAGACGGGGCAAGCCCCGTCTCTACGCACGGAATTCCGCTCCAACAAAAAACCGGCGAGACCAGCCACCCTTATGGTCCCCGAAACGGGGATGGAGTGCCAGTCTCGCCGGAGTTTTTATCGGTTACGGAAGTGTACCTGCCAGGAAAATCGTTCCATCCTGCGCCCTTGAACCTCGCGGACGCACCAGGAACACGACATCCTGCCCGCTCTTGAGCGACGACTCGATCTTCATAAAGTCGTCCGGATTGTTCACGGGCTGCTTGTTCACTTCCAGGATCACGTCGCCGCGATTCAGACCGAGATCCTCGGCGAACGATCCCTGCTTCACGTCCTGCACCACCACGCCCTTGCCCGTGGCAATGCCCAGGCGATCGGCCAGATCGGGAGTAATGTTGCGAACCGTAACCCCGAACTTGCTGGCCTTGGGCGCTTCCTCGCTCTGGTTTTCGTCTTCTTCGCCCAGACGGGAAGCAAACAGTTTCGAGCGATCCGCGATGGTCACCGTCGCGTCCTGCTTTTTACCGTTACGCACAAAGGCGAGCTTGGCCTTCGAGCCCGGCTTGCGGGAAGCGATGTCAGCCACCAGATCGTCGCCGCTCTTCACGTCCTTGCCATCCACGGAAGTGATCGTGTCGCCGATCTTCAGACCCGCCTCATCGGCCGGGCTGCCGGATACGACGTTCGACACCGTCACGCCCGATCCGTAAATGCGGGCAATGGCCGGGTTCGGTTGGGCAGAAAACTCAATGCCGATGGACCCGCGCGAAACGCGGTGTTCCGGACCGATCAACTGGTTGTAAACCTGAGTCACCGTGTTCGAAGGCATGGCAAATCCCACGCCCGCGTACGAACTGGTCTCAGTAAGGATGGCGGTATTGATGCCGATGACTTCACCCGCCATATTCACCAGCGGCCCACCGGAATTGCCGGGGTTAATCGCGGCATCGGTTTGAATGAAGGATTGGAACTGCCGGTTGGGAACGATGTTGCGTCCCTTGGCTGACACGATGCCGGCCGTCACGGTTTCCTGCAGTCCGAAGGGGCTGCCGATGGCGAGCACCCAGTCGCCAACTTCCATGCCGTCGGAGTTGCCGAGTTTCGCGGCCGGCAGTGGACGATCCAGATCGATCTTGATCACCGCCAGGTCGGTCTCCTGGTCCATGCCGATCAGCTTGGCATCATGGCCCGGAGAAGCGGGGTTTTCATCCTGCAACTTCACACGAATGCGATCGGCTTTCTCGACCACGTGCCGGTTGGTGACGATGTAGCCCTTGGAATCCACAATCACGCCGGAACCGAGCGAACGTTGGCGGATGGTGCCGGCTTCTGGGCCGCCCTGACCGCCTTGGCCGCCGAAGAACTTGTCAAAGAAATCCTGGAACGGGGTGTCTCCATCGCCGTTGCCCTGATCTTGCTCGTCCGGATCGGGACGCACGGAGCGCCGCCGGTGAGGGTTCTTGATGGTTGACTCGGTATTGATGTTCACCACGCTCGGCTCAAGCTGCTTGGAAATCTGGGAGAAGGCGGTCGAGAGTTGCTGCGGAGCGGGAATGGTCAGCGGGGTTGCGTCCGACGACTTCTGCCCCTCCTTGCCTTTCACTCCATAGGAAACGACGGTACCGATCAGAATTCCAACCGTCAGCGTCGCCAGAATCGTAAGAGTGTACGCCCAACGGTTGGCCTTGAAGCGCACCCAAAAGGCGCTTTCGCGCGAATCCATTTCTTTCCTCCTAAGACTGCCTAATTTATTATTATACCTTCGCCCCAGGCCGTGCAGTTCGAAGGGTGCCAAGTCATTAGACGCAGAAAACCAAGTTCGCGTTAACGGTGGACGGCCAGCACCTAAAGAGGCGTCTGCTTTCCCGTAGAGACGCGGCTTGCCGCGTCTCCTTGCCGCGTCTCCGGAGACGGGGCAAGCCCCGTCTCTACAGGCGGAAGAAATAACGCCTACAGTTTCAGCGTCATCAGCGCCAGGAACAATCCGGTATAGCCGGCGATGACCAACAAAACTAGCAGCGCGCCAAAACTCAGGACGTTGAATATTCCCCACGGCTTCCGCACCGCGCCCGTCGCCAGCTTCCACAGTCCGAAACTGCCCACCAGCGCGCAGGCCGGCAACACCAACAACCCAATCGCCCGCCCGTGCTCGACCTGGGGAAAGACAATCAGGAACGTCACGGCAGGAAGGAAAACCAAAGCCGGGACAATAGCCAGTGGGGCGCCGATCATGAACGCGCGTTCCCGCTCCTTCCAGGTCATGGGAGTGCTCGTCGCTTGCGGAATCGGGTCATCGGGTGATCGGATAGTGACCATCGAAATAATTGGGGAGTCGGGTTTTAGATGGCCCGATCAGCCGATGGTGAGATGGCCCGATTCTACTTGGCCTCGTACACGGTCTGTCCGCCGACCACCGTACGCAGAACTTTCGTCTCCAGGATTTTCGGCGGCAGGGCTGCCGTAATGTCCTGATCAAGCACGACAAAGTCGGCCAGCATGCCCGGCTCCAGCTTACCTTTTTGCTTTTCGGCGAACTCGGCAAAAGCCGCGCCCGTGGTGTAGGCGGCGATCGCCTGCTCGATGTTCAGTTTCTGCGCGGGATAGTAACTTTTCTTTCCGTCCTCGCTCATACGGGTAAGCGCCGAGTAGAGCCCGCGAAACGGCGTCACCGGTTCGACTGGATAATCCGTGCCAAAGGCCAGCACCACCCCGCGGCGAACGAACTCAGACCACGCATAGGAATGCTCGGCGCGCTTCGGTCCCAGACGCGACTCGGCCCAGTTCATATCCGTGAGCAGGTGGTTCGGCTGCATGGACGCGATCACCTTCAGATCCTTGAAACGCAAAATCTGCTGCGGCGTGGTGACCTGCGCGTGCTCAATGCGAAGCCGGTAATCGGAGCCGCCGTCGGCCGCCTTCACCTTGCCTTCTTTCGCCGCCTTCTCCGCCTCGGCGAACGCGTCGAGCGCCAACTGCACGCCTTTGTCACCGATGGCGTGGAAGCCGATCTGATATCCCGCCAGCACCCGCTCCTTCGTCATCGTGTTCAGCTTGGCCGCTTCGTATTGCGGCAGACCGCTGTTCTTCGGATCGTCGCTGTAGGGCTCAAGCAACGCGGCGGTTTTCGAGCCGAGCGAACCATCCATGAAGCCCTTCAGCATTCCGGTGTGGAGCATGTTGTCGGACGCGGGATGCGAGTTGCGCTTGGTGTTCAGGTCTTCAATCGAGTCGTCGAAAGTCAGCCACTCTGAAATCCTCGCCGTCAGCTTTCCCTCGTGCTCGAGTTCCTCGTAAGTCTGAAAGTCTTCCCACTGCGAGTTGTCCTGCGCGGAGGTGATTCCGTGACTCGCCAGATCGGCAAGAGCCAACTCGATGGCTTGCCGCCGCTTCTCGTGCGTCGGCTTGGGAATCACTGCCTGCACCGCCTCTTGCGCTTTCTCGCGCAGAATGCCGTTGGGCGTGCCGGAGTCATCGCGATCGATCTTTCCACCCTCCGGATCGCGACTGGCAACGGTGATGCTGGCCAGTTGCAAGGCGCGTGTGTTCGCCACGCCAATGTGTCCGTCTACGCGTTCGAGGTAAACCGGATGTTTGCCGCTCACTTCATCCAGATCCCAGCGTGTGGGCAGAGTCTTGACGGGCCACAGAGTCTCGTCCCAACCTTCCCCCACTACCCATTCTCCGGGTTCGGCGGCTTCGACCCTGGCGCGCAGACGGTCGCGGAACTCATCGAGTGTTTTTACGCCGACCAGGTTCACGTTCATCCTCTCAAGACCGGCGCTGGCCAGGTGCATGTGGGCGTCATTGAATCCGGGCATGACGAAGTGGCCATCCAGATCCACGATCTTGGTCTCTGGCCCCTTCAACTTCATGATCTCGTCGCGCGTCCCCACGGCGAGGATCCGGTCGCCAAGGACCGCCAGCGCTTCCGCGCGCTTGCTCGCGCCCAACGCCGCCGCCGCATCGACCACTCCGGTGTAGATGTTGCCGTGGGTAAAGATCAGGTTCGCTTTCGGCTTCTGAGCGCTCTGCACTGACACGCCGCTCTGCGCCGACACGCCAGAGACCACGGCCAACAGCAGAATCGGAACAATTCGCGTCATCATTCTCCTATTCCCGACAGTGTCAGCATTGTAAGCAGAATGCGCCTTAGTCCCAGGTCTCGTCCATTGCAGTCGAACCATTCTTGCAACGTGTGGGCGCCGCCTCCGGAGCCGCCACCGCCAATTGCGATGGCCTCGCGCCCCAGCGAAAGCGGTATGTTGGCGTCGGTCGACGCCCGCTGCACCTGCGCCGTGTTGCCCAACTGCGCATCCACGGCGCGAATTACCTTCAGAAGCCGCGCAGCCGGCGCCAGTTCGCCCGCCGGACGATTCCCGATCTCGACCACTTCGCTCTGCACCACCTGCGGCCGGCGCGTTCCGTGCTGAGCAGCGGCCCGATTTTCCGATGCGACCGCATGGTCCAGCGCGCTGCGCAAGGCTCGCTCCAGCCGGTCGATTTCCACCATCGATGTGGAGCGCAGATCGACCCGCATGCTGGCGGATTCCGGAATCGAATTCACGGAAGTGCCGCCCCGAATCACGCCGACATTAAACGTTGTTTTCGGCAAGGCCGGCACCGGCGTTTGACTGAAGACCTCGATCGCACGGGAGAGCGTAATAATCGGATTGGGCGCGCCGAAGTCGCTCCACGAGTGCCCGCCCGGACCGCGCACGATCACTTCGAAGCGGCGGCTGCCCAGGGCCTCGGCCACCACGGTGTCGGCTCCCGCGCCATCGACAATCACGCTGTAGGCAATCGCATCGCGCCAGCGCGGCGTCGCGAAAACGTGCCGCATGCCGCGCAGATCGCCTTCGCCTTCTTCCCCGACGTTTCCGATGAACACAAAGGGCAGCGCATGTGAAATTCGCGCCCTGCCGAGCACACTGATCACGGCCAGCATCGCCGCAATGCCCGCGCCGTTGTCGGCGACTCCCGGGCCATACAACCGGCTGCCCTGCTGCCGGATATTCAACGGCGTCGCCGCCGGAAACACCGTATCGATGTGCGCGCTGAGCGCCACGAAACGGCTTCCGTAGCCGGGACGAACGCCGAACACGTTGCCAACCTCGTCCACCTGCACATCGGTGAGCCCGAGCTCGCGAAAACGGTCGGCCAGCCAGGCGCCGCGTGCCGCCTCTCCGAATGGAGGCGCGGCAATCCGCGTCGCTTCCATCTGCCACAGCGCAAACTGCGATTCCTGCAGGCGGAATCGCTCGAATGCAGCGCGCACTTCCGGCGAACCGGCCAGCCGCGCTACTTCCTGCTGCACCGGGGGATACAAATCAGAAGCTGCCACTTGCGGAATCGGCTCCATGCTTTGCGCCTATCTTATAACGTCGAGCCGTAACGTCGCCGCGGACGCCGAGCAAGTGCTTGGTTCGCATGTCCCCGGCAGACGGTCTGTGCTTAGTTTTGATAAACTGTCTTTGAATAAGCTTTCCACGATTTCCGATCCACCTCGCTCCGCGTCGGATCCCGCCTTAGGAGGTATCGTCGTGAAAACTGTTCTCAAAGTTATCGGCATCGTCCTCGCCCTGTTGATTGTGGTCGCCATCGCGCTTCCGTTTCTGGTGAACGTCAACAGTTTCCGTCCCCAGATTGAGTCGAGCCTCAGCTCGGCTCTGGGACGGCCAGTGAAAGTCAGCAATTTAAGCCTCAGCATTCTCTCTGGCAGCGTGAGAGCCGACCAGCTCTCCATCGCCGACGATCCCAAGTTCGGCAGCGCCCCGTTTATCCAGGCGAAAACGCTCCAAGTGGGCGTCGAACTGAGGCCGCTGATTTTCAGCAAGCAGCTCAACGTCACCAGGATCGTCATCGATCATCCGGAAATCACTTTGCTGCGCAACCGCGATGGAGTTTGGAATTTCTCGTCCGTCGGAAACCAGCCGGCGCGATCCGCCAAAGCGGCCGAAATAACGTCCAGCGCACCGGCGAACGTGAACGTGGCCAAGCTCGACCTGACCGATGGAACCGTCACGCTTGGATCGACCACCGGCAAACGGAAACCCATCGTCTACGACAAGGCCAACGTGGCCATGCGCAATTTTTCTTTCACCAGCGCATTTCCCGTGACCGCTTCTGTCGGCCTCCCAGGCGGCGGCAGCTTGAAAATCGACGGCACCGCAGGTCCGATTAATTCGACCGATACCTCCCTCACGCCGGTGCAGGCAAAAGTGACGCTCAAGAAACTCGATCTCTCCCAATCGGCGCTCGTCGATCCGGAGCTGGGCATTGCCGGCTCGGCGGATTTCGACGGCACGCTCACTTCCGACGGCCACATGGCGAAAGCCAGCGGCACCTTGAAGGCCACGTCGCTAAAGCTGGTTCCCAAGGGCTCTCCCGCCGGAGTGCCCGTCCAGCTTGTCTTCGCCGTCGAGCACGACCTGAAGCAGGAGTCCGGAAAGCTGGTGCAGGGCGACGTCGCTATCGGCAAGGCGCTGGCCAAACTGACCGGCACTTACGATATGCGCGGCGAAACCACTTCGATCCGCACCAAACTGAACGGACAAGCCATGCCGGTCGACGACCTCGAAGCCATGCTGCCCGCGCTCGGCGTGGTTCTTCCCACCGGTTCGCGGCTCAAGGGGGGAACGCTTTCGGTCGAGCTCGACTCGGCGGGTCCGCTCGACAAGCTGGTCTCCACCGGCTGGGTAAAGATGAGCAACACCGCGCTCGCCGGTTTCAATCTTGGGTCCAAGCTCTCGGCCATCTCCGCCCTCACCGGCAAGCAGACGGGCAATGACACCACCATCGAGAACCTGAGTTCCGATGTGCGCTACGCGCCCGAAGGCACGCGCCTCGACAAGATCAACCTGGCGATTCCGGCGCTCGGAACCGTCACCGGCGCGGGCACCATCAGCCCCAACAACGCACTCGACTTCAAGATGGTGGCCAACCTCAACGGAGGCGCCGTCTCCGGTCTCACGCAAATGGCTGGCCTCGGTAGCAAAGGAACTGGGGGCATCCCCCTGACGATTACGGGCTCCACTTCGAATCCAGTCTTCATGCCCGATGTGAAAGGGATGGTAAACAGTCAACTCAAAGGCCTTCTGCCTGGAGGCAAGACGAATCCCTTGGGCGGCTTAGGCGACCTTTTCGGAAAGAAGAAACCCAACTAGCGTGTGGGGACGGGGCTTTGCCCCGTCCCAGCGGGGCAAAGCCCCGCTTCCACACGGATTCAGCGAATGCCGCGCAGCGAAATCTGGGCGGGCTGAGCTTCGAGCATCCGCATGCCGTTCAGAATCGTGGCGATTACGTTGTCGTCTCCGACTACGGTGTTGATCATCAGGTGATAGAGGCTGCGCCTCGGCCAGTCGGCATTGAAGTAGTGTTTGATATACGCGATCCGCTCCTTGTCCACGTTCTCCACCAGGTCTTCTGCCTCTTCACGGCTCTTGCCCATCGCCACAAGGCGGCGAATCTTTTCGTCGTGCGGAGCATAGGTAAAGACGCGGAAAGTATCCTCGCGTTCCCGCAGGAGAAACGGGGACCCACGGCCGACAATCACCGCATTGCCTTCCTCCGCAATCGCGCTCATGATCTCTCCCACCATGGCCATCATGCGATCCGCATCAAACGCGTCAGAGGCGGCCAGCGGCATACTGCGTTCGTAACTGCCCCGCCAGAAGGCTTTCGCGAAACGGTAGAGGCGGCTGTCGAGGCGCTCATCGCACAAGGCCACCGCCGATTCCGTCACCTGCGCGCGCTGGGCAATCTCGCTCGTCAGTTGCCGGTCCCACAGCTTCCACCCCAAGCGGCGGGCCAGTTCGGCGGCAATGGCTCCGCCGCCGCTGCCAAATTCGCGTTCGATAGTGACGATACGAAACATTGCGAACCTCCTTCAGTCCTACGGTGGAGGGACGGGCGTCTCGCCCGTCCAGCCGGGCGGGGACGCCCGGCTCTCCACTAGTGAGCCACGATCCCGCCGCCTGGCTTCGCCCTCTTGATCAGGAACACACACGGGATTAAACAAGCGATCACGACCGCGAGCAACCAGAAATTATCGATGTAGGCCAGCATGGTCGCCTGCCGGATCACATTTGCCTGCATCATCGCGTAGGCATGCTGCAGCGCGGAACTACCCCCGGAACCAGGCCCGGCGCCGCCGCCCGAAAAAGTACTCGTCACCCCGCGCAGGATTGCCTGAAACTGCGGATTGGCGGCGCTCAGCTTCTCCACCAGCCGCACCTGGTGAACCTGCGCGCGGCGAGCCAGCATGGTGGTGACAAAGGAAATCCCGATGCTGCCTCCAATATTTCTGGCGAGGTTCATCAAACCGGACGCGGCATTGTTCTTCTCGCGTGGCAAGAAGGCATACGCGGCGGTGTTAATGGGCACGAACAGGAAAGAGAGGCCCACCGCCTGGTAAACGCGCGCCATCGTCACGGTGCGGAAATCGATGCCCAGGTCGAACGTCGTCATATGAAACAGCGACAACGAGAGCACCGTCAAACCAAAGAGCATCAGCCAGCGCGGGCTATACCGCGAAAGCAGAAACCCAACCATCGGCAGCATCGCTATGATCGTGAAACCGCCCGGCATTAGCGCCAGCCCGGACCGTTCGGCGGTGTAGCCCAGCACCGTCTGCATGAACAGCGGCAACATCAGCGTGGTGCCGAGCAGGGCAAATCCGAGCATGAACATCAGAAAGTTCGCGGTGGCGAAAGTGCGCACGCGAAATAAATGCAGGTCGACGATGGGGTCTTTGCAGTGCCACTCCCAGAAGACGACGAAGATCAGCGAC
>Ga0187865_1004155_pt1 | contig 11043 bp, 14 predicted proteins | sample June2016WEW_11_1_2_FD_132989 | JGI IMG/M metagenome (GOLD analysis project Ga0187865, IMG submission 132989) | Peatland microbial communities from SPRUCE experiment site at the Marcell Experimental Forest, Minnesota, USA - June2016WEW_11_100 | ecosystem: Environmental > Terrestrial > Soil >...
ATCCGCGTGGTTTGAAGAGAAAAATGAGCATCTATCCCCTTCGTCCAAGGGTGCTGATTAAAACTACACGATTGCTTATTGAAAATCATATTGTGATTGTTAAGTGAACAGTATTGAGCTTAAGGTGGTTTGAAGCCAGCCCCTGCAAGCCGGCTCCGAGGGGCCTCCCCTCATCTCTTGTGCAGCCTCGTGGCGCACATACCGAATGAAACGTGCAAAGTCTTGCTTATTTTCTGTCTCGGAAGAATCCGGCTTTCTGCCTGTTGAGCTTGAATACTATATGCAGCATCTCCGCAAAGCTTTCCGAATAACCATCCTTCACATCAATATTCTTATTTTTTATCGTGATAATACGTTCTTTTTTCATTCCAAATAATGGCTGTACATAATTTACATTATTTCCTTTCTCAAATAGTCTGCCTTCAAACCTGATAGCAAAAACCCAAATCTGGAACTGCCATTCATATTAGCTTTTGTTACAGGAAGACCGTTTATTAAAAATATCATGGGGAGGTAACTAACTATGTTGTGAATTACATGAGGATTTTTTCTCTTTTCGGCACGTACGTAGAATTCTAAGAGTTTGAACTTAACTTAACAGATTTGAAAAGGAAGGATGATACTAAAATGAAAACACTTAAAATGCTTTTTATTGTTCTTTCAATGTTGACAATTCTGCCGGGCACAATTTACTCGGCTGTCGTTACTGATGAAGTGGGGGATCACATTCCTGGTCCTCCAGGATTGTCCGCTGTGGTTTTTTATTATGACCACATAACAGGAACAAATCAGTATTCAGGTGGCACATTAGTCAACAGAAATACCAATTTAACTGCTGATGTAACAGCACTTAGGTTCCTGCACTTTTCTGAAATAGGAGGCTTTCCAGTAGCTATGGCGCTTGCCCTGCCTTACGGCAACGTATCAATTAATGGCGCAGGAGTTGGTGGTAATCAGTTTTCCAGTACAGAGATAGGAGATTTGATGGCTATATCTGGCATTTGGCTGATTGCCAAACCTGAACAAAGAATGTGGCTTGACATCTCAGCGTGGCTTACTGCTCCTACAGGAGAGTATACTCCTGAGAAGCCATTAGCTCTAAACCTGGGTCAAAACATGTGGTCCGGTAAATTATTAATGGGATTTACCAAAGGGTTCGGCCCAATTACATGGGATTTGAATAGCTTTGTCCAGATCTTCACAAATAATGATAGGTATGTGCAATTTGGCCCTCCCAATGCTTCAGGTCCCGCAACTTTGAAAAGAGATCCCGTATACGAAGTTGAAACACATTTAAAATACGATCTTACTAAGGCATTATTTGTTTCGGCAGATTATTACTATTTATGCGGAGGGGAAACTAAAACTGACGAATTTGGAAGTAATAATGATAGATTAAATGATCATACTGCGGGAATAACCGTTGGTATTCAACTCACCCCCAAAACGCAACTCCTAGTTCATGCACGTGATACTTTCAAAACTGAGAATCAGATTGAGACAATGGATATTGGTGCGCGATTGGCTTACTTCTTCTAGATATCGTGTTACTAATGTATTGAATGATGATAACTAAAAAAACAACATGGAATGCGCCTCTGGAGGAATGCTGCCTTTGGAGGTGTATTCCAAGCTAACTACAAACTTACTGACGGGTAACCTTTTATAAAAACATAAAATAAAAAATGCGAAAGGGTAAAAATGATGTTCAATGTAAAAAAAGAGATAGCATTTGCTGGAATAATGAGCGCTATCATTAGTGCGATACTGTGTTTCCTTCTCGTTTATTTTATCTTACCGCTCCCTTTGTCGATAACCAATAATGCGATAGGTAATGCGATAAGCGGAGCAATCAGTGGCGGAATATCCGGGGCTATCGCAACTGCAATAACCGCCAAGAAATTGACGAAGTAAAAAGTTGAAGATTTATAATTTGATTTAGATCAAATGATAAAAAAAGTTGAGTGCAACCGGACAGGGGTGAAGATCGCGGCCATGAAGAACTACTTCTTCCTGGATAAAGGGAAAGAAGCCATAGAACGGTGTATTAAATTGCCATTATACTTTTTGGGTTGATCGCAGTGATGATGGTTTAGTTATAATGGGCCACCTCAAGGGAGAACGCGTAAAGGCCTTCAGTCTGATGGAAGACAAGGTCAGGATCATCAAGGGTGAAGTATTGAGGAGACGTTCAATCAAATTAATAAAGGAAGGAGAGCATTATGTCAGATGGAAAACAAATCCTCTTTGATCTTAGAGGTAAAACAGCCGTGGTTACGGGTGGGGGGAGTGGCTTGGGACGTGAATTCTGTGATGTCCTGGCTGAGTTTGGGGCTAACGTTGTATGTTCCGATATTTATAAGGATCGTGCTGAGGAAACTATTGAAATAATTAAGAAGTATGGGAATAGAACACTGGCAATCGAGGTGGACGTATCGAAATATGATCAAGTCCAGACGATGTTCAAACAGGTAGAAAGTACATTTGGCGGGCTTGACGTACTCGTCAATAATGCCGGCATTCTTATTAGTGTGTCTCCAATTGATCAATTAGATGTAGGGGACTGGCATAAATTGCTTAATGTCAACCTTCATGGGACATTCTACTGCATGAAAGAAGGGCTAAGAATAATGATGAAACAGAAGAAAGGCTCGATTATTAATATCGCCTCTATCGGCGGACTAGTTGGGTTGGATTTTTCTCCGGTAGCCCATTATGTAACTTCAAAATCGGCAGTAATTGGGCTTACGAAGCAAGGGGCTGCAGAATATGGCCAGTATGGTATACGTGTCAACTCCATTGCTCCAGGATTTCATCATGGGACAAGGTTGGGAGACGACGTAGGCCTTAAACAGCCTGATGCAGATAAGGCCTTTCAGAAATTGCTGTCTTCAAAAGCTCCTATGAAGAGGATGGGAGAGCTTAAGGAGATTAGGGGTTTGTTGATCTACCTTGCCTCTGATGCCTCGAGTTTTTTAACAGGGCAGATAATTGCCTCTGATGGAGGTTGGACCTGCATATAAGAATATTCACTGGCATTTGTCTTCAGACTGTACACACCCCAAACCTGAACTGCGCAATCCTTCTTTTTGCTTCTTCATCCATGACAGTAACCTCCGAAAAGATTTTTGCCCCTCTTACCAGAACCGAAACAAACATGGCGACGCAAAAAGAAGATGGGGAGGTCCTCAAAAACGCAACGGCGCACATTGTTCTGTCACAGAAAATATCTTCCCGGAAAAAAATGACGCGACGGAATCGACAGACGGCTTCAGAACATTACAAAGCCGCGAACTCCACAGCCGCAGGCAACGATACCAGTATTGCTGGTTCTAACGTAAAATACCCTCGACCCAGCGGTTCTCTGTAATCTTCCTGAACAAACACGAACAGACCACTTCGGCACGATACCTGAGACCCTTCAAAAATCCGCAGGGACGGCACGTATGGACAGCCTTGCAATCGGGACAACGAAAACGCTTCACCCACAGCGGCTCGACAAAACCCTCAAAGTATCTCTCCCTGTATCCGTGCCCGCACAACCTCACGCTCCCGCATCGGCAACGCTTCGGAGGCTTCGGCCATGGATATCTCTTGCCGAACTCGTATAATATCTTTACATCGACGGGAATGTGTAGTACCAAAATATATCTTTTTGAGAGGGTAACCATCGGGGTTGGTTGCCACACCAGTATTCCCCAGGTTACCCCCTCTCTCCATAATCAAATCATCGTGAGTAAGATTTACTCTCATACAAAAGATCGTAATAAAAAGATACCCATTTAAGTTAGTTTATTGTGAACGGTGACAACCTTTCAGGATTTGCTTGTCCATGGTCAACTCGGCTACTGCTCGCTTGAGACGGGTATTCTCCTTCTCCAGATCCTTCAACTTACTGATATGGGCCGTATTGTAATCCCTTTTTCTCGTGCCGCTTTAGGGGGCAGGGATACAGCTTCCTTTTCTCCCCTTTCCTCCGATTTCTTCATACGTGCAGGATACCTGATCGTTCCCTGTATAAACGTTATTCCCGATACTGGTTACTTCTATTTTGAATTTTTCATCTTTTTTCGAATTCCCGATCAAAACGTCGGTAGTGCCGATTTTCGCAATACCGAAGTCCCCGATAAAAGGATTACTATCCTCCTCTGCAATCGTAATTTCATATTTCTTGCCCTTTTCCGCCTTATCCGCGGCCAGGGCAGCCACAGTACAACCGAGAACAACGGCCATTGCTATAACTACCACCATAACAAAGTACTTCTTCATAATTATTCCTCCCTCTAAATTTTTTTTCGTATGTCTATCTCTCCACCAAGCCCTTCCCCTTCCCGAGGAAAAGACAACCATCCCCCCGTGTATTACCCTCTCTACTATAACACCCTGTTCTTCACGATATCGTCAACGAGGGCAGGGTCGGCCAGCGTGGTGGTGTCTCCTAGGTCGCTTATCTCATTCGCGGCAACCTTTCTCAGTATCCGCCTCATGATCTTGCCGCTCCGGATATTCTCTGTTTTTACAATCGGCCCGATCAGCGTCCATATATACTTCACCAACTCCTTTCTATAATGATGTGGAAGCAACGGATATTCGTTCATTATGGATTCGTGTGAACGGCAACTCTATCATCCAATTGAGCACCCTTTGCTTCTGTGTTTGCAAACATTCTAATTTTAAAACGGATTTATAGTAAATTATGTGAGGGCATGATTTGTCGTATGGAGATAAGGTATTTATGAGGTACAATGTACAAGAAAAGCCTCTGCGCTCTGTTAATCATATTGCATCAAACTTGAATATTGTTCTTACTTCCGCAAGTCAAAATCACGGGAAGTATCTTAATACATAACTTAAAAATGGATGTTGGGCATAGAGAACAAATATGACAATACCACTGACTCTATCGCGGCCGGACGGCACACCCATCACAGAATGGGAAATCTGGACCAGGCCGAAGAAGGATTACCAGTGGGAACCCGAACTCGTCACAGTGTGTGCCTAAACGCCCCTTAATGTTTTCAATCGATAATATTCACCTCTTCGCAATGGCTCCCCGTATAGGTGGACAGTGCAAGAATGACTACCGACCAATCATAGGAAAATTATTTGCAGCTTTTCCCGTCGGTTGGGCAATCTTGAGAAAATGGCAATAGGATTTTTTGTTTAGGCTATCCTGAAAAAAGAGTAAGGGTGAAATTAAATGCGGGTTGCAATGGTAATCCTTTACAAAAGGTGATATTAACCCAGGAAGATTGAGTTTGCCGCTTCTGGCGAATCAAAATACATATTAAAAAAAGGGAGGATGGAGGGATGAACAAGGGAGATCTAATCAATGAAGTGGCAAAAGCCACATGCGGTAAATCTTGTGCAGTAAAGGCCGTAGACGCTTTCCTAGGGGCAGTCAAGAAAGCACTGAAGAAGGGAGACAAAGTGGCCTTCGCCGGTTTCGGGACGTTCTCTGTCGCTAAAAGATCTGCCAGGAAGGGGAGGAATCCACAGACTGGTGAAGCACTCAAAATTGCGGCGAAGAAGGTTCCTAAGTTTACAGCCGGCAAGGCATTAAAGGAAGCTGTGAAATAAATTATCGTTATTTTATCTGTCAATAAGGGGTGGGAGTATTCTTCCCACCCTTTCCTATCCAGACTAATCCTTATTCATTATTATTTATGATTTGGACTACTGTAACCGCCGAAGATGTGACGAGGAACAAATGGAAACTGTAAGAGACCTGATTAAACCACACTTGAAGAATGATCATATCGTATCTGTTAAAATCGTTACTCCCACGGATTTGGATGACCCGGCGATACTGCGGGTTATTGTTGACTTCAAAGACAAAAATCGGCAGACCATTACCCTGAAATGTTTTTATCCCCCCGACGATACTCAATCATAGAATCAAAATGGTAATAGAGAGTATTTGTTGTGATGTAACCATCTGAATATAATTGTTGTAATAATCACAACCATTGTTGTATAATTTACAACACAAGAGGTTATATGCTATTAGAATTATTTACATCAAAATTGAGAGTGGAAATTCTCGCACTATTCTTTTCACGGTCGGAGGAAGCCTTCTACTTGGGTGAAATAGTAAAGCTCACAGGTGAGGATCGCGGCAACATTAGCCGGGAACTCCGGAACCTTGAAAGTATCGGCTTGCTTGTCAGCCGGATAGAAGGAAACCTGAAGTATTATTCGTTAAACAGGAAATACCTTCTCTACGACGAACTTAGATCAATTATTCAAAAAACGAGAGGCGCCACTGGCACGCTCAGAGAAACTCTCTCCAGGGCAAAGAACATTGATTATGCATTTATCTATGGCTCGATCGCCTCTGGCACAGAAACGGTTAGGAGCGATATCGACTTGATGGTCATCGGAGAGATTTCGCTCGAGAGTCTTTTGAGACTCATGAAAGGCCCTGAAAAGACTCTCGGAAGGGAGATCAATCCATCTTTGTATAGTCTTAAAGAGTATAAGCGAAGAATGAAAAGGAAAGACCCGTTTATTGTTAGAGTGATGGATGAACCAAGAATTATGCTCATAGGAGATGACGATGGGTTACAAGGAGTTGCTGGCTAAAAATCTAATAAAGCCTTTCAAAGCAACCGACCAGCAGATCAAGAAGCAAATGGACCTCGCGAGCAGGGATCTGAAAGTTGCAAAAGCTATGCTCGGGGTGAACAACGACTGGACTTACAACATCGCCTATAACGCTATTCTCCAGGCTGTTCGGGCTCTTATGTATGTGGAAGGATTCAGATCAGTTGGTGAGGGGCAACATAAAACGGCAATCCTGTTTGCAGAACTTGCCTTGGGCGAAAAGTTCGAAAATGAGGTCCACTTTTTCGACAAAATGCGTACGAAGCGAAACCAGGCTGTGTATGATACCGTAGGGCTTGTTTCTGAAAATGAAGCGAAGCAATCACTGGTGTTTGCTAAGAAATTTGTCGGTAGAATAGAAGAAGTGCTAAAGGGAATGCGGTAAGAGTTTTGTAATTATTTGCCATCTTTTATTAAGAGATCACTGTTCTGTGCGGTTATCAAGGCGGCTATTATACACTTTTTTTATCTCTTTCGTACGATATTTTCTCCTTTTCTTTTATCAGGGCACTTCGACTGCATTTTGATTGCTTCTTTATCGTGAAAAAGCCAGAAATACCATAAATTCAATAGGTCATCGCCACGAGCAAAAATACCAGCCGTTTGTAATATCAGAACAATACTTCTCAAGGAATATTTACCGGTCTAGCCTTCCGTATCGCCGGATACAGAAGTTAGTATTCTGTATCCTGTTTTCCCCCTGATCCCCCATTTCTTCACGCAAACATGCATTTTCCCCTTGACTTTTGCGTAAAAATGGATACAATACACATTGAATTATGTATCCTAATAAAAAGGGGGATGGAGATGATGAATTACTTTTTAGCTGCGGCCATGGCGGCCGCGATTATCTGGATCGTGGCGGTCTTCAATTCCGTCATACGGCGGAAAAACATGGTCGAAAACGCCTTCGCATCAATCGATGCGATGACCAAGAGACGCTATGACCTGATTCCGAACCTGGTCGATTGCGTGACCGAATACATGAGCTATGAAATGGGCCTCATGGAGCGGTTGACGCAATGGCGTACCGAGGCTGTCAAGCTGTCCCCCGGTTCGCCCGAAAAGCAATCCCTGGACGGCAGGATAGGGGAGGGCATCCGCAGCCTGTTCGCCGTGGCCGAGGGATACCCTTCCTTGAGGACAAGCGACAACTTCCTACAGTTACAGGGAGCCCTTAACGAGGTCGAGGACCAGATAGCGGCTGCGCGGAGGGCCTTTAACGCGGCGGTGACAGATTACAACAATGGACTGCAGACGTTCCCCTGGAGTGTGGCCGCGGGGATCCTGGGCTATCAGGAGAAGAAATGGTTCGAGGTCACGGATGAAAACGAGAGAAAAGCGGTTTCCGTCAGGGATCAATTCAGAACAGCGGAGGGTAAATAGACCATGCCGCAAACTGACATGGACAGCTTGCTCAAAGGGCCCCTGGAAGGGGCCCTGAAACAACTCGACACGAGACGCGTCAAGGCACTGGAAGACCGTGTCCTCTTACGGATTGTCCTGGGCATTATCGGGGGTGTTGTCATAGTACCTTTTTCCATTAGTTCGTTTGGATTTCCTGCATCCTTCTTTATCGCCGCGGGTCTTGCCCTGATTTTATGGCTCTGCACATCGGGGATGCCGAAGGACCTCTTATGCGGCTTCAAAATGGAGGTTGTCCCGGTCCTTCTTCGTTCACTTGCCGATAGTACCTTTTATGACCCGGCGGGATATATTTCCGAAGCGGAATTCAATGAATCAGGGCTCTATCAGTCACCTGATATCTATGACGGCATGGATTATATGGAAGGGGTTGCCGGAAAGACACACTTCCGATGTTCATATGTCCATGCCGAGGAAGAACGGGAGGAAACCGTGATGGAAACCGACAGCGACGGCAACACCCATACACATACCGAAACACGCAGATACACGATTTTTGCCGGCCTGTTCTTCTCGGCCGATTGCAACAAATATTTCCACGGCCACACGGCGGTTACTCCCGGATCCGGTTTGAGCAGGCCCCTTTTCGGAGGGAAGTCACTGGTGACGATGGAAAACCCGGACTTCAACAGGGAGTTTGTGGTAAAGTCACTCGACCAGGTGGAAGCTAGGTTCCTTATCACGCCGGCAATGATGGAACGGCTCATGGCGCTGAAAAGGAGATTAGGGGCCTTCTGCCTCTCCTTCACCAACGGCCGCGTACGGATCGCCCTGCCGGGCTGGCATAATTACCTTGCCCCGGACATTAAACGGCCTATTGACAGGTCCCAGGTAAAAATGATCTATGACAGGCTTGCAACGGTCATCGGCATCGTTGAAGACCTGGACATTAATACAAGGATCTGGACAAAGGGAATCTCCGAGGTGAGGGAAGCGGTTAATCAGTAGAACGGCTGAATTTTATGATAAAAGATTTGGTGCCCACACGGGGCAACATGAGGCAGCTCGCGAGGGCTGCCTCGCAAGAGGCCCCGAAGTATTTTACCAGGGATGAAATCCGGCGGATCATTTCCCCCGAGTTGAAGGGAGAAAATTACAAGGCGTGGTTTCTCTGCCTTTTCCTCTGGAACACCGGTGTCCGGATCACCGAGGCCCTGAATACCGGGGTAGGGGACTTCGATACCCAGAACCGCGTCATCCAGATAAAGACCCTGAAGAGGAAGAAGGAATATATCCGGTCCGTCCCGGTCTCCAGGGATTTTGCCGGCGAGCTGCGGTTCTGGATAAAACAGAATAATCTCAAATATGGAGACCCTGTTTTCGATTTTCAGCGGAACCACGCGCACCGGCTGGTACGTAAGGCCTGCGAGCTTGCCGGGATCGACGACGAGCGGGCACATCCCCATACCTTCAGGCACAGTTACGCAATCGTGTGTTTGACAAATGGGGTCCCGATTACCACAGTCAGGAGGTGGATGGGACACCGGGACCTGATGAGCACTTTGATTTATACAGAAATTTTAGCCCAGGACAGCAGGCACTTCATTGACCAGGTGCCGTTTTGACAGAAACGGCATCATGACAACTTGCTCACCTTTTGTGAACCTTCATAGCACACTTTAAATTAATACTGTTCACTGAGGGGTTTGGACAGAATTCAATGAATGTTTCATGCCGTAATGCGGAGGAGTAATCAAGGAAAAAATGAAATACGCCGGTTATTGGCTACACCTTCAAACAAACGCAGCTAATCATTGGAGCTATCGAAGATTATCGATTGAAATGCTTAACGACCAGCTTCACCCGCCGAGTGATAGCGAGGTCAGCGTTAGAGCTAATGTTAGCCGTTTACATATTCTTAGATAGCCACCAACGGGCAAAGCGTGTAATTAGCTTGCGCAAATCGATGGTAAATCCGAAAAGTCCAGGCCTTGCCGAGACGAGTTCTTCTCTTGTTGGGCTGATCTCAATAGGGTTCAGGGCTACTGAAAGCAAGGAGTAAGTCGGACATTCCATATAATGCATTGGGCTAACAGATGCCCAATTCCACCTCCAATCTTTCAAGTATGTCCTTCCATTCTCAACAAGCCATTTCTCTGCTACTCCCCGGTCTATTTCGTCGGCATATTTAGTAAGTGAAGATGCAAACAAACCGAACACTTGACTTGTGATCTCGGGACAAAAATGTCTAAATGAACGAGGCTCATCAGCGATACTTGTGATTCCGGTATCTTCCTCTCCCAATATGGTCCAAAGATCGGATTTCATCCATTTTGTTCGGACTGCATTTTCGATCTCAGGCTTCAAATTGGTCGTAATCCCTTGTTCCCCCAGAAGGGAGTAGCTCCAATAATATCTCGGACACCGATGCACGTTGGCAAAAGGACATCGCGGTGTGCCAGCCTTCGCCTGACTTATCGCAGTATACCACTCAATATCTGGATAAACATGTTCCATCATTTTCACGGCTAACATAAAGTTCACGGGGAGCGGTAGCGATTCGGTGGAACGCCTCGCTAGAGAGCGCGATGCACTAAATCCTCGGGCAGATACTTTCCGGATTCTATTCGTTTTCGCCTCTCAATATCTGCCTTAATACCGTCATCAAGGACATACAGCAGGCCTTCGGCTCCACCTGGCCCGACCGTTAAATCAAATCCGATTGTTGATTTCATATAGTATTCAGAAATAGTATTTAATACCTTTGCGATGCTCTCCAATGCCTGTCTCACCCTAGCGCGACTTGCTGGTTTAAGCGGTTCTACTTGTTCGCCCATAGCTAATTTAAGATCACGATGTGCAATATGCCTGTTACGCCAATCACGGCAGAAATTCGTTTTTTCTTTTGCATCGGTTATCTGCTGGGAGATGGTTTCTTGTATTTCCTTATTTACAAGGCCAAATAAGCATTGTATTGAGAGGTTGCTCTTGCCAGAAGACTTTGGAGGATCTGTGAGACGCGCAACATGCAGAAGCACATTCTCCCACAAAGAATCTTGAACAATCCTAAAA
>Ga0187865_1004157_pt1 | contig 11033 bp, 16 predicted proteins | sample June2016WEW_11_1_2_FD_132989 | JGI IMG/M metagenome (GOLD analysis project Ga0187865, IMG submission 132989) | Peatland microbial communities from SPRUCE experiment site at the Marcell Experimental Forest, Minnesota, USA - June2016WEW_11_100 | ecosystem: Environmental > Terrestrial > Soil >...
CGCAAGATATCCACCGAACCCTGTTCCAGCCCAAGCAGCCTATGCCAGTGCCCCTACCCTCGGTAACATTATCAATTGAGGGATCCATCACCCCTCGGTAACATTATCATTTGACTTGACACGTATGCCTATTGCGAGACGAACCTGGCCCCGCCAACTGAACTGGATGCGCTGTCTGTGTAAATCGTCACATTCGGCCACCAACGACGTCCAATGGAGGCATGGACCGGTTTGGGAAGAGCAGCATGATGCCAACCTGTTCCATCCCTCGCAGTTTTCCTATCGACGCATGAGTAAGGAGCAGGTGCACAAGCCCGGGCCGCCAATGATCCTCCGCGAGGCTTGCCGCGCACTAATTCATCAAGGGTTTCGTGGTTTGCATCCGACCGCTTCGTAATTGGAAATCAGCCATAAGTCTTGGTATACTTTGGAATTAGGAACCACAGTCACAAACGCATAAGGCCATTCGGACCTTTTTCCGATCCCGGTGGAGGCTGTCACCCTATGTGGCCGCCTCCTTTTGATTTTGCTCGGTGAAGGATAGGGCCTGTGAAGCTTCCGATCACAGAGGGTGGTTCGTTCGCAACGCCCAAGCGCAGCATTATCCGACCTGGTTCTTCGCTTTGCGCTCGGTGCTTCTTGTTGAGGTATCAGCCTTCAAAGGGAGAGCATCGCCAGGATGGCCCTAATCCCTGGCCATGCCAGGCCAAATTCGTCGATGTCTCGACCTTTCTTCGGTCCTCGTGCATCTGAGTAGACTGTGTCGGGACTGCCCTTGGCGTGGGATGGCATCCTGGTGCTTGTCCGCCGAGGGCCTGATTTCCATATCCTGCGTGCTGACTCAGTGCTGGATACCGCCGATAGGTAGCCGTGCTTTGCGAGCGCAATTGCCTCCAGGAGGTTCGTACTCTGCTCGCCATGTCATCGGCTTTGGGACCCAGACCGCAAAATCAGGAACCGGAATTCCGGTGGTTGGTTGCGTTAACGGAAGCCACATCGGTGGAAGTCGCGGGAGGGTTGAAGGGTCTTAGCCTCAGCGCATAGAAAAGGAGAAACGGCCCATGCAGGTCAAGGATTGCATGAAACGAAATGTTGTTTCTGTCCCGTCCAGTGCGACGATCGCCAGCGCCGCCGGGATCATCCTGCGGCACCGCGTCGGGGTACTGCCGGTGCTTGATGAACACGGGAAGCCAGTCGGGGTACTGCAGTTGAGTGATTTGCTCTCGCTGGAGTTCCCGGATTTCGTGAAGCTGGTGGCGGACGTGGATTTTGTCCACGATTTCGGAGCGGTGGAGACGACCCGGCCATTGCCCGAACTGCTAGCTCACCCGGTGACGGAACTGATGCAACCAATGATCACCGTGGGGGAGGATTCCGGTCTCCTTCGCGCCTACGCGCTCATGATCCAGCACAATGTGTTGGATGTGCCGGTGGTGAATGCGAGCGAGGAACTGGTCGGAATCGCCTCCCGCGTCGACATCGGAACGGCCATTCTTTCCAACTGGTCCCTGGAGGCGAAGAAACCATGAGCCTCGCCGTCGGACTTGCTAGCCTGATTTTCGTCCTCAGCTTGTGGCTGATGTTCTCAGAGAAGCTCAATCGGTCAATCACGGCCATCGCCGGCGCCGTGCTGATGGTCGTTCTGGGAAAACTGCTGGGCTTTTATAGCGAAGGGCAAGCCCTGGCGGCGGTCGATTTCAACACGATAGGACTGCTGCTGGGGATGATGCTCCTGGTCGCTCTGCTGGAACCTAGCGGCGTCTTCCAGTACCTTGCGGTTTGGGCCGGTCGCGTGTCGCGGGGACGGCCGACGTGGTTGTTAATCACGATGGGCTCCATTACAGCCGCGCTCTCGATGTTTCTGAACAATGTCACCACGGCGATACTCGTTGCGCCGGTAACCATACTCATCTGCGAAATTCTCGGGATTACTGCAGTCCCGTATCTGGTCGCAGAGGCTGTGCTCTCGAACATCGGCGGCGTGGCCACCCTGGTGGGAGATCCGCCCAACATCCTGGTTGCCTCGGCCTCCGGGATCACCTTCAACGATTTCCTGACCCATGCCCTGCCCGTCGTCGTGGTCGTCTGGCTAAGTTCGCTTCTTCTCCTGCGATTCCTCTTCCGTCGGCAGTTGTCGGTCCGCCCAGCCAATCCGGATGCTCTGTTCCGATTGAATCCTGCGGAAACGATAACTGATCGCACTACAGCATGGCGCGTACTGTCGGTTTTGGGAGCAGCGATTTTGCTTTTCTTCGTTCATCACATTATTGAAGTGAGCCCCGCTCTCATTGCCATGGGAGCGGCCGCTGCCGCTCTTGTTTGGGTTCGCCCAAATTTCGGCGATACCGTTCAAAGGGTGGATTGGGGGTTGCTGATTTTCTTCACGGCCCTGTTTGTGATGGTGGGAGGATTGGAGGCCGCCGGCGTCATGGCGGTTATTGTCCGACTGATCGAGGGCGTCGGCGCGATGCCACCGGTGATGTTCGGCGTTCTCCTGATCTGGGTAACCGCGGGCCTTTCTGCAGTGATCGATAATGTGCCCATTACCATCGCTCTAATTCCGGTCGTCCTGGGATTGGGCGCTGAAGGATTGCAGTTGGGGCCGCTATGGTGGGCGGTGGTTTTCGGTGCCGGTTTCGGCGGTAATGGGACCATCATCGGTTCGTCTGCAAACATCGTTATCGCCAATCTTTCCAAGAAGACGCACACTCCTATCACGGCCGGATTGTGGAATCGGAGCGGTTTGCCTGTCATGTTGGTATCTTGCGCCCTGACGTCCTTGCTGTATATTCTATTGTTCCCCTTGTTTACTCATTAAGTAGTCAGGACACCTCCGGGAACCCTGTTCGAAATACGGAGGAATGAAAGGTTGCAGGGCGGATTGTCGTGGTCGGTGGATGGGATACTTGCGACTGACTGGCACGCTGAGTGTGCTTTGCGAGTTGGATGAGTGGCTTCAACGAAGACTAAGACAACTTCTCTGGAAACGATGGAAACGAGGAACGGCACGCTGGCAGGAGGTGGTATCGCCAGGTGTACCTCGCAATCTCGCCGTCTTGGGTGCCACTTGGTTGACCTCACGGCGTACACTGGTGCTTTGCGGCGCTCGAAAGAGCGGACTTTCTTCCGGCCAGCGTCGTGAGTCGCACCTCGCACTCGACCTGGGCACTTGAGTCCATCGTCTCAGGTAGCGGGGGCTAGACTCGCCTGCCCGGGCCAGGCCGGGGAACGTGGCACCTCCGGGCTAATGGCCCGGGGGTCTGTGTCCTGCGTGCCTGCACGTGTTCGGTACGCATTTGCAAGGTCGAGCAGAGAGATGCGATCCTATGATAAGTGTCGACGAAAGGGCCGAATCCCGAAAGGAAGGAGGTGACAACATGTTCAGACGCATTCGCCAAAAGGGTCAGGGACTCGTAGAGTATGCGTTGATTCTTGTCCTTGTTGCGGTTGTTGTGATCGTGATCTTGTCTCTGCTCGGCCCGGCCATTGGCAACGTCTTTAGCAATATCGTAAATTCCATCTAGTTCGGTTTCAGAGATGTCTGGTCGTATGAAGGGGCCTCACCGATGGCGGGGCCCATTTCCTTGGCGGGGACCGGTTAACCAGATGCGAAGAGTTCTGGCTCAGGGATTCAAACCCGGGCGGGCCCGCTGCATCTGGTGACTGGCGCCCGGGCATAGTTAGGGTCGCGACTCGATGTATAGAGCGCCAATGTCTGAGTGGAACTTGCGCCAAGCCGTGAGCTCAGTCCTGTGCAAATCAAGGACCGCATCCTAGCAAGTCTGAGGTGGAAAACCAAAGAGGTGAAGAGGCTCGAGCCCGGACAGGCTAGCAGCGCGTGAGGGTACGCCCCCTAGAGTTGAACGGGGGATCTCCAGGCTACCGGCCCGACGATCCGTGGTAGACATGGAATCTGACCCCGTCTGATTCGGACAGGAACCAACGACCTGGCGGTTACGAGCCCGACGAGCTGCCCACTGTTTCCGATCACCTATTCCCCTATGATTTGCCTGAATCTACCCACCGACGACCCCGCACTTAACAGACAACCGAGGCCTAAATCGCCTCGGTTTTCCTTGAGGTAGCGGGGGCTGGACTCGAACCAGCGACCTCCGGGTTATGAGTCAGTCTCGAGGATCTGGCACCTTACAGCGAACCGGTTGCCAGATCAACCCCACTCTCGTCCTCGAGTCCAGCCGCGCCTGCTGGATTGCATGGACTGATCGTGGCGGATTATAGGAAGGGGGTTGCTCCTTGTCAAGAGGAATTGAATCGAGTGCACCGAAATTGATTGAATAAGGAACGCTGCGAATTGATCCTTAGGTGCACGTTCAGAATCCATTATAGGAGCGTCGAGTCGGGGCCAATTTTCGGACGGATGGTGTTTTTGGCCAGGACAGGATGGGGTTTTCGGCCAGGACAAGTGGGGAACCCAAGGCGTTTGACCTGAAACTCGAGATAGCCCGGGTTGAATAAAGGATGCAACAGGAGTTGGATGAACTTGGGAAAACGGGAGGCATAGTCGACCCCGCGGAGATCCTCGACATCACACTCGCGCCAGCACCATTTGAAGAAACGCGCACGACTCTGAGCAGCTAATGGATGCCGTCCAAGTCGAATCGGCCGCCGTGCCGGGGCCACGCCAAGTGGCCGCGGATCACCTCGGCCGAGACGTCCTCGACTGCGACGATCCCGAACTGCTTCATCACCGCATTGAACTAGTTCAGGTACGTGGCGTATAGCTTCGTGTTGGTTCGTGCCTTATGCGCCGCCAACTTGGGCAGGATGAACATGGTCATCGCGTGCGACGGCGGATCGCGATGCTCCCAGCTACTTGCGGATTCGTGGGGAACAGATTTACCGCCACGAATCTGAGGTGTCTTGCGGCCCATGGGGCCTGCCTAGAGGACCTCGCCCCGATGTGGACGAACCCTCTCTGGCAGGGATCCTTTCTGCACGTTCCGGGGCTGGCCGGCCCCTACTGCACTTCGATGGTCACAACCCATTTGGCCCACCTGCTGCCTTCGACCCCAGGGAAGACTGCGCGCAGCGGAAAGCCATGGAGCACTGGCAGGGTGCCGCCATTCAACTCGTACGCAAGGAACCCGTGAGAGGACTTCACCAGGTCAAGACCCACCATCGTGCTATAGCCATCGGCACCAACGAGGACGATCGACTGTGCCCCGCTTTGGACTCCGGCCAGATCGAAAACGCTTTCAAAGGGCGTCCCAGCCCAGGTGGCAACGTCAACGAAGACGCCCGGGCAGACCAACTCGCAATGCACACTCACCTTGGGCAGGCAACGCAACTGGTCGTAAGTCAAGCTCAGGGGATGATCCACTCTCCCTGTCACCGCCAGACGGTAGGTTGCCAAGTCGACGGTAGGTGCTTCGCCAGTCACATGGAGGCCCGTAGTCGGATCGTACTCGCCGAATGACTGCGGAGTGGGTGCTGGGGTGGGGGCGACTACGGGAGGCAATCGGCAGGCACTGCCGACCAGGGCTCCCCGGATAGGAATGACCACCGGAGGAGGTTGAGGAAGATGAGGAAGGGCTGAAGCAATTGCGGCGGGAGGGGGCAAGCTAGCCTGACCTTCCGGCGCAGGCTGCCCGGGCCCCTCCGATCCAGAGGGAGACAGGGGCGTGGGTCCACATGCCGCCACCATTCCGAGAAGGACAATCCCGTTAGCCAACTTCCTCAGCTCAAAAGGAACCATTCTTTCCTCCACCCAATCGCTTTCTACCTGGAAACCAAGAATCAAGAGCCAGACCCCAGGAGGGCTCGCCTGTCATGAGGCCACTCCAACCTGCCCCAGCTGCAAGCAGGCGGCAATCGGGAACCTCCAGGCTCCCATGCCGGCGGTCTATGGTTCGAAAAAGAGGTCCTAGATCCACTTGATCTGCGACTTTGGATCTCCCTTTTGGTACGCCGGCCCACAGAACCGAGGCTTGCCGAGTCATAAGCTTCAACCTAGGGGAGGGGGCCTCAAACGGGGTTTCCAGCCGTTTGAGGTTGCCATCCGTGGTTCACTAACCTCGAGCCCAACGAGGTTGATCCACAGGTGTAATTCGAAGGGTACCTCTTGATCGGCGTGTTTGTCAACGCACTCAAATTGATTGCATCAGCGAAGGCTGCGAGTTGATCCCTGGAAAGAGAATCAGAATCCATGATGGGAACATTGTCCAGGTCCCATCCAGACCCAATTCCGGACGGATGGGGTTTTCGCCCAGGACAGGGGTTGAGGTCGGGCTTCGTAGTAGGAGGGGTGTTTCAGCCCGGTCGTGATGTTGTCTGGGGCGATGATCTCTGGGACCCCGCCGAAGAAGGCCGGCGACCGCACGTGGCCGCTGATCCAGTAGGACAGATCCCCCCCTGGGCTTCAGCGTACGTATAGCCTGCTGCGCGGCCACTGGCGTAGCTGCTGGCTCCCAACACAGCGACGAAGAGATGGGCCTGGCGGATCTCTCCCGTTTGGAGATCGACCACCGGCATGGTCTGACCGGGATAATCCAGGAACATCTTCTCCCCGGCCTTGTGAGCTAGGCGCATGGGGGGCCTTAAGCGTTTGGCCCACAGACGGTACAGGTCACAGCCCGTCCTGGAGGACTGGGCCAGGGAAGCGACTGTATCCGTAGCCATCGGGGTGGGCTTCTCGGTGCTCAAGCCACAGCAGGCGCAGGGTCACCCCCTTGCGGTGGAGTTCTGTGTGGACGAATGTCCAGTCGGGCTCCGGGATCACCCGTCCGGGGTGTGGGCTTGGCCTTGGGAAGAGGAACTCCAGGTGCCGGTTCCGGGGCAGCCCCCCAAGCTCATCCACATCCAGCCCTTCGGGGAGGGGCCAGGTGAGGCCAGCAGCCTTTGCACGGTGCAAGTAGTCTCGGACCGTGCTATGGGCGATGCTCCAACTTCGGGCGGTGGCTCGGCCGCCCAGACCATTGAGGCGGAGCACTTCACGGATCTTGCGCATGGACAACCTTTCCCTGGGCATCAGGACCTCCTTCTCTGCAGAGGTCAAGGATGCCCCGGACAAGCCAGGTCATCCGGCGCCGCCACGCTACCTCAGAACTGCCCGAAAGATACCGTCCCAGGGTGGACGAAATCAATCGGAATCAGCGGACGATTTGCGTCGGAATCCGTGGATTGTTTCCGTCGGAATCGGTGGACGAATTGCGTCGGATTACGCAGAGAAGTTCCGCCAAAGTTTCCACTCTGTTTGGGCGAAATCATTTCGACGTGGAATCTCAGTTATGATTTTGTTGCGATTGAAAACTCGACCCTCCCAAAGCCCGCGACGGGGTCGGTTCTGGGATGTGCATTGCGTGCAGGGAAGACATGGCTGCATCTCTTCCGTAGGTTTGATGGAGAATTACCTTTGTTCCCGGTGTGGAGGGCTATCGAATGTCTCGAAGATTGACGCTCGCAGGGTTGATTGCAGGTGTGGGCATGGCAATCCCGCTAATGGCCATAATGGCCTTGGGGCAGGAGGCCGCGGGTCTGCCTTTTGCTCCGTTTGATCTGTTTGGTCTCCTGACCCGTATCCTTCCTCGTTCCCTCGTCGTGGGTGGCGTGGAACTCATGGTTTCCACCCTTCAAGCCATCCGCCTCGGCTCGACTTCAACGCTGGCGAAGTTCATCGAGAGCGGCAGCGCGGTGGTGATAGCCCTGGTGGGTCTGGCTGTCGTGGGGGCGCTCCTGGGGTTCCTGTGGCCCAACTTGCAGCATCGGCTGGCTGCCCGCCGCTTTCTGCCGGGGGTTGTGGTCTGGGTCATTCTGATCCCGGTTGGGATCTGGGCAGGCTGGTCAGCCATCGGCTTTGCCTGGATACTGATCTTGACCCTGGCTTGGGGCGTTGTGACCGGCTGGATTCTGACCCGCTGGCAGAGCGTGGAGACAGCCCCCGTTGACTCAGATCGGCGCGCCTTTCTCGGGAGAGCGGCCGCACTTGCCTTGGTAACAACCGTCGCCGGCCTCGGCCTGGGACGCCTGCTGCGCCGAACGATCCCGCAGCAAACTCTGGCACCCATTCCGACGGGGCCGACCCCGATTCCTCCCCGGACGGGTGTTTTTGCACCCGTTTCCGGAACGCGTCCCGAAATCACTCCGATTTCCGACTTCTACCGCGTGGAGATCGATTTGGTTCCCCCCTCCGTGGACGCCTCCAAATGGGCCCTGGAAATCGGAGGGGAGGTCGACAAGCCGTTGACCCTCTCCTACGCCGAGCTCACGGCGATGCCTTCCGAGAACTTCTATGCAACTTTGGAATGCATCTCCAATACCGTGGGAGGCGACTTGATCAGCACGACTCGCTTCACCGGCGTGAAACTGGCGGACTTGCTGGCCCGCGCCGGCCTTCATCCAGAGGTCACGCAAATCCGCTTCGACTGCGTCGACGGCTACTCCGAATCCCTGCCACTGGACTCAGCCTTGGATCCGGAAACCAGACTGTGCTACGCGATGGGCGGCCTCGTACTGACCCCGGATCACGGCTACCCGGCGCGGCTGTATACCCCAAACCGGCACGGGATGAAGAACCCCAAATGGATTCAGAAGATCGAGGCGGTGAGCCAGCCCTTCACCGGGTATTGGGAACAAAGCGGTTGGAACAAGGATGCTTTCGTCCACACCACCTCCGTGATCGATGCGAGCCTGAGCGAGACGGGGGCCATCGAGGTCGGAGGGATCGCCTATGCCGGAGCGCGAGGGATTCGAGAGATCGAGGTCCAGGTCGATGGCGGGGATTGGGCCCCAGGCGAGCTCAAGCCGCCCCTTTCTCAACTGGCCTGGGTAATCTGGCGCGCGCAAGTTCCAGCGAGCCCGGGGTCCCACGTGCTGACGGTCCGCGCGGTAGACGGAACCGGCGCTCTTCAGATTGCAAGTTACTCAGATGCTTTTCCGAACGGGGCTACTGGGTACGATAAGGCGAACGCCCAAGCGGGCTAGAAGGACCGCATTTCACTTATCCGCCCCCCTCGAGTGGCGCGGGGGTTGCTGAAAATGTGGGACGGGAGAAAGAATTTCGGTCAACATGCCCAGATTGAGCTTAGATTGAGGCTCAGATTAACTAATTGAATTGATGCCGGCATGTTGTTAAGCAGGCGACCGTTCAGTTCGGTTGCGACACCTGATGGGGTTTTCGGCGAGGACAGGGATTCGCAGAATTCCTAGTTCGGTATGCTGCCCATACACGGCCGAAAGGTGTACAAGTGCCCGAAGCAGCAGAGACCTTTTTCGAAAGTCTCACAACCCTCGCGGCCATATCAGCACTCATCGATGCCGGTGAGGCAGAAGGGCTTTACCTCGAAGCTAAGGCTCCTGCGTCGCCCCAGCTATATGGCGACCAGAAGCCCAACCTAGCAGAGGCCAACTCCAGTTTCGCAAACACCGCAGGCGGAGCAATCCTCTGGGGTGGAAGCGCAACTAGGCACGCCCACTCTAACCTCGATGCCCTTGCTCAGATTGAGCCAATCGGAGCCTAACTTCCTTCGCATGCCAGGTTGGGAATCTCATGCCCACTCTTACAACACCGCCTCTTGCTTCAAGCCAGCAGCGCCTCGTGGGGAATCGCGTCGAAGGCCTCAAGACAAAGGTTAACGATGCCTCGGTTGCTGATTTCCTCATCATGCTGACATATAACCACGATTGAATTACCTCTCGCAGGTGAATTAGATATAATGAACGCATGCGAGAGGATGGGTCAATGACCAATTGCCGAGGATGAAACAATCCGCAATCGGATGATGGTTTAGGTCAGAGGATTACATGATGCACGATAGGAGCTTTTGATTTATGGAAATTCATGAAAATCATGCGGCATGGGTTAAGGCATTTCAAGAAGGTTGGCTGAAGAAATTTCAGGAAACCGGCTCTCTTGACTGGACCATGTATGTTCGTCCTAGCAACCAGATGCCGATAACTGGTCCGGGTATCAACCTGTCCTCCAGCCGTCTGGCGCTGATCTCCTCCGCAGGAGGGTATTTGCCTGCTTCGCAAGCACCATATGATGCCAGCAATCCACTGGGGGACTACACCCTCCGTCTTTTTCCCTCGGACACGCCATTTGATCAATTGGCTTTTGCCCACGAACATTACGATCATACCGCGGTCAATGCAGACCCTCAGGTCCTGCTGCCATTGGTTCATTTACAAGATATGGTTCGAGAAGGCAAGATTGGTGCATTAACATCCGTGGTCAGTTTAATGGGTTATCAACCGGATGTTTCCAGGGTATTGCACGAAACGATACCGGCTGTTCTGCAAGCCATGAAAGCTGAACAAGCCGATGCGGCTCTCCTGGTTCCGGCTTGACCGATTTGCTGTCAGTCCGTGGGACTGATCGCACGAGGATTGGAGTTGAAAGGCATTGCCACTACACTTACTTCCTGGAGCCAGGGGATAACCGGGCGGACCATGCCTCCGCGCGCAACCTACACGCGGCTGGCAAGTGGCGCGACAATCGGCCAGCCCAACAACCCGGCCCAGCAAAGACGGGTGTTGGAGGCGACATTAGCGCTGCTGTCTCAGAAGGCGCCGGTTAATCCGGTTAAGTTGGAGGAACTGGCGAACCAAACTCCAGCGCACTAACCTCCTTGCGGTTCAAAAACGCACATAACTCATCCCGAATTTAAGGATGAGTCATGTTCTTGCTTTTAGATATATAGGCCTTCGAGTGTGGCATGGTCTTCGGCCACTTGGCCGTTGACTTTCCCCTCGTTTCCGAGGGTATGAACCCGCGCGAGAGCGCACAGGCTAACGAATCGTCTCATGAGGGATCCAATTTTCGTGGCATGACTTCCGGCGTAGCGCGGCAACCCATGCGAATCCACCGGACATGCCCTCTCGGCTAGCGCGGGGACAAGGCGAGAGAGTGGGTCAGCGTCTCTGGCAACGCTGGAGAACTACACAGCTACACTTGCGTAATCCGACGGATGCTGGACACCGATTCCGGAGCATGCTGGACAGTGATTCCGATGGATGGTGGACACCGATTCCGCTCCATGCTGGACACCGAGGGATCCTTAGCCTGAGTGGCTGAG
>Ga0187865_1004160_pt1 | contig 11030 bp, 13 predicted proteins | sample June2016WEW_11_1_2_FD_132989 | JGI IMG/M metagenome (GOLD analysis project Ga0187865, IMG submission 132989) | Peatland microbial communities from SPRUCE experiment site at the Marcell Experimental Forest, Minnesota, USA - June2016WEW_11_100 | ecosystem: Environmental > Terrestrial > Soil >...
AAGGCTGCTTAAAGAACGGGGCTATCAGCTATTAGCTGTCAGCTATCAGCCAATGCCGTAGCTGAAAGCCGAGAGCTGAAAGCCAAAAGCTGATAGCTGAAAGCTGAGAACTATTAGATGCCACGTAAAGGTACGGTAGAACGTCGAGAAACGGGTCCCGATCCGGTATACGCAAATCCTCTGGTGCAGAAGCTCGTCAACTGCGTCATGTTTCAAGGCAAGAAGAGCGTTGCCCAGAATATCGTGTACGACGCCTTTGAGTTGATCAAACAGCGGGCCAATGATGACCCCCTGAAGGTTTTCAAGAAGGCGGTTGATAACGTCAAGCCGGCCCTGGAAGTAAAATCACGGCGAGTGGGTGGAGCAAACTACCAGGTGCCGGTGGAAGTTAATCGGAATCGTCAGACCTCCTTGAGTCTCCGATGGATCATCGGTTATGCGCGTGAGCGGGGGGAAAAGTCCATGGTGGAAAAGCTCGCGGCGGAGCTGCTGGATGCAGCGAACAATCGCGGCGGGGCCATCAAGAAACGGGACGATACTCACCGCATGGCCGAAGCCAACAAGGCTTTTGCCCATTACCGCTGGTAATCCTGTTTAACCGGGATGACCTCGAGCAAAGCGGGATGTGGCGCCTCCCCGGCCCACGATCCGTTTTGCAGCCCGTCAACCGACGGGCACTGTGGCTCAAATCATGACGGGGGTGCCGGACCTTGATCCGTTGAGATTAGGGTCGGGTGCGGGATTGTTCGCTCTTAAGGATTTATGGCGCGAGAAGTACAACTCGAGAGATATCGTAATATCGGTATCATGGCGCACATCGATGCCGGTAAGACGACCACCACGGAGCGCGTTCTCTACTACACAGGGAGAACGCACAAGATGGGTGAGGTGCATGATGGCACCGCCGTCATGGACTGGATGGAACAGGAGCAGGAGCGCGGCATTACCATCACCTCCGCGGCCACCACGTGTTTCTGGAATGACATCCAAATCAACATTATCGATACGCCGGGTCACGTCGATTTTACGGCGGAAGTTGAACGGTCGCTCCGGGTGCTGGACGGAGCGATTGCGATTTTAGGGGCGGTCGAAGGGGTGGAGCCACAAACCGAAACCGTTTGGCGGCAGGCCGACAAGTATCGTGTGCCCCGCCTCGTCTTCGTCAACAAAATGGACCGGGTCGGCGCGGATTTTGAGGCCTGCGTCAGCCAGTTGCGTTCCAAGTTACATGCCAACCCCATCGTGATCCAGTTACCCCTGGGAGCAGAGGACAGCTTTGAAGGGATCATTGACCTGGTGACCCAGCGAGCCATTGTTTGGAAGGAAGAAACGCTGGGCGCCGCGTTCGACGAAATGGCCATCCCTGCTGCCTACGCCGAGAAGGTACGGCGCTCCCGCGAGCAGTTGATCGAGTCATTGGGCGAAGTGGACGACGCCGTCATGGAAAAGTATGTGCATGGCGAACCGATCTTGGCGGAGGATTTGCGCGCTGCCATTCGCCGCGCCACGATTGCCATGAAAGCCTTCCCGGTGGTTTGCGGAGCGGCATTCAAGAATAAGGGCGTCCAGCCCTTACTCGACGCCGTCGTCAATTACCTGCCTTCCCCCCTGGATGTCCCCCCCGTTGAAGGATCCGATCCCCATAACGAAGAAAAGACGCTGACGCGCAAGGCGGACGACACGGAGCCCTTTGCCGCGCTGATTTTCAAGATTATGACGGACCCCTTTGTGGGCCAACTGGCCTTCCTCCGGGTTTATTCCGGAAACCTCCAACAAGGTGACACGGTTTACAATCCGCGCCGCGACCGGAATGAGCGTGTTTCCCGCCTGCTTCAGATGCACGCCAACAAGCGGGAAGAGATTTCCGAAGTTTCCGCGGGCGATATCGCCGCGGCGGTGGGATTGAAGCATGTTTCCACCGGCGACACCATTTGCGATGAGAATGCCCCCATCGTTCTGGAAGCCATGGATTTCCCCGCGCCCGTCATCTCCGTGGCCATCGAACCCAAGACCCAGGCTGACCAGGAAAAATTAGGGAACGCGCTCGCCAAGCTCACGCAGGAAGATCCTACCTTCAAGGTTAATACCGATCCGGACACGGGCCAGACCTTGATTTCCGGCATGGGAGAATTGCACCTGGAAATCCTGGTGGACCGCATGGTGCGGGAGTTCAATGTGGCTGCCAATGTGGGCCGTCCGCAGGTGGCTTATCGTGAGACCATCCTCGGAAGCGCGGAGGCCGAAGGCAGGTATGTGCGCCAGACGGGTGGGCACGGCCAGTATGGCATCGTTTTCCTGCGAGTTGAACCCTTGCCGCATCCCGACCTTCCCGCCATCGCCGAATTGACCCGCAAGAAATCCACCAACAAATTTGACGCGGATTTGAACCTGCTCTTCAAAGATGAAATCGTGGGTGGGGTGGTTCCGAAGGAATACATCACGCCGGTTTATCATGGCATTCGCGAGGCGATGGAGACGGGCGTTCTGGCCGGCTACGAAATGAATGGTGTTTCCGTGGCCCTTACTGACGGGTCTGCCCACGAGGTGGACTCTTCGGAAATGGCTTTCAAGATCGCGGGCTCTCTGGGTTTCAAGGAAGCGATTCGCAAGGCGAAGCCTGTCCTCCTGGAGCCGGTGATGAAGGTTGAAGTGGTGGTTCCGGAAGAATCGATGGGACCGGTGGTGGGTGATCTTACTTCCCGCCGTGCCCACGTGGAAGGGATGGAGCGCCGCGGCTCGACCCGGGTTATCCGCTCGACGGTGCCACTCTCAGAAATGTTTGGTTATGCCACCGATCTGCGTTCGCGCACGCAAGGCCGGGCGTCGTATACGATGCACTTTCTCCGCTACGAGCAGGCGCCGGCGGCAATTGCCGAGGAAGTTGTCGCCCGCGTGCAAGGCCGGCCGGTGGGGAAGTAGCAACTTAGCGCAGACCTCTACTTTTGAGGTCTGCAGCTCTAGATTGGGAACAGACGCAGACCGGAAAATTGCAGGTTCCCGTTACCATGCGTTACGCCCTCGCGCCGAGTTCGGTGATCAAGACGTTCTGGCGCGCGTTCAGAGGAGCGCCGGCGGAGATGTAGGATGAAGAATTCCGATTTTGAAGTCATGGTTTCTGATCACTCAACCTCGGTCGAGGAGTGGGATCGGGCGCAAAGGGCTCCCAGGTCGGAACTGCCTAAGCTCAGCGCCGATCAGAAAGACATGGCAAGAAAGTTCGGAATTTCCGAAGAGGAGTACGCACGTAGTGTCCTGGCGGGCGTGTATGGAGATGAGCGGATGAAGTCTAGGGCGCGCCAACTCGGGCAGATAATTCAGCGGATCGCCGGTACGCTCGGAAAAGGCGAGTATCGGGTGAAAGCGGTGGTTGCTGAAATGTTTAAAAGCAGGTGGGTAGTTAGTCTCCGAGGGCACGGCACGCAGGTCAATGTGGCCATTCCGCGGGAGTTGGCGGACGATGTGCTGGATTCTTACACGACTGACGATATCACCGAGCTCAAGAAAAAGTTGGTCGCAGGCTTGCAGCTTGCCGAGCCGGTTGGAAAGCGTTGATGGACATAGTGGGACAGCGCGTGGTTTTTCATCTTTCTCGTGAGGGACGGAAGGTTCTGGAGGGAATACTGTCAAAGAAGGGGTCATTCTCGGCCCTCGTCATTGACGTTGATAGTTTTGGACCGGTGATTCGGATGCGTGGACCTGGTCGAACCCGAAGGAGTGAATCGTTCTCCGCGGTCCTCTTAAGGTGGGACTATATTGCAACGATCGCCTTTGAATACCATCAGCAGGTCTTCGAGATCGGACCCAGGATAGGCTTCGCATGATGCCAGACTACAAGAAGTCGGTCCGTGAGCTCGTTGAGCTTTCAGAGCATATTGGAAGCGATGCGCTTTTCCTCTGGTTTGATGCTTTGGCCCTAAAGGGGCACTCGGCCGACCAGGATACGGGTGACGGCTTTCGCATTACGTACACGCGTGCTGCCATCGTGATGGCCGCTGCAGCTTTTGAAGGGTATATGAACTTTGTTGCAGCCAAGCTTGTGAGTAACGGGAACGTCCTCGGCAGGCAACTGACAGAGCCCGAGGTGAACTGCCTTCTCGAGCGGGAATCATATGTCGACAACGGAGCCTTTAAGCTTCGGAAGCGCATTTACAGATCGATGGATCGTTTTCTGTTGCTTTATGCAATTGTGAACGGAGGAGAGCAGTTGAACGAGAAGCTTCGAAGGGGGCTTGAAAAAGCCTTCAAGGTGCGGGATGGCATAATCCACCCTAAGCCGAGTGTCCAGCCCCGTTCCCTATCTTCCGAATCTTCGGAGAGTACATTTTACACGTTCTTCACTGCGGATTTGTTTATTGCAAGGGCTTGGTTTAAGACCTTTGGCGGTGTTTCGGAACACTTGATTGCGAAAAACTAGACACGGAGACAGATGCTATGGCCAAGGAAAAATTTGATCGATCGAAGCCGCACATGAATGTGGGGACGATTGGGCACATTGATCACGGCAAGACGATGTTGACCTCGGCGATCACCAAGGTATTGGCGAAGGGGAATCCGAAGGTGAAGTACCGGCCCTTCGACTCGATTGACAACGCGCCGGAAGAGAAGGCGCGGGGGATCACGATCGCGATTGCGCACGTGGAGTACGAGACGAAGCGCCGGCACTACGCGCACGTGGACTGTCCGGGGCACGCCGACTACATCAAGAATATGATCACGGGCGCGGCGCAGATGGACGGGGCGATTCTGGTGGTGGCCGCCACCGACGGGCCGATGCCACAGACGCGCGAGCACGTGCTGCTGGCGCGGCAGGTGAACGTGCCGTACATCGTGGTGTACATGAACAAGTGCGACGCGGTGGACGACCCGGAGCTGCTGGACCTCGTGGAAGTGGAAGTGCGCGACCTGCTGAACAAGTACCAGTTTCCCGGGGACAAGATTCCGGTGATACGGGGGAGCGCGCTGAAGGCGGGGGAAGGGGACGCGAAGTGGGAGAAGTCGATCCATGAGTTGATGGACGCGGTGGACAGCTACATCCCGATGCCGCAACGGGAAATCGACAAGCCCTTCCTGATGCCGGTGGAAGATATCTTCTCGATCTCGGGGCGGGGCACGGTGGTGACGGGCCGGGTGGAGCGCGGCAAGGTGAAGGTGGGAGAGGAAGTGGAGATCGTGGGACTGCGTCCGGAGTCGTTCAAGCGGGTGGTGACGGGCGTGGAGATGTTCAAGAAGCTGTTGGACGAAGGGCAGGCGGGAGACAACATCGGGGTGCTGCTGCGGGGCACGGAGAAGGACGAGGTGGAGCGGGGCATGGTGCTGGCGAAGCCCGGGTCGATCACGCCGCACACCCAGTTCAACGCTTCGGTGTACATCCTGACCAAGGAAGAAGGGGGACGGCACACGCCGTTCTTCACGGGGTACCGGCCGCAGTTTTACTTCCGGACCACGGACGTGACGGGAGTGGCCACGCTGCCGGCGGGGACGGAGATGGTGATGCCGGGGGATAACGTGAACCTGGCGATCGAATTGATCACCCCCATCGCCATGGAAAAAGGCCTGCGCTTCGCCATCCGCGAGGGCGGCCATACCGTCGGCGCCGGTACCGTCACCGAAATCATGCAGTAGAGCGGTACGCAGTCGACAGTCAGCGGTCGGCGGAACACAAGCTAAACGCTAAAGGCGCGGAGAGCGATGCGCGAAATCATTACATTACAATGCGGTGACTGCAAGAACCGCAACTACACTTCGACGAAGAACAAGAAGAAGAATCAGGACCGGTTGGAGCTGAAGAAGTTTTGCCCCACGTGCCGGCACCATACGGTCCATAAGGAAGTGAAGTAAGTTGATAGTCGACAGTCAATAGTTGACAGTAAAAACAGCGTCAGGGGCATCGGGGTTGTTACTGTGAACTATTGACTGTCAACTATGGACTGCTTTTAGGGGCGTCAGATTAACGGCTAATCTGCCGGTCTCCAAAACCGGTCATGGGGGTTCAAATCCCTCCGCCCCTGCCAGATTTTTCGGGTGTGAGGATTCCCTTCGGCGAGCGATGAACCGCTCGGCTGGATCGAGAGCGATATGGGTGATGAAGGCAGTGGTCGGAGAGATGAAAGCAGCCCCTTGGAGCATGCCAAGGGAGCTTGGCAGCAATTCCGGCAGTATGCTTCCGAGGTGAGAATTGAAACTAAGCGCGTGACCTGGCCCGGCATGCAGGAAGTTTACGGCACCACGCTTATGGTAGTCCTGACGACATTTCTTTTCGGCATCTATTTTTGGGTTTGCGATCAGGTGTTTCAATACGCTGTCTCGCACGCACTCCGATATTTCATGCACCGTGGCTGAGGCAGAATTCCTTTGAGGTTGGTGAAGGTTTGACTGAACAGGATCTCAGTACTGGAAAGACGAGCATGGCAAAGAACTGGTACATCCTCCACACCTACTCCGGGTTTGAGAAGAAGGTTGCTGAGACTCTGAAGAGCCGGATTGACGCCGAAGGTCTCACGGAGCAGTTCGGAGAAATCATGGTCCCCACGGAAGACGTCATCGAGATGCGCCAGGGGAAGAAGGTAGTCACTCCCAAACTCTTCTATCCGGGTTATGTGCTGGTGGAGATGGAAATGAACGACAACACTTGGCACATGGTGCGCTCCACTCCGCGCGTCACGGGGTTTGTGGGTTCCGGACAGCGGCCCAGCCCTCTCAGTGCCGAGGAAGTTGACCGGATTGTCCATCGCGTCGAAGTGGCGGCCGAACATCCTAAACCGAAGCTCAAGTTTGACCGGGGCGAGAACGTCAAGATTACCGACGGCCCTTTCAAGGACTTCAATGGTATGGTGGACGAGATCAACGAAGACCGTTCCACTTTGCGCGTGATGGTGACCATCTTCGGGCGTGCGACGCCCGTGGAACTGGATTTCTACCAGGTGGAAAAGATTTAGGGATTAGGTGCTGGGTGCTAGGGACTGGGGTGAAGCCGAAACTCGAAAATCGAAATTCGAAACTCGTGAGCCAGATACCGAATTTCGAGTTTCGATTTTCGAGTTTCGATCCTGACGCGAGCACGCAATTCCCATGATGAGGTTACGGTTATGGCAAAACGAGTTACCGCAATGGTGAAGCTTCAGATTCCGGCGGGGAAAGCCACTCCCGCGCCGCCCGTGGGGCCGGCCTTGGGCCAGCACGGCGTGAACATCATGGACTTCTGCAAATCCTTCAACGCCAAAACCTCCGCGAAGGATCAGGAAGGCTTGATCATCCCCGTGGTCATCACGGTCTTTCACGACCGCAGTTTCACCTTTGTTACCAAGACGCCTCCGGCCTCGGTGCTCCTGAAGCGCGCGGCGGGAATTGCCAAGGGCTCCGGGGAGCCCAACCGCAACAAGGTTGGAAAAGTTACCGAGAAGCAGGTGGAAGAAATCGCCAAGCTGAAGTTGCCGGACCTGAACGCTCGGGACTTGGCGGCAGCGGTTTCCACCATCAAGGGCACGGCGCGCAGCATCGGCATCGATGTAACAGCATAGCGGTAGCCGGAAGAGCGAAATTCGAAAATCGAAACTCGAAATTCGAAAATCGCCAAACGCGAAGCCGAGTTTCGAATTTCGTTTTTCGAAGGGGAGTTTTTGCAATGGCTAGAGAAGGAAAGAAGTTTCAGGCGTCCGCCAAACTGGTTGACAAGCCCGCCTATACGCTGGCGGATGCCATGCCGTTGGTCAAGAAGGCAGCGTTTGCAAAGTTTGATGAGACCGTGGAAGTCGCCATGCGTTTGGGAGTCGATCCCAAGCACGCGGACCAGATGGTGCGCGGCACGGTGGTTCTACCGCACGGGCTAGGAAAGTCCAAGCGCGTGATCGTGATCGCTTCCGGCGACAAGGTGCGCGAGGGCCGCGAAGCAGGCGCGGATGAATCCGGCGGTGACGACATAGTGCAGAGGATCCAAGGTGGCTGGATGGACTTTGAGGCCGTCGTGGCCACCCCTGACATGATGAAGTCCGTCGGGCGCTTGGGCAAGGTGCTGGGGCCGCGGGGGCTGATGCCCAACCCCAAGACGGGGACGGTCACGTTGGATGTGGCGCGCGCTGTCAAGGAAGTGAAGGCCGGCAAAGTGGAATTCCGTGTTGACAAGACGGGCATTATCCACTGCCCGGTGGGCAAAGTTTCTTTTCAGGCCGCCAAGCTGGCGGAAAACGCCGGCGCGCTGATTTCCAGCGTCATCAAAGCCAAGCCTGCCTCTGCCAAGGGAAAGTACGTCAGGAGTATCGTGGTTTCCTCCACCATGGGGCCAGGACTGCCGATTGATCTGGCTTCAGTGGAGGCAGCGTAAAAAGAATTGACGATTGTTGATTGACGATTGACGATTGAAAACAATCGAACATCGTCCTTCGCCAATCGGCAATCGACAATCGACAATCGTCAATTTTAGGGGAGTTCGCATGGATCGGGAAGAGAAGAAGAAGAATGCAGAGACGCTCCACGAGGAGCTGATGAAAGCGCGGGGCATCATCCTTTCGGGGTTCCAAGGGATCACGGTGGCCCAGGACTTTGATCTGCGCAGGAAGATTGCCGGGACGGGCGCGCGATACAAGGTGGTGAAGAACAGCCTGATCGAGCGCGCGGCCAAGGGGACAGCGGTCGAGCCGATTGCGCAAAAGCTGGCGGGAACGACCTCCGTGGCCTTTACTGAAACCGACCCCGTGGCGCTGGCGAAAGCGTTGACGGAGTACGCCAAGGGAAACCCTATTTTGACCTTTAAGTGCGGGGTGGTAGAGGGACGGGTTGTCTCCCTCGCTGACTTGACCGCGCTCGCGACCCTGCCTTCCAAAGAGCAATTGCTTTCCAAAGTGTTGTTTTTGTTGAATTCACCGGCGCAACGGGTGGCATCGACGCTTTCAGGCGTGGCTCGCAACCTTGCCTACGTTATTTCGCAGGCCGTGAAGGAAGGCAAGTTTCGGGACAAGAATGAAGAGGGCGACACTTCCGATACAAGTCGCCGTTTGATGGGCGCGATTGGCCGCTGGCTCGGAATTGAGAGGGGCGCTTCGGACCGCGAGCAAGCAGCGCAAAAATTGCTGAAGGTGGCCGAGTCAGGCGAGGACCCGTGTAACGTCGACAGTGTCCTTCCGTTACTGGAACCGCATGAGGTACATGTCAGACCTCAGGGGTCTCCACCCCCGCTTGGTCTCAAAGAGTCCTTTTACCAGCTCCCTGACTCTGAGAAAACAAAGATTAGGAGCTTTTACCAATCGGAATACGAGAAGCTAAAGAGTGCGTTTCCTGGGATTTCAAGTCAAACGAAAGCTCCTAACTAATATTGAATAGCCGGTTGAAAATCTTGAAGAGGAGAATCTAGCATGTCGGAACGGGTAGAGAGAATCGTCGAAGAAGTGAAGGGTTTAACCCTGCTGGAAGCTGCTGAGCTCGTCAAGCGGCTCGAGGAAGTATTGGGCGTGTCCGCCGCAGCGGCAGCTCCCGTGGTGGTGGCGGGAGCGGGTGTGGCCGCCGCCGCCGCCCCTGCCGAGGAGCAGACGGAGTTTGCGGTGATCCTGACGGCCATCGGAGCCAACAAGATCAATGTCATCAAGGCCGTCCGCGAGGTCACCAGCCTTGGACTGAAAGAAGCCAAGGACCTGGTTGATGGCGCTCCCAAGCCGATTAAGGAAGGCGTCTCCAAAGAAGAGGCGGAGACCCTTCGGAAAAAGTTCACCGAAGCCGGTGCAACCGTAGAAGTGAAATAACCGTCCTCCCGCCAGGCCTCAGGGAAGAAGGGGGTAAACCCGCACTACCCTGGGGGAGATCGCCTGGTGGCAAGGCCCTCTCACACATAGTGATGAGTGAAGAGTGAAGAGTGACGAGTGACGAGCATAGTTCAAGAACGCGGTTTCGTGCTTTGGCTTGTCACTTTCCACTTGTCACCTGTCACTGCTCTTAAGTGGCACGGATGAACCCATGGACTGCTGGGCCATCGGGGTGATTGAATTGCATCCTCACAGGCTAAGTGTGCATCCATATCATTAAGGGATCTGTGCCACCATTGTCCGGACGACTTTTGAATTTTCAAGCAAGGAGCCAAAGGAATGCCTAACGGCGGGAACGGCGCTGTGCGTCAGCGCATTAATTTCTCCAAAATTCCGACGGTCATCAAGATTCCTAATCTCATCGAGGTCCAACGGCGCTCCTACGAGCGCTTCCTCCAGATGAACCTTCTGCCCTCGGAACGGGAGGATGTGGGTCTGCAAGCCGTCTTTAATTCCGTCTTCCCCATCACGGATTTCCGCGGCATCGCGCAGTTGGACTTTGTGGATTACTCCATCGGCAATTGGGAGTGCAAATGCGGAAGCCTGAAGGGGCTGCACCACTTGCGCAGTACCTGCAAGAACTGCGGGCACACGGTCATTACCGATCCCTTCAAGGTGGGCGAGGTCCTCTGCACCAAGTGCGGCACCTTCAACAAGAACGTGGTGACGTTCTGCAACAAGTGCGGCGACCCCGTGGCACTCCAGTTGAAGTACGACGTGACCGAATGTCAGGAGCGCGGCATGACTTTCGCGGCGCCCCTTAAAGTTACCATCCGCCTCACCCTCTACGACAAAGACGCCGATACCGGGCACAAGAGCATCCGCGACATTAAAGAACAGGAAGTTTACTTCGGGGAAATTCCCCTGATGACGGAAAACGGCACGTTTATCATCAACGGGACGGAACGCGTTATCGTCAGCCAATTGCACCGGTCGCCGGGAGTATTTTTCGAGGCGAATGCCCAGAAGACTTATTTCCTCGGAAAGATCATCCCCTACCGAGGGTCGTGGGTAGAATTCGAGTACGACACCAAGAATCTTCTCTACGTCCGAATCGACCGCAAGCGAAAGTTCCTGGCCACGATCTTCCTGCGGGCGCTGGGATTGAAGAACGATGCCGAGATCATTAAGGCCTTCTACCAAATCGAGAAAGTTACACTCAAAGACCGCAAGCTGTTCTGGGAGGTCTCCGAGGGGCTGATCGGCAACCGGGTCTCCAAGAGTATCGATCACCCCCGCACG
>Ga0187865_1004161_pt1 | contig 11030 bp, 9 predicted proteins | sample June2016WEW_11_1_2_FD_132989 | JGI IMG/M metagenome (GOLD analysis project Ga0187865, IMG submission 132989) | Peatland microbial communities from SPRUCE experiment site at the Marcell Experimental Forest, Minnesota, USA - June2016WEW_11_100 | ecosystem: Environmental > Terrestrial > Soil >...
GGCTCCAACGGCTTGAACTGCCTGTTCTGGAACATGTACCGGGACTTCGGAGTGGGGCAGATGGGCGACATGGGCGCGCACACCATGGACTTGGTGTGGAACGCCGTCGATGCCGGCGCGCCGATGGCGATCGAGGTCGACCAGGATGTCAGCGACAAATACAATCCGGACATATGTCCGGTGAAGTTGAAGGCGCACTTCACCCATCCGGCGAATCAGTGGAGGGGGCCGCTGGAATTGGTGTGGTACCAGGGCGGGTTGAAGCCCCAGTCTCCCCAAAGCTACATCGACGTGAGCGGGATGGGTAACGGCGCCATCTTCGAAGGCACCAAGGGCAGCATCCTATGCGACTTCACGACACGCCTCATCATTCCCAACAATGACGACGGGGATCTGACGTACTATCGGCGGCGTTCGCGCCAGCAACTGCTTCCGCTGGTGAACGGGACCGGGATGCCGACGCAACAACCCGCGGGGGCGAGACGGGCGGAGGCGCGTCCGGCACCAGCACCTCGACCGCTGCCGCGCGGTTTCACGGCGTTTCCGAATGCGCAGCCCGGCCCCGACGGGTTCGCTATCGTCCAGTTTATGGAGAACGGCCTGCCGGCGGCCCTGGGATTGCCGAACACAGACGTGGACTCGATTCTGGAAGCTGAGAAGAGCGGCCGCCCCCTGAATCCCGACCCCTTCCAGTTGGAGTGGATTGCGGCCTGCAAGGGCAAATATGACGGGGCGGTCCACGGGACCAGCAGCAAGACTCACTGCGATTTTGACTACTCCGGGGTGATGGTTGAGCAGATGTTGCTGGGGTTGGTGGCGCATCGAGCCGGGAAGAAGCTGGAGTATGACCCGGTTGAAGGGCGGATAACCAACGCACCGGAGGCGAATGATTATTTGAAAAGGCAGTACGGCAAGAACTGGACGTTGGACGGTTAGCCAGGCTTAATGCTCCCCTCCTTAGATAAGGAGGGGCAGGGGTGGTTGAGCTGCCATTCTTACCGGGTGGATTACTGTCACGAAGGTAAGCCACTGGTTTGACGAGTGTGACTCGAGGAGGTTTGACCGGTGCCAGGTTCCCCGCAAGGGGAACACCGTGAGTAGCCGTAGGTGAAACCTACGGTACCGGTGCTGATGAAAACCTAACGGCCCTGGCGGGGCCGAACCGTTCGACCCCTTCAGGGTCGGTAAAATGGGTGGCGACACAATCCGTGGGCGGCGGGCACAAAAAGCGTGCCCTTGCCCACGGCTACTCAATGTCAACCCCTTCGGGGTTCCGACGGCGGTCGGGATGGAAGCAAATCGAACGTGACTTGACAGTCATTCACTGCCCACCTGGCTGCCGTCCGGCGAAGAACTCCGGGAAGACCTTGCGGTAGATGGACATTCCCAGCGCGGCGTGCATGCCGAGTTCCTCCAGCGCTGCAATTTCTTCGTCCGTGGTGATTCCGCCCGCCGCGGTAATGGGGAGTTGCGTGACGGCGCGCAAACTGCGAAACCAATGGATGTTCGTTCCTTGCAGCCTTCCTTCTCCATCAATGTAAGTGCAGAGAAACCCTGAACAGTACGGCTCGAGCTGGGGCAGCGCCTGCGCGCAGGTGAGCGGCAGGGTTTCCCGCCAACCATGAACGGCAACGCGGTCGCCGAATGAATCCACGGCAATCAGGATTTTTTCGCGCGGCACTGCCGCCGCGAGCTCACGCAAGAATTCGTGATTGATACCTTGGGAAGTGAAGGCGCTACTGCCCACAATGGCTTTGAGCGCCCCGTCGCCCACGACCACTTGCGCCCGCGCCGTGCTGCGGATGCCTCCACCCACACGACAGGGTTTGCGGCGGCACAACTCGCGCACGATTTCCGCGTTGTTTTCCGCCTTGCCCATGGCCGCGTCTAGATCGATGACTTGGATTTCCGGATAGGCCGAGAATTTTTCGAGTACGGCAAGCGGCTCAGGCAGCTCGAGGAATTTTTCTTTGCCCTGGACGAGCTGAACAACCTTGCGATCCATCAAGTCAATGCAGGGAATAATCATATAAATTATGAATTCTGAATTATGAATTCTGAATTATGGAATTGCATGATACATGTTCGCTTGCGTTGCATAATTAGGGATGAGCGCCGCGGCCGCCTTGAATGCGCCAAGTTAGACATTTCCCTTCCAGCATTCATAATTCATAATTCAGAATTTTTTCATATCCTTACGGACACCCCTTGCGTGCGCAGGAATTGCTTCAAGCTGCGGATGGTGTGCGTCTCGTAATGGAAGATTGACGCGGCCAATGCGGCGTCAGCGCAACCCCGCTGAAAAACTTCCGCAATATGTTCCGGGCTCCCGGCGCCTCCCGAGGCGATGACCGGGATGTGCAAGGTGCGCGCAACCGTGGCGGTCAACTCGCAATCGAAACCCGTTTGCGTGCCATCAGCGTCCATAGAGGTCAGCAGGATTTCTCCAGCGCCCAACTCTTCTACGCGCCGCGCCCATTCGAGTGCGTCGAGGCCGGTGGGCTTGGTCCCGCCGTAGGTTACGACTTCCCAGTGAGGTGGTTGATTCTCCGTTGGAAGAGCCGCAGAGCCTGCCCTGAGCCTGTCGAAGCGGCCGGAAAGCGGGCCCTGCGCTACAGGTCGCGAGGGCCCAGCGGAATTTCGAAGCCGCCGCGCGTCAATGGCCACCACGATGGCCTGCCGCCCGTAATTCTCCGCGATGACCCTGATCACTTCCGGCGTTTCAACTGCGGCAGTGTTGACGGCCACCTTATCGGCCCCGGCGGAAAGCAATCGGCGCGCGTCCTCAAGCACGCGTACGCCGCCGCCCACCGTGAGCGGGATAAACAGGCAGCGCGCTACCTGCCGGACGGTTTCCATCAGCGTTGCGCGACCCTCGCGCGAGGCAGAAATATCGAGCATCACCAGTTCGTCGGCGCCTTCGCGGTTGTACATCTCCGCCAGGTCGCCCGGGTCGCCGGCATCGCGCAGGTTGACAAAGTGGATGCCTTTCACCACGCGGCCGTCTTTGCAGTCCAGACACGGAATGATGCGTTTAGCGAACAAATTTGTCCTTTGTCCCTCGTCCTTGGTCCCTAGCTGCACAACGCTTGTCCGCGGTGCAAGTGACAAGGGACAAAGGACCAAGGACGTCCTATAAATTCAAGAAATTCTTCAGAACCTTCAGCCCGACCTCACCTGACTTTTCAGGGTGAAACTGGACAGCCCAGATCTTCTTCATTTCGATTCCCGCCGCGAAAGTCTGGCCATATTCGGTGACGGCGCAAGCCTCGGGGGTCACGGGCCCGTAGTAAGAATGGCAGTAGTAAACAAAGCTGCCGTCGGCGACTCCATGGAATAATTTCGTATCGGGGCGGAGAACAAGCTGGCTCCACCCGACGTGGGGAACCTTAAAAACGCCCTGAAAGCGTGTCACGCAGCCCGGCAGGATGCCCAGGCCAGCAACGCCGGGGGCTTCCTCGCTCGATTCGTAGAGAGCCTGCAAGCCCAGGCAGATGCCGAGGAAAGGTTTTCCCCCGGCGAAGGCTTCCCGCAGCGGCGCCAGCATCGCGCGCTCCGCAAGCCCCTTCATCATGGCGCCGAAGTGGCCTTGCCCAGGGAAAATGATTTTTTCGGCAGCCCGCAGCGCCGCCGGCTGATCGACCCTTTCAGCCGACAGGCCCAGGTATTCAATCGCCTTGAGCACCGAGCCCACATTCCCGCCACCGTAGTCGAGGACGGCAATCATAGAAGCCCTTTCGTGCTGGGAAGCTGTGATTGCAAGCGCCGGTCGCGCGAGCAGGCAAAGCGCAGCGCGCGCGCAAACGCTTTGAACAGGGCTTCGATGGCGTGGTGGCTGGATCGCCCGTACGCGACCTTGAGGTGTACGTTGGCCGCGGCGGTGGTGGTGAAGCCATGAAAGAAATCTTCCAGCAGCTCGGTTTGCAAATCGCCCACATGCCGCACCTTCAGGGGAGCCTTCAGCACCAGGTAGGGCCTGCCGCTCAGGTCGATGGCGGCGATCGCCAGGGTTTCATCCATGGGCATCAGGAAATAACCGGCGCGATTAATACCCTTTTTTGAACCCAGCGCCTCACGCAGAAGTTGGCCGAGGACGATGCCCACGTCCTCCACGGTGTGATGCTGATCCACGTCCAGGTCGCCGTGCGCCTCGAGAACCAAGTCGAAGCCGCCGTGCCGGGTGAAAAGCTCCAGCATGTGGTCAAGGAAGCGAATCCCCGTCGAGATCTTGTAAGTACCGCGGCCGTCCAGATTCAGGCGCCCGCGGATATCGGTCTCGGCGGTTTTGCGATGCAAGGAGGCAATGCGCGCTTTCATGCAAACCCCCTGTAGGGCCGAACGGCGTTCGGCCCAGGGCCAGCGCCGCTGGCCCCTACCAGCCCATGCGAACGGATGAGCGCTTTCATGCAAACCATCCTGTGGAAGAGTAGGAGACCATGTTTTTCCAAGCTCGTACGCCATTAGGAGTCTGGATGAGATCTTGCAGGCGCTGAAGTTCAGCCATGAGGCGGCGCGTTTGCGCCTGCGAGCCAATCGTGAATCGCAAATAACCCTTCAGATGCGGGTCGTAACTCCAGTCGCGCACCAGGATTTTCTTGTCGCGCAGTTTGCGGGCAATTTCCGGAGCGTGCTCGCCCACGCGCGTCAGGACGAAATTCGCGGAACTGGGGACGTAGGGAATGCCGTGGGTGTCGAGCCAGCGGCAGAAGCCCGCGCGATTTGTGCGGATGGTCTGTGCGTACTTGCGCACCTGAGCGTCGTAGCGGATGGCGATGCAGGCGCACATCAAGGCGAGCGAGTTTACGGCAAAGGGATTCTGCCCTCGTTGCAGGGGATCAATCAGTTGGGGGTTGGCGAAGAGACAGCCCATGCGGAGCGCTGCCAGGCCGAAGGCCTTCGAAAACGTCCGGGTCACGATCAGGTTCGGATATTTGTGAATCCACGGCAGGATGGTCTGGCCGGAGAAATCCTGATAAGCCTCATCGACCAGCACCACCGTTTCCGGAGCAGCGAGCAGAATGGCCTTCAAAGCGGGCTTGGGAATCTGCGTGCCGGTGGGATTGTTGGGGTTGGCCAGCGCCACCCAACGCACTTTCTGCTTCTTCAACGTGGCGACGAATTCATCCGTGGGCAAGCGGAATTGCTCGTCGTAGCGAATGCGCAGGGTCTTTCCGCCCGCAACATTGTTGAAGAACTCGTACACGGGGAAGGTGGGGGCCGGGACCAGCAACGTGTCGCCGGGATCGACGAAGGTGTCGCAGACCATCTTGATCGCGTCGTCGGTGCCGTTGGCGAGAAGCATCTCTTCCGGCGCCACGCGAAAATAAGCGGCGAGCGTGCGACGCCCTTCGTCGTACTCGGGATAGCGCGTCATCATTTCCGGGTTCAAGGCGCGCCGCAACGCGGGAATGACCTGAGGAGGGCAGCCCACCGTATTCTCGTTAAAGTCCAGCCGCATCTTGCCACCGCGGCCCTCTTGGGGAGGACGGTACTTTTTCAAGGTTTCAATGGCCTTGCGGGGTCGAATCATCGCTGAGCTATCCTCTCATCAACAACCGAGCCTGTCTCAGATCCCTCGCCGGGTGCGGGGGATGATTGTGCCATCGCCCGGGAGAAATTAGGGGTGAGGCTTCTTGATTCCGAGCCCTCTCCCCACGGGAGAGGGCTGGAATTTCATTTTGTACCCGTTTCCCGAGGTTCCTTGTGTGATTCATGCTGGAACCGGGTCTGGACGGAATAAGCGTGCGCTTTCAGGCCCTCGGTATTCGCCAGCGTGACCAGGGTCTTTTCCAGTCCTGCTAACCCGCGACGACTGAGCCGCTGGACGGAAATGGACTTCACAAAATCCGCGGCGCTTAAGCCGCCGCGCAAACGCGCCGCTCCGCTGGTGGGAAGAATGTGATTCGTCCCCGAGGCATAATCTCCGGCGGCAACAGGGCTATACGCACCCAGAAAGATGGAGCCGGCGGATTGGACGCGCCCCAGCAATCCCGTGGCGCCCTCGAAAAGGGTGAGGTGTTCGGGAGCCAAACGATTGACGAGTTCCGCGGCCTCCGCCATGTTGCGGGTGACGATGATGCCGCCCTGCGCGGCAAGCGCTTGGCCCGCGAGCGGCAACTCCAGCCGCGCCACGATCCCCGGCGCGGCCGCCTGCACCTGGAGCGCCAATTTGAGGGAGGGGGTGATGAAAATCGCTACGGCATCAGGGTCGTGCTCAGCTTGCGCAACCAAATCCGCCGCAATCCACTCCGCGTTTCCGCGCCCGCCCACCAGCACCAGTTCCGACGGTCCGGCGATGAAATCGATGCCGCACTCGCCCGCCACCAGCTTTTTGGCGGCAGCAACGTAGCGGTTCCCCGGCCCCACAATCTTGTCCACGCGCGGGACGGACTCGGTTCCGAAGGCGAAGGCGGCAACTGCCTGCGCGCCGCCCAGTCGATAGATTTTCTTTACCCCCAGCAGGTCAGCGGCCACCAGAACGGCCGGAGCGGGCCGCGGAGACGTCACGATCACTTCGCTGACCCCGGCCACTTGCGCGGGGATGACGCTCATCAGCACGGTTGAAGGCAGCGGAAAGCGCCCGCCGGGAACGTAGCAGGCAACGCGCTCGAGCGGCCGGAGGATTTGCCCCACGCTGACGCCGGCGCGCGTGTGACACGTCCAATGCCGCGGCAACTGCCGGCGCGCCGCTTTGCGAATATTTGCCGCCGCCACTCGCACCGCTGCCACAAAGCCGCGGGGAACCTCGCGATAGGCGCGGCGAATCTCCTCGCGGGATACCGTGAAGCCGGTCTTGCGGAGGTCGAGGCGGTCAAACTTCTTCGCGTAACGCAGGAGGGCGCGGTCGCCGCGGCGCCGGATGTCCTCCAGGATGGGGCGCACCACCGCCTCAGCCTCCATCAAAGTCGTGGAGCGGGCGCGGAGCAGTCTGCTGATTGCTTTCGTATCGCTGCTGCGAATAATCTCCAGCATTTGTTTCGGGTGCTCGGTGAAATGGTGAATAGTGAATGGTAAGTGCGGTCAGCCCAGGATAATTCACTATTAACCCTTCACTATTTACTATTTACAATTTTCCCAAGCCTCCGGCACCTTACCTTTTCAAACTACGATTTTATTCAGCGGATATTCCACAATGCCTTGCGCATTCGCGGCCTTGAGGCGCGGAATGATTTCGCGCACGGTTTTTTCTTCAATGACGGTGTTGACGGCCACCCAATCGGAATCGCTCAGGGCCGAAATCGTAGGCCGCTTCAAAGCGGGGAGAACCGACAGCACCTTTTCAAGGTCGTCACGGCGAACGTTGAGCATCAGGCCGACCTTGCCCGCGGCCTCGATGGCCCCTTGCAAGAGCATGATGAGCGTCTCGATTTTCCGGCGTTTCCAGGCATCTTCCCAGGCGCCGGGATGAGCGATAAACTTGGTGTTCGATTCCAGCACCGTTTCGACGATGCGCAGCCCATTGGCTCGCAGCGAGGAGCCGGTTTCCGTCACTTCCACGATGGCGTCGGCCAGCACCGGCGGCTTTACTTCCGTGGCGCCCCAGGAAAATTCCACTTTGGCTTTTACCCCCTTCCGCTCGAGGTAACGCCGGGTGACCCCCACCAGCTCCGTGGCGATAATTTTTCCTTGCAGGTCTTTCACGCTCTGGAAAGGGGATTTTTCCGGGACGGCGAGCACCCAGCGCACCTTGCCGAACGTTTGCTTGGCGTAAACCAGGTCAGCCACTTCGATGACGTTTGCTTCGTTTTCCAGAATCCAATCCTTGCCGGTCAGCCCGGCGTCGAGGATGCCGTCCTCGACGTAGCGCGCCATTTCCTGCGCGCGGATTAACATGCACTCGATTTCCTCATCATCGATGGAGGGAAAATACGAGCGCGAGTTGACGCTGATCTCATAGCCCGCGCGACGAAAAAGTTGCAAGGAGGCTTCTTGCAGGCTTCCTTTGGGCAAACCCAACTTTAACAGGTTCATGTCTGGCTCTCCGGGTGATTTGCTGTAGCGCCGGGCTTTAGCCCGGCACGTGCCGACGTAGGCAGATGCCGCCCTCCCGACCAGGTCGGGACAGGCGCCGGGCGGCGCTACTACAAGTTCATGTCTGGCTCTCCGGGTGCTCCTGGCCATAGACGCGGGCAGGATCGAATTCGCGCTGGAGGATGATTTCCTCCCCTTTAGGGGTCAGCTTGCGGAAGAAGCACGAGCGATAGCCCAGGTGGCAGCAACCCGGGCCGGTCAGATCGGCTTGGACCAGCAACGCATCCTGGTCGCAGTCCACGCGAATTTCTCTCGCCACTAACCGGTGCCCGGAAGTCTCACCTTTGGTCCACAGCTTCTGGCGTGAACGGCTATAAAAGGTGACGAACCCGGAAACCAGGGTTTCGCGGTAGGCGTCCGCATTCATGTACCCTAGCATTAAGACTTTTCCCGTGTGCCGGTCCTGAATGATGGCTGGGATCAGGCCGTCCTCCTGGTATTTGAGTTGCAACATGCACAGCCCCCCTTGCTTGAAAATGAAAAAGCCCGCTGATTTATTGTGTCAGCGGGCCGCTTTGCCGATCTCGCTTGGTGGTTCAAGCATTCGCCCACTGACACGCCACCCCGAAGCTGAAGTGATGATGGTGATGTGCCAGCGCGCGTAACATGACTTTACAGACTAGCGTGCCGCCCGTAAGCCTGTCAATACGGATTTCGCGGCACTGCGGCGCGGCCCAGGAATTCTGCTGCGCCCCTCCAACTCCTCCTCGGTGCGTAGCAACTGGTTGTACTTGGCGATGCGGTCGCTGCGGCTGGCGGAGCACCTCAGAGACCCATCTCTTTCTTGACTTGATCCCAGGGGATGCCAGCCTTGCCGCTGTTGCGCGCGATGGCGGCGTTGAGGTCACGTAAATCTTCCAGGTCTTGAACTCTCCTGCGCAAGCGCTGAAGCGGGTAGCGCACAGGTACGCGTACTTTGCGTTCCTGTGCGGCTTTTCATCTCGCGTTCGCGTTAATAAACATCTGAACACCCCACCTATTTGGGAAGAACCGCGGAGGAACGCAAACTACGCGTACCTCCGCGCTACCGCTACCTCCGGGCTACCGCTATTCCCCACACTTCAGTGCCCCGCGGCCCAGGAACTCCGCGGCGCCCCCCAATTCCTCCTCGATGCGGAGCAACTGGTTGTATTTTGCGATGCGGTCGCTGCGGCTGGCGGAACCGGTCTTGATTTGGCCGGTGCCGAGGCCGACGGTGAAGTCCGCAATGAAGGTGTCCTCGGTCTCGCCCGAGCGGTGGGAGACCACCGACGTGTAACCGTGACGGCGTCCGAGCTCGATGGCGCGGATGGTTTCCGTTACCGTGCCAATCTGATTCAGCTTGATCAAAATCGAATTGGCCACGCCCTCTTCAATACCGCGCGCCAGGCGTTCCGTGTTGGTCACGAAGATATCGTCACCGACGATTTGAATCTTACTGCCCAGCTCCTTGGTGAGAAGCGCCCAGCCTTCCCAATCGTCCTGCGCGAGGCCGTCCTCAAGGCTGACGATGGGATACTGGCGCACCCAGTCGGCGTAGAGCTTCACCATTTCTTCGGACGATTTCTTCGACTTGTCGGACTTGAAGAAAACGTATTTGCCGTCCTGGAACATTTCGCTGGAGGCGGGATCGAGCGCGATGGCGATATCGTGGCCGGGGGAGTAACCTGCCTTCTCAATGGCTTCGAGCAGGACTTCCACGGCTTCATCATTCGATTTCAGACTCGGCGCGAAGCCACCTTCGTCGCCCACCGAGGTGTTATAGCCCCGGTCTTTCAGGACCTTTTTCAGTGTGTGGAAGGTCTCCGCAGCCATGCGCAGCGCCTGCGCGAAGCTCTCCGCGCCCACCGGCATGATCATGAATTCCTGAAAGTCCACCGTGTTGTCGGCATGAACGCCGCCGTTCAGCACGTTCATCATGGGAACGGGCAGCACGCGCGCTTGCAGTCCACCCAGATAACGATAGAGCGGGGTGCGCGCCGACTGCGCCGAGGCTCGGCACGCCGCCATGGAGACAGCCAGGATGGCGTTCGCGCCCAGCTTGCCCTTGTTGGGAGTGCCGTCGAGCGCAATCATGCGCTCGTCGATTTCGGTCTGATTGCTGGCGTCGTGTCCGCCCAGATTGGCGGCGATCACCGAATTGATGTTGTCCACGGCTTGCGTCACGCCCTTGCCCATATAGCGCCGCTTGTCGCCGTCGCGTAATTCCACCGCCTCGTGCTCGCCCGTCGAAGCGCCGGAGGGAACCGCCGCGCGCCCAAAGGAGCCGTCGCGCAGGAGCACGTCCGCTTCCACGGTGGGATTGCCGCGTGAATCCAGAATTTCTCTTCCTTGAATGAGATCAATTTGTGCCATGCGAATAATTCCTCGATGTGAATTTGAAAGGCGGAATTGTAACACACTGCGGCTTCGAAATAACCCGCTAAACTCCAGGGCGGCAATCTGTCTGGTTGGGGTGATCCGCCTTTTTGTGCGGCGAGCTTCCCCGCAAGTTGGAGTTTGAAAATGTCCCGGAGTGTGTTCATAATGTGGTGAACGCGGCAGAGGAGCATAATTTTCTGCGCCATCGCAGGGCATTTGGCTGATGCGCCGGCCCGCACCGTCTAGAGAAAAGTTGGGGTTTGACGTGCGGCTCTTTCCCGCTTTCCTGGGAGGAAGTAAATGAAAAACATTTGGAAAATATTCCTGGTGGTGGTCATCCTCGTGGCGTTGCCGGTGCTCGCCATCCTCGGGATTATTTATGCCCGGCGGGTAAAGCCGAACACGGTGCTGGAGGTACGAATGGAAGGCGAGATTCCCGAGCAGACGCCGCAATACTCCATTCAGGAGATGTTCAATGGTCCGTCTACGACGGTCACGGATATCACCGAGGGGATCGAGCGGGCGCGGACTGACCCGCACATCACGGGGCTCGAGGTCCGCTTGGGTGAGACCGATATGAGCATGGGTAAGATTCAGGAGATCCGCGACCGCATTCAGGCTTTCAACCGCGCCCGCAAACTTAGCGTTGCTTACCTCGA
>Ga0187865_1004171_pt1 | contig 11003 bp, 10 predicted proteins | sample June2016WEW_11_1_2_FD_132989 | JGI IMG/M metagenome (GOLD analysis project Ga0187865, IMG submission 132989) | Peatland microbial communities from SPRUCE experiment site at the Marcell Experimental Forest, Minnesota, USA - June2016WEW_11_100 | ecosystem: Environmental > Terrestrial > Soil >...
GCGGGGCGGCTCGCCCGGATCGGTGGGCGACACGTCTTGCGGATGACCCAGAACCCGGTGACCCAGGCACTCTATGAACGTGTCAGTCATGCGTTAGCGGCCTGAATTATTTTCGGATTAGGGATAGGTCACGAAGATGCTGGTGCCGAGCGTGCCCCCCAACGGAAAACGCAGTCGCGCCAGGGCATAGGCCGCCAGGAGGCCGCAGAACAGGGCGATGCCCGTGGACAGGATCGAAATGATCAGGGTGTTGAGCAGCCAGCGAAGGAAGAGCGTCTCGCGGAAGAGGAGGGCGAAGTGCTCCAGTGTGGGCTTGAGCGTCCAGAAGGGGGCAAAGTTCGGTCGGTTCCAGGGGATGTACATCTCCCGGTCCGGTCGGATGCTCGTCACGGCCATGTAGTAGAAGGGGAACAGCGTCACGATGACGAAGGCGCCCAACGGCAAGTACAGGAATACCCACCGCTTCCACCACGCACCAGTAACCGCCGCCATCAGGCACCTCGCTTCGTGACGCCCCCCTCGCCGCGGCGGATGTACCAGAGCTGGAAGAGGACCACCATGAACAGCACAGGAAACATGGCCAGTGACGCCGCCGCCCCTTCGCCGAGTTTCCCGGTGGCGACGCCGATCTGATAGGCGTACGTGGCGAAGAGATGTGTGCTATTGGCCGGGCCGCCCCCAGTGAGGATGTACACGAGCTGGAAGTCGGCAAACGTCTGGATCACCGAGAAGAGCATCACGACCATCGTCACCGGCATGAGCAGGGGCCAGGTGACGGTCCAGAACCGCTGCCACGCGTTGGCCCCGTCAATCGAGGCGGCCTCGTAGACCTCCGGGCTGATGGTCTGGAGCCCCGCCAGGAGGGTGATGGCGAAAAACGGCGTGCCGCGCCAGACGTTGACCAGGATGACCGACCACAGGGCCATCACCGGCCCGCCCAGCCAGTCCACGCGGAACCGGATGAGCCCCAATTGAAAGAGAAGCCAGTTCACGATGCTGAAGGTCGGATCGAGCATCCACTTCCAGGCCAGGGTCGAGAGCACCGTCGGGACGATCCAAGGGAGGAGCATGGAGGCCCGGAGGATCCGCTTGAAGCCGAGGAGGTTGTTCAGCATCAAGGCCACCAGCATCCCGAGCGTGAGCTTCAGGCACGTGGCCGCTGCCGTGTAGAAGACGGTGTTCTGGGCCGCCCGCCGGAAGATGCTGTCGTTCCAGAGCTTCGCGAAGTTCTGGAGCCCGACAAAGTCCCCCTCGCTGCCGACCACCGTGTCCGTCAGGCTCAGCCAGATGCCCCGGACGAACGGGTAGGCCACGAAGGTTCCGATCATCAGGACCGCGGGCATGAGCAACACGAGGGCGAACCGCCACTCACGCCGCTCGGTCGCGGTCGCCTGACGCAGGCGACGGATACCGACGGTGAAGGAAAAGCCCGACCTCGACAGCGGCGGCGAACTGGCGTTCTGTCCTAATACAGCCACGGATGAGATCTCCAACGACAGGGTGAAGAGGGGCCGGCCCGGGAGCCTCACCCGAGACCCCCGGGCCCGAGAAGGATTGGTCTTAGGCGCCGTAGATCTTCTTCAGCTCACCGGTAGCCCACGCGAGCGACTCTTCGGGCAGGGTGCCCTGGATCGCCTTCGCGAACATGTCCACGATGATGAACTTGGCCAGCGCCTCGGAGGCCTTGGCGCTCGGAGGTCCGGCGTAGCCGAGATGCCGCGCGTCCTTGATGGTATCGCGGAAGGGCGTCAGCTTGGGATCCGTCGTCCATGCCGGGTGGCCGAACCACACCTTGGTCGGCGGGATCATGTAACTTGACATGGCGATGAACCACGGCTCGTACTGCTTCTTATTCATGTACCAGCGGATGAACTCCTTGGCCAGCTTCTGATTCTTGGAGTACTTCATCACCGCGCTGTTGTGGGTCGCCATGTGGTAGAAGCGGCCGGCCGGTCCCCGGGGATTCGGGGCGTGGTTCATGGCATTGGCGACGTCCGGGAACTTCTCTTTCCCCACGAAGTAGATGCTGGCCCCGTTATTGGTGATGGAAATGCTGCCCGCCAGGAAGGCTCGGTTGTTGCTGGAGTCGTCCCAGGACAGCCCACCCTCGTCGAAGCAATCCTTCCACATGGCGGTATTGAGCTTGATCGCCTCCAGGGTCCCCTTCTTGTCGAGGGCCACCGTCTTGCCGTCCTTCTCGACCTCGTAGCCGCCGTAGGCCCACACGAAGGGATAGCACCAGGAGTTGGGGTCATTCACGCTGTGGCCGAAGCACTGCCCGACCGGGTGGCCCATGGCCTTGAGCTTCTTCCCCACCTCCCGCAGCTCCTCATAGGTGTCCGGGAACTTGCTGAACCCGGCCTCCTTCAGCCAGTCCTCGCGGTAGTTCATGGTGTTGGAAAGGACGCCGTAGGGCACCGCTAGCCATTGCTTGCCGACATAGGCGTTCGCCCTGGAGAGGTCCCAGTAGCCGCCCTGCTCCTTCCCCAAGGCCTCGGCGATGTCGCTCACGTCCGCCAGGCCGTTGGCCAGAAGGTGCGGGAAGTTATTCTGGAGCATGATGATGTCGGGGCCCGACTTGGCCACGATGGCGGCCGTCGACCGGGTCGTGATGTCATTCTCGCCGATCCGCTCCACCTGGACCTCGACACCCATCTGCTTGCCGAACTCATCGGCCTGGGCGATGAAGAGTGTGTCCCCGGCAGGGATGAAGTTGATTCGGGTGAGGAGATGCAGCTTCGTCCCCTTGGGGTAGGCGGGAGCCTGTCCCGCGCGGAGAATCCCCGGGATGCCCCCGAGGGTCGCCGCCCCGGCGGCGACCGCCGCGCCCTTCAAGAACGTGCGCCGGGGAATGGTACCCCAGCCTTTCTTGGTGCCATTGCCTTGATCCCGGCTCATGGTGTCCTCCTCCTGATCACCGGTGTGAAGAGACCCCGTATCGTCGCATGACCTCGACACATCTTCCTATCGCGCTTGTCCTTCACCTCCCTCAAGAGATGTTCGAACCCAATGTTGGAAAATGGGGCGCCCGGTTGTTTCTGTCCCGCGTCCACCGCGCTCCCCCCTCTTGCCGGCGTTACTTCTTCGGCGCGAACGCCTTTTCCATCTTGCGTCGGAAGGCCACGGTCGGGTCCTTGGGATCGACCTCGACATCCGCCCAGGTGACGAGCTGACCCTTCGCCACCGGCCGGACGAGTTTCATATGGGCCAGGCCCAAGGGGAGGCCGTTCTTGGCCAGAGACGTGGCGGCAGGCATGATCTTCCCCCACACCATGTACCCGCCCTCTCCGTCGAGGACCTCGCCGGCCTTGAGATCCCGCTTGGCGGTGGCCACGACATCCGCCTGCCAGCCGGTGGGGCTGCCCGTCGCCTCGCCCCGGAGCATGATGGAGGCCACGCTCACGCCCAGTTCAAGACCGATCAGGTGGAGCGGCCGGTACAGGCCGGCATACTTCCCGGTCTCGTCGGGGAGGAGCCAGTACTCGTTGAAGCAGCGCTGAGTGTACTCGCTGGGGGCCTCGTACGTCACATAGACCCCCATCTGCAGGTGGTGGGGGACGGGGGTCTTGTCCCGGTTCAAGCTGGAGATGACCTCGACCGTCCCCTTGTAGGCGAGGGTGCCACCGTCCGCCTTGGGCTTCAGGAATTTGGCGATCTCGGCCGCCGGGACAGGCGGGAACCCGAGACCGTCGGGGGGCGCGACGAGGCCGGTGGCGTTGCAGACGGCCGTCATCTCAATCCCGGACTTGGTGCCGTCGATGAACGAGTTGAACATCTTGGGGTTCGCCCCGGCCTTGGCCGCGGTTTCGGCGGTCCAGCCGAAGTGCTGCCAGACGGTCTCGGGGGTGGATTCGTGGAAGGACGGGTGGTACCGGGTTCCCTTCCCGGCACAGACCACAGGGAAGCCGCAGGTCCGGGCCCAGTCCACCAGCTCGCAGATGATGGCTGGCTGGTCGCCATACGCCAGGGAGTACACGACGCCGGCCTCCCGGGCCTTCTTGGCGAGGAGCGGGCCGGCAAGAACATCGGCCTCCACGCAGACCATGATGATGTGCCGCTTGTGCGCGATGGCAGCGAGGGCGTGCTTGATCCCCGCCGGGGGAACGCCCGTCGCCTCGATTACCACGTCCAGCCCATCGGCCGCGATGAGGGCCATGCCGTCGTCGGTGAGATGCATGCCTCCGCTCTTGAGCGCCGCGGCGAACGACGGGGCGGCGAACTGCTCGGTCGGCCATCCGGTGCGACGGCAGGCCTCGCGCGCCCGCTCCACATTCAGGTCGGCGATCCCCAGGATGTGCAACCCCGGCGTGAGCCGCGCCTGGGCCAGGAACATGGTGCCGAACTTCCCCGCCCCGATGAGTCCGACGCGGATGGGGCCCTTCTTCTCGGCCCGCTCGAGCAACATGCGGTGTAGGTTCATGATCTCCTCCGTTCGTGGGATAACACGGTGCAGCCTGGCGTCTGATCCGCTGCCTCCGGCCGACGGCTCGCGTTGAGTGCCTCACCGGCGGGCGGGAAACCGTCGTGGCGCCTGTGTCGGTTGCCTCCTGTCCCTTGCCGTGCTCGTACCTCCCTGGCCGATGGCGAGTCTCCCCGCACCTCAATCGAGGCTGTGGGATGCGCCGGCCGGCTCCCCGGCCCGCCCCTGCTCCTCGGCTTCCCTCCTCAGTTTTTCGGCCGATCGGCCGTGGTGCGCCCGCATGAGTCGTTCGCAGGTCTCACCGTCGCGGGCGCGAAGGGCTTTGAGGATCCGCCGGTGCTCGCGCAGCGATTCAGAGATGGTCCGAGCGAGGAGGCCGTACTGGTAGGCGAAGATCAGCATGTTGATGGCCTTGAGGGCGTTCAGCAGTTGCCTGTTTCCGGACAGCTCCACCAGCCGCCAGTGAAACTCGCGGTCCAATTCGACGTACCGGCGAAGCGCAGCTGGAGTGGGCTGGAGGTCCACGTCGCGGAACAGCGCCTCCAACTGACCCACCTCGAGACCGTGGATGCGCGTCGCCGCCAGTCGGACGGCCAATCCCTCCAGAGCGACCCGCACCTCATACAGGTCGGCCATCTCGCGCTTGGTGAAGCGGCGCACGTAGATGCCTCGTCGGGAGACCCATTCGACCAACTGCTCCTGGGCGAGCCGCTTCAGCGCGTTCACCAGAGGAGTGCGACTGACCCCCATCTGACGCGACAACTGGCTCAGCAAGAATCGCTCGCCGGGCAGCAGGCGCCTTTCGAGGATCATCGTCTTGAGGCGGGCGTAAATCTTGTCGTCGAGGTTCTCGTGCTCGATGCGGATAGGGGGAGCGGCCGTGGGGCGTATCGTCCGTCGAAGACTCAGGGGCTTCGTGGCTGGTGGCATGGAGCCTCCCGCGTCCGGGAAGGATAAATGAGGAGGGTCTACCGTTTCGAATTTTGTATTTTAAATTCAATATGCACCAAAGTCCCTGCCCGCGTCAAGCGGAAACTCTCAGGACGAGGCTTTGACGAGGGAAGGCGAGAATACAGAGGATCGGCGGGACCCGAAAGGGGTCACCATTCTGGACCGGGAAGGAGGGCAAATCCTGTCTCCGAGAGTCGGGGGAGGAATGGGGATCGCGGCAAACGAAGGCCGCGAACGGAACAATTTGGCTTGACGCCGTTCCCCTTGCTGGGGCATGCTCCGGCGCGCGTGGCGGGGGCATCGGCCCCACGCCGGGCTGGGGAGGGAATGGGCGCTGCAAGCCCCGACGCCGTCACGCGCTCGCGTCCCACGCCACCCGCCTGGAGTCAGCGCATGGATCTCAAGGACAGAATCGGCATTGACCTTGGTCGCCGCATCCGGCTGGAAGAAGGCATTGAGTGGGCGGCGCGCAACGGCGTGCGCTCCATCGACGTGCAACTCGACACCGAGGCGAACGCGCTCGACACATTCGACGCGGCGCGCGCCGCGGGCGTGCGTGCCGCGTGCGACAAACACGGCATTCATCTCGGATTGCACACGCTGTCCGCGGTCAACGTCGCCGAATACTCGCCGTATGTGCGCGACGCGGTCGACCAGTACCTCCAGGGCTACATGGACGTGTCCATGCTGCTCGGCGCGGATTGGATCGTGGTACACGCGGGCTATCACTTCGGCTCGGACAAGCCGGCCCGCATGCACGCCGGGCTCGAACGGCTCAAGCGCGCCGCCGACTACGCACGCAAGGTCGGCGCCACCCTGCTCCTGGAGAACTTGAACAAAGAGCCGGAGGACGCCGAGATTCACTACCTCGCCCACACCGTCGAGGAGTGGCGGTATTACATCGATGGGATCGCCTCGCCGAGCCTGCGGCTCTCGTTTACTGTTAACCACGCGCACCTGGTGCCGGAAGGCATTGACGGTTTCATTGACGCGCTCGATTTCTCGCGTGTGGCCGAGATCCGCCTCGCCGACTGCTTCCGCTTGGGCAAGGAAGTGCATCTGAAACCGGGCGCGGGCGACCTCGATTTCGCGCACATGTTCACGCGCGTGGAAGGCAAAGGATTCACGGGCCACTATACCAACGCGTTCGGCTCGCTCGACGACATGCTGGCCGCGCGCGACTACCTGGCAGCGAGAGCTGCCGAGGCCGGCGTGACGCCGCGCAGTGCGATGGAATCCCATCGCCGGCCAGCCTGATCCTCCCGAACAGTCTTGTCTGCCCGCGCTCCCGCCGCGAATCGAGAAAGACGGAACAAGTCTCCCCTCATTGAAGCCAGAAGATCAGCAGGCAAGTCCTGAGGGTTGCGCGCGAGCTTCTAGCGAACCCCAATACGATTGAAATCCTTTCCTCCCAGCACCCAGATTCGTCAGTCTTGAGGTAAGCGTCCGGTGAACCCATCTTCCCCTCAACATGCCACCTGCTCATACTTGTCGCCAACACATGCGCATGGGGCGCATGGGTAGAGCGACGAGGTGGGCGATGCGAGGACAGCGAGCGGATGAGCGGACGCAGGCGCAGTGGCACCAGCTGATCGCAGAGGCGGCCAGGAGCGGGTCCTCGATCCGGGCGTTCTGCCGGGAGCGGCGGGTCACGGAGGGGCAGTTCTACGCGTGGCGGCGGCGCCTGAACGGACAGGTGCAAGGAGCCGCCCAGCGCCGGGCCCAGGCGGCGGTGCCCGGCGCGACCTTCGCCCTGGTCCCGGAGGCGGGGGCGACGCCGGAGCCCGCCGGAGTGGAACTGGTGTGGGCGGATGGCCGCCGGCTGCGGATCGGGCCGGGGGTGGACGCCGCGACGCTGCGGACGGTGCTGGCGGTGCTCGAGCCGGAGCGATGCTGAGCTTTCCGGCGGCGATCAAGGTGTACCTCTGCACGGTGCCCTGCGACATGCGCCGCTCCTTCGATGGCCTCAGCATGCTGGCCGAGCACATCGTGCAGTGCAATCCCCTCAGCGGGCACCTGTTCGTCTACTGCAACCGCCGGACGGACCGGCTGAAGATCCTGTACTGGGACCGGGACGGTTGGGCGATCTGGGACCAAGCGGCTGGAGGTGGGGACATTCCAGTATCCGTTCAGCGCCGCCGGGCGCCGGGAGATCGCGGCGTGGGAGCTCGGGGTGCTCCTGCAGGGGATCGACTTGCAGGCCGGCAAGCGGCGCAAGCGCTACAGCCTGCCGGCCCCGGGGCCGGCCTCCGGCGGGGCCCTGGGGAGGGAATGAAAAAAAGGGAGGCCGGGCCATTTTTTTGTTGCAGAGAACCGATAGCTGTGTAATGATACCGGTATGACGATCAAACAGCTCGAAGCGCGCCTCACCCGGATCCAGGCCGAGCTCCTCGCTCTGGGGCCGATCCACCCCGGCAGCCTCAGCACCCAGGCCAACGTCTGCGGCACGCCGGGCTGCCAGTGCAAGGACCCGCGCGCCCCGCGCAAGCACGGCCCGTATCACCAGCTGAGCTACACCTGGCGGGGGAAGAGCACGACCCGCTTCGTCCGCCCCGGGCGAGTCGCCATTCTCCAAGCGAAGCTCGCCCGCTACCAGCGCTTCCGGGTACTGACCGCCGCGTGGGTGGACGTGGCCATCGCCCTGGAGGCCCTGGAGCGCCAGGCGGCGAACGAGTCGGCCACATGACCCCGACCCCGATCGACCGCGAGCACTTGCCCACCGATCTTGCCCTCTTGCAGCAGCTGGTCTTGCACCTCCTGGACGATCGGGACGCCCAGGCGCGGCAGGTCCAGCGGCTGCAGCACTGGCTGACCAAGCTCCTCCGCGCCCGCTACGGCCCGCGGCGGGAACGCGTAGACGAGCACCAACTCTTCCTGTTCGCGGCGGCGGCGATCGCGGCCCATCGGGACGGGCCGCCTCCGGAACCTGAGACAGCACCCGCGGTCGCGACGCCCCGCCGGGGCCATGGCCGACAGCGGCTCCCGCAGCAGCTCGCGCGCCGGCAAGTCACGTACGAGCTGCCGGCCGCCGAGCAACACTGCCCGACCTGCCAGGCCCAACTCACGCGGATCGGGGAGGAGACCAGCGAGCGGCTGGAGTACGTGCCGGCCTCCCTGATCGTGCTGGAGGAGCGCTGCGCGAAGTACGCCTGCCCCCACGGCTGCACAGTGCGGACTGCCACGAAGCCGATGCAGCCGATCGAGAAGGGCCTGCCGGGGCCGGCGTTGCTGGCGCACGTGGCGGTGAGCAAGTATGCCGATCATCTGCCGCTCCACCGGCAGACCCAGATGTTCACCCGCCAGGGGGTGACCCTCTCCCGCCAAACCCTGTGCGACTGGATGGGGCGCGCGGCCACCTTGGTGGCGCCCTTGGTCGCCCTCATGCAAGAGCGCGCGCTCCAGTCCAAGGTGCTGCAGACCGACGACACGCCCGTCGCCGTGCTGGATCCCACCTTGCCCCGCACGAAGACCGGCCGGATCTGGACCTATGTCGGCGATCCAGCGCACCCCTATACCGTCTACGACTACACCCCCGACCGCAGCCGGGCGGGGCCGGACCGCTTCCTCCAGCCGTTCAGTGGCTATCTCCAGGCCGACGCCTATGCGGGCTACGACGCCTTGTACCGGGATCCCGTCCGCGGCGTCACCGAGGTCGCCTGCTGGGCCCATACGAGAAGAAAGTTCTTTGAGGCGCAGGATGCCGATCCCATGCGGGCCATAGTCCTACTCGCCTATATCCGGCTGCTCTATGCCGTCGAGCAGGAGGCGCGGGACCGCGCCCTGGACGCGACCGACCGCCAGGCCCTGCGGCAAGAGCGGAGCGTCCCCATCCTCACCGACATCGAGGCCTACCTCCAGCGGGAGCAGCCGCACGTCTTGCCGAAGAGCCCGATCGGCGAGGCGATCGGGTACGCCCTCGGCAACTGGGCGGCGCTCGTCCGCTACACCGAGGACGGCGATCTCGAGATCGACAACAACGCCGCCGAGCGCAGCCTGCGGGGTGTCGCAATAGGTCGGAAGAACTGGGTCTTTTTCGGGAGTGACACCGGCGGCCGGACGGCGGCGATCCTCACCAGCCTGGTCACCACCTGTAAGCGCCTCCACGTGGATCCGTTCGCCTACCTGCGTGATGTGTTCGACCGCATCAGCGCCCACCCCGCCCACCGACTCGAGGAACTCCTGCCAGATCAGTGGCAGGCAATCCAAACGGCCACCACCTCAGACTGACACGCTCCGCTACATCGATCGCCACACTCAGCGCCGCCGCTCAACCCAGCTCTACATCCGCTCGGTTCCGTACATATCTGTCGGTGAAAAGAGAATATGGGAAGGATAAGTCGGACGTGAATCAGAGGGAAGATGGGTTCACCGGACGCTTACGTCTTGAGGAGGGGGCTCGGAGGAGAGACGCTTTCCCACATGATAGGCTTTCATTCGCTCCAGATGGGGGCGGCTTTCGCGCAGATGCCAAAGGCTGCTGAGATTGAAAAAGCGGAACGACTCTCCTAAGATGAGACCGTTTTGCCCGCGACTGACAACGCCGCGCTGAAGGAAGCCACTTCGACCTGGCGCCACAGGCCCTTAGACCTGAGGCATCACAAACCAGCCGGCATCGGCTGATCTGTGTGGGAAGAAAGCTGGGGGGTCGATGAAGACAACCGAACAGAAGGCGAAACGGATCTTCGGGCAGCGGGTGTCGCGTTACACGACCAGCGCTGCACATACCGATCCCCAAGTTCTGGCCCGGGTCGTGGAGCTGGCCAGTCCGCAACGGGATTGGCTGGTCCTGGATGTCGCGACCGGGACGGGCCACACCGCCTTCGCGCTCGCTGGTCATGTACGCGCCGTCATCGGAATTGATCTGACCGTAAAGATGCTGGAAGAATCGAAGCGGCCCGGGAGAGACCCTAGGAAGAAGGGCACGCCGAGGCGGTGCAGGACATTGCCGAGAAACTGGACATCCCCCCGAAGCAGGCCGAGCATATGCTGGCCACCCTGGAGGCCCAGCCTACGGTGACGCGGGAATTGCTGGTGCGGCGGAGTGCCCAGGCATGGCTGGAGGGGTAGGGACAGACGCCGGTCTTATACGATAGACAGTAATACATGGTTTGATCGAGGAAGAATGACCAATTCTCGCCATGGCGAAGAAGCGGGCAGCTCAGAGGACCACCGGTGTATGCGTTTCTAAAAGAAGCGTTCTGGCAAGATGAGTTTATCGTGACTCGCGAACAGGTGGATCAGATCGTTCATCTGATCGAGGACGAGGAACGACCGATCCCCGAACCGGAACTCGGCGAGTTCTTGGTCCGAGAAGTCTTGGAAAATGAACAAGAGTTCGCGAACGCAAGGATTTACTCTCCGGAGCGAAAGTACAGGATCGGCGAGAGGCTGGTTTTCATCCACGACAAGGGTGCCGGGGACCGGACCGCCAATTGAGCAAAACGGAGATCTGGGGTCCATTCCGCAGCCGAATTCGAACCCGAGTTTCAGCCTTGAGAGTCCGGCTTTAATCCGAAGTTCCATCCGGCTCCAGATAGTAACGTGTTGATGCCAAAGGCGTTCTGAGGAAAACCCACTTCCCCGTACTGGCTACAACTGCAGGAGCTCCAGGACCCGGGCCTGGAGGGGGGTA
>Ga0187865_1004194_pt1 | contig 10959 bp, 9 predicted proteins | sample June2016WEW_11_1_2_FD_132989 | JGI IMG/M metagenome (GOLD analysis project Ga0187865, IMG submission 132989) | Peatland microbial communities from SPRUCE experiment site at the Marcell Experimental Forest, Minnesota, USA - June2016WEW_11_100 | ecosystem: Environmental > Terrestrial > Soil >...
CCGTCGTACTGGAAACGCGGATAGCCGCCTACGAAAACCATCGGAAGGCCGCCGATGCGGAAGAAATGACCACTCCCGAAGTAGAGCCGGAAGCGGTCTTCAGGAATTCGGTAGCCGTTATAGCCGCCGCGTTGCTGCCAGGTGCGGTGGTCGTTGTTCCATGAACCGGCGCGAGACTGCGCGAAACCGCTGCGTACCTGCCCTGCGTGTTGTGGCACGCCGCTGTGGTGGACTCCGCCATTCGTGGGGCCGTTGGCCTGGACGCCGCCATGATAGGCGCCGCCGTAGGCTTGTTGCGGTCGTGGCGCAGGTTTATTGGCCGTCTGCTTATGCTGCTGCTGGGCGGGTTTCGCCTGCTGATGTTGTTGCTGTGCGGGTTTCGCCTGCTCCTTTTGCGGCTGCTGATGCTGTTGCTGCGCGGGTTTCGCCTGCTGATGTTGCTGCTCTTGTTGCGGTTTGCCCTGCTCCTTCTCCTGTTGCTTGCTCTGTGCGTAGGCCGGAGCAATGGCTCCGACAAGAAGGAGTAGAACTCCCTTGGTGATAAGTCCAACTGCTTTCATGAGTGTTGCCTCCGTTACCGTGATTTCCTGCGCCCCTCGCTCGGCGCATGGGGCGTACCTGTTGTTTCGGGTGGTTGTCTTCGTGAAACGTCTAAGCGTAACAAGTCTATCCGCAAGTGGACTGTACAAAAAGGGACAACTGTCTGATAGCCGTGGTCGCCGGGCGCCGCGCCTTTGCGCTTTGCAAAGCTGCGCGCCTTTTGCGCCCGCCGTTTTCTGGAGGCCGTGCCGCTCTTGAGTTTCTCCGATGCCTTTCTCCCGCCTGTGTAGTGGCCGACCTTCAGGTCGCTTCTTGGGTTGCCGCGCCCGCCCCTTCTTCCTTCTGTCATCTCGAGCGGAGCGACCCGATTTTGTCCCTCGCGCCGCAGTTTGGCGCGTCGGGTCGCGTAGTCGAGGGCTCTCTCTGTCCTGGGAGGGCATGATTTCTCACCCGGCACTTCGCGCCTTGCCGCGCCCGCCCCGCAGGAGTAGGATTCAGGGCACCCCTCAATCTTGCGTGGAGTCTCTGCAGGCAGGAGCAAGGAACCGGGATTGCTGCACTCCTTCGGGAAAACCGTATGGGCTGTGGTGTCCCAAGGAGGATCACATGTGGAATGAGAAGAAACCTGAAACGAAGAGCACGGACGCGCCGCGTCCCATGGAGGCGCCAGCGGAACGCACCACGGGGTGGCTGGGGTCGAGCCTGCGTGTGAAAGGCGAAATCTCCGGCACCGAGGATTTGCTGATCGACGGCTTGGTTGAAGGATCGATCCACCTTGATGAGCGCAAGTTGACCGTCGGAAAGACGGCCAAGTTGACGGCTGACATCAACGCCCGCGACGTCGTCGTGTACGGCTACGTGAAGGGAAACGTGCGCGCCAAGGGCCGCGTCGAGATCAAGAAGGACGGCTACGTGATCGGGAATTTGACCACGGCGCAGATCATGATTGAAGACGGCGCGGACTTCAAAGGCACCATCGAAATTGACCGCAGCGCGCCCAAGGAAACCGACAAGAACGTCCCCGCCCGTGCAGCCGCGGCCGCAGCAGGCGCGGGCGCGGCGGCGCCAGGCGCAGGCGCGACGCCGAAAAGCATCTGACAATTTTCCATAGCAGCCCCTGCCGCCCGGCACTATCTTTTCCCCGGCTTCCCGACAGGTCTTTCCCCCTGTAGGGGCATGATACATCGTGCCCGCCTTCGTGCCGGAGTCCGTCTTCCTCCTTAGGGGGTCGGAGCTTCAGCTCCGACAACCGGCTCCCCAAAAATAAAACCCCCTCAAAACTCTCTCTCTTGCCTCCTGATCGCTGGTCGCTGGTCGCTGATAACTCTCCCAGAGCAGCGTCCCCTCAGCATAACAGGCGAAGCATAGCACATTATTTACCGTTTGTCTACTATTATTTAGTGGTTACTATTTTCGAAACTGGTACTCGGTCGGCACGCTTGCCGGGGTAAAGCCCGGCACCTACATAATCGGGGCTTCGGGCTGGGGTTGGTACAGATACTTTTGGAAGCCGGCGAAGATGTGGCCAATTTCTTCGGGCCTGCCCAGATCCGTCAGCGCGTCCGCGAGGGAGTCATGGTATTTCAGGAGGAGCAGAGGAGTCAGCTTCTCACGGTCCAGTTCCTGCACGCCTTCCTTGACGTAGTGGGCCAGGACGAAGTCAAGGAAGGTTTGCTGCTTGTCGCTGAACTGGGCGCGGATTCTTACTTTCGCGCGGGTAGCCCTTTCTTCGCGGGTCAGGGTGGGCAAGGCGTAGGCGACGTAGGCCAGCACGTCGAACAGATCGCTCTTCTCGGCGTTGATGATGCGCTGCATTTCGGCCATCTGGTCCGCTCCGAAGCCCTTCTCTGCGAGTCCTTGCAGCAATTTGGACCGCGTGTCGGGCGCGCTCCAGAGGGCGCGCAGTTCGGCTTCGTTTTTGAAAAATTCTGGGATCCTGCCGAAGAGCATTTCCATAAATTGTTGCGCGGACATGGGCGTGCCATCGGGATGCCAGAAGCTGGTGACCATCATGTGCTGGATGGCGCGAGCCTTGCCGTCGGCGAGCTTTACCTTGATTTTCTGCGGGCGCGGGACAGGATCGGGTGTCGCTTTCGGCTCGCGTGGCGGACCTGGGGGTTTTGGTTCGGCTTTGGGTTCAGGTTCCAACGGTTCACCGTCCCATTCCGGATCGTTGAAGTGGTGATGGGCTTTCACGAAATCGTAGATGGTGAAGTAGTCCTTGCCATCATAGAGGCGCGTGCCGCGGCCGATAATCTGTTTGAACTCGATCATGGAGTTGATCGCGCGCATGAGGACGATATTGCGGATATTGCGGGCGTCCACACCGGTGGAGAGTTTTTGCGAGGTGGTGAGGATGGTGGGGATGCTGCGCTCGTTGTCCTGAAAGTCGCGGAGATGCTGGTCGCCCAGCGCGCCGTCGTTGGCGGTGACGCGCTGGCAGTAGTTGGGGTCCTTGCTGGTTTTCATCTGGTTGATGAGGTCGCGGACGGCCAGGGCGTGGTCCTGCGTGGCGCAGAAGACGAGGGTCTTTTCGTTCTGGTTGATCTGCTCCATGAAGATTTTCACGCGGTGGGCTTCGCGTTCCTTGATTTCGATGATCTTGTTGAAATCGGGCTCGATGTAGAGTTTCCCGGTTTCGATCTCGCCTTCGATCAACTTGTCGTCCGGTGTGTACACATAATCATCCAGCGTCGTCGAAATTTGCTTCACCTTGAACGGCGTGAGGAAGCCGTCGTTGATGCCGTCTTTGAGGGAATAGATATAGACGGGGTCACCGAAATAGGCGTAAGTGTCCACGTTGTCCTTGCGCTTGGGCGTGGCCGTGAGGCCAAGCTGCACGGCGGGCGCGAAATAGTCCAGGATGCCGCGCCAAGTGCTTTCATCGTTGGCGCCGCCGCGATGGCATTCGTCAATGACGATGAAGTCGAAGAAGTTCGGGGGATATTCCCCGAAATACGGCGAGGGTTTTCCATCCTTGGGCGGGCCGCTCAAAAATGTCTGGAAAATCGTGAAAAACAGGCTGGCGTTTTTCGGAACCTTGCCCTTCTTGTGAATCTCCTCGGGCTTTATGCGCGCCATCGCGTCGTCGGGAAAAGCGGAAAAGGCGATGAACGCCTGGTCCGCAAGGATATTGCGGTCGGCAAGGAAGAGGATGCGGGGACGGCGCGAGGGTTCGCGGCTGAGGTTCCAGCGGCTATGAAAGAGTTTCCAGGCAATCTGAAAGGCGATGAAGGTTTTGCCGGTGCCGGTGGCGAGGGTTAGGAGGATGCGTGATTTATCGGCGGCGATGGCTTCCATCACGCGTTCAATGGCGAGGTCCTGATAGTAGCGGCCTTGGAAGTAGCCGCCCTTATCTTCAAAGGGGACGGCTGAAAAGCGGTCGCGCCAGGCGTTGGCTTCGGCGAAGGTGAGATCCCAGAGTTCTTCCGGCGTCGGATATTTTTCCACGACGCCTTCCTTGCCCTCCTGCATGTCAATGCCGTAAAGCTCTCGACCGTTGGTCGAATAGGTGTAACGAATAGCGAGTTTATCGGCGTAATTCTTCGCCTGAGCGACGCCTTCGGTCAGCGATTCATCCCAGGCTTTGGCTTCGATGACGGCGAGTTTGCGGTTGCGATAGACGAGGACGTAATCGGCGGTCAGGGGCTTGCCGCGCCGCCCAAGCCCTTCGATGCGGCCGAGCGTGATGGGATATTCGCGGAGAATGCGGCTGCCCTCGGCCACACCCCAGCCCGCCACTGCCAGCGCGGGATCAATGTGCTCGGCTCTGGTTTCCGCTTCGTTCATGGTTTCCCGCCGGGAACGCCATTCTCCTGAATGGCATTCTTGGGGTTCTCGGGTTCTTTCACAACGCCAATCGGGAGATTGGCGTTCCCGGGATACACACTACTCCAACGCCAACTCTCAGCCCTATCAACCAGCCCCGCTTTCACCGGATTGAAATGAATATACTCGATCACTTGCACGAGGTGACTCTGGTCGCGGATAAAGCGGTCCCAATACTCGCGGTGCCAGACAGAATCGCCTGCGTCCTCGCCGTTATCCTGCCTGTCATCGCAGATCTTGCGGGCCGTGAACTTCTTCCACGAAGCCACGATTTTCGCGACCGTCCATCCATGGATTGGTTGGAAAAGGACATGCACGTGATTCGGCATGACCACCCACGCCAGCAGCCGGTAACGCTGCGAATCAAAGTTCAGCAACGATCCCTGCACCATGTCCGCGATGCCCGGCTTGCGCAGAACGCATGAGCCGTGCCCCGCGTCAATCCACGCGTCTATCCGCTTGCGGCGTTCGGCATCCTGTTTCTCGGTGGGGAGAAATTTCAGTTCGGATTCCAATTGCTGCAGCACGGTTTTCGGGAGACTGTCCGCCAGATGAAAGGTCACATGCTGGGTCGCCTCGGAGCTTTCAAAGTGCGGCAGATATCCCCGGCTGTGCCACCCGGGGACGCCATTCTCCTGAATGGCGCTCTTGGGGTTTTCGCCGTCCCTCACAACGCCAATCAGGAGATTGGCGTTCCCAGGGTTGTGCTTAGAGTCGGCCACTGAATGCCTCGTGCAGCAGCGATTTTTTCAGTTCTTCTAGCGCGGCGAGTTTTTTATGGTAGATCGATTCGAGGCGTTGGCTCTCGACAGAAAGTGCGTCAAGCTCTTGTGAGAGTTGGTCCTGCTTAGTGATGCTGGGCAGCCACAATGTGAACTCGAAAAGATGCTCCCTATTCACCTTTGGCATTCCCGCTCGCGCAGAACCCCGGATTGCGTACTCCGTGAAATGCTTGCTCAAGAGTAGATGGAATAGGTAGTCACGGGTAATCTGATTAGGCAGCGGGGACAAAGGATAGATATCCGCACTGCAGAGACCAGTGAAGTCAGGGCGCGCGACTTTTCTGAGATAAGGCCGAATCTTACTGTAGAGGACCATTGAATCCTCAAAAAGAAACTTTCCCGAAATTAGTCCTTCTTCCCGGGCGGTTTTCAGTTCAACCAATGCACCGTTGTCGGACTTGATGTTCGCGGCTCCCACATGTACTAAGTCGAGAAACTCCTTCTCTCGCGGGTCAACGAGAGTCGAGGTAATGGCGCAAACTTCGCTGAGTCGCTTCTCCACCCAGCCGTCGGCGCGGTGGGAGAAGACGGATTCGAGGTGGCTTTCAAAGAGGGCACGGGCGTTTTGGAGGTTTTTTACGGCGTTGGCTTTGGCGGTGGCGACGCCCTCAAACGCTTCGTCGAGGATGCCGACGATACGCTTCTGTTCGGGCAGCGGAGGGACGGGAATGACGAACTTCTTCAGACTTGCGGCCCCGAGGTTGGGTTGCGCTGCCCCATTCCTGAACTCTCGAATCATCTCAGCGCACAAGTCGCTTTGAAGGTAGGCAAGCACGAATTCCTGCAATATTGCGTCGCTTGGCCGAATGATGACCAAAGAAGAAGCGATAGCGCCTTCGCTGAGGTCGCCAACACTGGCAAATTTTCCGAGAGAACCACGGAGACAAAAGAGGATGTCATCTTTCCGTATCTTGCCATTCCCCAAGAGATCAAATCTCTCGCGCGGAATGTAGGTCATGTCAGAGAAATCAATCCCGAAATCGGCCAGATGGCCCGCATTGATGAATGGAACACCGGAAGTCGTTTGAACCGACTTCGATGGATAGTTCTCTCCTCTGTCTCCATTCTCGAACGAACACAGGTCGCCCAGCGTCTTTGTTTGCCATCCGTTCTTCATAGAAGTGCCTTGATGTTGCCCAGCACCTCCGCGCTTTCGGCGTCCAGGGCGGCGATTTCGTCGATGATGTCCTGCGGGCTGCGGTGTGCCACGGCCCCGCCGCCGCTGGGATTCTTGACGCTGAGGTCGAATGTGTCTTGGTTAATGGTCTTGGCGTCCACGGTCCAGGATTTTGGCGAATCGGCGAAGGTTTTCTGTAGCTTCACAAACTCCGCAAGATCGTCATCGTTCAGCGGATTGGTCTTGCCGAGGTTGCGGCCGGGATCGAGCTGATAGAACCAAATCTTGCGCGTTTTTGTGCCCTTGTCAAAAAAGAGCACGACGGTCTTCACGCCCGCACCCTGAAACGTGCCGCCGGGGCAATCGAGCACCGAATGGAGATTGCAGCTTTCGAGCAATTGTTTGCGCAAGCTCACCGAAGCGTTATCCGTATTCGATAAGAACGTATTCTTGATGACGATGCCGCCGCGCCCGCCTGCCTTAAGAATCTTGATGAAGTGCTGCAAAAACAGAAAGGCCGTTTCTCCGGTGCGGATGGGGAAATTCTGCTGCACTTCCTTGCGTTCCTTGCCGCCGAAGGGCGGATTTGCCAGCACCACATCGAAGCGGTCTTTTTCCTGAATGTCGGCTAGATTTTCGGTGAGCGTGTTGGTGTGGATGATGTTCGGCGCATCAATCCCATGCAGGATCATGTTCATGATGGCGATTACGTAGGCTAGGGACTTCTTTTCCTTGCCGAAGAAGGTGCGTTTTTGAAGGGTGTCGTGGTCTTTGGTGGTTAGCCTGGGAACGCCATTCTCCTGAATGGCGTTTTGGGGGGCTTTGGGGCTCTTCGAAGCGCCAATCGGGAGATTGGCGTTCCCGGGGGTCATGTACACGAAGGATTCGCAGAGGAAGCCTGCGGAGCCGCAGGCGCCGTCGTAGATGCGCTCGCCGATTTGCGGCTTGACGACCTGGACGATGGCGCGGATGAGGGGACGCGGGGTGTAATACTCGCCGCCGTTGCGCCCGGCATTGCCCATGTTCTTGATCTTGGCTTCGTAGAGGTGGGAGAGTTCGTGCTTTTCGGTTTGCGAGCGGAAGCGCAGCTCGTCAATGTGGTCAATGATTTCGCGGAGGTTGTAGCCGCTCTGGATCTTGTTTTTGATTTCGCCGAAGATTTCGCCGATTTTGTATTCGATGGTGTTGGGGCCGCTGGCTTTTTGCTTGAAGCCTTGGAGATTGGGAAACAGCTTTAGATTGACGAAATCGCGGAGGTCGTCGCCGGTGAGGGCCTTGTTGTGATTGATCTGGCCGTCTTTGGACTTGGGCGCGGCCCATTCTTCCCAGCGGTAAGGCTTGTCGAGGAGATAGGCGTACTTTTTGCCCTGGAGGGCGGCTTCGTCGGCGCGGTCCTGCTCCAGGCCATCGAGATATTTCAGGAAGAGAAGCCAGGAGGTTTGCTCGGTGTAGTCGAGTTCGGTGGTGCAGCCGGCCTCCTTGCGGAGAACGTCGTCAATGTTCTTGAAGGCTTGCTCAAACATGGCTCAAAACCTTTCCGATGGCAGGAGGCCGGGCGAAGGATGGCATTTGCGATTGCCTGATAGAGTTCGGGATAGCTCTCACAAAAGATACTATTTGCGGTGGAAAAATACGAGGGTTGGGAGCGGCGGTTCGATGGCGGGGGGAGGGGGTAACTCTGGCGAGAAAGTTGTCAGCGACCAGCGATCAGGAGGCAGGAGAAGAGTGGGGCGTGATTTCATGAAGTTGCCTGGGAACGCCATTCGCCTGAATGGCGTCTTTGGCGTTATTGAGGTCATTGGCGTCATTGACGTCTTTCGAACCGCCAATCGGGAGATTGGCGTTCCCGGGCTAAGCGGCGGCGGCGAGGGCTTGGCCTTCGGCGAGGACGTGCTCGGGGACTTTGCGGAGATCGCGGACGATGTGGAACCAGGAAAGCACTTTCAGCGCGTAGAAGGTGATGTCCACTTCCCACCAGTAAAAGCCCTGGCGCGCGCTGGCCATGTAGTGGTGATGATTGTTGTGCCAGCCTTCGCCGAGGGTGACGAGCGCGAGCATCCAGTTGTTCTTGCTGGTGTCTGTGGTGGGAAAGCGGCGCTTGCCGAACAGGTGCGACAGCGAATTGATGGTAAACGTGCCGTGCCACAGGAACATCGTGCTGAGGCAGAAGCCCCACACGAAAAAGCCGAATCCGCCGACGAGCCAGATGGCCGCGCCAAGAGCGATGGGCGGCACGAGATAGTACTTGTTGAGCCAGCGCAATTCCGGGAATTTGGCGAAGTCGCCGATGTAATCGAAGCGCGTGCCCTCGTACCTGTCCGAGAGGATCCAGCCGACATGCGACCACCAGAAACCGAAGAGCGTGGGCGAGTGCAGGTCCAGCTCCTGATCGGAGTAGCGGTGATGGTGGCGATGATGCGCCGCCCACCACAGAATGCCCTTCTGCGAAGAGGACATGGCCATGAAAGCCAGGAGAAACTGAAACCAACGGCTGGTCTTGAACGAGCGGTGCGAGAAATAACGGTGATACCCGGCGGTGACGAAAAACATGCGCACTTCGTACAGCAGGAAGCAGGCGAGCACGTAATACCAATGGAAGGGCACGAAGAAAATGGTCAGCACGGAGAGATGCGCGAGCACAAAAGGTATGCAAGTGAGAATCTGAAGGCGCGCGCCGTTAGGCAGGGGAAGAGATAAGGTTCTTGCGACTGAGGCCATGCAAACAGCTCCTGCGCGGAGAAACCACGCTGACGAGAATCATGCGCGCAAGAGTGGACGGATGCTCAGCGCCACGCTCTACTCAACAAGTTTACGGGGCGGTGTAGGACGGGTCAAGCTGCGGCGCGGCATGGAAGTGCAGCGAGAGAAACCGGGGAGATAGGAACAGGGCGGAGGGATGTGCTATCGTCGCAGGGAAAGAGAAAGAACGCGAAGGAGAAGGCATGGCGGAACGCCCGGTGTTGGTCGGATTGATTCCTCAGGTGGTGGTGCTGGATCCCGGCGACCAGGTGAGCTGGATATCCGACGCGGGCAATTTGCGCGTGGAGTTTGACAGCAACCGCTGCCCGTTTTCATCGAACATTTTTCAGGCGCCGATGGGCATGCGCCTGCTGAGCGGCCCGCCCATGGTGGGAACAAAGACGGGTAGCTACAAATACAAGCTGTGGCTGAACGAACAGATGGTGGGCCGCGGCGAAGTGATCCTGCGCGACAGATAAACTTGAAATTGAAAGCTGCAGAGGGATTCATCGCACAAAAAACGTGCGATGGAGAAGAGTGCCTCCGCTCCGGGCCGGCCAAAAACGCCGTCCCTCCGGTCCCTTCGGCTCCGCTCAGGGCAGGCGGAATAACAAATTTTGGGCGGTGGACGAGGAGTTCTCCCTGCGAAAAGCGGAGCGTTGGAAGCGGGAGCTAATTCTTCCCGGCGGCGCGATAGCCGGCCTTGATGGCGTCGGCTTCCGACATGTATTTGCCCTGCTTGGTCTTGCCGTAGTAGCGCGTGCCGGGCTTGTGATAGATGCCGGAATCCGTATTGACCCAGACCATGCCGGCGCTGTTCGCGGGACGAGTTTGCTGCGTGGCGGCGGGCTTGGTTGCAGGTGCGTTAGCCGGAGCAGGCTTGGCGGCGGTGGCCGGCAGCGTGCTGGCAGCAGCGCCAGTGGGTGCAGTTGTACCAGGAGCAGCGGCGGGCGTCTGCTTGGACTCGGAAGATTTCTTGGTGGAACTGGAATCGGTCTGATCGCCGGACTGTTGCGCGGCCGCAGCGCGCAGGGTGAGCATCCCAGCGAATAGGAACAGCGCTGACAACAGGGCGAGATAAAGGGTATTGCGCGTATGTTTCATTTCTGGAAGTCCTTTCGCCCGGAGCGGGTCAGGCCACCTGATCGGCGCACGGGCGTGGCGTGCTGAGGCGCAGAGCAGGGGCCTGGAACGGACGCATCACAGGTATTCCGCAGTGGAACTAACGCATGATGTAATAGAATATAAGGGAAGTCAAGAAGTTACAACAACAAGGCATGGTGTCCAAACAGGCGGGGGCGGTGAGGTGCAGGGTCAATCGCCAGCGGGCTGGACGCGGGCGAATTCGACGGCTTCGGCAAAACCGCGGCGAATCGGCCCAAGGACGAAGGCGGGGACATCGCGTTCGGGCTCGACGGAGAGGTTGGCGGCTTTGCGGGGGAATTCGTTGCGGCGGTCCAGGTGGAGACTCGCTTCCTTGAGGAATTCGGCGGAGAAGCCCATGTCTTCGGCGCGGTCCACGCCCCAGAACCAGAGTTTCTCTTCATTGCGCTGAAGGAAATGGAGGGACTCCTCGAGCTTCTTCATGGCGCGGTCAAAGGAGGAAGCCAGAAAGAAGACCGCCAGAGTCCAAGCGTGCCGGGGATACAGGACGCGGATGCGCACGCAGTATTTGCCGGTTTGATTCTTCTCGATGCTGCAACGGTAGTCGTTGCGGACACTGGACGAACGAGGTGGCGTGGATTTTTTCATAACGAAGGCGATGAATTCCTCAACAGAGTCAAAAAGCGGCAAGCACCCGGAATACTTGCCCTGGAAGATGGGCTAGCGGGCTCATGCTTATCCGGTTGTTTCAGCAAGCCACAATATGTTGTGGTCAGTCTTGGCTGGGTGGCTTGGAACGGTCCGTCTAGTTCGCATCTCCTTGTAGGTCGTGGACTTGTGCTTGGTTCC
>Ga0187865_1004197_pt1 | contig 10953 bp, 10 predicted proteins | sample June2016WEW_11_1_2_FD_132989 | JGI IMG/M metagenome (GOLD analysis project Ga0187865, IMG submission 132989) | Peatland microbial communities from SPRUCE experiment site at the Marcell Experimental Forest, Minnesota, USA - June2016WEW_11_100 | ecosystem: Environmental > Terrestrial > Soil >...
ATACACTGTCTTCGAGGGTCATGTCCGCTCCTCCTCGTCTGTTGTGAGCAACGAGAAGGATACGTCACATGGCCCTCTCTTACTGTCAACACTAATACGAAACAGTACACACTAGTTGATTCGGATGTCTAGTCAAATTGTGCCGTGCCATCCTGCAGGCTTGGGAGAGAGCCTGGATGCGGCACCAAGGGGACCCTCAGCACCGTTGCCTCGCGCGGCATTCTTGGAGGAAACCGCCACTTTACCTCAGTCGCTCTGCTAGTGAAGAACGTCTCTCTGATCTGGAAGCCTTGACCCGCTGGCGTGTGGTTGGTCACTAGGCCAGCGGTGAGCGAACGGTGAAACCGGCCGGATCGATGGGCTGGATTTTGCTTTTGTCAGATGAACTGTTTTAGTTCGCAAGAGGAGGACCTATGAAAAGAATAATGGCTGTTTTCACACTGCTCTTCGCTCTGTCATGTCTGGCGGCCTGCAGCTCAGGCGCGGGAAGCCCGACCGCTGAGGCGATAGCAACGCCGGGCGCCGGCTGGCTCACATACACAAATAACGGTTACGGGTTCCAGCTGCTGTATCCACCGGGGAGTAGCACCGTGGCAGGGGGAACCGTCTTTTTCACGAGCATCGATCTCCCGTTCGCCCAAGGCACCAACCTTGATGACAAACACCTTGACATGTACGTGCAGGCCGGCAGCCCTACCTGCCAGAGCCCCATACTCGAATTCGCGAACACCGCAACCACACAGGCCAATATCTCCATGAACGGCCTGAACTGGGTCAACCAGGACAAGGTTGCGGCGCCCGCCATCATCGCCACAGATTGGACCTCGTATTCGACGACTAGCGGCGGCGTTTGCGTCAGCCTGGTCTTCGTCCTGCGCTCTCATAATCCGCCCTCTGGTACCGGTGGTCCTCCCGCATACAACAAAGCGGCGGAGTCGCAGGTCTTCCTTCAGATCGTCAACACTTTCAAATGGCTTAGCGGAGGCGCCGTAACCCCAACCCCTTAGGGCGGGTCCGCATCCTCGGACTCTCATTGCCCCGGATTGGTTGAGACAAATCTCATCGTGTCAAGTCAAAAGATAATGTTACCGAGGGGTGATGGATCACTCAATTGATAATGCTACCGAGAATCAGGTCGCTGGAACCGACCGCCTGGGTTGAAACAGAGTTCGGTGGACGTCTTGGGTGCTGAGAAGGTTGGCCCTTGGAAGGCGGTCCAGGCGATCAAGAAGATCGTGGACCTGGTTACGCAGCTCCAAGGGATTAGTCGTTTGTCGCAGGTTGGCCAAAGCCTCCGGCCGGTCGGCTGGGAGGCCGTTGCAGGCACACAAGCGATCGAACGCAGGCATGGGGCAGTCAAAGCCCGGGGGGTGGTCGGACCGCCATAGTCCTGCCGGCGCATGACGGTGTGGAAGAAGTTGTGCAGGAGCCACATCCGGTCATAGATCTGGTTGAGCAAGTTGGCCTGAGGGGCGGCGTCCAGGGGGGCGAATCCGATATAGCCGCGGACCAGGGAGCCGTTCTTCCCTGGCCTGGCCAGGACAGGTTCCTCGACGAAGGGGTTGTCGTTCTTGTGGAAGGGACGGGAGCGCGAGATGGCCAAGTGGGGGACGGCCTGTTTCCAGTAGGTCAGCAGGATTTGGTTAAGAAACCCCAGGCCGTTATCGGGGAGGAATTCGAGCACCGGAAAGCCCCGGGGCCAGTCCAGGGGGCAAGCGGGCCAAGATACGTTCAAAGGCGTCCTGTATGACCAGGTAGATTCGCCCAAGAATGCCGGCCCGTTCGGTCCAGCCAGTGACTACGTCGATCAGCTCGAGGGTGTGGACGTACTGGCCAGCCGGTGAATCCCCGCAATGATGGACCAGGTCGACTTCGAAGTGCCCAGGGTCCGGCAAGTTCCGAGGCAGTCGTCCGGCGCGGATTGAGCGGGCCAGAGGGTTGGGTGGTGACGGGCGGGTACGCGCCAGGCGAGGCTGATGACGGTCGCGGCGCATGCGCTGCACCATGCGCCACACGGCGGGGACTCTAATGCCGTGCAGGTGCTCCAGCAGGTCCGGCGAGAGCTCCAGTTCCCATGCTGGGCAAAGCTGGCTGAGGCGTTCATCCTCAGCCAGAACGAGCGTGAGTTGGATGTGATCCTGGCGAACCCGAAGGGAAGGATGGAAACCTGAAGGTCGCCACGAAGATGAGAGCTGATTTCGCACAGCGTTCTACCGGGCCACGCCCCGCTTCCTCGCCAAGGGCATCTTAGCCGTGGCCCTCGAGCATCGCCCGGTGAAGGTCGGGGCGTGGCAAACCTTGAGACCTGTCGTCAACATGCAATGGTCGGCTGCAGTCAGTGCATGGGCTGCCGACCAATTCGCCACGGCTGACGCAGCGGACTCGGCCACGGGAAGGCTTGTCTTGCCTGCCAACTTGCCTTACGGTCCAGGCAGGGGTTGCCCGCTCTCCCTGGTTAGGGTAGCTTCGGGACGTTCAATAGCCTTCGGCACCGATGGAATACCGTTCCCAAGAGAAGGAAACCATGTCCGTCTGGGTCGGAGCGAACATCTTTGTAGATCTGGGGCTTTCGATCAACCAGCACCTGCCCGGCTACGTGGACGCCTACTTTGGCCCGAGAGAGCTTTCTGAAACCGCCGCTAGCAAGGGGAAGGTCCCCATTCAGGAATTGATCGATACGGCTTTGGACTTGGCCCGGTGCATAGCGGGTGATCGAGAATTGGACGAGATGCGCCGTGAGTATCTTGCTGGAGAAGTACGGGCAATGCAAACAACGCTCCGTGTTCTTGCGGGTGAAACGCTCGGGATCGCTGAGGAAGCGGAAGCCTTGTATGGCGTTGTCCCTGGGTGGACGGACGAGGGGTCATTTGACGAGGCTCACAGACTTCTTGAGGATCTGCTACCTGGCGATGGAACGCTTGCCGAACGATCGATACGATTTGACAAGGAAACGGAGGTGCCTGCTGAGGTTGCAGGTCCCATCATCAAGGAATTGGCGCAAGAGTTGAGAACTCGCTCGCTTCAACGTTTTCCGCTCCCGGATGGTGAGAGCTGCGAGTTCGCATTCGTGCACGACAAGCCATGGCTCGCCTACAATTGGTACCTTGGGAATTACTCGTCGAGAATTGAGTTCAATCTCGACCTTCCCATTCGCTTGTATACCATCCCCCACATGCTCGCCCATGAGGCCTATCCTGGTCATCACACCGAACACGCAATAAAGGAGAGGAGGCTATTTCGTGAGGGTGGGCACCTCGAGCACTGCATTCTCCTGCTAAACACCCCGTCTGCAGCACTATCGGAGGGGATAGCCGAGGTTTCCCTGGAGGTCATAACCTCTCCTGAGGAGTGCGTCGACATTCAGCGTTGGGCTTTGCAAAGGGCTGGCCTAACGAGTGTTGATCCGAAACGGGCCCGCGACGTTTTTGCGATTTGGACGCATCTGAAGCATGTCAGGGGAAATGCGATCCTCATGCTCTACAGTAGAGGCTCCTCGGAAGATGACGTTTTCGCCTACATGAAGCGCTATTGGCTCATTACAGACGAGGAGGCCCTAAAGAACTTGGAATTCATCAAGGATCGCCTTTCGCGGTCGTATGGATTCAGCTATGCACTCGGTTACGATCTGGCAAAGAGACTGATCCAGAAGAACGGACGAACCGACCAATGGTTCAGCCGGCTGCTCGAAGAACCGGTCAACGCCGCGCAAGTCTTGCGGTGGGTGAAAGAATAGACCGGGCAGTACCGCAATCATCCCCTTGTCTGGCCGCAAGATGCGGCGGATACGCCGCCCTCTTTGATGGCCCCGCCGTCAAGCCGCCACATCCATTCAAACAGTTCCCTCTCCAGTCTTATCCACCTAGCCGCTGTTACCCTAAAAGGGGTGCTACGGGAACGCAAACCGTTAGGAATCGATTCTCATGCGTCTTGCAAGGCGATAGGGAATTTGACGCACTGCGTCCAGCGCGCCAATGTGGGGCATTGGACGCCTATCGGCTGAACGCCACCTCGAACGCGACCAAGGCAATTGCGTCCATTGCTTGTGGTATCGGGGCGAGACTTGACAATCGCCTCGGGACGCAAACCGATGGCGGGCTGGCGGTCCGGGCCAGCCCGCCTTGCTGCGGGCCAGGGGCAACGAGCGACCTCTAGGCCACCGACCTGACGATTTATGGTTGTGCGGGGGACCGCAAATCGGAGGTTCAACGAGCCCGACGAGCTGAGGTAATCGTGGAAGCGATAACCCCGTCCGGCTAGGACGTGAACCCGCGACCAGCTGATTACGAGCCCCACGGCCTGATCATTGACTGCAGGATGTTGAATCCACTGTGATTTGGCCGGAAACTGCGCAATGCGAATTAGATACTCAAAAACACAACCGAGGCTCAAGGGGCCTCGGTTGGCTGTTTAGGTAGCGGGGGCTGGACTCGCCCGTCCTGGCGGACTGGGCCAGGGAACCAGCGACCTCCGGGTTATGAGACTTCGCCCACAGGTGCCACCCTCAGCGCCATTTGTTGTGCTCTCGAGGCTGCCTACTGACCTCCGGTTGCAACGTGCCTGGTGAATCTCGATCGCGAATTGGTCCAAAGAAGATTCCTTGGATGTGCGGATGTCAAGATCAGGTGCTGGATCAGGCGCTGGACGCCGAGATCGATTGAATCATGAAGGCTACGAATTGTTCCTGCATAGACGGTCAAAGTCCATGATAGGAGCGGTGTGCACCCCCAATCCAGTCCCATTTTCGGACGCATGGGGTTCTTGGCCAGGCCTACTTTTCGAAGGCTGCCTTTGGCCTATTATTCAGCCGTTGACAGCAACAAATAAAGTGGTATAGTATCTGTAATATCCGAATAATAGCCAGTAGAGGAGCTTCCAATGAGTGTTGAACAAGTTGCCCGTGATCTCGTATCGAACATGAATAATGCGGAAAAGATGAAAACAATGGTTACCGTGGACGCCATGGCAAGCGGTGGTGTATTACCGCAGGCCGTCCCGGTGATGGAAGCCATGAAAGTAATGGCAGGACTAACGATTGCTTTTCCCGACCTCAAATTTGATATTCAACAGGTGACAGTGAATGGCAATCAAGCTACGGTGAAAGCTCTGTGGCGTGGCACAAATACCGGTCCGTTGAGTCTGCCAATGCCGGGGATGCCAACCATCCCGGCTACCGGCAAGAGGGTATCGGTGAAGGATACCTATATCGTCACTGTGCAAGGCGATAAAGTTTCTCATATGCAAGTCGAGTCGCCTGCCGACGGTGGCATTCCGGGGGCGATGGCGCAGTTGGGCGTCAAAGTGCCGAGCATGTAGTTTCGTAACAAGAAGGTCGATCCATATCCAGGCAGGAAACCGGGTTTAGCAAGAACCAATATTCCTTGCCAACAAAAGCAGAATCTGCCTCCAGCTCAATAGCTGGAGGCAGATTGATTCTGCTAGGAGGTCACTTCCAAGGTCCAATTGGGGTGTGCCAGCCGAAAACCGCGTCTGAGGTTGGGAGAGAGAGGTCACTCAGTGCGCCGGTAATCATGGTGCAATCCATTTGGACGGAAACCGCGATGAACCTCCGGCGTAGGCCAAGCTTGCGGCCAAATCAAGATGCGATTAGAGCCAGCCCGCCGAGTCGGCTCGAGTTAGTTGCTAGGCGATCAGAATGTACTGCCGTGATGCACCACACCTACCAGTGGAGCAAGAAAACGGGCGCCATTGCTACCAGCGCAGCGCTGACTTGCATGGCCAGGATAGGCAGACCCTGTCTTGGTGACCTCGGCACCCACTTGACCGCGAAGAACGTGACGATAGGCACCTGGACAGCCATGAGGAGCTGCCAGATGTGGGCAGCGGTGCCCTCATCAGCTTGGGGTGCGGTTCCGTGCAAGGCAACGAAAACCAGCACGGTGGCGAGAGCCCCGAATGACATGGCCACGGGAAGGAACGCGCTCGGATGCTTCAGCATGGTTAGTGGATCAATCCTCGCTAGCTACGGTTTGGGTGTCGCGGTTATGACGGCACCGTTGCTATCATAGGGCACTTTGTGACAACGCGATACCAAAGAGGCACAAGTGAGCTCATCGAGGCCGCGTCCGCTCTTCCTTCAGTGGGGAGACGGGCATGCGAGCCGCCTGACTACGTCTTAACCTGCTGTCTTCCGCGCAGGAGCATATTGGTTTCCAGCCTGCATAAACCCCTATCCGATTTCGGGCGATATTCGAAATGTTCCCCTTGACTTACCACCCTCTGAGTCGGGTTCCTTGAGTCTATGCCGCAAATGGGGGACTGCAAGCCAGTTCATCTCACTTGCCAAGAGGCAGAATGACCAGAAGAGTTGTGAGGGTGGATTGCTGATAGCCTTTGCTGGTAAGCGCTCAGGCTCGGCATCGGGCGTACTTGACCGTCCTCTCGCCGAGCGGGCCCAGGAGGCTGAGTATTCAGGTGACTCTCTCCGACAGCAAGCCAGGGAGAACAAGGGATCTTCTGGTTACCCGGCTGGTGGGCTACGACCGCAGAGGGGTCGGAGGCCAACTCGATTCGCATCCGCTTTCCAGGAGGGGCGGACCTGTGGCGTGGGAGGTGTTTGGGGAGCAGCATAAGCGAGGGGTTGTGTGACGCAATTCATCGTCGAGTAATGGCTAAGGATCGAAAAACCCGACGAAGTGAGGTTCTGCCAGCATTGGGAATCTGCAGGGCGACGAACCCGACGGACTGTGGTTCGTCCGTCAGGCTTCACCCGGCCGGATTGAGACTCGTACCAGCGATCCCGCGGTTACGAGCCCTACGAGCTGATTAACCGGCAGCGTCTCTTGAAACTCTTGAATCCTCGAGGATTATCTTGCCTTGGCCCGGCACAACTCGGTCACACAAAACAGAACCGAGGCTCACAAGGCCTCGGTTTTGGCTTTAGGTAGGGGGGGCTGGACTCGCCCGTCCTGGCGGACTGGGCCAGGGAACCAGCGACCTCCGGGTTATGAGGCCCAGCCTGGGAGAGGGGGTCTCAAACAGGATTTCCAACTGTTTGAGGGTACCACCCGTGGTTCAGTATCCTTGAGCCCGACGAGGTTGATCCGCGAGTGTGACCCCAAGACAACATCTTGTAAGGCGCGTATGTCAATCTGCAGAAACTGAGTTGCTAAGTATTGCTCTTCCTCGCGGCCGTGGCGAAACGCAAGTGTGCGAGAAGACACGTGCCGAAGGAGCTGATGCCCGGGAGTGCGGACTCTTCCTGACAAGAACTTGCATCCATAATGGAGCCACGGATCTTGGGCAACTTCTGTCCTCTCCGCCCCTGGGCTCCCAATTGAAGCTCACTTGGTGTTCGAGAGACTCACTCGAGGGAGCCCTTTTCCTTCTTCCCTAGGATCTCCATTTTCGCGATCACGAATCAGGTCATCTGGCCATAGGAGGTTTTCGGCCAGGACGGGGGTTCTTGGCCAGGACAAGTGGTCAGGGTAAACGCCGAGGCTCACGATTCCGTTCTCATGTACCTTATTAATTGTATCCCGATCGCTATGTACCAAACAAGATTCAGCGGTGCTGTCCCCAATGCTGGAATGATACTTAGCGAAGGCAATAACATCGAGGTTATAAAATACCCTAGGCCAAAGGCGTTTGCCATGATTCCAATCACAGCGATCCATTTGCCAATCGGACCGTTTCGCAATATGCCGATGGAAAGGATTATGCCAGCGGCATAGAAGAACATGTAGCCCCAAAATACCCCAGTTCCGAATGTAACCGGATCGTTAATGGTTAAGGCATATTGTCCCGCAGCGAGTATAAGTTGCTTCTGAACATCGGTGACTGAGGCGAAATACTGGTTGCTTAGGGAAAGGATATTCGTTGCTTGATTTGAGGGGAGGTAGATTGCTGTTCCGATTGCAGTCAGGAACATTGCAAACCTCATGTAGGCCTTATCATGGCTTCTGAGGAGCGAGTAGATTCCCAAATACATCAATGCTGCAAGCAAATAATTGACAATATCAAATACGTTCAACAGAAGCAGTCCAACGAACTTATTGGTTTGCAGGAGGGAGAACCATTCAAGAGGTGTCGAAGGGGTCGCTTGTTTCTGAATCCACCCAAGGCTCTGGAACATGCCGAATTCAGCGCTAAGCCATCGACGAAACACCAGCGCAGCCAGCAATGCAGCTACTCCTCCAATTAACCTAAAGCTACTCCAGGCCTGACTGAGAGGTTCCGACATGGTCCCATTTGAACGTAGCATAATGTGCCCCTTTGCCTTTGCTCTTTGCGCCCAACCATGATTCGATGAGTAGTTCTCTCATAACGTACGATTCTGCATGATCTACGAACACCGCATATGGCTAGTGAGGCGGAGAGGAGGCATGAAGACATTCCAGAAGAGGCGCTCGGCGGACAATCAAAACCCATCAGTGGATGATAGTACGTGTCCAATCGAGGCTTACTGTCGGGCGGATGGGGTTTTTGCCCCGCACAGCGTCAGCCACCGCAAAGCCAACGCAGCGAGTGAAGCGGTCGGCTGCACGCGCAGGTTGGGCGGACCCACTCAATGCCTCGTTCACCTGCTCGCCGGTTCTTTCTTGTCCGTCGGAAAACTACGAAGGTTTACTGCCTATACCACACACCCAACCCCAATCATACTCCTCAAACATTTGAACATCTGAATAACCAGCCATCGAAAAGCGATCGCTAAGTTCATTGACACTGTAGAATGCCCCATTCTCCAAGTCTACAAACTTTTGATTCCGGTCAGCATATTTCCCGCCTTTGTATCCTCCCCCTATGATCATTAGCTTTCCGCCAGGTTTCAGTACGCGTAGAACCTCTTGCATATCAGCGACCAAGTCAGGCCAGTAGTTGTGTGTATTCACGGCGGTGACGAGATCAAACATGTGGTCAGAGAACGGCAAACAAGACACAGAACTGTTTCGGATTTCGACGCGGCCCATCTTTATCAACTGCTTGTTTGTTCTACGGGATACTGTGACACTCTCCTCGGAGAAATCGATGCCATAGACTTTCCCCTCTGCAGCGATCCTGGCCAACTTGTGGACTGCGCCACCGCCGCCACAGCCGACATCAAGGATCGTGTCGTGTTTCCGGAGTGAGATATGACTCAACCCCCAGTCGGTCAGCTTGGAATGATTGGTGTTCATTGCCCTCACTAGCAATCTGCCTAGCCAGCCTGTCGGTTTCCGCCATTGCTGCCCTAGTTTGCTCATGATGCCCATGGGGTTTCTCCTCTGCTAAGTATGGATCGTCCGCCCAACGATGAGTTCGGCATGAATGCGTTCCCCCGGAATCCCGGATGGTTCATCCGGGAGAACCCGCCTCCGGGGTTCCGCACCCCACAAGCGGTTCTCCCTAGCCATCTGCTGGATCAAGGCGATGGGCTTCGCTTGCTACCCCTGGGCGCCCGCCCCGGAAGCGGGATTTGAGCTTCCAGAACAGCCGGAAGCCTTGGCGATGCCAGCGCAGGAGGGTGTCAGGTTTGAGGATAAGCAAGGTTGCCTTCCAACTCCGGACACGACTGACAAAGAGGACGAGCCACAGGCGATCCGCTTGGGAGATCCGAGGTTTCCTGACCTGGCGATTGAGGATGATAGGCTGCTGGCGGAGGAGGGCATTCTCGGCGATGAGTTTGGCTCTCGGGCGGGTGACATCCAGCGCAGTGGTGAGAACAAGCGAATGGCGGCAGGGCAGGGTAAGGTGGAGGAAAGCCTGTTCCAGGGCATTGATTACGGAGTGGACGAGACGGATTAATGACTTGGCTAAGGAGGACATGCTGATTGATCCCTTGATAGTCTGCCAGAATCTATCAGGGAGTCTATTACAGGTCCAATCCCAGACAGTTGCCGGAGGGATGAGGTTTCTGGCCAGGACAGCCCGTCGAGCCCGGCGAGCTATGGTTCGTCGGTCGGCCTTGACATTGTCAGAAGGAGACTCGAACCAGCGATCCCGCGGTTACGAGCTATACGAGCTGATTATGCAGCTTTACCTATTGAATTCCCGGGAATTATGCTGGAGTCGGCGTGCTTGTGACCCGGTCACACAAAGCAAAGCCGAGGCTCAAATGCCTCGGCTTTGCCTTGAGGTAGCGGGGGCTGGACTCGAACCAGGGACCTCCGGGTTATCGGACTCAGCCTGGGGGAAGAGGCGCTAAACAGCGTTTTCACCTGTCTGAGTGTGCCAACCGCGATGCAGTAACGCCGTACCTTATGAGATCGGTGGTCGTCTCTGGACCAAAGAGTAGCCGTTGTAGCGCGCCTATGTCAACGGGGCCAGACTGGGAGCATTGAGGCCGATGGCCCAGGCCGGAGGTGAATGCGCGGCGAGCATCCAGTAACAAGGTGGGTGTTGCGCGGCCATCGGGCGGGAAATACGCTGCCATTCTGCCCTTGATGGAAGAGGCCTAGCGGCGCGAAGATGCACCAGGATGAGCTTCCAGGCCGATCTCGGGCACGGCAGGACCACCAAGGGCCTTCCGCACCTCCTTCACTCGCAATGCTTGGTCACTCATTCGGAACTCTTTCCGCAAAGGGCACAGCCTATGAGACCGACGGCTGGCGTGGAGCGAGGACCGCCATCCGCGGCCGGTGCAGAAACGCCCAACCCGTGAGAAAGACCAGCCCGGCGACACACAGGTAAGCGAACAGGTCGCCGATACGGCTGTAGACCGTAATGACGCCGTGGGTCGGGACGGAGGAGAGCATGATGCCGTCAGTGGTGGTGTAGTAGTTCTGGCTGCCGAGCACGCGTCCCTCATAGTCGGTGATCGTTGACACGCCTTCGCCCGCAGGGCGTACCAGCGAAAAGCCATTTTCAATGGCGCGATAGGTTGCCACGACGGCATCCTCGGACTCAAACGGGTGCACATCGTGATACGGCGCGATCAGGATGTCCACGTCCTTCTGTCCGGCCTGCCGGATCAACGGCGAAAAGTGCATGTCGTTACAGATCGCGGTGCTTAAGCGG